>Ga0310811_10012903_pt1 | contig 10869 bp, 10 predicted proteins | sample YCmetagenome_FD_207642 | JGI IMG/M metagenome (GOLD analysis project Ga0310811, IMG submission 207642) | Soil microbial communities from experimental microcosm in Duke University, North Carolina, United States - YC | ecosystem: Engineered > Artificial ecosystem > Soil microcosm > Unclassified ...
ACAGACACAGCCTTGGAATCTGAAATCACGCTTCCGCAAGTTGCCGCGGGATTTATGCTGCGACGGCGGTGGTCCCGCGATGCCTCGATGGTCAATCATTCAAATGTACGATGCAATAATATCATGTAGGCCAGTAACGCCACACGGATCGCGATCGTGCCTCGAAACAATGTATCCCGTATACACTCAGGCTGTGCAAACTAAGTATTGTGCTAATTATCGAACTCTCCGTGTTACGGTTGCGGTTGTGGAACGAGTGAACGGAACTCACACAGCTCCAGGGAATCGTGTTTTCCATCTTGCAAAGAAGGTTCGTTGAGGCTTCAGGCCGAGGTTCGTTTAGTCAAGTAGCGTCTTCGTCGGGGCAGTGTAAAAGCCGAGGGTATCCGTTTGAACTTTGAACTTTGCCGGGCTGCTTGATCAGGCGAGGCGGTGCTCATGCATATGATTGACGCTAGTCACCTTGAGTAAGGAGTTCTGTACAGCCCCATCTTCACAGGCAGACGTCATCATAATGAGCTTCGAGTCAGATGGAATTTAGTTCCGCTGTCACAGCATCACTTATACATCGCCATAATGAAGGACTCGAGATTGATCGAATGAATTTTTAGTTCCATTGTATAAATATACGACATGATGATCAGACCGACGTCCGCCGTGTCTAAGATGACTACGCTACAAGGATGAGGATCACGGGGGCAAATAATAACGGTGAAGCGGGGAGCAGGCACACTACAATGATACTTAGGTACGATGACTAGCATACGAAGTTGCATCAATAACATGATAAATGACAAGACAAAAAGCCGAAAAAGGTAGTATAACAAAATCTTTGGTCAAGGGAGAATCCGCAGGAGCGTCCCAGGAATATAGTAGGCGGTCGTCGTGATGAATTGTATGGAGTGTAGATTAGACAGATCAAGTCAGTTATTAGAGGGGCTGCCGCGTATCGAGATGCTGAGGATGGAACACCATTATACCATGACACTCATACTTGTCCACCCATTTTCCTCGGTCTTGGGTACAGGGCCACGATCAGGCTCTTGCTTTGCAGCATCGAGAATTCGCTGACAGTCAGCACCGCCCTCAGAACGCACTACAGGAAATTCGATAAGCGAAGTTTGATGGATAAAGAAGACACAGCACTTACAATGTCTGTTCAGGGCATCCATTCGAGCGAAGGTCTTGTTGCAGCCATCGCACGTGAAAGGACGATAATTCGAATGAAGCTGTTCATGTCGCTTGCAATCGTGCTGCCTTGCGAACCCTTTGCCGCATCCCGGCCACTTGCACTGGAATGGCCGCTCTTCGTTGTGCGAACGCATATGACCTTAAATAGATAGGTAGGTCAATATCAATGCACGAACCGATATGAAATTTAATTACCTTTCAGATTGAAGCTCCTCGTAAACGTGCTGCCGCATCCAGGCACTGGGCACAGGAAGTTGGCATCCTGCTTGCGGCGACGGTGGCTGGCACCAGCAGTGCGCTCACTGGTCACAGTCTGCTTCGTGACAGAGATCTGGCTTGCCATAGTTTGAGCAGGGTCTGGGCGAAGCATAGATGGAGGACGTCCAGCGAGGGAGACGCTGGGTAGATCCTCGTATCTCACACGCGGGCTAGCTGATGGACTGGGGTACGGGCTTGGACGGTTAGATGATAGTCCACTCCAGCTGCCGTCACCCCCACCGCGTGAGCCCGATGATGCCCGACGGTTGTGCATGCGAATGGATTGCACTGTCTCTTGGGGGTAGAGATACTGACGGTTTATGAGGTCCGTGTGGGATGAGGGAGGGAAGAGGAGAGGAGAGGAATGGGAGATGTCTTCAGAACGTGAGAGGCGGTTGTGGGTTGGGCGCGAGCCGCTGTCAGACTTGGATCGGCGTAGGTTGGCCGCCATGGCATCGGGGGTGAGATAGTTCATATTAGATGGAGGAGTCCCAAAGTTGAACTGTTGAGTGTTGTTGAACGATGTCTGATTGGCACTCGCGCTGGAGGGATGCTGCGATTGATGTTGGTGCTGCGGAAGGACGTCACTGAGGTTGACGGTGCCGTTGTCGTCGATAGCGGAACTGTTAATGGCTCTGAGTTGTTCGTGGGTCATGAGAGAAGGGTCCCAGAATGTTGGACGTAAAGAAGATGAGGTATCGGATTTACTACGAATGCGGGGATTGGTACCAGGGAAGAGGAAGCTGGTATTTGTAGTATCTGGATGGGGACCGAGGCCGGACAGCCCCTGAGAAGGGTGGCTATGCGAAAATTGCTGTGCACCCTGTTGTGACACCCCGAGTAATTGAGATCCCTCGGTACGCTGAATTTGTTGCTGATCCCAAGGGGGGGTCGCAGCCTGTTGCTGTGGCGCATTTTGGGTTGATCCTGTACAAACGTAATACGTAAACAAAAATATAAAAGGCAATTAGCGATTCCCAAAATAAACAAGATCCATCACGGAGTCAACTTGCCTTGATGGAGAGATTTCAGGGTAGAATGAAAAGGGACCGCTTGTGAAGCCGCTCCCCCGCCACTTATGGGTGTAGCAGGAACAATGTGCAATTGTGGACCACTGGAAGTATAACCACCATCACCATCTGGAGCGTTGATCATTGGAGGTTCTTGAGGGAATAATGAATGAGTGGCTGGACTGGAATCAGGAATTAAAAGTTGAGGGGGAGATTGGGGTTTTCTTGGTGGTGACATGGAACGATCTCCGGGGAGTTTATGAGACGGCCAATGGGGAGATTCAAAATGAAGATTTTCGAATGAATGAGCCATATCGAGACGTGGGGAGGACGTGGGAATTTGTGGGTTGGATGAGACAGAAGAAGCACGACTGCGCGGCTCATCACCTCCTCCGTTGCTGGATGGAGAACTATGATCGAAGACATTTGGAGAGAGGTTATCGAAAGATGTTTGAGTCACGGAAAGTGAGTTATGATCAACGTCAGGCATGTATTCGCCTTGAAACATGAGCAAACCAGAAGAATTTGGTGGATCATACTCGGAGGGGTCATATTCATCGCGAGATGCGACATTGTTTACATCTCCATCAAAGAGACCAAAAGCTTCCGGACCATCTGGATCATAGCTAAGCTCTGAATGACCAGAGTAGGGAGAGTTCTGATAGGATCCATTGTATGACGGAGTATGGGGGAATGGAGGAGAGAGATGACCGAACTCGTAAGATTCAAAAGGAGGATTTGCGGGTAAATTCAAAGGCTTGTTTGAAGGACTGTTAGAGGGATAATCGAGCTCGTTGAGAAATGGTTCTGAGCGAAGTAGCGCCATCTGTAGTGAAGGCGTTGTGCAGTGAGCCAGACAGAATGGTTAGATCGGTATAACAGATTTGCTGTGCAGTAAAGACGCTGAGTGTTTTACTCAAAAAGACAACAAATATAATAACAAGTTGAAGAAGGATGAGGATAGGAATAAGAAAGATATAGACGCTTGTCAGAGGGGAGGTAGAGGTTTTGTGAGAATTAGCCAGTTCCAATAGATTTATTATTGGCATCACTAGTGCCTGGTCTTTTTAACCTCCGCTTTACATGTATATTCGGCCGGTATACTACCCATAATTAGAAAATATCTTGCCGATACAGTACGGCTTCATCCATGTACCGTGCAAGGGATCCGGTCGTAGTGACGATATATATGCCGTAATAATATGGAATTTATTGTTTTTACAATGTTCAACTCAGGGTAGATAAGCATCCTACAACGCCGAGAAGGGCGGCCTTCTGCCTACAAACTACACCTCCAGAATTCTCGGCATCACGCAATCCATTTAATCCGCATCATGTCAATCTGTTCAGTCGGTAATTCCCGATTGGTTTGTTCCTTCATCTGCCTCCGCTCCATCATAACATCATTGCGATGCCGTCGCATTTTCTACCTCCTACAATCTTGTTATTCTCCTGCCGGTTCATCCATCTCGCTAACTTGACATTCCGATCGGTAGTTAGACGCCCTCTACCCCGGTAATCAATCTGGTCGGCGCATGATGGCAGACGGTCTCAAGGCCACAATCTTGTCAACTTCTAGGCGAAATTTAATGACCGTTCGTCCTCCCATTCGCCCCAAATTACATAAATGGTACATTATGCATTAAGCGCCATAGAGCATGTGCAACCTGACAAGGACATGTCAATATTCTTTCGCTTTGATCATTGTGTAAATCTTTCTTTGATGCTCGTTACGTATATCAAAACTTCGACATTTCTTCATCAACGTCACTGACAAAATGAGGTGCCACTACAACTTGTCGAATCCGAAACGCAGCGATACGATCGGATCCCTCTTGATCTTAATATACCGCGGTATTCATACTAATCAAAGTCTATTAGCCATTCATCGCGAATGTTGGTAGTGCTCAGGGGTATCGTCAAAGTTCGACCTTACTAAATTTCAATATTGATTTCAACTAGGCCTTTCATGGGTTCCTGCCCCGAGGAACCACCTTGGTAGCGCACCGCCAAAATAACCCTCCCAGTCACCCGATACCGACTCGCACTACTATCACTATAGCACCGGAAAGTCATTCTCCCTGTCGATCCTTGTCTTTTTCGTATTGCCACCACATGGTGCTCACTGTCACAATGCCAAACATTATTAAATTTACATCGGTATCCCATCACCTTTTGATCGAGCTACCCGCGAAAGTTACACTCGCTCTCGAACGCTGTTCCTGATTCCTTCTCCCGCAGCGCCGGATGCGGTATGTCAAAACATCTATAGAGTCCGCAGTACACAATGTTACAAGTCCTTTCCCTCGTTTCAAAAGCACACATCTCTCTCGGATGCCACGGTATACTCGTGGGTTTTGAACGGTACCGATCGACGATATGAACGTGCACGGTCGTTGGAATGGAGAGTCAGAATACCGTCTGCGGCATTGGGATACTTGGCCCGGCTGCACGTTACGCACAGCCCCGTTCTATGCCCAGCCAAGAAGCTGCCTGTTTAATGAAATTCCTGTATGCGGAAGTTTGGCCACACCTTGATCAATAAATGTTGATGCACCGCCCCTTTCATCAACGATCGCGAGAATATCAAACAGAACATATGATCAGGTCGACACAATATCACTGCAAATAGGAATTTCTTTGTAGTCTACACGCACCATCACGCGATACAATTTCCGAGGTACGATCTAATACATCCCACCATGCTTTGTGAGGCAGTGCGACCACGTCCCCTACAAGTGGTAGGATCGACGAACGAAGCGTTCCCTACCATTCTCCCGCGTGCCTGGGGTTATCCTGTGCACCACGCGGACCTTGCCGTAATTAATGAGTAGGCCTTCGATCCCCGGCGGCTATCGATGATGGTTGCACAGGACAAGCCAAGTAGTACAAGTTACACGAACCGCGGAATGATATCATTCCACCATTGTTACGCCATCAACCAATCATCCCGATCCTCTAAAACTAGTGAGTATATTTTCGCCTCTTCGCAACCACCAGCGGTGACTTAGTGCGATGTGTAATTCTCAGTGTACGGGTGTTTAATGGATCCCATTCTTGGCGCCCTGAAACGTGCCTTGCGAGAGTGTTTACCACGCGTCGTTCTTAAAGGGTGATTCTCATTCATATCGCGTTTCTGCATTCTAGACGTGCTCGGTACACCGCATGTGGTGTGCATTGTTATTTCGAACGTAGAACACGAGGAGGATCGATGGGTTGGCTCTCATCCGCTGACGTTGCTGTGTACGCTGTGGGACGCTGTGCCAAACCTCCAATTAGCGCTGGATCGGGATTTAAAAATAGTGCCGCAGGGGGGGTCGTTCTAGGTATTGTGGCATTTTGCAAGAGAAGGTACCGCCTCCATAATAAGAATATTCGATCTGAACCATGGTCATCGTTCCGCTGATGGTGGAACCCCGGTACTTAGAAAACCCAGATTTCAAAAAGGAATACTGGCAAACGGGGAGGTTGAGTCAGCCTGTCATAAACCTGAGTCAGTAGAAGATATCATGCTGACAAGCGAAGAGCCGTGTGATGCGCAAGCCAGAATTGACTTGGCAAATGTAGCCCATAACTAGCAACATCCAAGCGACACAGCCTAGATCAGCGATGGCAGCTCGCCCAGCAAAAGGAATAAGCTTTGATTAAGGGTTGCTGCGAAGACTACCATCGCTCAGTTCGGACTCTTCGGGGAAAAGGTTCTGCCTGAGCCGGGTCCCCGAGTTAACCTGAGGCCTGCGATCAAAGTTATCTGTACAAAAGCGTCCTGTATTTCGAATTATCGGTGCCGTTAGTCCCATAGCAAGAGTTGTTCCTGGCACTTTCTAGACTTGTTTCACACTGAGGGATAATAATAGTGCTTACATCACTGACCAGACTGGACTGCTGTGTTATGAAGCTCCATGGTTGCAATGGGGCATAAATTCTTGCGCCCCTGGTGATAGGAGATGCTGGGCAGAAAAGAGTAAACCACTGACAAAAAGAAGACTCGGATCAATTGAAGATTATCAGGTGAATTCCTCACTGGGCATAGACTACCAGGGGCTACCAGTTTATTTCCGATGCCTTCCATAACAATTATGCGCCTTCTCCATACATCTAGAGCATACCCACACCCATCGTTGGTCAGCAGTATGTCGCAAGGTGTCAGGAAGTAAAGCGTAAAGGACAGATCATGACGCAGCGATCCTGATCGCCGCAGATATAACGGATTTTCCAATTTACAAAAGACATTGACTGTGAGAACAGGGAGAAGTTCAGGAGATGGCGATAAACTTGGGTGTAAGTGGCTGTTCCTGACCGGGGTTTTAGACTGCGAAATTAACGCGAACCCTTCCGCTGAAGCTTGAAGAGGCACTCTGTAATCACAACTCATTTGCGCTCGGTCGTAATCAAATACGGCATTGTTCCTTGCACATGGCTCCTTGAAAAGCGCTGAAATGCTGGCGAGTGAATTAATTTTTCAGATAGACCTCCACCAGCGTGCCGCGATCGTCTACTAACCATAATGTCATATTTTAGCTAGTTCAGGACGATATAGATGGGCGCACTGGCTCCACCATAGTCACCGCTTATACGACGGTTATCAATGAGCATAAGGTTGACAGGAATAATCAACGCTCGCACCACATGGATTCCATCATTTTGCGCTCGCTCGCTGTTTAAAAAACAGAGGCGATCACCGAATTTCATATTCTATTAGTCTTGGGCCGATCGTCGTAGCGCAACTTCAGGATTTTTGTGTTTTTAGATCGTGTTTAGAGACGATATGTGTAGGCCCGCATGTTAAGTCACGGCATGATCTATAATCCGAGAAGATTCACCTATAGCTAGAGTAGTCGACTCGTAGCCATAAATTTACTTCTGGCAGCAAACACGATGTGTATGTTTAGCAAAAAAATAATCATATAATTTGTACCTTAGGAATGATGCTGTTCGAGGGGGAAAGCAGCTAGATGGAGATGGCTTTGACTGGGCTGTAACTTGAAACTTATTTCCTTCCAGGCTGAATGAACACACGATCAAATCGCATCATTGATTGACCGATCTCATTGACAGTTTTTCATTTCCGACTACACACTAGGGTTAGGGTTAGGACACCAAACCAGCAAAGAATAAGGCCCACCCAGCCAGAGTGGCCGTGGTGGGACAGGAAAATATTGAGACAGTGCATGAGCCGGAGCTCACACAAACTGCAGGTACCCTCTGAGGACAGGGTCGCCGTGCTATGAAAGGTCCCTACAGCCCAAAAACCTGAGACATGAAGAGGCCCGTGCCATCAAGGTAAGTATGAGGAATCAGTTCTGTGAGTGGTTGCCTTTTATACTGGGATGATTGTGCACGGACCATCAGGCGATAGCGAAACATAACGCATTTGGCAAACTTCGGCTAATTATTGGGTTTGCCATTTGAATTGAAGTTCTCTCAAGGCCGAGCGCTGTGACAATTATACAGCGTGGAATGGAACTTCATCAGAGTTCAAACTTGTCTGCGGCAGCCAATACGCACGTATTCTTGTTCTAGTTGTGGTGTTGCTAACTTCTTCTGGAGTGCTCAGAGCAGGTACCATCACGGCTAATGCAGCCTAATTCGCGATCGAATTGTGCAAAACCGCACTATCTCAGAATAACCAGACCTAGTGGTGAGTGACCAAAGTGATGCATTCAGGACTGTTATTCAAAGTTAGATTTCCTAGCGATGCGATGACCTTTAGTATGCTAAGCGAGTGCGCTTGGTTAGTGGATGTCGGTAGCATTAAGGGTCCCAGTAGTCACAGCGTTGATTTTCAAGTTCGTGAGTATGCGATATCTTAAAAAAGGCGCAGAGGCTCGCTCAATGTCATATCCTGTTCTTTCAGAGCGAGCAGCATTACGTACTTTTCCTCCAGCTCATGAACTTTTCTTGCCACCAAGCGTGTTCCTACACACCAAGTAGACACTGGGTGGTCGGTGGATCTGAACAATGCAAGCGTCATATAGCGCTCGAATTCGAGTACATCCATGATCAACTTCGCTTCAACTTTTTCCCACATCTGAAAGGGACCCTTTCGCAGCCTTTTTGGTGACTTCCTTTGTTCGATTGGACATCTCCGCACTACTAATGCTCCTCATACTCCTTGTGTCAGGATCAGTGAAAGGCTTGAAACGATGATTGTAAGTCACACTTGACGTCCTCGGATGTTGTCACTCATACTTTTGAGACGGCCGTACTGGAAAAATAGAATACCTAGACGCATCGATTGGATGCTTTGTTGTAATTAACAAAGTGCTTTACATGGTCGCGGGTGATCCAGGCTGGCGTATAAAGTCGCGTCGTTCCCCGTGCTCCGACATATCCTTGCGATATCCAAACTGCTTTCCTTGTTCACGATGATCCCATTCTCATCGGCGTCTCCGGTGACTGCATCCAACTGTAGCATTGCTTACAATTGTAAATCGAAGAACCACTTCGATATTTCTACCATGGATGAACAGCTAGCATCATTCAAACCCCCAGACAACGTAAGCTGGATGACTTGTGTATGAATGATGTCCTGATGTTTCATAGCTTTACGATGCTGTGGCTCATGCCTGGGATTCACGTAATTGCCCACATAATCGGGGTTTTGGCCAGAAACGACCTCGTAACCTCGCCAGTGTGATAGAAAGTTCACCCTCTGATATGGGGATAACATGGGACAGGCCTGGATATCGCCTCCGTCGTACGTCTTACGAAGAAAGACGGGGTGCTGTCTCCGTAAGACCAAGTGAAGTTAACTCCCTGCGCCCTTACACCCTGTCTCTGGGCTGTGATTATTTTAAAGCGCTCCAATTACCGTCTATATCATTGCATAGTCATGAAAGTGATAGCGCAGCTTCCGACGGACCAGTTGATGTCCAGTGGGACGATCATCCTTCTGATGCCGATGACGAGATGGATGACTGCGGATACTCGACAGATGGTACAATGTCATGGCAGCCGCATAGCGTCACACAGGATCCGACTCCTTCTCTTAGTTCTGTGTCATGGTCTGAAAGTTCTGAGGATGGCTATACCTCTTCTTCCCCCGACGCGGAAAGCGATGACGGCTATGATGAGATCAATGTTCCCCCTCCATGTACTCCAACTTCTTCGAATGTCACAGGCACCCAGACTGCGGTCACGAAGAAAAGACGGAATGTATCAGCTTCGCCCAGGCGTAGCACCAAAAGGCGGAAATACCTCAAAGACGAGCAGAAAGCTACAACTCCCAAGTCACATTTCCCGTCAAACACTTTCACACCCACTTATGGAACCGATGACTCTGAATATGAGCCATCGACATCAATAAAAGGAAGGAGCCCTGCTGGACCTAAACAGACCTTATTCCCTTGCTTACTCGACGGCTGCAGGCAGGTTTGTCACAGTGCCACTGACCTTGCACGCCACCGGCAGTGTCTTAGACATCGTGCTCCTGAATATTCATGCTTGGGTTGCCGACACCCATTCACTCGCCCTGACGCTTTGAAGAGGCATCTTAATGGAAAGCCTGCCTGCAAACAGGCGCACCGAGCGGCTCTGGTTGCTAGCGAGGCATAGGAGATTCTTGAGTATTTTATCGGCTACTAATTACATAGGAAGTCCTTACTCGATCTACAAGTATCAAACACGTCTACCGGTGAATGAGTCGACACTTGCTATAACTGATATTAATGCAAACTACATAACCCTCGATCATACATATACACAACGTAACAACAAAACAAGACGCAAACTACGTTCTGATAGCAGTGACTTTTCAATGCAAAGGTACTGTAGGGTAAGTAAAGACAGATAACCAATACGTAAGCTAGTTCTTCATTTTACAAAGTCGTAACAATAAATAAAGTACACGCAGAGACTCATTGAACTACCGCAATATGCTGCGTTCATATGATAAGAGGATCTTCCCACCTTTGTGAATTTGAACCCCGAAGAGAATGACTCTGCGCAGACGCATCCTCCAACCTCGACTCCTCCGAGATTTCCTTGGGACTATTAACTGGAAGGGTATCGGCGGCTTTAAGCTCTTCCACGGGGACGGCGCGGCGCTTCCCAAGGAAGATCCTGCCCAAAGGCGCGTCTTGTAACGAGCGAATGATGATATCCCTCTCGAAGAGATATTTAATGTCTTCCAGTGGATACCCGGTCGTCTCGGGTATGAAGATATATACCCATGCTGCCATTATAAATGAAGCAACACCGAACACGAGGTAAGTCCCATAGGTTATGTGGTCCAGCATGATGGGCGTGACTTGGGCAATGACGTAGGTAAAGAGCCAGGTGTTCGCAGTTGCGAGGGACATGACGGCGGTACGGAGATGGCCTGGGGCAACTTCAGAGCCGAGGACAAGGGGAGTAAAACCCCAGCCTAAGCAGAAGGAGATGCCGAAGAGATATACGGCGACAACAG
>Ga0310811_10012904_pt1 | contig 10868 bp, 13 predicted proteins | sample YCmetagenome_FD_207642 | JGI IMG/M metagenome (GOLD analysis project Ga0310811, IMG submission 207642) | Soil microbial communities from experimental microcosm in Duke University, North Carolina, United States - YC | ecosystem: Engineered > Artificial ecosystem > Soil microcosm > Unclassified ...
ATTTCCCAGTCACATGACAGGCTTACAAATAATCCTGGTGGCTTCTGAGAAAATCTGGTGACCAAATAAAATACAAATAAACACAAAGAAATAGAATCTTAGGAAAGAAAATAAGATACAGGGAAAATAGAAGTGATGAATGAAGAAAAAGAAACTAGCTAGAAAATATAGGAAAAATGGTAGAGTAACTTGGTAATAGGAAAGTGTATAGTGCCTGAGAGCTTTCCTTATCACTCCTTATCACTCCTCTTAAGTATCTGTCATGGTATGAGTTGCATACCATGCATGACAGCGGGGCTTCAGTTTGTATGTTTGTATGTTCATTCACTGGGTTTTGTTTCTGTTCACACTTCCAACTTGCTCATGTTTTTTTCATATCTCATGCTCACATTTGCCTTGTTCTCATATGCATTACAATTGTTTTTGTTTCAAATCATCTGTGTTATGTGCTCACCCTTCATGACATCAAGCTTCTGAATGAGGGCTATCAAACAACTGATCCATGAGCCTCGCCCTACATGCTTGACCTGGCGTGCCCTCGTATGATCTATCATCTATCACCTCATCACCATCCACTTCTTCAAACTCACAGCACATACTATTTAGCCCCTCTCTGATGGCTCATCTGATTGTTGAGTGGTTGTGCTGTGCCTCAAAGCGGATGATCATATTGTGGAGTATCAGGCAACACCTGACCCAGTGGAGAGTGATTTGAAGGTCCCTTTGATTCTGCATCGGGTGATGAAGTTCTTTGAGGGATTGGAAGTGTCCTTTTAAAGCAGTGAATACATGCTCAACGTGAACACAAATCTAAACTGATTGAAAGTTAGTAAATATTCTAACAAGCAGAAAAACGAGTACATATGTGAGAGAGATTGACATTGAACGTCTTTTGATTCCTCATCAAGCAGCCATTGTGCAGCTTCTTGAAGGGAGGAATACACTATTTCTCCAGCGCATAAGCGCTATTGGCCCAGACCCAGTGGTCAGCCTGAAGAAGGGCATCATGTTCTTGATGAATGCGTGTCGATTTGAATGCATATGCATCGTGTGTGCTTCCAGGATGACTGAGGGAATAATTGATGATAAGCAAGTTATGAGGCATGATAACTCCCTAAAGGTTTCATTAAATTTTGTACCATTAGAATAAGAGGAAAAAACATACCTGACAATTGAGAGAATAATTTGATTTCCTGTCATAAAATGCTTCACCATAAAGACTGGGCTTTTTGTACAGATTAATTGCAGAGCCATCAACTGTGAAGATCCCATTTCTCCACTTGGGACATGCCTTTGCCTCAATGAATCAGTGAGCCTGCTCTGCATCATCAGAGTCAAGAGCAGGGAAGACAATAAATGTATTGTGGAGATCAAGAATGGTGACCATGACGCAATTGCTGCAATTGATTACCGAGCCGATGCTGACACCAGCCCACTGAGCCATGTCTTCTGGACATATGGTGTTACCATAGTGGCCAGCACAGTTAAGAAATATTGCGAGTTGGACTGCAATGGGGAGCTGCGGGTTATTTGAGTGATTGGTGAAAATGGCATGACCAGAAATTTGATCTAGGATGTCATCAAATATGTCTGGATTGATGTGGAGCTTCTTGCAGAACAGGTGATATCGAGAGTCCCCAAAATCATGAAGGAATTGTATTTGGGGGGCTCACATGGGAGGTGCATTTTGTTGATAGAGGACACATGCCCTGATGACCTCATCACAAAGGGAAATGATGGTGTCGTTCAGACAGTCATAATGTGCAGTGAAGCGGTCAGATTCATTGCTGGAGGAGTCGAAGTCAGAACTGTCAGAGAAAAAGGGGGTAGGAGGTGACGGAGGTGTGATAATTGTGTTGAGGTCAGAATTGTCAGAATCCAAGTCATCAGAATCAGAATCGGAGAGATCATAATTTCGGATTGCACGCTGGAGCCTTGCCTTTTTCAAGGCTAGTTGCACCTCGTCCAATTCATCAAGGAGCTCATTGTGTAGGGAGTGACAGGGCATAGTGAAGGTAGAGATAAGATATTATTTTAGGCTCTGACGCGATGCCAAAGGGCACCGCAGTTGAGTAAGCTAACTTCAGAGAAAATCAAGCCTTATGTTAACTACCAGCAGGACATTTTACCCGACCTTTACCGACCTTTACCGAGCGTACCGGGATTTCAGAAAATCACCTTGAGCGCCATTATTAATTGTGTCCTTAGTGCAAGCACGCTGCCTTACTAGAGTTCCCATAATTATAGCGGGCCCTGAGCATGATTTCAAATTGCGCATAGTACGCGAACAACAGAACTGAAAGGTTGCAGAAAATGATCTTCCGAATGGGGTCATCGAATGTTTAATGGATTGACCAGGTGGTGTAAGAAGAAAGATATCGTATACATTCATTCACCAGAAAATATGTCATACTTCTGCTCGGAAAACATCCACAAGTTTTGAATGGGTACGAGAGCGTGCTGAGATATTGCAAGGGAAGACCACAGGGGAGCTAGAGGATGGAACTATCAGTGACAGGAAGATGGAATAATACGAGAAAAATTAAGTACCGACTGAGTCCTGTCTTGAATTGAGGGGTGAATTCGATCACTTTGCCCTGGTCATCTTTGACAGAAGAAAACTCCACCGTGGCCAACACAGTAGCAATAGCCGACCACGCAGAGGCATCAGCAGCATGTCGGCCTGATCAAAGAATGTATTAGTTCTATGCGGTAATGAACCAATTCAACTCACCTGGACATGCGCGCCGGCCAAAGCCGAAAACATATCTAGCAGGGTTATCATCCGTCAGCGCATTATTTACATCTAAAAACCTCTCTGGTATAAAGCTAGATGCGTTGGGGTACCGCTTTTCGTCCTGTGACATGGCCCTACAGTATAACTTCAGTATTTGGAAAGCCAGAGAGGATCTATCTGACCATATGTTGGATATGACGGCTGTTCCTGATGAACAATATCACAAAATATTCGTTCACTTGACAAAAACAGCAGACCTTTCGGAATGAAATAACCATCGTATGTATCATCACTCGAGGTGGTATGTGGAGCGCCTACAATACTACCTTCAGCAAAGGTGAAATAACACAGTGAGGAAGATTACCAAGAGGTGCAATGGGACACCATCGCAAAGTTTCCCGCAGGACTGATTCAATGTAGGGTAGTGAGGCTCTGTCTTCAAATGTAGGCAAGCGATCTCCTCCGATCACTGAGTCGATTTCCGCTTGTGCGCGTCTCTGAACATCGGGATACAGTACCATGGCGAGAGCAAAAGTCATCAAGGTCGACGTGGTCTGTGAAGGGGTTGAGCAGCAGACAATATGATCGAACGTCTGCTGACCGACTCATAAGAACCTGCATAGCCATCTATCAAAGAGCACAAAATACTTTGTAAAAAGGTGACGAACCCACAATAGTAGTAGCAGCTGTATTCTTTAACGCATCCTTAGATATTAGCTTTGATGCCCTATCTAGATTCTCCATCCGTTGCAAATTTTCTGATACCATTGAAACCCGGCCGAGGGACAAGTTTTCGGCCTTAGCAAGCACGTAATGAACGTCTAGGACCAAACAAATTTAAAAGATGCCTACCATATGCTCCTGTGCATATTGGAACGGCCGGTCTGTCATTTCAGTCATGCGATGAGTCGAAATTTGCGCATCGCGCTTGATCGCAGATCCCCAGCACCAATCAGGTAACCTCAGCACTGTATCGGAGCGCGGAATGTCAAGTCTTTCTCATCAACTAAAATGAGCTCACAGAAAGGGAACATTTTAAGTAGAACTGCTCTCTCTGGGGTCATCACCTCAAGGCCCATAGCCAGTGCACTTTCTATGATTCGAACCAGAGGATCATCACGAGCACTAGTTTGGTAGCCATATGTCACAGACATGGCAACTGATGACGAGAATCTACTATCAGGTTAATAATCATTCGATGTTTAAAAATACATCGACTAACGTTGCGAAGTGAGAATAATAGTGTTGAGGGTCACCAATTAGGTTGACGACCAACTCACGAGCCCGCTTGATCTGCATTGGACGAAACTTGAGTGCAGAGTCGGGACGGAAAGTTTGGTGGAAGAGTCGTCGTGAAAGACGCCATTCGTCATCATAGCCTGCGAATGCGAACACTCCCGACCAACCAAACCTGCCTGTACTCCACAATGACTGAATGGAAGAATGTTAGAAGAACGTACGGCTGGCGTGTAGCTAAGTATGGGCGATCGGAGTAAATGCGAGAACGCTTTTCCATTAAGGCCTCTGCAATGTCCTGAGAATTGATCACCACGACTTCCTGGCCTAGAAGTCGCAAGAAAAACAAGTCTCCTGATATAATGATTCGTACCACATATGCACTATACTGTCTCCTCACGTACCATATGCAGCACCCCATTCGGTATAAGTCAACCAAGGCTGCTTCAAGTCAATAGATAAGACGTTTCCTAACAGTGGGAGCGGCACTGGGCCAGGAGGAAAGCAAGGTTTGTTCTTTCTGATCTCGATGAATCGCACGAAGGCTTTTATGACAACAAGGGATACGGGTAAGGCGGCGATGATAGCAAGGCGACCATTGACTGAAGAAAACATGGTTAAGTCAATGCGTGGGTAGCCATCTAACGCACCAAGCTATTATAAGAAGCTTGACATGCTCACCCCATAAATATGACAAGCTTCTTAGATAAGGTCAAGGTTTATGTGAGGGCGTCGGTCGCGAGGTGGGGTGGCCGCAAACGAAAGCAAGAAAGGAATATTTACGATCTACTTACGTAAGTGGTCTTACGAACTGTTTTATTTTATAGCGCGCACTCCCCTAAGCTTCCATCCAATCACCAGACGTTGCAGTACATTTGGCCATCCGAGCACTTATAATTCAATACAGATCACATGGGTTTCGATTACAGACTCGTGAGCATGCCAACTTGCACGACTGTATCACCAACTGATCATGTTTCACATCACCAGTCCGCAAATCGACATCCACAGTGTTCTAGCCTCTCGGATACTTTTCGACCTACGAACGGGTGAAGGACGACCGCGAATTCATACAACCCTGACGGATGTATCTGGGATGCATTTTAGAGGAGGCCAAATTTCGACAGTGGTATTTGATGTTTAATTAATGTTATATGTGCAGTGCAGGGCTGGTCCCACTGCATACGCATCTCATGTTACATGCTAATTGTACTTGCGAATTGCGATGTGTGCTTGTCTACTCGGGACCTTTACTGACGGCGTTTCTGATTTATTCATTCAGTTCTCAGATTTGTAGTCACCCACCAGATGCCAAGTCTAGGCCATGAGCGCGATTTTGAGGTCCCGGAGGCTGCGAAATCTCAGCGGCATTAGAGGTGTGGTGCTACTCGAAGCCCGACGTCAATATCAATTGAGTCCTTAGTGTAAGCACGCTGGCTTGCTAGAGTTCCCATCAGATACTGAAACATAAACATTCAGCATCACTGTCTTTGACGTAACAGTGGAGTGGACGACAGTCTTGACTGGGTTACACTTAGCTGGAAATCATGAACATTGAACAGATGCAGGTGACAATATCAACCAAGCCGAATACTATCGGGAGAAGCCATAACTTGAACCGCCGGCTTAGGCTTAAAGCTGCTGAGCTCCGCCTAATTTAGGCCGGGGCCTCGAAACCGGGAACTTCATCATTAGGGCACTGAGAACGGATCATGCGCCATACCTCAGCTGCAGCGTGTAGACCTTCAAAATTAGGAGCTAATGGTTGAGTGACCCAGAAGTGAAGGCTCACGACGCTGCATGCATTCAGACCATCTTTCAAGCGTTGATTCTGTGGTTATCGGCCCCTCATCACGGGGTCGAGCGAACGGAGCGCCTAAAAATTGTACTGTATCGTCAAAGAATATGCTAGTGAATATCCCATCAATCCAACTATAAGATGTTTGAAGAACTGTCGCGTCCGAGATATGCAATAGACTTGACCGGACAGCAAAAGAAAGGCTAAAAGTAGCTGACGCGAGTCGTTTCATTTTGTACAGAAGAAATCGTAAGGAAGGTCCTACATAGTGATATTATGTACATGTGTAATTCAGCCCAGCAACTAAGTAGAAACCCCAATAATCCGAATTTTACGCGTTGGCAAAGGGGGCGCTTTCCGCTGGATTTCTCTTCTCGCATAATGTACGTGCCGCTCCGTCATTCTGAACGGTTGATAAGGCCCGCTACCAATTCACAAGACCGACGCTGAACAGTATCTAAAAAAGCAGGTTCATATTGAGCTTCGTGTTTTCTAGCCTGGAAGCCTACAGGCATTTATACACTCTGTGCTTTAGACCTCAAGGAAGTCTGCGAGGTTCTCAATAAGCGTGGTCAGTCGAGCCGCCTCATACTCGGCGAGCTCGTGACTCTCGTCATAGACGATGGCTTCTGTCAGGCCCGGCAGTGTCGTTGGCGCATACCCTGTTTAGAATCATTAGCTAAACCGCACAGCAGTATCACAGAGAGCCTTACCAAGGTGCTTCCCGGGAGCAACCGCCAAATGCCTGTACCATTCCCTATCCTTGATACCACCCTCAGAGAGAAACCCGCGTTCAAACGCCACGAGTTTTTGATTAGCGACTCTAACTCTCTTAACAGCCTGTATGAAATCACGTAGCGGGCCCTTGCCATGTGACTTGTAGGCACCCGTTTCCGAGAAACTGGACTCTGTGACAGACGACATCCATTGGAGTGCGTCAAACCTCAAGTCTTGGACCTCCTGTGCACCAATACCGAGATGCTCCTTGATCCATCGGATAACCCGCCGAACAACGCGGGGATTGCGAAGACGACCGATTTTCTTCAAAGCCTTATGGAAAGCCTCCTCAGCAGCGGCTTTCTCCTCGTCAAGCTTAAAGCTCGCGTCCTGCAGCTTTGCAATGGCCTCCCTGAGAGGGAACAAATCCGGCAGAATCTCTTCACGGTAAGTAGACTTGATGACGCTGGAGAGGATTAGCAAAGCATATAATGCAACTACATTTGGAGAAACTCACGTGTCGACGTAGGAGTCAAGCTCAAGCGCATACTGAGTGGTGTTCAGAGGGAGGATTATGGAATCTGTGAGACGCAATGTCAATAGACCCAAATGCTGCGCGACAGCAACCTAGTAACAGGTGAGATTGCCGAATACGAGGATGAATGTGACAACAAACATGCTTGTAGAAACCAGGGTCTGCATACACCTCTTGCCACATCTGCGAGTCATAGATAGAGTGGTAATGGTAAGGCGCATCCGTCGGAGTATTACCGAAGCCCTGGTCGGAGCTGGCAACCTACAATGACATGATGAGTGGAGTGCTCGGCAGGAGGATAAGAGACGAACACCAAGTCTGTGCAGGAAAACTGTGTAATCACTCCCTGATCCCAGTGGGCCAATTTGTGGTTCAGTTGAAGTCTTTTCATCCCACATGCGAGCAAAGTCGACATCCATAGGGCCTTCGTAAGGACCAACGTCAAAATGAGCATCCCACAGGGTCTTTTGGGCATTAGTAGGGTGAGGGACGTCTTGGGCGGAGCGCTGGATAAGGTGAGCGAGAGAAGGGGAAGCAGAGGTATGCCAGCGAGAACCAGAAACCGATACGTCTGTTGCCAACTTTAAGCAGACAGTACATACATAATACGAACGAACAACATACCGACATTGATGTAGGAGACTACATGCTCCTGGATCCAGTCAGCGAAATCCTCGCCCCACTCAGTGCTTCCGATAAGACCATACTGCAGCAGCTATGGATAAGGAATGCTGCTGACAATAATTGATCGCACTGACCTCCTCAGCATCCCAGCTGGCAATGACAATTGTACGTAGCGGTTTCCATCCACGCTTGTGAAGAGCCCCAAGGCCACGAACGACTTCGTGAAGAGAGACAGTGCCGGATGTGGGATCCGCAGCGCCCATAACCCAAGCTACGTCGAAGTATAAGGTACATACTACATAGGAAGATCACACAACTGACCATCACGGTGGCACCCAAGGAGGACAACTTCGTCTTTAATGTGACCAGGAATTGCAACCATGGTGTTCCAGATAGGTGTGACCTTGGCCTCCACTGCACGACTATTAGCGACAATATACAGTTAATGCAATTATTTACCATCATTAACCATCCTGACTTTTCTGCTTCCAACTCTCCCGTTCAATTTCGTACCCTCAGGGACACCGCCGAGCTCCTCCTCAAAAAGAAGTTTGGCATTGGCCCAGGAAAGTGGTAAGCTTGGGATATTTGGAATGTTAGTTGCCTCGACACGAGTTGCATTCTCATATGCGGGATAGCCTGGTGTAGTGGGGTCACCTGCATAGATCGAAAGGTACATAGCTGAGCCACGTTGTATGGATGTAGGATTTCTGGCAGGACCAGCGGGGTACGGCTCATATCCATTCTCCACGGTCACACTCCCGTCGTCTCGAGGGTCAGAGTAAATCAGGACACCAACTGCCCCGCGCTCTGCTGCGCCTTGTACCTTGTCGTCTGACATCAGCAATCCATTGTCTTATTGGAAACCACACGGTTCACCTTAAGACCACGGAAATTAGCACCGTAACGAGCCAGGATGACCTTGCCTGTGAGGTTAACTCCAGCGTGAACGAGCTTTTCATAGTCATCATGGGTCCCGTAGTTGGCATACACCAGTTGGCCGATAGCCTCTCCAGCAGCACTGAAACCGTGGAAGGGTGGAACAGAATTCCTGTACTTGGCAGCGGTCTCGTCACGAGGGTCACCATCCTCGAGCAGGTCGGCTTTCCAAACGGACTGGTCACTCTCACCGAGCAGTTCCACGACCATGCCATCCGCATTCCCTGTGTTCATGACTGGGTAATAGATATCAACCCATGCGGCTGGTTCTCTAAGTTTAGAGGATGCGCTTAGAGTTGCCTCGCGGGACTCAGGAGAGCCTGCCGGGTAGATGGGCTCGGTAGCAGGTGTAGGGATACCAAACTCGGACTGGAAAAGCGCAAGGATTTCCTTTGCATCTTGGAAGTCTTCCACTGCGCCAGCCAAGTGTGGGTGTGTGGCGTAATCGCGCGAGGCTGCGAGTGCAGACTCCGTGGATGGAACGGCACTACAAATCACAATGAACCAAGACCCGGATGTGCACGAAGTTCGTACTCACAGATAGCCCTCCTCAATACGCTTTATATAACTGTCATGGGATTCAGAAATCTTATCTTTCTTGAAGCAGGAGATAGAATGAGCCTTGTAGAATACGAAGGAGATAAGAGCGAAGCTTCCAAAGACTAGGAACTTGCTGAAGACAGGTCCCCTTGAGTGTTTCTGGACTTGAACTAGACCTGGAGGTTGCGGAAGCAGCTGATAGGAACCTGCCTTTTCACTCTTCTCTGTATTCATCCTGGAGATGGATGAAAGTACGTGAGAGATTCAAGAATCGTCGTGTATATATAAGTTATGTATGCGGGTCACGCCGATTCACACATGAAAACGGGTATCATGGTACTGTCGTAGTAGCGTGACTAATACCGATTAGTAAGTTTCGAAACAGGAGACTTGTTTGCGGCCCGGACTGCGTCGACATCGTGACACTGCGCACTCTTGTGCAGTCGTGTAAGGTGAAGAATGATAAAATCGTATGTTTAATTGTAAGCGGATAAGGCTAGTAGATCCAAATCCAGAATTAGCAAGTAGAAATTAAATTTTACGTGATAAATCTAGCGAATAAGGGCTTCGTTTTTACACTCACCGTCCGATGCACTCGCAAGGAGGAGACCACTTGTGACCTTCATCACGTACCAAGTGCTGAGTACTCTAGCCATACAACGCGGAGGTGAGCTTTTTTTACATCCCACATGCGACGATTTGTCACCGTGTTTGTGAAGAGCCGCCTGTCTCTGCATCCCAGATCTTGCCGCTGTATTCTCGCTGTACCCGCCTGTCTCAAATTTGGTTGAGCCGGGCAAGTACATCGCTGCCAACGCGGATGTATTCTTTGCCGGTTTCGATTGGATCAAGGGCGCATTCACTACCCTGAACGTCCACATTCTTGCTGTTCGGTCCAAGGAATCAGTATTTGCTTAGCACTCGCTCAAATTTTCCAGTCATCGCCTATTTGTGCGTCATTCTCCAACCACCAGACTTTTATTGAGACACGTATAATGATACTCCGTCCAACAGGCAATTGTACTCGGTCAGGGGGACTGGCAGGCCACCACCGGTGGCGTCTCTTGCATGGTCGGAGTTCCAGCTCGTAAAAGTGGCGTATGATCTTTGGACTAGTTGAACGGGTTAATCGACAAGATAATGTGAGCCGACAGGCTTATCTTTACTCGTAGGATGTTGTCATGACAAGTACTAATTAGACCTCAGCATTCAAAGCACCAGCGAGAGGCACCGACTGAAAATCGAGCCAGTGGGTGTTTTGTTTCGAGAGCCAATGAAGGTACACACTGTTCATATAAGTTGTCGACGAAGGCGCGTCCAATTATGCCTTGTGTTGCATTCAGCAGGCAACAAGTACATTGTTTCTGTCACTCCCTCCCTTTGATCCTCTAAGTCCTTGCCACTTGCTCAACACTTTACACTCACCCTTTGACCGTGATTCGACGTATATAAACCCACATGGCTGCTATCTCTAATCAGTCATTACCAAGCATTCTGTCATTTACATTGAGTTCGAAAATTTCATCTTCGAGTCTAATCAATCTCCTTCTAATTATAAGTGAACGATATTGATACGGCTTCTACCAAATTTACTTTCTAGGTGCGGACTCACTATGTTTATCGTTGCGCACTTCTTAATTAACTTATACACCTCAGCCACCACAACTATAGTATTCTATGGACAGTCGTATTGTTCCACCTTGCTCGTGCTCCATCTTGGACGAGTTCTTGGAGGATGGGGA
>Ga0310811_10012905_pt1 | contig 10868 bp, 9 predicted proteins | sample YCmetagenome_FD_207642 | JGI IMG/M metagenome (GOLD analysis project Ga0310811, IMG submission 207642) | Soil microbial communities from experimental microcosm in Duke University, North Carolina, United States - YC | ecosystem: Engineered > Artificial ecosystem > Soil microcosm > Unclassified ...
GCCCGGCCCAGCCGGATGTCCCTGGCCATGTAGACCTCGGCCATTCCACCCCGGCCCAGGACCGCGCCGAGCTCGTACCTGTTGCCCAGGCGACGCGGCTCTTCCATCATTCAGCCCTTCCCCGGCCTTCCAGCCATTCCTGCCATCGGGCGAAGTGTACCGGTGCCGGGCGGAGCACGCCGAAGCCCGCGCCCCGCCCCGGGCGGTGCCCGGCCGCCCGTCCGGTGTCGTCGATCAGCTCAACCCCAGCTCCGCCTTGATCACCGCGGCGGCGATCGGCCCGGCCAGACTGTTGCCGAACGCGTCGCTCGGCTTGACGTCGTTGTCCGCGACCATCACGGCCACCGCGATCTTCGGGTCGTCCGCGGGAGCGTACGCGACCATCCAGGCCACCGGGTTCTGCCCGGCGCCGCGCTCGGCGGTGCCGGTCTTCGCAGCGACAGAGACGCCGATGTTCTGCAGCTTGGTTGCGGTGCCGTTCGTGACGACGTCCTGCATCATGGTCGACAGCTCGCCGGCCACCGAGCTCGAGATCGGAGCGTAGAGCTGCGTCGGCGAGGCCGAGGCGATCACGTTCCCCTTGGTGTCGAGCTGCTTGGCGATCAGGTAGGGCGCCTCGATGGAGCCGCCGTTCGCCACCGCGGAGGCCATCATCGCGCCCTCCAGCGGCGTCATCGTCACGTCGAACTGCCCGATCGAGGACTGCGCCAGCTGCGCCTGGTTCAGGTTCGTCGGGAACACCGAGGTCGCGCTCGGCATCGGCACGGTCGGACCGGTCCGGTTGAAGCCGAACGCCTGCGCCATGTTCTGCACGTTCTGCGCGCCGAGCTTCATGCCGACGTAGCCGTAGACGGTGTTGCACGACTGCGCGAACGCGTCCTGCAGCACGTTGCTGACGCAGGTCTCGCCGTCGGAGTTGTGGATCTCCGAGGTCGACTGCGGCAGCGGCAGCACGTCCAGCGGCGCGCCGTCGATCGCGCTGCCCGGGGTGATCGTCTGGCCGTCGATCCCGTCGGTCAGCGCCGTCGCGGAGGTGATTATCTTGAACGTCGAGCCGGGCGGGTAGGTCTGGTTCAGCGCCTGGTCCAGCTTCGGCTGCAGCGGGTTGTTCTCCAGCTGGGTCGCGTAGTTGTTCTGCACCGTGGCGCTGGGCGAGGCCAGCTGGTTCGGGTCGTAGCTCGGCGCCGAGGCGAGGGCCAGGATGGCTCCCGTCTTCGGGTCGATCGCGGCGACCGCGCCCTGGCCCTCGTTGCTCAGCGTGCCCAGCAGGCCGTTGTACGCGGCGTCCTGCGCGGCGGGGTTGATCGTGGTGACCACCGAGCCGCCGGCGGTGTCCTTTCCCTCGGCCTTGCGCAGGAAGTTCTGCGTGGCCAGCCGGGTGTCCTTGCCGTTGAGCAGCGTGTTCTCGAACTGCTCGAGGTTCGCGGTGCCGAAGTTGGAGGAGAAGTACCCGGTGATCGGCGCGTACTCGGCGCCGTTGGAGTAGACCCGCTGGTACTTCATCTGGGAGCTGGTGGTCGCCTTCGAGGCGGCGACGTCCTTGCTGCCGACGATGATGGCGCCGCGGTCGACCGTGTAGTTGTAGATCGTGTTGCGGTAGTTGTCCCCGTGCGCCGAGTAAGAGCCCGCCTTCACCACCTGGATCCAGTTGCCGTCCAGGAACAGCACCGCGAACAGGGCGAAGCAGAAGATCGCCACTTTCTTGATCGGTCGGTTCACGCCTTCACCGCCTTGTTCTGGCCGTAGCCGCGGCCGTTGTCTCCGGGAGTGCGCGGGTCGAGCAGGCTGGGCGGTGCGGTGAGCGGAAGCGCCGGAGGCAGCGGCCGGCGCGCCGCGTCGGACAGGCGCAGCAGCAGCGCCACCAGCACCCAGTTGGCCAGCAGCGCGGAACCGCCGTAGGCCAGGAACGGCATCGGCAGTCCGGTCAGCGGGATCACCCGCATCACGCCGCCCGCGGTGATGAACACCTGCAGGGCGAAGACGACCGCGAGCCCGCTCGCGAACAGCTTGCCGTAGGGGTCGCGCACCAGCAGCGCGGTCTTGAGCCCGCGCGCGGTGAACAGCGCATAGGCGATCAGCAGGCCGGTCAGCCCGATGAGGCCGAACTCCTCGCCCACGCTGTCCAGGATGAAGTCGGCGTTGTTGGCGAAGCCGACCAGGTACGGGTAGCCCTGGTCGAGCCCGGTGCCGAACAGCCCGCCGTTGGCGAACGCGTAGAGCGACTGCGCGGTCTGCCGCGAGTTGCCGGTGACGTCGCCGAACGGGTCGAGCCAGGAGTCGAAGCGCACCTGCACGTGCGAGACGAGCATGGCCACCAGGGCCGCGCCGATCACGAACATCAGGATGCCGAAGATCAGCCAGCTGGCCCGCTCGGTGGCCAGGTAGAGCATGACCACGAAGACGCCGAAGAACATCAGCGAGACGCCGAGGTCGGTCTCCCGGATCAGCACGAGCATCGCGAACGCCCAGCAGACCACCAGCGGGCCCATGTCCCGGCCGCGCGGGATCCACACCCCGAGCACCTTGCGGCTGGCCAGCGCCAGGGTGTCCCGGGTCGCGTGCAGGTAGGCGGCGAAGAAGCTGACGATGAACAGCTTGCCGAACTCGGCCGGCTGCAGCGAGAGGCCGGCGAACTTGATCCAGCTGCGCGCGCCGTTGATGTTCGGCGCGAGCGAGCCGGGCAGCACCGCGGGCAGCGCGATCAGGATCAGGCCGACCAGCGCGGAGATGTACGCGTAGCGCTGCAGCACCTTGTGGTCGCGTATGACCGCCAGGATCGCGATCAGCGCGACGATCCCGATGGCCGAGAAGATCGCCTGCTGGCCCGCGTTGCCGGCGTGCGGGGCGAACTTGTTGGCGATGTTGTAGGGGTCGAGCCGGGAGATCAGCACCAGGCCGAAGCCGTTGATCCCGACCGCCAGCGGAAGCAGCAGCGGGTCGGCGTACGGGGCCAGCCAGCGCACCGCGAGGTGGGCGATCAGCAGCAGCAGGCCGAAGGCGAAGCCGACCGTCCAGAAGTTGCCCGGAAGGGCGCCGGAACGCACCTCGCCGAGGTTCGCGTAGGCGAACATCCCGAAGACGTACGCCACGGCGAGCAGCACGAGCTCGGCGTTGCGTCGCTTGGGGATCACCGGTTCATCCGGCGGCGGGGCGGTCGTCCCTCCGGCCGGCCGGCTTGCGGCCATCGACATCGCGGTTCCTGTCCCTGTCTGGTGCCCTTACGCCGAACGGGGGCGCGAGACGGCACTCTCAGCGTCTGCCAACCGCCGGATCAGTCGGTGTTCGCCGGGCACTGAGCCGAAAGTTGGTGCAATCCAGCGATACCGGAGCTTACCGAGCTCGACGGGGCCATGCTGGGCGTGGGGGTGACGGCGGGAGCGCTGGAGGCCTGCCCGGTGGAGGGGTCGCCGGCGGTCGGGGGATGCGCGCTCGCGGAGCCGCTCGGCCGGCCCGAGGCGGTGCCTGCGGTGCCGCCGGAAGTGGGGCCGAGGGTCTTGGTCGCGGAGTCCGTGGGCGTGGCCGACGTGCTCGGACTGGTCGCGAGGGTGCTCGGGACGGCCGTCAGGGCCGTGCAGTAGCTCTCGATCTGGGAGAGCGTGGAGACGATGGTCTTCGCGTCGCCGAGGCTGGTCGCGGTTATCGAGGAGTGCACCTTGGCCTGGTCCGAGGTGGGCAGTCCGGCGACGGTAACTGTTGCCGAACTGTAAACGTGCGACAATTTGAAGCCGGCCACGGAATAGTCGACGCCCTGGTAGATCGCGACGTGGCCGTTCGAGTCCGCGCCCACGTAGTACTGCTGCTGCGACCAGAAGTAGCCGCCCGCGCCGAGGCCGCCGAGTACCACGACGCAGGTGCCGACGATCGCGACGGGCTTGACCCAGCGCCGCTTGCGGCCGCCCTGGGCCTCCGTCTCCACGGCCTCGAGCTCGGCGGTGTCCTCGCGCCCGTCCACCGCGGAGCCGGGGGCCGCGGGCGCGGCCGACGCGGCCTGCTGCGGCGCGCCCGCCGGGGCGGCCGGGATCACCCCGGTGACGTTCGGGTCGGTGGCGGGAGAGGGCCGGTCCGGCGCGGGGGTGTAGGCGGCGGCCGCGGCCGTGCCCTGGTTCTCCGCGGCGGCGCCCACGATCACCGGAAGCTCAAGGTACTGCGTCTCCGCCTGGCTCGGCGGGCGCGCGCCGGGGGGCGCCTGCTCGAAGGCGTCGGCCACGATGCAGGTGATGTTGTCCGCGCCGCCGCCGCGCAGCGCGTGCTGGATCAGCGTCTCGGCCGCGTGGTGCGGATCCCCGTAGCCGGCCAGCGTCGACGCCAGGGTGTTGAAGGGGACGAATCCGGACAGGCCGTCGCTGCAGAGCAGATAGCGGTCGCCGGCCTGCACGTCGAGCACGGTCAGGTCGAGGTCCACCTCGGCGGTGGTGCCGAGCGCGCGCATCAGCAGCGAGCGCTGCGGGTGACGGCCCGCCTCGTCCTCGGTGATCTGGCCCTCGTCGATCAGCCGCTGCACCCAGGTGTGGTCCGTGGAGATCTGCTCGAGCACCCCGGCGCGCAGCCGGTAGGCGCGCGAGTCGCCGATGTGCGCGAAGGCGAAGTGCCCGCCGCCGGCCAGGAACAGCGCGGTGACCGTGGTGCCCATGCCCTCGAGCTCGGGCCGCTGCGCGATGATGCCGCGGATCTTGTTGTTGGCCAGCTTGACCCGCTCGTCGAGGTCGCGCACCGGATCCCCCGTCAGACCCTGGGTCTGCGGGGAGTCGAGCTCTGCCAGCGTCTGCACCGCCACCGCGGAGGCGATCTCGCCCGCGGCCTGCCCGCCCATCCCGTCGGCGATCACGAGCAGGCGTGAACTGGCGTAGCCGGAGTCCTCGTTGCCGTCGCGGATCAGGCCGACGTGCGAACGCGCGGCGTAACGCAGGGACAGGCTCATCGAATCTTCTTCCGCTGCTACCGGGGCTGGGTGGACGGGTTCGTGCGTCGCACTGCCGAGAGCCTAGCGGGTCGGCAGACGTTGCCCGGAGCCGTTTCCTCAAGCGGTGACCGTGGTCGGGGGGACAGCCTAGTCACTTCTTCAGTTCGAGGGCGGTCTTCCCGATCCGGATCGGCACGCCCAACGGTACCGGGGTCGGTCCGCTGATCTTGGCCCGGTCCAGGTACGTGCCGTTCGTCGAGCCCAGATCCTCGACCACCCACTGGCCGCTGGCGTCCGGATAGATCCGCGCGTGCCGGCTGGAGGCGAAGTCGTCGTCGAGCACGATCGTCGAGTCGTGCGCACGGCCGAGCGTGATCTGAGTGCCCGTCAGGGCGACGCTGGTGCCGGCCAGCGAGCCGGTGGTGACCACCAGCCGGGTGGGCACGCCGCGGCGTGGGCGCGCGCTCGGCCGCTCGGTGACCGGCGCCCCGGCGGCCGGCTTGGCCGGAGCGGTGCGGGTGCGTCCGGCGCGGCCGCCGGCGCCGAACAGGTCGGTGCGCACCACGCCGAGGGCGAGCAGCACGAAGACCCAGAGTATCGCCAGCAGGCCGAGCTTCATGACGGTGATCGTCAGGCCGGTCATAGGTGGGGCTCCCCCAGGGCGAGGCCGCCGTCGCGGCCGCTACGGAACGGACAGGAGGTCGATCGGGTCGATCGGTTCGGTCTCGGCGCGCGGCCGCGGCTACCTGGCGTCCTGCCGGAAGATGATGGTGGTGTTGCCCAGGTGGATGACCGAGCCGTCGCGCAGTTGGGCCTGGCGCACATGCTGGTCGTCCACCACGATTCCGTTGGTCGAGCCGAGATCCGAGATGACCGAGGGTACTCCGACCCGGATCTCGGCGTGTCTCCGGGATACTGACGGATCGTCGATGCGCAGGTCCACGTCCGTGCCGCGGCCCAGGCTGGTGACCGCGCGGGAGAGCGGGTGGCGCACCCCGTTGACCTCGATCCAGCAGGTGCCGGGGCCGGCCTGCGGCGGCTGCTGGGGCGGGTAGCCGCCCATGCCGGCGGGCGCGCCGAAGCCCGGCTGGGGCTGCGGGGCGCCGTAGCCGGGCTGCTGCTGCGGCGGCATGCCGGGCGGCATCTCGCCGCCCATGGGCGGGTAGCCGGGCTGGGGCTGCGGGGCGCCGTAGCCGGGCTGCTGCGGCGGATAGCCGGGCGCCTGCACGACCCCGGCCAGCGCCTGCGACCTGATCCGGAACATGCCGGTGGTCAGGTCCTGCACCCGCTCGAACTTCACCTCGACCGGCCCGACGAACATGTAGCGCTGCTCCCGGCCGTGCTCCTGGAGCAGCTCGGCCAGTTCCGCGGAGAGCGGGCCGGCGTAGGTGGCGAGCCGCTCGTAGTCGTGCGCGCCGAGTTCGACCGTGAAGTCGTTCGGCACCATGACCCGGCCCTGGCTGACCGGCGCGGCCCGGTCGTCGCACTCGCGCTGCAGCGCGCTGGCGATCTCGACCGGCTGCACCTCGGACTTGAAGGCCTTCGCGAAGGCGCCGTTGACCAGGCCTTCGAGGCGTCGCTCAAAGCGCTGGAGAACACCCACGGCTACCTACTCCCTCTGTGAAACCTCGGCGTCTGCCGGTGCACGCCTCGTACGCGCCCGGCCGTTGCCTTCCCCCTCGATCGTATCGAGGGCGGGGACTGCTGTGCGCGCCCGTGGGCACCATGGTGACCCGTATCGCGTCGCGGGCGCGAGCCGGGCTCTGCCGAAAGGGGTTCCCGGCCCGGGGTCCCGGTAATCGATTTGGGAGTTGCCCGGGGGGGCGTGCTATCTTTTTCCCCGTTGCGCGAGTGGCGGAATGGCAGACGCGCTGGATTCAGGTTCCAGTGCCCGCAAGGGCGTGGGGGTTCAACTCCCCCCTCGCGCACCAGGGTGCACCGACGGAAGTCGGGGGCACGAGGCAGCGGAAAAAGCCCGGCAGAAGTGATCTCGGTCACTTCGGCCGGGCTTCTTCGTGTTCGGACGCGCTCGTCCGGGGGGCGCTACGCCTCCTTCGCCGACCGGGCCCGCGCGGTGGGGCGCTCGAGGCCTCCGCACGCTGAAAACCGTTGCCTCTGTACCTACTGGTATGTACGATCCGGCCATGGACAGTGCGGAGCGGCTGATCGAGAGCACCCGGCAGCTGCTGTGGGAGCGCGGCTACACCGGTACCAGCCCGAAGGCGATACAGCTGTCGGCCGGCGCCGGGCAGGGCAGCATGTACCACCACTTCAGCGGAAAGCGGGACCTGGCGCACGCGGCCATCGAACGCAGCTCGGCGGCGCTGCGGGAACGCGCCGAGGCGCAACTGTCCGGCCCCGGCACCGTGCCCGAGCGGCTGGCCGCCTACCTGCGGCGGCAGCGCGACGTGCTCAAGGGCTGTGCCGTCGGCCGGCTCACCCAGGACCCGGACGTGATGGCCGACCCGCTGCTGCGCGCGCCGGTCGAGGAGACCTTCGGCTGGCTGCGCGCCAGGATCTCCGGGATCCTCGTCGAGGGCGTCGAGCGCGGCGAGCTCTCCCCGCTGGATCCGGCGGCGACCGCCTCCGCGCTCGTCGCGGTGCTGCAGGGCGGATACGTGCTCGCCCGCGCTGCCGGCACGCCCGAGCCCTTCACCGAGGCCGTCACCGGCGCCCTCGGCCTGCTGTCCGCGTTCGTGCCCGCACCGTGAACCCGCCTCACCGGGCGCTCACGCGCGCTCACGCGCACTCCGCCCGCATCTCGACGACCACCGGGGAGACCACTGACATGAAGCTGCTGGCCCAGATCAGCGACCTGCACGTGGACGGATCGGAGCGGGCGGCCGGACGGGTCGCCCGCGTCATGGACGCGCTGCGCTCCCTCGCCGAGCCGCCCGCCGCCCTGCTCGTCACCGGCGACATCGCCGACAGCGGCACCGAGGCCCAGTACGCCGAGGTGCTGCGGCTGACCGAGGCGTCGTTCCCCGTCCACTTCTGCCCGGGCAACCACGACGACCGCGCCGCGTTCCGCAGAGTCCTGCTCGGCGAGCACCCCGACCCGGATCAGCCGCAGGAGCCGGTCAACCGGGCCCACCGGCACGGCGATCTCAAGGTGCTGATGTGCGATTCCACGTTGCCCGGCAAGAACGAGGGGCTGCTCGACCCCGGCACCCTCGCCTGGATCGAGAAGGAGCTCGACGCCGTCGGGCCGGAGCAGAGCGCGCTGCTCGCCTTCCACCACCCTCCGGTGCCGGTGTACGTGCCCATGCTCGACGCCATGTTGTTGCAGAACCCGGACGAACTCGTCGATCTATTGGCACGTCACCCCGAGGTCGTCGGGGTGGTAAACGGCCACACCCACACCGCTGCCGCCTCCGTGCTGGCGGGCCGTCCCGTGCAGCTGTGCCCGGGCGTCGCCTCCACGCTCCGGCTTCCGGCGCAGGGCGGCGGTCCGGCCGTGGACCGCGAGGACGCGCCCGGCATCGCCTACCACTGCATCGACGGGAGGCAGTTGACCACCCACTTCCGCGCCGCCCGCTGACCCGGCAGCCGGATGCTGCCCGCCACCGCCGTTCTCGGCTTCCTGCTCGCCGTCCTTCCGCTGATCGCCACGCCCGGCGCCAGCCTCACCCTGCTGGTGCGGAAGGTCGGCGAAGCGGGACCGCGGCAGGCCGCGCCGGTCGTGCTCGGCACCGCCACCGGCCTGATGGTGCACGCCACGCTGGCCGTCGCCGGACTCTCCGAGCTCGTCATGCACTCCAGCGAGGCCTTCGAGGCGGTGCGGCTGGTCGGCGCCGGCTATCTGATCGTGCTCGGCGTGAAGTCCTGGCGCACTCCGGCGGTCCCGGTCGAGGCGTTCGCGCCGGACGCCGAGCGCCGCCCCGCCCCGCTGTGGCCCACCTATCGCCAGGCCGTGCTCGCCAACGTGTTCAACCCCAAGGCCGCCTCGCTCTTCCTGACCCTCGCGCCGCAGTTCCTCGATCCGCACAGCCCGCTGGCCGGCCAGATCCTGGAACTCGGCGGCGCGCTCTGCGCGCTCGTCTCCGGCTGGCTGCTGTGCTGGACGGCGCTGCTCGGCGGCGCGGCCAGGATTCTGCGTTCGCCGCGTATCAAGCACGTGTGGAACCGGACGACGGCCCTGGTCCTGATCGGTCTGGGGGTGCGTACGGCGGTCTGAGCCCTGCGCCTGTACCACACTCTGAGCAGCGACAAGTCTTGTTGACAGCAAAGGTTGTGTACGTAAGTGTTGTCAGTGTGAAGAGTATGGTCTCCCCCACCGCCCCGACCCCGCGCGGCGGACCCCGGCCGGACGTGGCCGCCTTCGAGCGGCTCACCCAGGCTCTGGTCGGCATCACCGCGCAGAGCCTGGACGCCCTCGACGGCGCCGTCACCGTCTCCCAGTTCCGGCTGCTGCGCACGCTCGAGGGACTCGGCCGGGTACCCTCCTCCACCCTCGCCGCCGCGCTGGGCACGGCCGCGTCCACGGTCACCCGGCTCGTCGACAAGCTGGCCGCGGCCGGCTACGTCGCCCGCGGCACCGATGCGCACAGCCGCAGCATCGTCACCGTCGAGGTGACCGAGGCCGGGCGCGCCGTCGTCGACGCCGTGCTCGCTCGGCGGCACGCCCTGCTCGCGGCGGTCCTGGACACGATGAGCGAGCAGCAGCGCGACCGCGCGGCCTCGGTGGCGGAGCACTTCGCGCTCCTCGCCGGCGACGCTGCGGCACCCGGGGCAGCCGTGCGGGGTTCGGATCCGTTGGGCGCGAACGGCCTGGTGGCCCCGTGAACGCACGGACGGGCGGCACCCCCGGCGACCGGCCGGCGCGCCCAGCGGTCGCCCGCCCCGCCCACCTCGGCGACTTCACCATGGACGCCCGGGTGCTGCCGATCACCGGACTCGCGCTGTTCGTCGGCGCGGCCGGAGCACTCGCCTCCTGGTGCCTGCTCCGGCTGATCGGCCTGATCACTAATTTCGTCTTCTACCAGCGCCCGGACACCGCGCTGGTCGCGCCCGGCGCGGTGCGGCACAGCCCGGCGCTGATCCTGCTCGCACCGATCGTGGGAGGCCTGATCGTCGGGGTGATGGCCCGCTTCGGCTCGGAGAAGATCCGCGGCCACGGCATGCCCGAGGCCATCGAGGCCATTCTCACCGGCGGCAGCCGGGTGCAGCCGCGGGTCGCACTGCTCAAGCCGATCTCCGCGGCCGTGAGCATCGGCACCGGCGGCCCTTTCGGCGCCGAGGGCCCGATCATCATGACCGGCGGCGCGGTCGGCTCGATCCTCGCCCAGGCGCTGCGGCTGACCGCGGACGAGCGCAAGACGCTGCTGGTCTCCGGCGCCGCGGCCGGCATGGCCGCCACCTTCAACGCGCCGCTCGCCTCGGTGCTGCTCGCCGTCGAACTGCTTCTGTTCGAATGGCGCCCGCGCAGCCTGATACCCGTGGGCGCGGCGGTGTGCGTCTCCGTCGTGTGCCGCGGCTGGCTGCTCGGCACCGCGCCCGTCTTCCCGGTGGCCGACCTCGTCCACCCCGGGCCGGGCTCGATCGCGCTGTCGCTGGTGCCGGGCCTGACCGGCGGCCTGCTCGCGATCGGCGCCACCGGGCTGGTCTACCTCGCCGAGGACGGCTTCAAGCGGTTCCCGTTCCACTGGATGTGGTGGCCGGCCATCGGCGGCGCGCTGATCGGCCTCGGTGGCCTGGTCGAGCCGCGCGCCCTGGGCGTCGGCTACGACGTGATCGACCAGTTGCTGACCGGCCGCGCCGGGCTCGGCCTGATCCTCGGCATCCTGATCGTCAAGACCCTGATCTGGTCGCTCTCGCTCGGCTCCGGCACCTCCGGCGGCGTGCTCGCGCCGGTGTTCATGATCGGCGGCGCGCTCGGCGCGCTGGAGGGCGACGTGCTGCCGCACGTGTTCCCCGGCTTCTGGGCGATGGCCGGGCTGGCCGCGGTGGTCGGCGGCGTGATGCGCTC
>Ga0310811_10012906_pt1 | contig 10868 bp, 8 predicted proteins | sample YCmetagenome_FD_207642 | JGI IMG/M metagenome (GOLD analysis project Ga0310811, IMG submission 207642) | Soil microbial communities from experimental microcosm in Duke University, North Carolina, United States - YC | ecosystem: Engineered > Artificial ecosystem > Soil microcosm > Unclassified ...
TATCCCAAAATCAGATACAGGAACCAACCGCAGGCGATTTATAAGGGGGCATACGGATGTGTGGTCGGCACAAACTATGGCGGCTGGTAAAAGCACTCAAACGCTAACCCTTAGTTTTTTTGATTTTAATGAAAGATACGGGAGAGGGAACTTAAAAGGCGTTGATGGCACACAAGTAAGCGCTGTGTTGAATACTATTGCTCGCATCGGTGTTATCGATTCGCTTCATTTTGGCGGTAATAGCTGGCACACTCCATACGGTCCTATTTGCCTTCATGAACAATACATCGCACAGTTGGGTTTGGCTATTAATGATCCGCAATATTTAAGAGGCTATCAAAGCTGCCTGGATTTTTACCGCGACCATGCGATAAAACCAGATGGGCGTGTTTATCCACGCTGGGCCTATACCAATGAGGACGCTATGCCCGGAAAATTCAATAAAGATGGTTTTTATGAGGCGCAATGGGGTATCCTGATGGATTCGAACCCGGATTTTGTAACTAACGTGGCTGATCTATATGATATGAACGGCGATCTGCATTGGGTAAAACAGCACCAGGCGTCGTGTGAAAAGGCACTCGACTGGATCCTGAAAAGAGACAATAATAACAACGGCCTTGTAGAAATGATGACGGACAATATGTCTGCGAAAAAAAGCAGCGATTGGATCGACATTATATGGGCTTCGTACGAAAATGCTTTTATTAATGCCAAGCTTTATCATGCGCTCATAAAATGGGCCGCTATTGAGCATCAGTTAGGTAATACTACTAAAGCCAGGCATTATGAAGGCTTTGCTGCGAAGCTGAAAATCAATTTTAATAAACCGGTTACTGAAGGTGGTCTTTGGGATGAGGAAAAGAAGTGTTACGTACACTGGCGCGATAAAGATGGTACCATACATGGCCGCAATATGGTTACCCCGGTAAACTTTATGGCAATCACTTACGGAATATGTGATAATGCCGATCGCAAGAAAACCATTCTGGATGCCATTGAAAAACAGATGGAGCAGGAAAAACTTTTCTTCTGGCCAATAACCATGACATCCTATGAACCGGGCGAAGGAAAGGAATGGCAGTTCCCGTTCCCGAATTATGAAAATGGTGATTTGTTTTTATCATGGGGTTCAATAGGCATCCGGGCTTATGCAGATTATGACCCTGCTTTGGCATTGAAGTATGTGAAGAACGTATTACATCAATACAGTAAGGATGGCCTTGCCTTCCAACGCTATGGGCGTCTTAAGCAGGATGGTTTGGGTGATGATATTTTATCGGGCAATAGCCTCGCAATCGTAGGCCTGTACCAGTCTATTTATGGCATCAATCCCATGTATAACCGGCTTTACATGGAGCCGCACCTTTCACCCGAATTGGCAGGGACGGAGCTGTACTACAATTTCAGGGGCCAACGTTTGCATATCTCACTTGATAACCATAAATACGTTGTATCAAACAATATATTTAAGGTAATAGCCCCGCATAATTTTGGATTTTATGCAACCAAAGGGCAGGCATCTTATTTCGACGGGAGCAGTGCAAAGCCATCATTGCAAATCACATCAGGGCAATCGCTTACCGTTGAAATAAAAAACTGGGAACAACATAAGGTGGAATTCTCTGCAATTGCGGATAAGGCATCAGCTCAACAAGTATCATACATAGTGCACCAATTACAGCCGGATGCTTATTATTCGTTCAGCATAAATGGTAAAACTGCTAAGAGTGTCAAGAGCGATAAGAATGGTGATATTTCATTAAATGATCTGTCAGTTTCGGGCTCAAAAACTATCATATTAGAACGTAATTAAGCAAAAGAAGCTGAGGAGTTTTCAAAGCAGGGTCTTTCACTAGACCCTGCTAACACTGTTCAAAGTGCGTTGTTACTTGCAATTATCTGTCCGGAAATTATCAATGCTGGCAGTCATCGTACCATTTGCGTTAAGGGTTAAATGAACGTCCATTTTTACCATCACATTATTTTTGCCGCCCGGTGTGCTTAACAGTATCGACTGGGTTGTTTTTGTTATGAATTTCCCATCGGTAAATGATGAATTGAAGGATTGGTCGTAAGATACCGAGCCTGAATAAGTTGTACCTGTTGCCGGACCAATGAGCTTAAAGTCTTGCGCATTCACATGCTCTACTGCCGAAAAATTATTTTTATTGATCGTACCGTGTAAATCGAGATGATATATTCCGCCTACGACCTGAAGTTGCTCACCGGCGCAACTGTTAGCCTGTATACCCAGCGTGGTCATATCAAAGTCCTGTTTGTCGTTGTATGGTGTCGCCGCATTAAATGAGGCTAAATTCTTTGATGCAAATGCAGGCGTGAGCTTTTCTGATGCCGGGCCGACAGCCGATTTTTGACAGGAGGCCAGACCTATGGCAGCAATTATATAACAGGCGGTAATAGTCTTCATAAATAAAGATTTAATAGGAGTTAATAAATAAAGGCGTAAAAGAATAAGTTCGAAAAGCAGAGTAAGCTTTCCAAAACAGTTAAATAATTAGAACGGAGGCTTGTGAAAAAAGTCCCGTTATTACGGAAGAGCGTGTACTAAGATAACACACTTATTCCTATTTTTTGTTTGAGAAAGTTATTACTTTTCAACAAGGTTTTTGTTTAAAAAACCCTGTTGAAAAGTGAGTTATCCACTAGTTTTGTGGCGTTCCTTCTGCAGCATCATCCGGATTTTGTTCATGCAGGATCTCATTCTTTTTGAGTGTCCCTCGGTCAGTTTTTGGTGATTTATGAGGCTTTTGGAGATATTCCGGAACGGTTTCAACAATAGGTTCATTGCCATTGCCAAAAATTGATTGCTTTATGCGGTCAACCCGATCAGCCACCTGGCGGCGAACTGAACTGCCTGTCTCTGTTAAAAATAAATAAGCAGCCGCACCAGCAATTACTGAACCGGCTATAACACCGCCTATCAAAATTCTATGATCGTTTCTTTCAAATGGATTTTTCATATTATAGATTTTATAAATAGAACACCCCAAAAAAAATTTGGTTCTGAAGAATCTGTTTTTTCAGATGATTTACCGATATGATAAGACATTACTATTTTGTATATCTATAAATACAACGGCACCGGGATAAGAGCTCTGCAAGCTATTTTACGTTCTCAGACTGATAATCTTTCCAAAGCCATTCCAGTGCTTCAGGGAGGGTTTGTTTTTTTACTTTACTGTCTACATGTCTGGCATTGCGCGCAAAAACAAATTGGTATTGATAACCTTTGGACGCAAGTACTTTTGCCATATTCTCATTGGCAAGCACCCAATCATGCATGTCATCACGCATGATGTTCGGATTAAAAAGATCCTGATCACCCACTTCCATCCAAATACGTAATGGCTTAACAGTATTCTCCGGGATAAGGTGCTCATGAAATTCCCAGGCGCCATGTGGTGTTTGAGGATTATGGCCATTGCTGATTCACATAAGTACCTGAATAAGTAAGCACACGATGATATAATTCCGGGTGATACCATGCCATAATCAGAGCACAGGATCCACCCGAACTACCGCCCATAGTTGCGCGGGCTGCCGGGTCCTTAGTTAGCTTCACCTTGCATTTGCTTTCTACCAGTGGCAATATTTCCTTTTCGACAAACTCGGCATACGTGCCATTCATGGTATCGTATTCCAGGCCACGTTCGCTGCCCTGGGCATCACCGCTTCCATTACCAATAGAAATGGCAATCATTACCGGCACTTTATGTTCGGCAATCAGGTTATCAAGAGCTGTAAACAACATATTATCGGGGCCGTCTGCACCAATTATAAAAGGAGCAATGGTTTCTCCCGTATACTGTTTGGGAACGTATACTGTTATATTACGGGTGTAAGGTGCTGGATGGCTAGTGGTAACAATTAGTTTAGCAGGGTCTCCCGGATCTGAAGTGCCAAATGTACCCGGCTCACGGGCAATTCCTGGATAAATTTTGCTATCTCTTGACTCTACGGTAATTTGATATACTGTTCCTTGAGGTACACCGGCTCGCATTACCATTTCCGGTGAGGGATTATATGCAGGTCCAATAATAAAATTTCCATTAGCACTTGTGGAAGGATTAGTTGCATCCGGCAATTCAGTAGCTATGACATAGCCTTGGGTATGCGGGTCACGGACCGGTTGGGCCATTGCCGAAATTGCAATCAATAACGCGCAGAAAATCAGTGCTACCTTTAAGATTGGGGTTGGCTTCATTTGTTTTAAATTTATAGATTATTGTTTCGTAATCAAAATATTCGCAACCCATTTTTTCAGATGATTTACCGATAGGATAAGACATTACAATTTTGTATATTTATAAGACTGATCTTTCATAACACAAATAAAACCGATGAACCTTACAGAACTCTTTTCAAATTGGATTAAAAAAGTTGAGACAGAAAACCCTCCCGGCCTGGATATTGTAGCCATTAATTTTGGCATGATGCAGTCGGGTAAAAATTATATGGTTTATATAACCGGCGCCGAAGTTTATGATGCGGACGACGACGACTGGGTCGGCGAAATAGATTATCAACCCATCAGGGCGAACAAATACTTCACACTGCCAGCTGAGGCAACCACAGGGTTAAAACGTGCTAATGTGCTGGCATTGGTAGTTGACACACTTAAACAATTGGCTAAAGCTGAACCCGGTCGCCTGCTTTTTGCCAACCGCGTAGTAACCTCAAATTATGACGATGGCGACTTGACCCTCATAAAAAAGGGGTAAAAGTTTCATAAGTGTAATAAGCTATGCAAAGCTAGCACCCAAACTGCCTCAGGTGATGGTCGGTATGTTTGTAAGCCAGGTATCCTACCTGTTCTAAAGTCATTTTACCGAAGAAGGGGTGTTCAATACCCTCGTGCGAGAATTTGCCGTGGGCTTGCAGAAGACTTATCCATTTGTTTTTTTCTGCCTCCGCATCCCCACCATCTGTAGTGATCTTAAATTCAGGGGAAGTTGGTGTGTTACGTCTTAATGGCGATTCATCTTTCAGCATGCTACGTAATGCGATCTTCCCAAATATGCGTCCCACAAAAGCCCATTTGAATTTTTGCCGACCTGAAATCAGCTCTTCCCACGCGGTGCAATGCCTCAGCATTTGCGAAACGTTCATTTTACCCCATTGCGCCTGGCTGTTTTCATTCAGATTGCCTATTCTGCCGATCAGTTCGTCCCTGGTTGCTTTATCAAGTGTGGTTTTCATAGAGGTTTATATTCGGTTATCACAAATATAAATTTTAACAGATAAATTGAAATAAGCAGATCGAAAGCGGACATCCCGATGTACGGTTTTAATACATAGTCGCTTTTAAAAATCAAATAACATATTAATAACAAGACAGTTCCATGATTGGAACAATGATTGAAGAAGTTAATTACTCTTGAAGCTCTATTTTTTTCATATCGACACCTATGACCTGATTTCTCAGGCAACCCTATTCTCAGGAATGACTCTGACGTTGCTTTTAGGGTTTGCCAAAAGAAACAGCAAAAAAGGCAATCTATTTTTGAGTTTGGCCTTAGTCGTAATCGTGCTGAAAACTGGTGGGCTTACGTCTCTCCTTTTACCTGCGTTTGGACCACTGTTATATTATTATGTACGACAGCTAACATCCCCGGAGCAGCGATTCCGATGGAAAGATACGCTCCATTTTTGCCCCTTGCTTGCAGGATTTTGGATGCCGGCATGGCTGGTGTTAATTCTCGCCATTATTTATTTGTACTTATCGCATAGGTTGATACAGGATTGTTATGATAGACTGAGACCTGTGCTGATGGACAGGCCTCGTTTTGCTTTCAGGTGGCTGGAAAGAGCACTACTGCTGCTTGGTATATTATGCTTGCTATGGCTATTCAATGATAATTTCAGCTTTGCCGTTGCCTTTGTGCTGATTGGAATGGCCGCGGAAGCGATATTGAAACCAGGGGAAAACATACCGATAACAACGCCAATAACTGACAGATCGGATGTAAGGCAGAAAGGTCGCAGGCTAAAGGAAAGCGTAGCGGCAAACCGCCTTTATGAAGACGCCGAACTGACATTGAACACACTGGCAGTTAAGTTGATGATCCATCCGCATGACTTATCACGGATCATTAACGTCGGGCTGGAAAAGAATTTCAGCGATTTTATTAACGAATTCCGGGTTAGGGAGGTTGCCCGTAAAATGCAGGACCCGGCTTATGACCGGCTCACACTGCTGGGTATCGCTTACGAATCGGGGTTTAACTCCAAAAGAACTTTTAACCGGGTTTTCAAAGATATGACTGGCAAAACCCCGGTGGAGTACAAGAATATCCTGAAAAAAGAGGGGCTAATTGATAAGTTGGCACCACTGCCACGAATGCAGCCGGTAATATTGCGTTCGGAAAGCCCGCCAAACTGGGCTCCCGGAAACTCAACACGTAATTTTATGATACGAAATTATTTAAAAATCGCCTGGCGCAATATTCTTGGTAGTAAATCTTATAGCGCCCTTAATATTATTGGTCTTGCCACCGGCATGGCCGTCGCCCTGCTTATTGGTCTTTGGGCATATGATCAATATGCATACGACCGATTTCTATCCGGATATGAACAAGCGTATTCAGTCAAAGTAAATTTTACCAGTTCGCATGATGGTACGCATACGCAGAATTATCTGCCTATTCCGCTGGCTGATGTATTAAAAAACAATGTTCCAGGGATCAAATATGTTGCCGTAACTGATCTGGCAGATTTTCCGGCGCGCGACTTTCTTGTCGGAAATAAGAAATTGTTGGTCAACGGTGGCACTGTAGCTGCTGATTTTCTGAAAATATTTCGATATCCGCTGGTTAAGGGTGATGTGAATAATGTACTGAAAGACCCTTTTTCTATCGTGATTGATGAATCGACTGCAAAATCCTTATTCGGCGAGGATGATCCGGTAGGTAAAACTATCAAAATTGATAACCGGCATGATGTAAAAGTGACTGGTGTAATGAGGGATTTTCCTTCCAATTCAAGCTTCCAGTTTCACTTTTTGATGCCTTTTAGCTATGTGGAGCAAACCGAAGATTTTATAAAAAATGCCCGCGCCAATTGGGATAATAACTCATTTGAAATTTTTGTAGGATTACAGCCTGGGGTGACAGACGAGCAGGTTACTGCTAAAATCAGGCATCTGATCGTTCAGAACAATCCACTATCACATCCTTATAAACCTGAAATTTTTCTTTATCCGTTAAAAGACTGGCATTTATATTCTGACTTTAAAAACGGGAGGGTCGCAGGTGGTTTTATCAGCTATGTACGAATGTTCAGCATTATTGGCGGACTTGTGTTGCTGATCGCATGTGTAAATTTTGTCAATCTTTCAACCGCCCGGTCTGAAAAACGGGCTCGGGAAGTGGGTGTTCGTAAAGCAATTGGCTCGTTGCGTATTGACCTGATCTTCCAATTTCTGACCGAGTCTATCCTGATAACATTTATAGCCTTCCTATTATCGGTTGGGCTTGTTCAACTGACGCTGCCTTATTTCAATGCTATCACAACTAATTCTGTACGCATACCTTATGACAGTCTCATATTCTGGTGTATTATGATAAGCTATGTGTTCGTCACGGGGTTATTAGCCGGCGCGCGACCGGCGTTCTATCTTTCTGCATTTAACCCTGTAAAAGTATTAAAAGGCAATATCCCGATCGGTAAGTCGGCTTCATTGCCCCGGAAAATATTAGTAGTAGTACAGTTCACTTGCTCTGTTGCTTTTATTATCAGCACAGTGATCATTTACCAGCAAATTCAATATGCTAAAAATCGCCCGACAGGTTATAGCGCAGACAGGTTGGTATCAACCTTTATGACAAAGGACCTGGCAGATCATTACGATGCTTTTAAAATTGATCTGATGGCAACCCGCATGGTGGAAAATATCACCAAGGCATCTAGTCCTGTTACCAGCATCGGCTGGCATACCGGCATAGAGCAATGGCCCGGACAAAATGCAGGTGACCAGAAAATAAATGTGGGTGCCCTAATTATCGACAACAATTATTTTAAAACAGTTGGTATGCAGTTGATTGATGGGCATAATTTTTCTGACAACCTGAATGCTGATGCGAGTAATATTATAGTAAACGAGTCTGCCGTTAAACGCATGGGCTTGAAAAATCCTGTTAACCAACTTATCTCATTTAACGGCATTAATGGGCGGGCGAGGATCATAGGGGTGATAAAGGATGCGTTAATGGAATCCCCGTTTACAACTGTGCAGCCATTAGTATTTACACATCAGCAATTTGCCAGTCAGGTAATTTACCGTTTAGCACCCGGCGCAAATCCACATGATGCCATCGAAAAGATTGGCAAAGTGTTTGACAAATACAACCCTGCTTATCCCTTCACTTATACATTCGTAAATGAAGCATATAATCAGAAATTCAACCTGGAGACATTGGTGGGTAAGCTCGCTGGGATTTTTGCAGGGTTGGCCATTTTTGTATCCTGCCTGGGATTATTTGGGCTAGTCGCATATGTTGCTGAACAGCGCACCAAAGAAATAGGCATCCGCAAAGTGTTGGGTGCATCTGTAGCACAGGTATGGATTTTGTTATCGGGTGATTTTATCTTATTGGTGGCTATTAGTTGTGTTATCGCATCGCCAATAGCGTTATATTTTCTTAGCGCCTGGCTTCAAAAATATGATTACCGGATAAGCATTGGCCCGGGCGTGTTTATAATATCGGCCGTTATGGCAATTGTATTCACGCTAATTACAATAAGCTTTCAGGCTATAAAAGCTGCGCTCGCCAACCCGGTGAAGAGTCTCAGAAGTGAATAATGAGATTGCAAACCGGCCTCTTCCGGAGCCTCGACCCGATACATAGAATATTTTTCTCAAGTTACCTTATTATGGTTACATACCCTGAATACGGTGGGCTACCATCATTAAGATTTATAAGATAATAATAAACTCCCGTCGGCAACTGCTTGCCATTAAAATTACCATCCCAGGCTTTGGGATATCCAACCGATTGGTAAACCAAACCACCATATCTGTCAAATATCTTTACATTACAGGTAGGATAAATAAGTAATGCCTTGATATTCCATGTATCATTAATGCCGTCGCCATTTGGCGTAAATGCATTTGGTATGCTTAAAGGCACATGCATTAATATGGTGATCGCATTTGAATTTGCTGGCTGCGGCAATACACAGGGGTCTGATGTTGTTGTGAAGCAAGTTACTACATCACCCATGGTCAGGTTGTTATCTTTAAAAACAGGATTATTCGTACCAACATCTTTTCCGTTAACCTGCCATTGATAATTAGTCGGACCGGCGTAAGTGGCCTGAGCCGTAAAGGTCACCAGCTGATGTTCAACAATAAAGTTTTTTACAGCATCGCATGTAATAGACACCGAATTAGTGCTCTGTGGTAAAACCGTTACCGGGACTACATTTGATTGAACGGTTTGGAAAATACAAACCCTGTTTGTTGTTACGTTACAGCTAACCTGGTCGCCTGTTTTTAGATCAGAGCTGGTAAACTGGGAGTTGTTTGTACCTACATTTTGGCCGTTAACCATCCACTGATATTTGGTGTCGCCGCCATTGTTAACCGTAGCATTAAAAGTAACGGGCGCTCCAACGCATCCCTTGTAATCGGCAGGGCTAACGGTAACCGTGGAAGGGGACGGTGTGATAATCTGTAATGTAATGCTGTTAGACTCTACAACTGCGGTTGTACATTTAGCTATAAAGGTGGCTTCGCAAGTGACTACATCGCCGTCCTTTGGCGAGTCATAAACAAATGTCAGCCCTGTATGCACTGCTACGCCATTAACACTCCATACACCAAGCAGGTTCGATATTCCATTTATTGCCAAATTATTATTACTCGAACCAAAAAGTACTTGCGTTCCGGTGCATACCGGCAAGTTGGTTTGTGAAAAAATTTGGAAATAAAGTTTTTCAGTGATTAACACCTTAATGTTACTTAATTTATTGGATGCAGCACTGGCGCCATTGCTGTTGTCAGTGACAACGCATTGTATAATATCGGTATTTTGAATGGGGTTTGAAAGAGAGTTTGCAATGGTAAATGAAGGGCTGTTTGAACCGGTATTAACTCCGTTAACCTGCCATTGGTATGTTAAATTGGTACTCCCGTTGGTTACCTTTGCCGTAAAATTGACTGGTTGCCCCGGGCAGGGATGTGCGTCGGGGTTGGTTATAGTAACTATTAATTGGTCGATAGCAGTTGATGCCGTTTTAAAACTCAGCAACGGGAACGCCAGAAGCACAAATAATAATTGCACCAGGTTAATGACACTTCCCGCTTTAATGACCCCCAATTTTATACTGTTTAAGTTTTTCTAAATATATAAAATTGTTCATTCCCAAGGCAGCACGGTGTTAACTTCCTAGAATAAATTCTATTAAGTGTTAATTTTACATTTAAAATTGAAATTTTATTGATGTTTACTTATTATTGTCATTCTGAGATTATAAACTATGCCCCTGGTAGGGGTTAATTAAGACAATAAAAAGCTTACAATATGATCATGAGCATAGTAAACCGAAAATCGGCTATTATTCTTTTGTTTAGCCTATTGGCAACGTCATATCTGTTTGGGCAGAACAGCGCGAGGAATACTGTAAAGCATAACGTATCACTGGATTCCATTCAACTGAGTGATCCGGCAATTTTAGCAGATGCTAAAACGAACATGTATTACATGACTGGTACGGGCGGCTTGCTTTGGAAAAGTAAGGATCTGAAATACTGGGACGGGCCATACCACGTAGCACAAACCGATTCGACCTCGTGGATGGGACCTTATCCGATGATCTGGGCCGCCGAGCTCCATGAGTATAAA
>Ga0310811_10012907_pt1 | contig 10867 bp, 8 predicted proteins | sample YCmetagenome_FD_207642 | JGI IMG/M metagenome (GOLD analysis project Ga0310811, IMG submission 207642) | Soil microbial communities from experimental microcosm in Duke University, North Carolina, United States - YC | ecosystem: Engineered > Artificial ecosystem > Soil microcosm > Unclassified ...
CGTGTCGTACCGCGGGGCCAGGGAGTTCACCGAGGTCGGCATGATGTTGATGTTGTCGGTGCGGTGCGGCACGGGCGTGCTCGCCGCGGTCGCGATCGCCAGCGCGATGCTCAGCAGGGCGCCGAGCAGGATCAGGACCCGCGCCCGGCCGAGCCACGCGCCCGTGATCAGGCCCAGGGCGGTGATGGCCAGCGGTACGGCGAACCAGGTGCTCGCCTTGAAGTCGGCCACGGTGACCTCGAGCGCGGCCAGGATCCCCAGCGAGATCACGATCAGCGAGAGCGTGATCCGGCCCAGCTTCGAGCGCTCCTTGGGCGGCTTCGGCTTCGGCGACATCGGCGCGAGCCCCGGGTAGGGCGTGATCGGCACACCGGGGGGCACGCCGAGGCTCGCCGCGTAGGGGCTGTTGCTCACGTACGGCCCGTGCGGTGCGAACGGCGGCCGGTAGCCCGGTCCGGCGCCGGGCATCGGCGGCATGGGCGGCAGCGGCGGGAACGCCGGGATCGGCGCGGCCGGCGGGATGGGAGCCACCTTCGGCTCGGCCGGTGCCACCGGGAACGCCTGGGCCGACGTCGCCTCCGCGGGGGCGTTCTCCGCGATCGTGCCGCTCGCCGCCGGGATGCCGAACGACGGGGACCCGAACGACGGGGACCCGAACGAAGGCGGCCCGAACGCGCGCGGCGCGGTCTGCTGTGCCTCGAAGGGCGCCGCACCGTACGGCGCGCCGGTGGTCGCGTACGGCCCCGCCTGCGGCGGGTTGGGCACCGCGGGCGGCACGTACGGCCCGGCCGGCGGCTGTTGCTGCTGCTGGTTGCCCTGCCCGCGCACGACGAGCGCGACCACGCCGACCACCACCAGCAGCCCGACCACGGCGGCGCCGAAGTTCTGGGACATGACCAGCAGGAACGCGAGCACCGCCCCGACGCCGATGACGATCGCCAGCGGTGCGGACGTGGTCGAACGGCCGCGGCCGAGCAGCGCCTCCAGCGGGGAGCCGGTGTCGCCCTCGGCTGGCAGCAGGAGCCAGCCGAGCAGGTACGCGACGATGCTCACGCCGCCGGCCAGCGTCAGGACGGCGAAGATGACGCGCCAGAGCGTGGGGTCGGTGTTGGTGGCCCGGCCGATGGCCGCACAGACGCCCGCCACATAGCGGCCCTGCTGTGGCCGGACGAGCATGTTCCGGTTGAACGCGGCCCGGAAGGGCGGCGGGTTGCCGAAGGGCGGCTGGTTGCCGTACGGCGGGGGCATCGCTCCCGGCGGCGGCGTGCCCCCGGGCGGCGGGGGCTGATCGGTCGGGGGCGCCTCGGCCGCCTTCGGCGCCTCGGGCTCGTCGGCCGTCTTCGGTGCCTCGGGCTCGTCGGCCGGCCAGTTGGACAGGTCGTCCGTGCTGGCTGTGCCGGTCGCGTAGTCGGCCTCGAAGCGGGGCGTGTCGTCGCGGTCCGATTCGGATTGTTCGGACGTTTCGGCCTTGGCGGGGAGTTCGGCCGTGGTGCCGGAGTCTTGCGAAATGTCCGCGTTCTTCGTGGGGCTTTCGTCGCCGGCGCCGGACCGTTCCGCGGCGGCGTTGGCGGCCGGCTCGTCGGCGGCAGGCGGGTTCGTCATGCCTCCAATGCTCGCGGACCCGCGCGTGAGGCGCCTCCGGCATCGACCCTGACGCCACCCTGATTCTGCGGCTCCGGGGCGCTCGGAGTGGTCCAGCCGTCGCCATTCGTGTGACGATCTGAGGTACCGAATCCGGAACTTTGGCAGAAACGAGCGCAATGAGCAGCCCAGTACCCGTCCGCCGCCTCTACCGCGAACCCGCAGATCGGGTCGTCGGGGGCGTCGCGGCCGGCATCGCCGCCCACGTGGGCGCGTCGGTGCTGCTGGTGCGGGTGGCGTTCGTGGTGCTCATCGCGTTCAACGGGATCGGCGCGCTGCTCTACGCCGCCTTCTGGGCGGTCCTGCCCGCACAGCCGCACGGCCGCACGGGCGGGCGCAACGTCAACCAGTTCTTCGCGTTCCTCGCGCTCGCCGTCGGCGTCGTGATCCTGCGCGTGATGCTCGAGCCCGACGACAAGAACGGCGGCGTCAGCTCCGTGGTCGGCTGGCTCGCCGCGCTCATCGCGCTCGGCGCCGGCATCATCTGGCACCAGGCCGACCCGCGCCGCCGCGCCCGTGACGCCGCGACCGTGCCCGGCATGCCATGGCTCGGCGCGGTCATGGACAACAACCGCAAGTCCTACCTCGTCCGCTTCGTCGGCGGCGGCCTGCTGGTCATCGCCGGGATCATCGGCGTGTTCGTGCTCGGCGTCGTGCCCCTGCGCGGCGTGCCGTTCTCCGCGATCGGCTACGGCCTCGCCTTCGCCGCCGTGGCCCTCGCGGGCGTCGGCCTGGCGCTGGCGCCGCTGCTGTACCGCATGTTCACCCAGCTCAGCGCCGAGCGCGAGGCCCGGGTGCGCGAGCAGGAGCGCGCCGAGCTGGCCGCCATGATCCACGACCAGGTGCTGCACACGCTGGCGCTGATCCAGCGCAACGCGGGCGACGTCAAGGAGGTCCAGCGCCTGGCCCGCGGCCAGGAGCGGACGCTGCGCAACTGGCTGTACAAGCCGACCGCCTCGCCGATGGAGAAGTTCAGCGCGGCGCTGGAGGAGGCGTCGGCCGAGGTCGAGGACACCTTTGCGGTCGCCGTCGAGACGGTGGTCGTCGGCGACGTGGACGTCGACGAGAAGGTCGGCGCGATCGTCGCCGCCGCCCGCGAGGCCCTGGTCAACGCGGCCAAGCACGCGAAGGTGCAGACGATCTCGCTGTACGCCGAGGTCGAGCCCGACTGCGTCAGCGTCTTCGTCCGCGACCGCGGCGCCGGCTTCGACCTCGCCGCCGTGGACGACGACCGCCACGGCGTGCGCGGCTCGATCATCCTGCGCATGCAGCGCCACGGTGGTAAGGCCGAGATTCGCAGTACCACGGGCGAGGGCACCGAGGTGCGCCTCAGCATGCCGATCGACGCCGAGGCACGTCGGCGCAAGAGCGCGAGTGAAAGCGGAGAGCGATGAGCACCGAAGAGACCCAGCGGCTGCGCGTATTCCTGGTCGACGACCACGCGATGTTCCGCGCCGGCGTCCGTGCCGAGCTAGGCCTGCACGTCGACGTCGTCGGCGAGGCCAGCGCGGTGGCCGAGGCGGTGCAGAAGATCTCCGCACTCGAGCCCGACGTCGTGCTCCTCGACGTCCACATGCCCGACGGCGGCGGCCGCGCCGTCCTCGAGGCGATGCGCCGCTCCCACCCGCACGTGCGCTTCCTCGCCTTGTCGGTCTCCGACGCGGCCGAGGACGTGATCGGCCTGATCCGCGCCGGCGCCCGCGGCTACGTCACCAAGACGATCTCCCCGGACGAGCTCGCCCAGGCGATCCGTCGCGTGGCCGACGGCGACGCGGTCTTCAGCCCGCGCCTGGCCGGCTTCGTCCTGGACGCTTTCGCGGCCCGCCCGGACGCCCCGGTCGCCGACCCGGAGCTGGACCAGCTGACGAACCGCGAGCGCGAGGTCCTGCGCCTGCTGGCCCGCGGCTACGCGTACAAGGAGATCGCGAAGGAACTGTTCATCTCGATCAAAACGGTCGAAACGCACGTCTCGAACGTCCTGCGCAAGCTCCAGATGTCGAACCGTTACGAGCTCTCCCGCTGGGCCGCGGACCGCCGCTTGGTGTGACTGTTCGATTTCGCTAGGTGATCGCCTCAAGATCCGCTTTTTGGCCGGATGGTAAGGTTGTTGATGTAATCGGCCGGCAACCGACACCGCGACCCGTGTTCGCCCGGATCGGCCGCCGTTCGACCACGGCATGACGTGGCTTGGAGCGGGCGACCCGGACGCGCGCGTACGCGGTCAACCGGCGGCGCGGCGCGGCGCCGTTTGCGGTCGCGTGGGCGTGGAACGTCAGGCGGTCCGGAACACCGAGTAGCCCTCGGCCAGCCGTCCGTCCGGCAGCCCGCCGGCCCTCGCGACCATCGCGTGCCGCTCGCGGAGCATCTCCTCGAAGCCGTCCAGGTGCGACGTCTGCGACTCGTGCGCCCGCAGCGCCGCGACCTTGCGGGCGAAGACGTCGGTGACGTCGACGAGGTGGTCGGGGTTGGGGCCGCCGCTGTACCAGATCTCGCGGACGGTCCACGCGTCCAGTCCGATGTCGGTGAACGTGAACGGGTTGCGCGCGTCCGGGTAGACGGCGCAGGTGGTGGCCTCGCCCGCGGCCAGGTGGTCCGGGTGGCTCGGGCCGGCCAGGCGGTCCCAGCGGCGCAGGGGCGAGCTGGTCAGGACCCGGTCGGGGCGGAAACGGCGGATCGCCGCGGTGATGTCGCGGCGCAGCGCGATCGTCGGCTCCAGGACGCCGTCGCGGTACCCCTCCAGGAACTCCACCTGCTTCACGCCCACGGCGGCCGCGGCGGCGCGCTGCTCGGCCTCGCGCAGCAGGGGCATCTGCTCGCGGGGCGTGTCGTCGAAGCCGCCGGCGTCGCCCCTGGTCACGAGGGTGTACGCGACCTCGAGGCCGGCGTCGACCCAGGTCGCGACCGTGCCGGCCGAGCCGAAGTCGACGTCGTCGGGGTGTGCGAACACGCAGAGTACGCGCTGGACGTCGGTCAGTGGGGCCGCCGATGGAGGAAAGGTCATGTTCCTATTTGTACCGCCCGGCGCGCCAAACCACGCCGGCCCGCGCCCGTCGGCCCGTGGCTGCGGCGGCGCGGCGACGGCGCGAGGGCGGTCGGTGGCCCAAGCGGCCGGGAAGCGCACCCTGCAGGCGCTGCCGCACCCCGCAGGTGCGCCGAGCGACCCTACAGAGGGCCGCGACCCGCGCGAAGGATCAGCAGCGCGAGCTGCGTGCCGTCCGCACCGAGCTCCGAGCTGAAGCGCTCCAGGATCTCGCGCTCGCGCGACAGCACCAGGCGGGTGCCGCCGGCGGCCACGCGGGTCTTGCCGACCTCCTGGGAGATCGACGCACGCTCCTTCCAGAGCGCGACGATTGCCGCGTCGATCTCGTCGATGCGGTTGCGTAGACCGGCGATGTGCTCGTCGGGCGTGGTCTGGTCCATGGTGACGGCGGCCATCTCTCTTCGTTCCTCTTCGTTCGGGTCGGTCCTCCGGCCCCCGGGAACGCGAACGCCCCGGGCTCGGAGCCCGGGGCGTCGGTAGGTTCAGCGATCAGGCGCGACCTACGGCTGCCGGACTCCGGTAGCCGTAAAAAAAGTAGTAGCGCACCCGCTCGATCACGTAGCCGAGTATGGCACGCACCGCCGCGGGGCGGAAAGAGCTTCCGGAAGTTGGGACGCGTCGGTTTTCGGCCACCAGTACGACCGGGCATAGACTCGCCCCTGCGATGCATGCTCTCTTCGAGGTACCCCAGTCCCGCCCGCCGCAGCCCGAGGCCCCGGTGGCGCAGCCCCGTCCGCCCAAGCGCGACCTGCTGGAAGGGCTCAACGGCCCCCAGCGCGATGCGGTGACCCACGAGGGGCAGCCCCTGCTCATCGTGGCCGGCGCCGGATCCGGCAAGACCAAGGTGCTCACGAGCCGCATCGCCTACCTGCTGGCGGCGCGCAACGTGCACCCGGGCGAGATCATCGCCATCACGTTCACCAACAAGGCCGCCGGCGAGATGAAGGAGCGGGTCGCCAACCTGGTCGGCAACCGCGCCCGGCTGATGTGGGTGTCCACGTTCCACTCCGCCTGCGTGCGGATCCTGCGCGCCGAGCACGACCACGCCGGGCTCAAGTCGACCTTCTCGATCTACGACGCCGACGACTCGCGCCGGCTCATGCAGCTCGTCGCGCGCGAGCTCGACCTCGACCCGAAGAAGTACCCGGCCCGCGGCCTCGCCACCCAGGTGTCCAACCTCAAGAACGAGCTCATCGACCCCGAGGCGTTCGCCGGCACCGCGAAGGGGCCGGCGGAGCGGGCGCTGGCGGAGGCCTACACGCTGTACCAGCAGCGGCTCACCGAGGCGCACGCGCTCGACTTCGACGACCTGATCATGCGCGTGGTGCACCTGCTGCAGAGCCACCCGGAGGTCGCCGAGAGCTACCGCCGCCGGTTCCGCCACGTCCTCGTCGACGAGTACCAGGACACCAACCACGCGCAGTACATGCTGGTGAAGGAGCTGGTCGGCGACACCGGCGAGCTCTGCGTGGTGGGCGACGCCGACCAGTCGATCTACGCGTTCCGCGGCGCCACGATCCGCAACATCCTCGAGTTCGAGCGCGACTACCCCAACGCGCACACGATCCTGCTCGAGCAGAACTACCGCTCCACGCAGACGATCCTCAACGCGGCCAACGCCGTCATCGGGCGCAACAGCGACCGCAAGCCCAAGCGGCTGTGGAGCGACCAGGGCGCCGGCGAGCAGATCGTCGGCTACGTCGCCGACACCGAGCACGCCGAGGCCGACTGGGTCGCGCGCGAGATCGACCGGCTCTCCGACAACGACGGCGTGCGCCCCGCGGACGTGGCCGTGTTCTACCGGACCAACGCGCAGTCCCGCGTGTTCGAGGAGATGTTCATCCGCTTCGGCCTGCCCTACAAGGTCGTCGGCGGCGTGCGCTTCTACGAGCGCAAGGAGGTCCGCGACGCCCTCGCGTACCTGCGCTCGGTGGTCAACGAGGACGACACGGTCAGCATCCGCCGCGTGCTCAACACCCCGCGCCGCGGGATCGGCGATCGCGCCGAGGCGTGCATCGAGGCCCTCGCCGGCCGGGAGAAGATCTCGTTCGGCGCCGCGCTGCGCCGCGCCAGCGAGGCGCCCGGCATCTCCACCCGCGCCGTCAACGCCATCGGCGACTTCGTGTCCCTGCTCGACGAGCTGCGGGCCATGGCCGAGACGGCGATGCCCGAGGAGGTGCTGGAGGCCGCGCTGGAGCGCTCCGGCTACCTCGGCGAGATCGAGGAGAGCACCGACCCGCAGGAGGCGGGCCGCGTCGAGAACCTGCAGGAGCTCGTGAGCGTCGCCCGGGAGTACACGGAACGCACCGAGGCCAACGTCGCCGTCGCGGCCGAGCAGGGCGACGCGACCGCGGTGCCCGGCCCGAGCGTCGCCGGCTTCCTGGAGCAGGTCTCGCTCGTCGCCGACGCCGACCAGATCCCCTCCGACGACCCCGACCACACCGGCGTCGTCACGCTGATGACCCTGCACACCGCGAAGGGCCTCGAGTTCCCGGTCGTGTTCCTCACCGGCCTGGAGGACAGCGTCTTCCCGCACCAGCGGGCCATGAGCGACCGCAAGGAGCTGGAGGAGGAGCGCCGCCTGGCGTATGTCGGCATCACCCGCGCCCGCCAGCGTCTCTACATCTCCCGGGCGGTGACCCGCTCGGCCTGGGGCCAGCCGTCCTACAACCCGCCGTCGCGTTTCCTGGAGGAGCTGCCGCCGGAGCTCGTGCGCTGGGAGCGCACCGACGCGGCGTACACGAGCTGGTCCGGCCGCGCGGGCGTCGGCGGCCGCAGCTCAGGCGCCACACAGACCCGCACGTCGTCGTTCGTCGGCGGCACGCCGAAGGCGTCGCAGCTGGCCGCGAAGCTGGGCCTGGACGCGTCGAAGCTGTCGACGGCGAGCGAGCTGCAGCGCGACGTGCCGTCGCTGTCGGTGGGCGACCGCGTCAACCACCAGCGCTACGGCCTCGGCCGCGTCCTGGCGGTCGAGGGCGCCGGGCCCCGGGCACAGGCCCAGATCGACTTCGGGGACCAGGTGATGTGGATCGTGCTGCGCCATGCCGCGGTAGAAAAGATCTAAGCGGACTCGGGCCGCCTCACTATCTGACCGTTGTTCCTACCAGACACCGGTCGATGCTGGCGCATCTCCCTGCCACCTCCGCGGTGCCAAGGACAAACCCCGAACGGGTGGTCACGCCGTCGTGGTTCCTTGCTGCGGTACCTTCGGATCGGACCCGCGACGGTGCGAGTCCGAGCCCAATGGCCGCCACGAACGGCCGGGAAGGGACGTGAGGATGAGCGCGCGGACCCGCGTCGTCATCGCCAAGCCTGGCCTCGACGGACACGATCGAGGCGTGAAGATCGTCGCCCGCGCGCTGCGGGACGCCGGCATGGAGGTCATCTACACCGGGCTGCACCAGACGCCCGAGCAGATCGTCGAGACCGCGATCCAGGAGGACGCGGACGCCGTGGGGCTCTCAGTGCTCTCCGGAGCGCACATGACGCTGTTCCGCCGGGTCATCGAGCTGCTCGCCGAGCGTGGCGCCGCCGACGTGACCGTCTTCGGCGGCGGCATCATCCCCGACGAGGACCTGCCCGAGCTGCAGCGGCTCGGCGTCGCCCGGATCTTCACGCCCGGCGCGACCACGCAGTCGATCGTCGAATGGGCTCAGGAAAACCTCAAAAACTAATTGGTAGCGGCCGATCGCTACCGGCATCAGAAAATACAAAGGGTAGGGGCCGGACGCACCCCTCACACGTCCGGCCCCTCTATCGCGCAATGCCCCGTCGCCACCCCTCGACCGACAGGACAAAGGCCGTTTTGGGGTCGGCCCTACCCGCGGGGCTTTCCTCGTGGGCGGGCCGACACTGTTCTCAACGACGCCCCGCCGAAGCGGTTACGCGCTCACAGCGTTGTCCCCCGGAAGTGAGAACTCGAGGGCGAGTGGAATCGGGCACATCGCCGAACCCGCGCGAAGCTCGCCGGTACCGGCGCGGCTAGGCTGCGATCGTTGAGCCGTCCTCGCGATGGGGCAGGCGGCACGGTTGACGGAACGGGACCAACTGTGGACCTGTACGAGTACCAGGGGCGCGCCCTCTTCGCGAAGCACGGCCTGCCCGTGCTTGGCGGCGGTGTCGCCGAGACCCCTGAAGAGGCCCGGGCGATCGCCGAAGAACTCGGCGGCCGGGTCGTCATCAAAGCTCAGGTGAAGGTCGGCGGCCGCGGCAAGGCGGGCGGCGTCAAGCTGGCGGAGAACGCCGACGAGGCTACCGCGCACGCGACCAACATCCTCGGCATGGACATCAAGGGCCACACGGTCCACAAGGTCATGGTCACCACCACGGCCGACATCGCCGAGGAGTACTACTTCTCCTACCTGCTCGACCGCGCGAACCGCACGTTCCTGTGCATCGCCAGCGTCGCCGGCGGCATGGAGATCGAGACTGTCGCGCACGACGCGCCGGAGAAGGTGGCCAAGGTCGCCATCGACGCGGTGAAGGGTGTCGACGAGGCGACCGCGCGCCGGATCGTCGAGCAGGCCAAATTCCCGGCCGACGTCGCCGATCAGGTCGTGGCGATCGCCGTCCAGCTGTGGCAGGCGTTCCTCGCCGAGGACGCCACGCTCGTCGAGGTCAACCCGCTCGCGAAGACCACCGACGGCACCGTGCTCTGCCTCGACGCCAAGGTGACCCTCGACGCGAACGCCGACTTCCGCCAGCCCGACCACGAGGCGCTGGAGGACAAGGCCGCGGCCGACCCGCTCGAGCAGGCGGCCAAGGAGAAGAACCTCAACTACGTGAAGCTCGACGGCAACGTCGGCATCATCGGCAACGGCGCCGGCCTGGTCATGTCGACCCTCGACGTGGTCGCCTACGCCGGCGAGGGGCTGGGCAGCAAGCCCGCCAACTTCCTCGACATCGGCGGCGGCGCCAGCGCGCAGGTCATGGCCAACGGCCTGGAGATCGTGCTCGGCGACCCCGACGTGAAGAGCGTCTTCGTCAACGTCTTCGGCGGCATCACCGCCTGCGACGCGGTCGCCAACGGCATCGTGCAGGCGCTGCAGCTGCTGTCGGACCGCGGCGAGTCGGTCACCAAGCCGCTGGTGGTCCGCCTCGACGGCAACAACGCCGAAGAGGGCCGCCGGATCCTCGACGCGGCCGCCAACCCGCTGATCGAGCGGGTGGACACGATGGACGGCGCGGCCCGCCGGGCCGCCGAGCTCGCAGCGAGTGGGGTGTAACGACCATGGCGGTATGGCTGACCGAGTCCAGCAAGGTCATCGTCCAGGGCATGACCGGCGCCGAGGGCTCCAAGCACACCCGGCGCATGCTCGCCGCGGGCACCGACATCGTCGGCGGCGTCAACCCGCGCAAGGCGGGCCAGCAGGTCGACTTCGACGGCACGAAGCTGCCCGTCTTCGCCAGCGTCCAGGAGGCGATGGAGCAGACCGGCGCCGACACCAGCGTCATCTTCGTCCCGCCGGCCGGCACCAAGTCGGCCGCGCTGGAGGCGATCGACGCGCAGATCCCGCTCGCCGTGGTCATCACCGAGGGCGTGCCGGTGCACGACACCGCCGCGTTCTGGGCGCACGCCCAGGCCACCGGCAACAAGACGCGGATCATCGGCCCCAACTGCCCGGGCATCGCGAGCCCCGGCAAGTCCAACGCCGGCATCATCCCCGCCGACATCACCGGCCCCGGCAAGATCGGCCTGGTGAGCAAGTCGGGCACGCTGACGTACCAGATGATGTACGAGCTGCGCGACATCGGCTTCTCGACGGCCATCGGCATCGGCGGCGACCCGGTCATCGGCACGACGCACATCGACGCGCTCGCCGCGTTCGAGGCCGACCCGGAAACCGCCGCGATCGTCATGATCGGCGAGATCGGCGGCGACGCCGAGGAGCGGGCCGCCGAGTTCATCAAGGCCAACGTGCGCAAGCCGGTGGTCGGCTACATCGCCGGCTTCACCGCACCGCCCGGCAAGACCATGGGCCACGCCGGCGCGATCATCTCCGGCTCGGCGGGCACCGCCGACGCCAAGAAGCTCGCGCTGGAGGCGGCCGGCGTCGCCGTCGGCAAGACGCCGACCGAGACCGCCAACCTCATGCGGGACATCGTCACCGCGTTGTGAGTGCAAGTCCGGACGGCCGGGGTTAGTGACCGGCCGTCCGGATTTTGGCAGAGTAAGGGCCGATGCCG
>Ga0310811_10012908_pt1 | contig 10866 bp, 6 predicted proteins | sample YCmetagenome_FD_207642 | JGI IMG/M metagenome (GOLD analysis project Ga0310811, IMG submission 207642) | Soil microbial communities from experimental microcosm in Duke University, North Carolina, United States - YC | ecosystem: Engineered > Artificial ecosystem > Soil microcosm > Unclassified ...
GCGCGATCAGCACGTCCGGGCTCGAGAAGTTCGCCTTCACCTGGCATCCGCGGTTGCATTGACCGCAGTAGTGACATGCCTGACGCCCGGGGAGCGGCTTCGTGATCACCGACAGTCGCGCTGGAATACAGGTGATGTTCAGCTTGTCCGACGCCTTCTTTACGAGCAGCTCGTGGCAGCGCGGCTTGGGCGGCGGCGTGAAGATGCCGTCCGGGTGATTGCGCAGCCCTTCGTTCGACCCATACAGGCCGATGAATCGATCGATGTTGTCGTAGTACGGCTTCACATCGTCGTAGCTGATCGGCCAATCGTCGCCCAATCCGTCGATGCTCTTCCCGCGAAAATCGTCGGGCCCGAAGCGCAGCGAGATTCGCCCCCAGTGATTGGTGCGTCCGCCAAGCATGCGGGCGCGCCACCAGCTGAACTGGGTGCCGGGAGCCTTGGTGTACGGCTCGCCGTCGATCTCCCAGCCGCCGTCGCACGCGTCGAATTCGCCGAATGGCCGCCCGTGAATCGCCGCACCGCGATGGGGCGTCGCCCAGTTCGGCGTCATCATCTTCGAATCGCGCGACGCGAACCAGCTCGGTCCGGCCTCGAGCATCACCACGTTGGCGCCGGCCTTGGTCAGCACGTAGGCGGCCATGCCGCCTCCGGCGCCGGAGCCAACGATACATACGTCGTATACAGGGCGTTGAGGCATGAGAAAACTAGTAATCCAGGTTTGACAGGTATTTGTAGCTGGCGGCAGCCGACGCCAATGGATCGGTCGCGTCGTCGCGTTCCACGAAGTAGTGCTCGATCCCCTTGGTCCGTGCGAATATCGTCTTGAAGTCGATCGTGCCCGCGCCGACGTCCGCCATCTTGAGCTCCGGTGAGGCGGTCGAGTCCTTGACGTGGAACATCCGGAACCGCCCCGGATACGTTGCGATCAGTGAGAGCGGATCGGCGCCACCGTTCACGGCCCAGTAGATGTCCATCTCATACGAGACCAGCGACGGATCGGTCTCCTTCATCAGGATGTCGATCGGCAACACGTCGCCGGTCTTCTTCACGATGTCGTTGTGATTGTGGAAGGCGAACCGGAACCCGGCAGCCTTGCACGCCGCGCCGGCTTTGTTGAACCGGTCGGCCACGCCCTTCCAATCGTCGACCGTTACCTTGGCGCCGCGCGGCAACGACGGTGCCGTGATCCACTCGTGGCCCACGGTTTTGGCATCGGCGAAGGTCTGTGCGGGATTCGTCTCCACCGCTTCGATCGCAATGTGCGCCGACGGCGCCGTCAGCCCATTCTGGTTCAAGATGTCGCGAACCTCGACAGCCGGATGCTTGTAGTACCCGGCGAATTCGATCTCCTTGTAGCCGATCTTCGCCAGCTGGGCCAGAGTCCCGGCGAGATCCGCGGTGGCCTGAGAGCGAGCCGTATACAGCTGAATGCCGATGCGCGACAGCTTCGTCGACGGGCGGGCCAACGCCTCGGCGGCATGCAACACGCGCCCGCCAGAGGCGAGACTTGCAGCGGCGGCGCCGAGCGTCGCCAGGAATGTGCGTCTGTCTTGAGGCATCTCGAAGAAGGCGAGGGTACTTCGGTAACATGGCCACTTGCCAGGCCCCGCGCCACGTCTCGACGTCGAGACTGACCTCTCCTCAACCCGAGAGGATTTGGCGCGTATGTTCAGGTATGCGATTCCTGCTCAACTCCCTCCTCGCGACCGTCGTCGCCGCCGCTTCGATCGACGCGCAGACCACTTTGCCGGCATCCGAGCCGTCGATCATTCCCAAGCCGGTCTCGATGACGCCACGAACCGGCGTGTTCCGACTCACGCCCCAGACGGTCATCGTCGCCACGCGCGCCGATTCAACTCCCGCACGCCGGCTCGCGCGCGACCTCGCGCCTGCCACCGGCTTCGATCTCGCGGTCCGCTTCACCGCTGTCACGACTGGAAGCCGGATCGTCTTCCGCCGAGTCGCGGCACGAGACACATCGCTCGGCGCGGAGGGCTACCGGCTCGACGTGAAACCGGGGGTCGTCACGATCACCTCCGCCGCGCCGGCGGGTGCGTTCTACGCAACGCAGACGATTCGCCAGTTGTTGCCGCCGGCGATCTTCCGCGACGCGCCGGTGGCCGGAACGTCGTGGACGATTCCTGCTGTCGCGATCGTCGACCGCCCGCGCTTTTCGTGGCGCGGCATGCACCTCGACGTGTCGCGCCACTTCATGCCGAAGCAGTTCGTGAAGAAGTACATCGACCTCCTGGCGCTGCACAAAATGAACTCCTTCCACTGGCATCTCACCGATGACCAGGGTTGGCGCATCGAGATCAAGAAGTACCCGCGCCTGACCGAAGTCGGAGCGTGGCGACGCCAGACGCTGGTCGGACACGTGAGTGGCGACTCCGCGACCTGGGTGTATGACAAGAAGCCGCACGGCGGCTTCTACACGCAGGACGACATTCGCGAGATCGTCGCCTACGCGCGCGAACGTTTCGTCCGCGTCGTCCCCGAGATCGAGATGCCGGGCCACTCCCAGGCGGCGATTGCCGCATATCCAAGCCTCGGCAATTTCGGCGACACTGTGAGTGTGTGGGGATCGTGGGGCGTCAGTCCGTACATTCTCAATCCGTCGGACACGACGATCGCGTTCGTGCAGGACGTGTTGACGGAGGTGATGTCGCTCTTTCCCGGCGAGTTCATTCACGTCGGCGGCGATGAGGCGATCAAGCCGCAATGGAAGGCCAGTCCTCGCGCGCAGGCGCGCATGAAGGAGCTCGGACTCAGGACCGAGGACGAGCTGCAGAGTTGGTTCATTACGAAGATGGATTCGTTCATCACGTCGAAGGGTCGACGTATGGTCGGATGGGACGAGATCCTCGAGGGCGGACTAGCGCCGAACGCAGTGGTCATGTCCTGGCGCGGGACCCAGGGCGGTCTCGCCGCCGCGCGCGCGGGTCACGACGTGGTCATGACACCGGGAAGCCACACGTACTTCGATCACTATCAGTCGCGAAACACCCAACTCGAGCCGCTCGCCATCGGCGGTTTTCTTCCGTTGGACACGACGTACGCCTACGACCCGGTACCCGCCGAGCTCGAGCCGCAATTCGTCAAACACATCCTCGGCACGCAGGGGCAGGTCTGGACCGAATACATCGAGGGACCGAAGAACGTCGAGTACATGGCGTTTCCACGCGTCGCGGCTCTCGCCGAGGTGCTGTGGACGCCGAAGCAATTGAAGAATTTTGCCGATTTCTCGGCGCGGCTCACCGCGCATTTCGATCGACTGCAAGCGCTGGACGTCAACTTTCGTCGGCCTGACTCAACACAACGCTTCGTTCCCTAGCGAGGACCCATGCGTCGAATGATCGCTGTTGCGGCGTCACTTGTAGCGGCGAGCTCCGTACTGCTCGCGCAATCGCGCCCCACACCCGCGCGCGCCACGACATCCACCGCACCGCCGTGGGAAACTGGCACGTTCTCGATCCTCGCCTACGACCCGGCGACCGGTGAGATCGGCGGCGCCGTGCAATCGCGCGTATTCGCCGTCGGTAACGGCGTCCTCTGGGCCGAAGCAGGCGTCGGCGCTGCGGCAACGCAGGCCGTGGTCGACGTGAGCTACGGTCCGCAAGCGCTCGAACTGCTGAAGCAGGGCCACACGCCTGAGCAAATCGTCAAAGAGGTCTGGGCGCGCGACCCGGATGCACGGAAGGATTGGCCGAAAGAGGGTCGTCAGTTCGCGGTCATCGACGCAAAGGGAAACGTCTATGCCTATACCGGACCCAAGGCACCCGATTCGGCCAGCCATAAGTTCTGCACGGCCGCGAACGCGAAATGCACCGCACAAGGCAATACGCTCGCGCACCCAGCCGTCGTCGATAGCATGGTCGCGTTTTTCGAGCGTACGCCGGGACACCTGTCATTCCGACTGCTCGCCGCGCTCGAAGGCGGTCAGCTCGCCGGCGGCGACAGGCGCGGGCAGCAGTCGGCCGCGATGGTCATCGTGAAAAAGGACGCCGGCGTATGGCTGCACAACGACACCGTTCTTCGCCTCCAAGTGGATGACAGCCCGGAGCCAATCAAAGAGCTCAGACGGCTCGTCGAGAAAGCCGCGAGTCAGCGTCGACCGCCACGCTGACGCTAGGTTCGTGCAATTCGCATCCAGAGGCTGGAAAGGGGGAGTCGCGGATTGCCGCCGATCAACGACAATCAACGCCGATGTTGTGGTAGACACAGCTCTGGCATGCCAACTGGAGCATCCCGGGCGGCAGTCCCCAAGAACATCAAGCTGGGTCGAATCGGCGTCTTCCACGTGACGGACCAATCCGCGGCAATCGTCGTTGATCCTGTTGAATCCGCGATGCCAGGTTCGTCCCGACCCCGAAGCGTCTTCGACCTCCGGAATCGACAGCCGCGCTGACTGGTGCTTGGAACAGTTGGAGCACGAATGCGACGAGTTTGAACGAATCGCGCGAATTGAGTTTGCACGGAGCGAATCGATCGTTCGACCCACACGATGCGATGTTTCATACGTTCAATTCGTGTCCCGACGACTCTCCAACTCAGCGAGCGGGGTCACCGCCGGAATAGCGCGGCGTGCCCAAACGCCTCGCCGCTGTTTCCGTGCGGCCAGCTCTCGCGCTTGAACGACACGCCGAGCACCCCTCCCTCGGAATGAAACGCGCGGAACCACGCGAGCTGGCCGGTGCGCGGATCGATGTGCGCCATCAGCATCCGATTCTCACCGCCATTTTCGGCGCCGACGATCAGTCGATTGGAAGTCGGATCCTTCGCCAGCCAGTGGGGCCGAAATCCCTTCTCGGCTTTTAGACGTGCAACTTCTTTCGGATGCGCGGGATCGCGAACGTCGAGCGTCACGAGCTCCTCGTTTCGCCCAACTGTCATCACCCAATAGTTGCCGACGACGACGGGTACACCGCACGCACCGACATTCTGTCGCGGCACGTCGATCGAGTAGACGTTCGCGATCGACGGATTCGGCGTGTCCATGCCTGTGACGCGGTAGAACCCGCAGCCGTAGGCGTTGAGCAACACCGATCCGTCCGGCATGACTCGCGGCTCGAACGTCATTTGATGACCGTGTGGCAGCAGCTCGCCATTCGCGAGCCGCGCCGGCGGAGCCTGCATCGTCTTGAGCAGGTGAAAGTCGGAGAGGCGCCAGATCTGAACGACATCTGCGCTCGTGTCCTCCATCATCGGGGCACTCGTGACGAGCACACGGTCGATGAGCGGGAGAATGGCGAACGAGTATGGACGGATAGGAACCGTCACCGACGAGTCCGCGGCACTCGCGCTTCGAATCACCGCTCCGCTTTCGTCCAACTCGGCGATACCGCCATGCCCACCCGGCATCGTCTTGTCGCCGGCGAGCGGACTTTTGCCCTCGCTGCGCAGATAGCCGACGAGCAGATGCCCATTGGGCATTCGCACCATGTCGTGCGGAAAGCGATAGGGCGCCGGCGGCGGCAACGTCTTCACGAGCTTCGGGTGATCCGCCTGGTCGGTGTTGAACAGGTAGATCTGCTCGTGCATGTGACCGTTCGCGAAGAGCAGGTGCCCTGAATCCGGAAGCTGGTATTCGAGGTGATGCGGCAATGTCCCCGACATCCCGACAGGTTCTGTCGCGACCACCTGACCGAACGTCTGGCTCGACGCCCGAACATCGACGACGGCGAGAAAATCCGACTCCTTTCTATCCTTGTCGCCCGCCCAGACGTAGAGGAAGCGCGACGGCGCTCCCTCGTCCGCTATCTCCGGCCCCGATGCGCCGGCCGAACATCCCAACAGACCTACGACTGCCGGCAGCAATCGCATTCGGCGCATCGGAGTCTCCACGTGGTTTCGCTTAAGGAACGGTGCGTTGCCGCTTCTTCATCAACGCTTCGATCTCCGGGATCTCTCGCGGCGCCGTGCTGAGCCGCTCCAGTCCCGCTTCGGTGATCAGGTAGTCGTCTTCGATCCGAACGCCGGTGTTCTCGTACTTCACGACAGCCGACTTCACCTTGGCGATGAACGCGCGATTCTTCGGCGTGTCGGGCAGCGCGTCGAGCATCCGCGCACTCACGTAGATCCCCGGCTCGATCGTGAAGACGTCGCCCGGCTTGAATGTGCGATCGCCATACGAGAACTGCGCCGGATCGTGCACGGCCAATCCGAGGCCGTGGCTGATTCCATGAATCATCCAGAACATGGCCTGCTTACATGACGCCGGCTGTCGTTCGCAGTTCGCCTGCCAGGGCGGATCGAACGACGCATCCTCGCTCTCGACCAGTCCAAGCGCCGCCAAGCCTTTTGCGCGCACAGCGACCGACGAGTCCTGCGCCGCCGCCGCTGATTTGCCCGGCTTCGAGTTCCGTTCGGCAGCCGCCTGCGCGTCGCGCACGATCTGATAGATCTTGCGCTGCTCCGGCGTGAACGTCCCGCTCACCGGAATCGTCCGCGTGATGTCGGCCGCATAACCCTCGTACTCCGTCGCGGCGTCGATGACGACGACGTCTCCCGGTTTGGTCACACCACGATCCTTCATGTAGTGAAGCTGCGTCCCGTTCTGTCCCGAGCCGACGATCGAGCCGTACGCCGGGCGCTGGCCTCCCAGCTTCATGAACGTGTACTCCAGCGCCGCCTGGAGCTCGTACTCATGCTGCGGCAGCGGCGCGAGCATCGCCGCGCGGTGTCCTTCGGAGCTGATCTCCGCCGCCTTCCGCAGCAGCGCGATCTCGCCGGCGCTCTTCCTCGCCCGCAATTGATCGACGATCCCGTGCGCGTCCTTCACGACCAGTCCCGCGTGCTTGGCGGCGACCGCCTTCGCGAACACCTTGCCGCGGGTCAGCGAGTCCGCGCGCGCGAAGTCCGCGTCCTCGAAGTCGTCGAGCGTGTACAGCGGTAGCTTCGTGGAAACGACGGAGTCCACGAACGCGCCCAGCGCACTGAACGACCGCCCGTTCACCCCATGGTCGCGCTTCACCGATGCCGAGTCGGGTCGCCAACCGTAATAGAAGGCGCGACGTGGATCGGCGGGCGTGACGAACAGCGTCGACGTCGGTGTGCCCTTTCGCACGACCATCACGAACGCCGCATCCGGCTCGTCGAAATTCGTGAGATAGTGGAACGCCGGCAGTTGGTGAAACGGTCCGAAGTCCGTGATCGGCGTGCGCCCACCGAACGCGATGACCACACCGCTGTCGATGCGTTTGGCCAGTGAGTCGCGACGCGCTGCGAATTCGCGCTCTGGAATCTGCTGCGCCGCCAGCGCCTGCGCGGCGCAGAGCGCGATGATTGCTCGCTTCAACATGATCGTTTATCCGCTCAGGGAGTTTCGTTGTTGTTGGCCTTTACGGGCGTGCCGCCTTCGGCCTCCTGCCAGTAGAACGGACCCGCCTTCTTCTGGCGCGGCCACAGCTCGTCGAGCGTATTCCCGTCGTACAAGCGCCCGTTCTTCATCACGTACTTGATCGATTTCGTGTTCCGAATGTTCTCGAGCGGATTCTTGTCGAGCACGACGAGGTCCGCCTGCTTCCCGCTTTCGAGCGACCCGACTTCCTTCGCGAGCCCCAAAGCGTCTGCGCCGATGATCGTCGCCACGCGCAGCACATCGTGCGGCGTCATTCCGCCCATCGCCACCGACCACATCTCCCAGTGATAGCCAAGTCCCTGCAGCTGGCCGTGTGACCCGATGCCTGCGCGCCCGCCCGCAGCGACGAGGTTTTTGATGTCCTCGCCGGCGATCTTCATGATGTACTGATTGTCGGCGAACCACCCCGCCTGACCGCCGTTCGGCGCCGGACTGTTCGTGCCGCCACGCCGGAACAGCTTCGCATCGAGATCGTTCCACGGCGTGAACCGTTTCAGCTTGTCTTCCTTGAACGGATCCTCGTGCTCGTACCAGTAGTTCTCGGACCACGGGCCACCGTACGCGACGAGTAGCGTCGGCGTGTAGGTGATCCCCGATTCCACGAGCAGCTTGATGACGTCCGACTGCAGCGGATACGTCGGGATCGTGTGCTCATGACCGCTGTAGCCGTCCATCGCCTCCGTCATGTTCATGACGTAGTCGAGACCACCTTCGGTCGTCGGCATGAGCTTCAACTCGTTCGCGGCCTGGATGATCCACTGCCGAACTTCGCGATTCCCAGCCTCGTACTGCTTGATCGTCTTCGTGTCGTAGTAATCGCTATACCGCTTCAATACGCGTCGCGCCGACTCGAGGTCGCGAACACCGGAGTACGAGAACACACCGGGGCCCGTCGAGTAGATGCGCGGGCCGAGCACGTTGCCCGATCGTACCTCGTCCTCATACGACAGCACGTCTGTCGCGCCGGTCTGCGGATCGCGCGCCGTCGTGACCCCGTACGCAAGGTTGGCGGCGTAGCTCCACTGCACGTCCCGGTGGATGTTCGACGCCACGCGCAGGTGCGCGTGCGTGTCCACGAAGCCCGGCATGATCGTCTTGCCGCTGACATCGATCGCGTGCGCGCCATTCGGAATCTTCACGCTGCCGCGCTTGCCGATCGCCGTGATGCGATTGTCCGTCACCACGATGTCGGCGTTCTCGATCACCTCGGCGCCCTTCATCGTGATCACGCGCGCCCCGCGCAACACCGACACGCTCTTCGGAATGTCACGTGATGCCGTAATGCGAATGCGCGTCTCCGTCGGATGATACTGCGGACCATTCGCGCGCCCGCGACCACCGCGACCTCCCGCCGCCGAATCGCCCGCGGCTGCACGGGTCGCGCGACGGACTGAATCGTCGAACGCCCGGGATGCGGCGAGATCGTACACGACGTGCGCATTGCCGATCGACCAGTGCACATGCTTGCTGTCGGCGCTCCACGCCGCGAATTGCCCGCCGATGTCCGTGAGCTTGTGGTTCGGGAACGTCGACGTCTCGCCCACGGTGATCTGCGGCGCCGCTCCACCCAACCACGGAATCGCCATCGTGTAGAGATCCATCGACGACGACTGCGCCAGCGCTTGCGAACCGTCCGGCGAGATCCACACGCCCGTGATGTTACCGCCGCCACCGCTCCCCCGACCGCCGCCCTCGGCTACGCGGAGCAGCGCACGAACGTCGGTGCCGTCCCAACGCATCGAGAATAGACCGCGCCCGCCGCTGAATCCGAAAATCCGAGACGTGTCGCGCGACGAGAACTGCGGCTGATCCATGCCCGCCGCCGGCGCGATGAATACCGCGTCGCCGCCCGATGCGGGGAACCACACGACGTCCTCGGCGCCGTTCGGGGTGCCCTGCGCGAGCGCGAGATTGAACGCACGTGCCGGCCCCCGCACCGCGACGATCCGCGAGCCGCTCGGCGAGAAGGTCGGATGCTGCCAGTACGCCGAGACGGTCGTGAGCTTCTGTGGCTGACCCGAACCGTCCGCGCGGGCCTTGTAGACGTGGCCACCCTCGGCACCGTCCCATGTCGAGTACGTGATCCATTGCCCGTCGGGACTCCACGACGGCTCGTATTCACCAAGCGTCGACTTCGTCAGCCGGCGCGGCGTGCCGTTCGGATAGTCCATCGTGTACAACCGATCGAGCGCCACGAACGCGAGCTTGCGACCGTCCGGCGACGGCGTCGCATCCCGAATCTGCTTGATCACGAACGACGACGAATCCGGAATCGAATACTCGAAGCGAACTGCCGGTCCCATCGGCTGCACCACATCCGCCTCGAAGGGAATCTCGACCGGCTTTCCACTCGGCACCGGCACCTTCCAGAGCTTGCCGTCCCAGGTGGTGATCACCCATTTCGAATCCGGCGTGAACGCCATGCCGGGGAGCACGTCGAGCGATGCAGCCGATTCCTGGTCGTCGCGCTGCACCGGGTAGACGAGCCACTTCTCCTCGCCCGTCTGGAGATCGCGAATGCGCAACCGCGTCTCGTCCACATAGCGCGTGCCATAGACCAACCACTTGTTGTCCGGCGACAGCACGGGCCGGAACGCCGAGCCCCAGCGGGATTCGCGCGTCGTCGTTTGGCCGGACTCACGGTCATAGACCGCCAGCGTGTAGTCCTGCAGCGGCGTGTTGTACATGAAATTGCCGCGACGCTGGGCGAACCAGACGTAGCGGGGGTCTCCGCCGAATGCGGCACCCATCTGACGCAACGCATCCGCAGCACCGCCGCCCCCGCGACCGCCCGCTGCCGCGGCGGCGTTGGCTTCTGTGCGTACGAGCTCCTCGCCGGTTCCGCCTTCGATGTCGTAGATGAACAGCCGATTGCCCTTCGTCGCGATGACGTACTTCCCGTCCGGCGTGAACGTCGGCGAGTAGTAGCGATTCGTCTTACCTGTCGTGAGTTGGACGGTATCCTTCTTGTCCACCGACATCACGTACAGGTTGTAGCCGCCGTCCCGATCGCTCACGAATACGATCTTCTTGCCGTCCGGCGAGAAGCGTGGCTGCGCGTCGAAGCCCATGCCGCGAGTGATGGGCGTCGCCTTTCCACCGGCGATCGGCATCGTATAGATGTCGCCAAGCAGATCGAAGACGAGCGTCTGACCATCGTGGCTCACGTCGACCGACATCCAATGCCCGACGCGCGTCGTCATCGTCATCGTGCGCGTGGGCTTCAGGGGCAGGCCTTCCTGCATCGGATCGCGCGGACCGGCACCGCCCCGCTGAGCAAGCGCAGGGACGGTCACAGAACCGATGAGAAGGAGGGAGAAAGCGGGAAGCAATCGGGTACGCATTGGTGGCTCGCTGCGGTGGGAAACCGGCGGTCGTTGACTACGGAAATTCTGGCCCTTCACACGGCAAAACGCAAAACACATTACACGTGAAAAAAGAACCGGGCACCTCGATGGGTGCCCGGCCAACTCGTACCTAGTGTCTAGCGCCTAGCGTCTGTT
>Ga0310811_10012911_pt1 | contig 10865 bp, 10 predicted proteins | sample YCmetagenome_FD_207642 | JGI IMG/M metagenome (GOLD analysis project Ga0310811, IMG submission 207642) | Soil microbial communities from experimental microcosm in Duke University, North Carolina, United States - YC | ecosystem: Engineered > Artificial ecosystem > Soil microcosm > Unclassified ...
AGATCGTAACCGGACCAAAAGCAGGTCATATCCATCAGGTTATGTATGGAAAAGCTGGTACGGCAATGCAGCCATTCAAAGATCAATTAAACGACCAAGAGCTAGCTGATGTCATTACTTACGAGCGTAATGCCTGGGGTAATAACAAAGGTGATTTTGTGACGCCGGATGAAATCAAGGCTGCACGTAATGGTCAAGACAAGAAATAAGCGGAGATAAATCATGACTCACGAACATCAACACGCGCACGGCCATGACCACGCACACGATCATGATCATGTGCCGCATCACCACTCTTTGAAACACGGAATTCTGCCGTGGATGAAAGGCTGGATGTCGACAACCAATCATAAAGATATTGGTACACTTTATTTGCTGCTGAGTCTCGCCATGTTGTTTTACGGCGGTACGATGGCGCTTTTAATTCGTATGCAATTATTTGAACCGGGCGGAATGCTGGTTGAAAAAGTGTTTGGCCATGCATTTGATCCAAATACTTATAACGTGTTCGTTACCGTGCACGGTTTGATTATGGTGTTCGGTGTCATCATGCCTGCATTCGTTGGTCTTGCTAACTGGATGCTGCCAATGATGATAGGCGCTCCAGATATGGCCCTGCCACGTCTTAATAACTGGAGTTTCTGGATACTGCCATTTGCATTTTCATTGCTGACTATTTCTCTATTTGTTTCTGGCGGTGGCCCTAATTTTGGTTGGACATTATATGCGCCATTGTCATCTACATATGGTCCGCCAAGTACAGATTACTTAATTGTCGCAATTCACTTGATGGGTATTTCATCGGTTCTTGGTGCAATTAATATTATCGCTACCATCATTAACCTGCGCGCACCCGGGATGCACTGGATGAAGCTTCCAATGTTTGTCTGGACATGGTTTATCACAGCGTTTCTGTTGATCGGTGCAATGCCTGTGTTTGCCGGCGTTGTTACCATGATTTTGTTTGACCGTCATTTTGGTACGACATTCTTTAATGCGGCTGGTGGTGGTGATCCAATCATGTATCAGCATTTATTCTGGTTCTTCGGGCATCCAGAAGTGTACATCATGATTCTGCCAGCGTTTGGTATTGTTTCCGAAATCATCCCGACATTCGCTCGTAAAAAGTTATTTGGCTATGAATTCATGGTCGGTGCAGTTGCTGCCATCGCGTTCCTTTCGTACATTGTGTGGGGACATCATATGTTCACAGCAGGTATGGCAGTCGGCACTCAGCTTTACTTTATGTATGTCACGATGTTGATTGCCGTTCCAACTGGTATCAAAGTCTTTAACTGGGTTGGCACGATGTGGGGCGGTTCGATGACATTTGAAACGCCGATGTTGTTCGCCATTGCATTTGTGATCTTGTTCTCAATTGGTGGTTTTTCTGGTTTGATGCTGGGCATCACTCCAGCTGATTATCAATATCAGGATACTTATTTTGTAGTCGCGCACTTTCATTATGTATTGGTAGCGGGCGCGTTGATGTCATTGTTCGCCGCTACTTATTACTGGCTGCCAAAATGGTGTGGACGTTATTACAACGAAAAATTAGGCAAGCTGCATTTCTGGCTGACAGTGATTGGGGTGAATGTCACATTTTTCCCAATGCACTTCCTTGGGCTTGCTGGTATGCCGCGTCGTATTACCGATTACGCCCTGCAATACACTACATTTAATGAGGTTTGCACAATCGGAGCGTTTATCTTCGGGTTTTCGCAGTTGATTTTCCTTTATAACGTGATTTCGACCATGCGCGGTAAAGGCGAACGCGCAACAGCTCACGTTTGGGAAGGTTCGCATGGTCTGGAGTGGACGCTTTCATCGCCGCCTCCATATCATAGCTTCAATACACCACCAGTTGTGAAATAACGGGTTTGAATATGTCGAAACCGAATCTGCATCGCAAAGTAATCGTCATCGGCGGCGCTGTCGCTGCCGTGATGTTCGCTTTCTGTTTCGCAATCGTACCTTTTTACAGTCTGATTTGCAGGGCGACCGGGATAAGCACTTCCGTGCCAGACACCTTGTCAGTTCCTTCCTACGTTAAAGAGGGCGATCCAGCGGCGGAAAATCGCGAAGTTCTGGTACAATTTACCGCGACCAATCATATGGGAATGCCGTGGGAGTTTTACCCGAAAACCAAAATGATCCGGGTAACAGTAGGTAAGAACGCCAAAGTTTACTTCTACGCCAAGAATACTACTGATAAGAAGATGACTGTACAGGCAATTCCCAGCATGACACCGGCAGATGGAATTAGCCATTTTCATAAAATCGAGTGTTTTTGCTTCAAGCAGCAGACCCTGGATGCACATGTTGAACGAGATATGCCGCTGATCTTTAATATTGATAAAGATTTGCCAAAAGAGGTAAGAGTGATTACCCTTGCGTATACATTATTTGACGTGACTCCGAATAGTCCGAGGAAATAGAAATGATGACTAAAAGATATAAACCAACAGATAAGTATTTCATTGCAGATCCAAGTTTCTACCCTTTGCTCGGTACAACCGGATTATTCTGCAGTGTGTTTGGGCTGGTTCAGGTTTTGCACGGCGGTGCGCTCGGTCCTTATATTCTCGCTGCTGGTATAGCAATATTGCTCGCAACCATGTTTCTCTGGTTTGGTGCAGTTGTAAAAGAAAGCCTTGCTGGCCTGCATAGCCACCAGATGGACTTGACCTACCGTTGGGGTATGCTCTGGTTTATCGTTTCAGAAATATTTCTGTTTGGTATTTTCTTTTTCGCACTCTTTTATGTTCGCATCTTTATTATTCCAGACCTCGGAGCTACCGTTGGTCCAATCGTAGAATCTCTGCGTATGGGCGGCAGTTCTTATACCCACACGTTATTGTGGCCGAACTTTGTGTCGCAATGGCCGCTGCTTGCTAATCCAAACCCGGAATTATTTGTTGCACCAAAAGAAGTAATTTACACCTGGGGTATTCCTGCGTTGAATACAGTGTTGCTGTTAACGAGTGCTGTAACAGTTACCTGGGCGCATTGGGGATTGAAAAAAGATAACCGTAAACATTTAATCATCGGTCTGATTCTGACAATCCTGCTTGGTATGACATTTGAAGGTTTCCAGATCCATGAGTACATGGAAGCTTATAACGAACTGGGGCTGACATTGGGCAGCGGTATTTACGGCAGCACATTTTTCACTTTGACTGGACTGCATGCGTGGCATGTTACCGTTGGCATCATCATGCTGACTGTTATTTTGATTCGTGCACTGAAGGGTCATTTCCATTCTGAACATCACTTCGCATTTGAAGCTGTTTCCTGGTATTGGCATATGGTGGACGTGGTCTGGTTATTCTTGTTCGTATTCGTTTACTGGTTGTAAGTTTTTTTAAGGGATCGTAATGGCTTGGTTAATTAATGCCGCGCAAGTCGACAGATTTCGCAAGAACCAGAAAAATGTCGTCATACTGGATGCGACCTGGGTAACGCCTGATGATGAACGTGATATGTATCAGGCATTTGTCAGCAAGCATATTCTGGGCGCGCGGTTTTTTGACATCAATGCGTTCGCCGACCCAAACACATCTCTTCCTAACATGCTGACACGTGATGAAAATCTCATTGCTGAAAAGCTTGGCCAGCTCGGCATTACCAATGAACATAAAGTTATTTTTTATGACAATAGTAAAATGCGCACCAGTTGCCGCGCTTTGTGGATGATGAAAGTTTTTGGTCATAACACCAATCTTTTATATATTCTCGATGGTGGCATGGAAGCATGGGAAAAGTATGGCGGTAAAATTGAAACTGTTTTGCCGAAAGAAATTTCACCTAAACCTTATGAAGTAAGTTATCAAGGCCATCTCGTGCGAACATTGATGCAAATGAAAGAAAATCTGCATCATCCTCATGAGCAAGTGATTGATATGCGTAATCCTGTAAGGTATGCCGGCGGTCCTGAAACACGACACGGTTTACGCGCAGGTCATATTCCCGGCAGTTTTTGTTTTCCGTTTACCACCATGTTTGAAGCTGACGGTAAGTGGAAACCAATCGAAAAAATCCGCAAACAATTAACAGGCATCGGCGTTGACTTAAATTCACCGATTGTGACGACATGCGGATCTGGTACCACCGCGCCAATTTTGAATTTTGCTCTCGATCTTTTGGGTTTTCCTGATGCGGCCATGTATGACGGTTCGTGGACGGAGTGGGGCTCAGAAGAATTATACGAAGGCGAAGATTCTCTTGCTGAACGTCCCGTACAAACCAGCCTTGAATAGTATGCGAGACAAACGATTGCTCCCTTCGTCTAGCGGTCAGGACACCGCCCTCTCACGGCGGGAACACGGATTCGAATTCCGTAGGGAGCGGCAAAATATTTCAATTAATAGATAATTTATAAAATGAGGGAGCGATGTTCGCGCGTACGGGAAAAGAATTAAATAAGAGTATTAAAATGAATGCATCATCCTCTGAGTTTATTCTTAAAAAGACAAACGAACAATGTATTATCAAGTTGATGCAAAGCGCTGATGATATCGACGTTGATGTTGCAAAGTCGATCTTAGTCGAAAGTTTTATTTCTGAATATGAACAATATCTGCAGCCTCATGAAGTCAGCAAAGAATTGGATGACTGGCGTTATGGTGCTAATTCCGTGCAGGCATATTATGAAAGATATTTCGCGCAAGAATATAAGAAATTTGCAGACAAGAAATTTGAATTCTGGGTTTGCGCGTATGTGAACGGCGAGCTTGCAGGCTGGGCGACATTCGAGCGTGAAAAAAATTATAAGAACGAAGTATATATGGATTTATTAATTGTCAGCCCCAGGTATCAGCACAAAGGAATAGGCGGGCATCTGGTAAAATCCTTATTGAATCTTGATGCCATTCCAGAGTTAAGCGCAGTGCATTTGCTGTTACGCAAAAAGAATCAAGGCGGTAAAAATTTTTATGACAAGCTGGGTTTTTATGATGATCAAGATTACCAGCGCGCTGATAATTTCGTCGATTTAAATCTGTTAACGCCTCTGACATGGAAGAACCCGGCTCTGATTAATAAGCCTGAATTCACGTTTTAAATATGCAGCCTGGATGATGCATAATTTGCGTTATGCGAGTTACAAAAATCCGTATATAAAATATCATTTCCCTGAGCTACAATTATTGAAAATGGAGGTCAATGATGAGCAGCTGGATATACTTATTCACCGCAGGATTCTTTGAAATCGGCTTTACAACTTTCATGAAATTATCAGACGGCTTTACTGTTATTATGTACACGGCAGGTTTTGTCATGTGCGCAGGGCTCAGTTTTTACTGCCTCAATAAATCACTCTCCACCATTCCTCTTGGCACGGCCTACGCCGTCTGGACAGGAATAGGCGCATTCGGAACTGCGGTTATCGGCATGGTGTTTTTTAAGGATCCGGTGTCAACAATGCGTACTTTCTTTTTGTTGTTGTTGATCGCTTCAATTCTCGGTCTGAAGCTGGTATCGCTGAAATAGACGAAAAATTTCTATTGACTCTCATGTAACGTCATACCTTAACCTGCGCACCTCGTTAAGGGGATACTATGAAATACACCGTAAAACAATTGGCAAATTTATCTGGCGTCAGCGTCAGGACGCTGCATTTTTATGATGAAATCGGATTGTTGAAGCCGGCTTTTGTCGGTGAAAATAACTACCGATATTATCAGGAAGAGCAGCTGCTTATGCTGCAGCAGATTTTGTTTTATCGTGAAATTGGTATGCCTCTTAATGAGATTATTTGTGTGAAGCGATGAAAATTTTCGCAGAGCGTGAATTGTTTTAGCGTAAAAAAATTCTGCCGCAATCGATACTTGCGGCAGATGTAATATAAGATTAAATTTATGGGCTGCAATTTTAAAAAAAGGAGTGTGACATGCAGCCAAGAGAGATGACATTAGCGGATGAGTTTAAAGAATTATCAAGACAACACTTTGATCAGGCATATGCAGCGGCAGTAGAAGAAGGCAGGAGTGATGCTGAAGTCTGGCAGTTGTTTTATGCATCTATATTTGATTTAACCACTCACCTGACCCCCGATCTGCTCAGCGCCGAAGATTACACGCGTGCGATGCGGGCATGGGGATCAATTGTTCATATATTAACAACTGCGAGAGTGGTCTCGGATGACAAAATGAAGGAATTGTCGGCAGAAATGCTCCGTTTTTACAAAGAAATGGATCATGCTAAAGCGACAATCAACTTTCAGCTTGCAGCAATGGATGCAATGGCACGGTATGCGTTAAGCAATTCTGAAGATTCATATCGCGATGTTTCTGAGTGGATTGAGTTTGCGAATACTGCTGAAAAAATTTGCTCGAAAATTAAAGAATCAATTTTAGCTCCTGATGAGCCGCGCATGTCAGATAACGACTGGAATTACCTTGCTGTCTGCAATCATATGATCGGTGTCGTCAATCTTAATCTGGGTGACTATGATAAAGGACTTAAGTATTGTCTATCGGCAATTCATGTGAAAGGAATTAGTGCAAATGACTATCTGGACTTGCTGCAAATTGGTGAAATATATCATAAGCTAGCTAAAGCGTTTGAGTTTGATCCGGTTTATTCGCAAATATTCGGATTTGCGGCTGATTTATTTCAAGGGCGTATTCCAGTCACCTTCCAGTTCCAGGATTTCCAGAAAATGATAATTGCCGCCCAGAGGCAGTATGATCCTGAAGGAAAATTGAATGATGTATTATTGCAGATCATGCGATTAATTGACGGTAAACAAGATCTTTTAATGGCAAATGAAGGTACACTTTCAAGCTCCAGTTTATTTGTAAAACAAATGCGTGATCCTTATTTCCAAAAGAGATACGAAGATATTTACGAGCAGTTATCCAGGGTGGAAGAGAAGCAAACCGAAGCACTTCATGAGCCGTTGCGACATGCGGAGTCTGAATTGGCTGAAGCAGCCAAGCGTGCAGAGCGAGTGCTCGACCATGATTATACGCTGACAAGTAGTGATGAAGCTGATCTAGAAGAGACGTCAAGTGAAAGGTCAAGTCTGGAAAATTCTTCATCGAATTTCGGTTTATTCCGGCGCTCATCATCTGAAACTGATTTAAATTCCGGTTCTTTTCGTGAAATACCAGTGGCATTCCGGAACTAAAAAATTCAGAAATGAATGTATCTATCTGATAAGGCGGCATCTGCCGCCTTATTGAAATTAATATAAATTCAATACCTTGCTCTGACATCTCCATCTGTGCGCCTCATCCTGATCATGAAATCATTAAATAAAAGATTGAACTTGACCCATCAGGATGATATTTTTGTGAAAAAATTTGACAGCACATAACTATAATAAATTAAGAGCGCAATTCAGATACATGTCGTTTCACAGATTTCAAAGACAATCCTCCCATATTCGTGGGGCACACCAGTTGCTGCTCATTCGTGACCAGGCCAAAGATCTTTATATTAAAGCGCAGGAAGTATCCATCGAAGCAATGAGCGTGGAATCCAAAAATATTTCCCGAAAAGAAGGGTTGCGCAGAAGTAATAAAATATTAATCGAGTCAATCCAAAAAATAACTTACGATATTGACCAAACGCAATGGCAGGAATCTGATTTAATACATGTAATGAAATGTTATAAGGAAATTATTCACAATTTAGTGAATTCAAATAGTAAGAATGCATATAAAAAAGCGGCAATGATGTGTGACCATGTCTGCATGTTTTATGATGATTACACTATTCATCACATTGTTAGTGACAATTATTATTATGAAGTGATTGATATTAATTTGATGTATGTGCGATATGCGCAAAGTCATTATAGCGGACGAAATATGCTAGAGCCGGAAATAAAAGCATACCTTTATAAACGAATAGAGAAGGTGCTGGAGATAATTGATTGGCTTCGAAGTCCGGATAATGTTTTTCAAATGCATAAAATATCAAGACTGTATTTAAGTATTTGCAATCTTTATCTTGATTTAAATGATTCCGAAATGTCGCTGAGTTTTGCTTTAAAGACGATAAGGATGATAGGACGTATCAGATTTGAGGGCGCGGCAACTTCGGATGATTATTTAAAGTTATCCGAGCTATTTGAAAAGATTTCTAGAAAATTAACGAACGATTTGGAATATCATGCATTGTTTGATATTGCGTACAAATTCTTCTCCGGTAATAAGGTCGTCAATCTGAAATATTTCAAGAATATAATTGATATTTGCTCGAGAGATTGTGATAAATATGATTTGGAAAAAATCGACAATCTGCATTATATAGCGATGCTAATGATTAATTGTAGTGTAGATGATGCGCTGCCAGATACTCATCTGAAAATGGAATTGCAGGAAGTGCATCTTCAGCAATTGTTAAGTAAGTTGCAAGAGAGAAGAGATAATCTGATGGATGACGCGTGCGACGAGGTTATCAGGATGCTGTCTGATCGGGATGGTCACTCGAATCAAATGACTGATTTGTCAGTCTCATCATTGAGTTTGTTTGCAGATGCGCAATGCGTGCTTTCACAGGCGCAGGAAACCGAGAGCGCGATAATGAAGCTAGCCGCCCCAGCTAATAAATAAATTATCGTTCAAGCTGCGCTGAAAATTCTAAAGTTGGCTCTGTGTGCTTTTCCGTTTTGCGTCCCAGAAAACAAGCGCTCGCAGTAAGAGCGGCAATCAGGATGACATAGTATGCGGGGGCGACGACAGATCCTGTTAATTGTATGGCGAGTGTGCAAATTACTGGGCTTAATCCACCGATAAATCCGTAGGCAATGTTGTAACAAATCGCAATTCCAGAATAGCGTAAAGAAGTAGGAAATAAATCTGCAAGAATAGAGCCATATGCACTCGGTATGCAGGCAAATAAAATGGTGAATGTCATGTAGCTTACTGCTGCCCAGAAGACGCCTGCCTGCAATAGTAAAAATAAAGGATAACTGCTGATGCCAAGTGTGACGGCAGTTACAAATAACATTTTGCGAAAACCGAAGTGATCAGTCAGCAGTCCGCCTGCAAGAATCATAAAATTCAATACCAGTGTTGCAGCAGTATTAAGCCTCATCATTGCCGGCAAATCATAATTCATGTGCTGGTGAAGATATTGCGGCCAGTAGAGATAAAAAAAGACGGTCACTGCTCCCAAAGACACGATCAGCACGCCTTGAAGTACATTAGCAAAGTAATCGCGAAAAACGGTGAGCATCGGCACGCGCTGTAATTCATCTTTTTTGAGTGCTTTGAATGCTGCTGTTTCATGCAGATAGCGGCGCAAGTAAATGGAGATAAATCCAAAGCAGCCGCCAAGTATAAATGGTATGCGCCAGCCGTACGCAAGTATTTGCTGTTCGGATAAAATCGCTGACATGATTGTCGTGATTAAAGAGCCCAGCATTAAGCCGGCATTAATTCCGAAAAATAATATTGAAATTGCGAGGCCTCGGCGTTCTCTTGGCACATGTTCGGCAACAAATGTGATTGATGCTGGAATCTCACCGCCGAGAGCAAGTCCCTGCATGATACGGAATAACAATAATAAAATTGGCATCATGGTGGTGTTAATTGTTGTTGGCAGCAAACCGATACCAAATGATGGAATTGCCATGAATAATACAGTCATTAGAAACACAACTTTTCTGCCGTGACGGTCGCCTAAATGTGAAAAGAAAATGCCGCCAAGCGGCCTGATGAGGTAGCCGACTGAAAAAATGGCGAGTGTTTTTAAAGTTGCGATATATGTTGTGTTATCGGCAAAGAATAATTTTTCGATATACGGCGCTAAGAATATATAAATGATGAAGTCATAATATTCCAGTACACCACCGAGTGATGAAAGAAATAATAACCGTTTTTGATTATTGGTTAATGCAATTTTGCTCGTCATATTATGAGGTAATTATTATTGATTTAGAGGCGCGTAGGATAGCAAAAAAGTCGGTTAAATTGCCAGTGAAAGCGTGAAGGCGATCTTACTTACGGTTTTTACTCAATTTATTTTTTATCTTCTTTTGAGATTCCCTTATATCTGCATCGCGTTTGCCAAGGACGGCGTTCAGGTTTTCAATGAAGTGTGCTTCATCGATGGATAGATGCGGCATGGCTAATCCATCCGCAATGGTTGATTCGGGAGCGGCGAAGGTTTCACTGATAGTTTCCGTAATGGATTCTGTGATTTTGTCAATTTGATTGAGAGCTTTTGGTCTAGATGTCGTCTGCTTCAGCGGCCAGCAGGCAGCAATTACGCCTGGTAAAATAAACAAAGATGCAGCTGAAAGGAAATGTGCAATTTCACCATTATCAATGAATCCTGCAACGCCATAATACCCGAATAGTGGTATCGCGCATAACATCATTAATATTGCTTTGAAGAAAGTAGAGTTGATTGCAAGTATGTCATAAGTGCGTTGCAATGTGCGGGTGAAAAAGTGCCAGATCATGTACGTAACCGCATATCCGAGGATAATGCAAATCCACCATGGTGAAATATTGAAACCTTGAGCGATGTGCGCTGCATCTCCGGATTCTGAAAATACGCGCACGGGAATGTATGAAAATAACTGCGCGATATTCATGAAATTCAGCCAGAGCATAAAATAAAAAAACAGTTGAAAGTGCTGAACTAATTTAATTTTCATTAGTCGAAGTGAAATGAAATATAGGGCGCCATTAGCAAGACCGATGCCAGCAAGGCCAATGTAGGCAAGATCACGCATGCGTCCAGCAGACATTATCAAATCGTAATCGACATTATCATTCGCGTTAAACAAGACGAGGAAATTGAGAATACTTCTACCGCCGAAATATATATTGAAGGGATGTTCTTTATAACCTAAAAACCATGCGGTGATTGAATGTGCATAGTCTTGTGCGAAGATGGCCAGA
>Ga0310811_10012912_pt1 | contig 10865 bp, 14 predicted proteins | sample YCmetagenome_FD_207642 | JGI IMG/M metagenome (GOLD analysis project Ga0310811, IMG submission 207642) | Soil microbial communities from experimental microcosm in Duke University, North Carolina, United States - YC | ecosystem: Engineered > Artificial ecosystem > Soil microcosm > Unclassified ...
CATTAATGTTATCCGGGAACTATACAGCATAGATGACTATCATTGAGCCAGGGTTACAAAACATCTTATGGCACACACCACAACTCATTCTAAACCTTCTATTCTCTTTTATTATGATTGATCTACAGTACTATATTTTCTTTTAACAAGATGGATGCCCTCGGTATCAAATCTATCATCTGTTTTCATGTAAAACAATTAGTAGATCCCAGCCAAAAAAAAAAATGTTTTTAGGGGTCCTCTATGCCAATCCTCACCTTCCCCATATTTTTTCAGCCGGAGCGGTCAGAGAATGACAATTGGGAACGGAGTACCAACTCTGATAACACAACGCTAGCCTACGCTACCCAGTGCTGAGCGTCAGTTTATCGGAGTTCAAACGTGCCGCTGTGACAGAGTTGATACCTGCACCAACGTGCCCATGCATGGGAAGTTTTGGAACACCTTTATGACCTAAAGAACCAACAAAGTTCCTATTTCGAATGCATATCACCCCTTCTTAGCCAGAAGTTTATCTGAGCTCATCGTTAGCTGAACAAAGGAATATATGGCCGTTCTCAAGAACTTTTCGAAATCGACTCAACGTTTCGATGAAGATTTCTAGATGATAGAGAAACGAAGCACTAGAGTTCCCGAGAACAAGAGAATAATCACTGCCGCGCGAGCCGCGGCGGCCAAAGTGAACCTGCCTTTTTGCAAGACTTCCTCAAACATCGCTGGAAGGTACCTATACTGGTACTTTCCTCCACAGTCATATAAAGGGATACATTGTCACTGAATGGAAGTGTGAAACATTAAATGGGCCAAGACATAATCGGAACCTTTCTGCGATGAGTCAGGACGCGGGCCAACTCCGATTCCAGCGAACTTAGAACAACCGTAGACTACGAGGTACTTGTTTGCACAGTTCAAATGACGGGCGAATATGGCTATGCTATTAACGTGGTCTTGGGGCCACCCACAGATATCAATCAAATGAGTGCGATTGATAGAGAAAATTATATGTAAAATAAATACCCATCATAAGTTCCATCCACTGGCTTGTTGAGTAGGACTGCTCCAGCCCTGTTGAGCAGACGTCCCCCAACCGCTCCCGGATGCTGCATTCGGACTTGAAGCTCCCCACGCCTGAGCTGGACTCGTTCCCCAACCAGCATTGGGAGCCCCTCCCGCGTTTTGCGCAGGACTTGTTGCCCATGCACTGGTATTTCCCCCAGTGTTTTGTGCTGGGCTAGTGTTCCAACCACCACCGCTACCGCCACTAGCGGTCCAGCCGCCACCAGCGGGACTTGCATATCCAGCACCAGAGACGGGATTCTGACCCCAACCGCCACCACCCGGTTGGGGCGCCCAACCACCAGCAGTAGAGACATGACCATTCACCCCAGCCTCTGCTGTATCTCCGCCAGTCGGTAACTCCACTCCTTCCTTCAAACCAAGTATTAGATTTGCAAGTTTTGTCTGCAACTCGGCAAGACCCTGTACCATAGGAGCGGGGGAAGAGTAAATGCGAGTGAGTTTGTTGACTGTACTGAAGGACGGGGAACGGGTCCAGCACCTTCATAATCACTTCCTGGGGCCCAAGGCTCCCGTCCGTCTCAACATCGAAATAAAATCTTCTTGGCTTCGCATTGAAGTCAAAAACCTCGTCATCTCTTGGTGCCTCTTCTTCCTTTGCGTTTTCACCAACGGGCCACTCCGCTCGTGGATCTGCCTCATGCCAATATGTCGTGTGCCGCAATTTATTGTAGGGATCATATTCGAACGCAACTGCTGAGCATGGTGACCACTTCGCGTGCTCCTTTGCTATACCCTGTTACAACTGTGAGATAATGAAAACTACCTAGAGGTGGCCGCGCACCTTTTTGGCAACACATCGTAATTTAAGCTCTTGACCCTTCCGTATTTTGCAGATGAGGACTGGTGGTACATCTGCCTTGTCTGAGTAGCCCCCGAAGTAAGTATATGAATCCATCAAAAGAGGTACGTCATACTTTTCCCAACCGGTTGCCCGAAATCTTCTCCCCTTTTTGTGAGCTCGTCGCCAGGATTTTCTCCATCAGTATAACTGGGCGGAATGACCTCAAGATGATTACTAGTGACGTCCATTGTACGATTATCATTACACGAGACGTCCAGTCTTAGCTCTATTGAGCAATACTGACAACCAGACAGACACAAGCAGTCCTGTACAAGCATCGTAAGGTAGACTAGGGGTGAAAGCGAGTAACGTACTCGAGTGTATCTTATGCCTTCATCGCAGTTTGCGCTCACCAACGGGACCATTCCAATGCGATGGGCTATAAATTCATCGGGTAGCACTGTTGTATTTGCTTCTATCTCGACCATATCGACAGCTAGTAAAAATCAGTCAAAACGCACAGTATCACGTATTTAAGGGCACCGACCGATGGTTGGTATGTCTGCTTGTACTACACGTCGAAAAGAATTTGCAAATCTGCTCGTTTGTTCAGCAAAGTTCATCGCATACAGCTGCTACGCGTACGCGAGGTCGACATTCTCAAGCATAAAATTCACTCGGTCCTGCTTGTAATCGCGTATTCGAACAATGGGCTCATTGTCCTCATATGTCTGCATGATTGGTTGTAGAATGGAAAGACTTCAATCAAGTATTACAGTCGTGGTTTGGGGGTAAGCGGGATCTGAGTAAAACCCAGACATTTGAGGAAAGGGGACCCCGTGCACCCAACAAACCCAAAAAGTTGAGCAGATTAGTACTACATAGCAGGTGCTTAAAGGCTTAAAGCTTCGCTACGATCCTCTGCTTCTCGTCCTTGATACGCACGATTACCTTCCCCCATGTTCGTCGTTTCTCCAGTGCATCTAACCCTACTGCGACTTCGTCCAGGGAGAAAATCTTGTCGTATAAGATAGGTTTAATGCGACCAGAAGCGAATAGCCTTAAGTCGATATCATTAACAAGCGAGCAACCTCGAACGACGCATATATTACTCACCCTAGCAGTTCCTCCCATACTATGGGAATGCGAGATGGTTCCTTGTCTGTACAAATATCAGGCTCTATTCGATCTCGAGGCAATATAGAACCTACAGGTATACAAGCCCCAGTGGAGGCCCATGACAGTAATATTCTTCAGTAGTACTATGTTTAGCGGAAGCTGCAGACGCACTCGGTAAGCAGTAATAAATTTATAGCAGACAATGCATACCTTCTCGATCTGGCCTGCAGCAAAGCCGATGACAAGGGCTCTCCCTTTGAAAGCGATGCATTTTAGTGATTCTGGCGGAAAGGAAAGTTATAGCCCCAGATCACACCCGCGAAATTGGCACTCACCAGCAATTCGCCCAACTGGATCATAGACAACATCTACGCCTTTACCATTCGTGATCCTCAAGACTTCTTGCTGCCAGTCCTTCGTTGTGTAATTTACCGTATAATCAGCTCCCCCATACGTCTTACAAATATCAAGTTTAGACTGTGATCCAGCTGCTGCAATAACCGTAGCGCCCAGTGCTGATGCGTAGGGTAAATTCGGGGGCGGAAATCCAATTTCGAAGGGGACAAACCTTTGGCCAATTGAACAGCAACAATGCCGACACCGCCGGCAGCCGCATTGACGAGAACAGATTCGCCTGGAACGGATCATGAACACATGAGCGAGACATGCTTGATGACTGGATCCACCTGGCTTGAGCTCTGCACGACCAACCAGAGCCTCGTAGCTAGTCGGCCATGTAATGTATAGTCCTAACACATGTAAAAACTCAGGTGAACCGTAGATCGTGGCTCAACACACCTGCACCCTGATCGAAAGTCAGGTTGTCCGGAAGCCGGTTCACAGCCTGCCATTTGGCAGCCACTTTATCTGCAAAGGAGCCTTGTGCATTACCAAAGACTCTGTCGCCAGGCTTGTAGGGACAACCTTTTGGAATTGGAGAGTCTTTGGCAACTTTGCCAGCGAACTCGGCACCAAGATTGAAAGGAAATGGAGGTTTGATTTGGTATTTTCCTTGAGCTTGCAATATCTGAGAATTGCGTCATGAAACAACTGGTAAAAATGCTTTGGAGACGATGCATCTCACATCGAAGAAATTCAAAGCGGACGAGTATACATCCACGATTATCTCGCCCTCTGTGGCTTCCGGCTCTGGCGCATCATCGACAAGCTTGAGCTGAGAAGGATGGACCCACTTGTTCACCACATATGCTCGCATGGTTGAGAAAGCTGTGACGACGATTTTGAGTTCAAGGCATTGAGAAGTGTGGTCGCGGTAATTGACATAACCGATGTACCGAGAGATCTGGAGCTCGTCCTTCCCACGCCAGAGGTACCAGGGCGTGGTTCACGCAGTTCGACTGCTTACGCCCACACTGACAATTCAACGTTCAACGCTCAAACACATGAAGTGCCAGTGGGTTGCAGCCGCGGTATAACCCAGTTGCAGTCCTCAGAACCTGCCTGTCCAACAACAATCCGGGTCAATGATCGGTTCATAATGCTGATAAGGAATCAGGACGAAAGCAAACCTTGAATTGATGAGCAAAGATTTAACTGACAGAATAAAAGTGCTGAGGAATATGTGAATGATTATATATATATACAATGCCTGTTTCTACATGTTGGTGATCAATATCAAATCGTCTATTTTCCATCAAGATACTCTGCATCATGCAAATCCAAATCCTTCCCCGCCCTCGTTAATGGCGAGTAGTAATTGTTGTCGCAACATCTCGTACGAAGAATATTGCGGCAAGTCGATCTGATTGAAGCCTGAAATGCAAACTTAGAAAATGGAATATAATTGTGTTCTGGGACTTACACGTGTGGGCTTGTGGCAATCGATCTGGGTCTCCATATGCGCGATGAATGGAGAATCTCTGAACGCCCTGAACACCTTGCAGATCCACGAATCCACCAAGCGGTACCCGCGAGGTACCAGTAGCGAAACTGAGAACCTTAGCTCGCTCCTCTCGATTGAAGGATTTTAGCGCTCTCCACCACCAAACTATCACGGGGTCAGAGCTTGTGTAGCCACTGTACTCAGTAGCTGCGCGCCACTCGTCCACGTCGATATCAGGAGTGCCGGAGATGAGTAGCTCGAGCTCTTGTTCATTGAACTGAAACGATGCGTGAGGATGCACGCCATAGTTGGTCATGAAACACACTTACGATCGTGATAAGCTCATTCGGAATGATCTCCTGGAAGCCCGCCACAAGATTCTCAATTTGTTTGCTGATTGACGAGTATAATCGGAAATTCGCGGAGAGTTGCACAAACTCTCGCTTGTTCTCCTGCGTTACGGGTATTGACTCCCCGCCCTCCTTTAAAGTAAAGATACGATTCACACCAAACTGTTGAGAAAATTTAGCCACAACTAGAATGCAAGGAAGTTGATCGAACCTCATCCGCTTCCACGCTGAATGTCAAGTCCAGGGGCGTTGGATCATTATCCAAAATCCAGCACAACGAATTATAATACGCGGGATCAACCCACTCGACGTCCCGGTAGTCCACGGGTTTTCCCAAAAGTTGTCTGTATATGCTCTTCGCAAAATAGGCGTCTAGGAGACGGCCATCATAAATCGCCTTCCCAATGATGCGTCCTACAAATTTAAAGAAAGACAAATGCTCAGGATTGACCCATGAATTCTTGTTAGGCTGGTAAGTGAGACGGTCGGCCGCGCAAGGTTGGAAGAGAGCGTTATTGGGATCGAACATCTGACGTGCCAGGATCTGGAACCATTCTCGAGTAACGCCGCCAGCATCCACACCCTCCTCGTCGTAGAAGCGCACGCTAAGTTTGCCATGCTTTATCTGTTCTCCTGTCTTGCGCTGAAGGTACTGGAAACTATCCTCGAACACTCTGGCTCGGCGTACATTTAGCTGGAGCGTGCCCTGGTGTTCACGGGGGTGCGGGCGGCGATGGAGTTGCTGAGTGAAATAATTGCGTTTGTTGTCGAAGTCAAGGACACGGGGGTTATGTACCAGCAAGGAGAATGAGCCGCTCATCAAAGATGGATTATTGCGGACCATGAGATTTAGCACCTTGCGGTGCGCATCGGTAAAGGACACGAAGAGGTCTTCCATACTCTCCCGAGAAGTCGTTGGAGAACGAGGGGATGCTGCTGCTCGAAGGGCACGAGCTGCAGCCGACTTTGATCCGACGTATTTACACACTACCATCAGTGCCTCGATCAGAGGGAGCAGTACAATCGCCATGTGCTCCAACTCCGGCTTCTCTTCAATCGTAGACAGACAATCTCCTAGGCGTGTCCAAAGAGGTGCAAAATGGAAGGATTCGTAGATTGTCTGCACTTTCTCAGCATCTTCACTTTTCCGAGTCTCGTCTGTCACGGGACCAACCATGCGAGGCGTATACATATAGTCAATGGTTTTGAGGACCCGTAGAAGCTTCGTCTGGTCTGATGATGGTGATGAGAATTTCGGTGCAACAGAGGATGCCAAGACATCATCACGTGAACTCGTCAAGGCATTCACGAGATCGCCAAGGTCAGCAAGAATCGCGTGACCACAATCCTGCGCCTTTGTTTTAAGCTCCTGCGCGATGATATCGCGCGCATCAGGAATGTGAGAGAGATTTTGTATCAAGGCAAGAGACTGCTGGAAGGTGCGTGACGAACATTCTCCGACCGCAAGAATGTTCACGATCAAACGTAACACCGAATGGGGGATTTGCGGGGGAACAACAAGTAAGGGCTTCACATCTGTTTGTACTTCTGCTGGGACATCGGGCTTAAGAGCTTCAGCCAACGCTATTGTCAATCGGAATCAGACTTTGATGTGGAGCCATTATTGAACACTGACCAGTTGATTCATGGGCCCTAGCATCCTCAGAGGTAGTCGGTGCAGGCGCACCAGGTGCCGCAGAAGTGGAAGTCTCTGGCGCAACGTCATTTGACTGCTCCTTCTTATCCGATTTAAGACTTGTCAGAGGTTTCGTGACCGTCGACAAGAGCGTCACGACGGAATCCATTGTCGAGGGTGTTTTGAGGAGTGATTGTCGATCAAGAAGGCCAAGGAGTAGTACAATTGGGAAATGTGTCTGAGGCACTGGTTTCTCTTTGCCTTTACCCTTCCTGGAGGGCATCTTCCTCAAACCGGCCGGGAGTTCATGTTCGGTCAAGAAGAATAGCGATGACTGTTCATTTGAACTGACGATGTAGGTCATGGCTTCTAGGCAACGCTGTACGACGAGGTCTGGGACTGTTTCGATCTGAATTCCGCCAATTGCCACTGGTGTGCTGAGGTCTCCCGCTGTTTTCACCTTGGTAGCGGTTTTAGGTGTTTGAAGCACTGCAGATTTTGGAGTACGAGTTGTCATTTGCGCGAAACTCTTGTCCACAGCAGCTAGGTCTCCTGGGCCACTTTGAAGAATACTGAGAAGAAGATTGAACAGTTCAGAACGGGTTTTGCTGTTTTCGCAGATATTGACCAAGATCTTGAAAAGCATATTCTTCTTTAGAACATGAGGGAAGAAGAGTAGGCGAACGAGCGTTGCTACCCCGGCCTTATCGAGGAGCTGAATAGCATCGCGTGGGGGAGGGACCTTGCGAGGCGGGACAGGGCGTTGAGCAGCAGTAGTTCTGAAAGCCCGAGCAGCAATACCGCCTCGGGATCCATTTGCCTCGTCGCGGTAAACGCCAGCCTCCGCGATCATGTAAGACGGTAAAGTTTGCAATAGGCCATCGTCAGAATCCATCAGAACAACTTGTCGGAGGTGTGGATCCAAACTAGCAATAAAGCTTGCCGGATCAATATCCGCTGCAACTCCCGGAGGGCCTTGCGCCGGTGCAGGCGCTGGAGCATGTCTGGACTGCTCTATCCTTTCTTGTTGGATGAGTTCGGCTCTAATTTCAGGTGGCAATGCGTCAAGAAACTCTGGGCTGATCTGGGAGTCGGCAGGGCGCTCGACCCTTGCTGCGCGTTGGTCCCGTACATGCTGGTTAATAACCTCTTCTCGTATATCGTCAGGTAAGGCGTCAAGGAAAGTCGGATCAATGCCCATATCAGTGATATCCACTTCGCTACCATGGATCATCACAATAACACGCTCGGAGGGAACAGGTTGAGAAGGCCCTGGCATTTCTCCCACAGCGGACACTTCTGAGGCAGAGGTTTCTCGAGCTGGAGCTTCGATATGCTCGTCAGAATGCGGAGCAGGAGCGCGTATATCACCCATCTCTACATCAGAATTTGGAGTAATGGTGGTCAAAGGTGGCGGATCAGATACGAGAGGCTCGGGTTGTGCATTTGCAACATTTTCCGGACTTTCATGAGAGGCCACCATGCTAGAAGTTGCAGCCTCCTCAGCCCCAGTGCGATCAGCCTCTAATTGGCGCGCTTCCGCTTCTTCCACTTTGATCTGAGCTTGACGCCTCTGCTGTTCCCTCTGTTGTGAGGCCTCGATGGCGGCTGGAAGCAACGCTATAACGACATGATTTCCCAGCCTAGTTGCTCTTTCAGAAACGTGTTTGCCATTCAACGTCTTGGCTTCTTCGGTCCACCTTTGTATTGTCAACAAGGGATCGAACGCACGGGAATCGCCACGGGAATCGCTTGGTCGAGACACACGATCCACCCGTACACCGTCGACTCTGACCCCAGTGAATAGAGTAGCGCCCCTTCGGCCAAGGAATCCTCGACCGTCTACCATGGCACCAGGAGCGACATCCACTCTTATGGTTTCCGGACCATGACGGTCTATGATAGTTTGAAAGATATGACCTGCATTGCCCCCAATAATGTCTTCGATTGAATGTATGAGGTCATGCTGAACGCCCCCAGCTGCGCCCCGGTGGGAGCGGCGAGCCACGCGAGCTAAGCCAACAGGACGGTTCGTCGCTGTGGAGGCGTCCAGAAGAAGGGGGTGAACAGTAGCTTCTGGTGGCGCAACTGGCACATGCCGGGGGCGACCGAATACTTGCACGTCGTCTCCCGCTTTAAGCACGACTTAGCTTACGAACAAAAAAAAGTGTTCCTTGACTTACTGTTACGGCGCCTGCGAATGAAGGGATCCCGGTCATCAAGCTCTTCACCCTCGAGGTCGACAGCACCAGTGAATCTAAATCCCCCGTCTTGGATGATGCCTTGCACATCAATGACATCCATTTCATCATGGAAACTGAATGACGGGTGAGTAACAGTATTGTAGTGATGCAAGGTGACTTGCTCTTCATCATCTGATAATATGTCGGGTTCCTCTCCTTGATCTGCATGAATGACGGCAACTGGTTCTACCAATGATGCTCAGCAAGAGGTTTGGAAAAGTACAGATGAATCACCTCCGTGTTCGTCCTCCTCTTCCTCTTCGTCCTCCTCCTCCTCATCAGCAACTTCGTCATCTTCGTCATCTCCTCCCCGAATATCCTATGAAATTCGTAAGGAAAGCGAAAACGTCTCAACTGTCGTAAACATACCTGCCACATAATTTCTTCCTCATCTACCTCTTCACCAGCGGCAGGCTCATCGTCATCCTGGCCGTCCTCATCATCCTCATTCTCAACCAAGTCATCTTCCTCATACTCTTCGTCTTCATCATGCCATTCACCTTCATTGCTGTCTTCGTCGTCATCATCATTTCCGCCACCTTCCAATTCATCTTCGGAATCCGACGTCGCTGCACTATCAGTCTCATCACCATACTCCATCTCAACGTCTTCGTCTTCGTCCTCGTCTCCTTCGGCCATTTCATCTTCCTGTGCATAATTAATATCTTCCATCTCCTATAATTACTGTTATTAGATATCAAGAATGACTTAGAACTCACTCACGCCTCCGAACCTGTGGACGACATCACCAAAGTCAGCGGAGGTTGGGCGGTGAATAAGGGTTCAAACTTACATGCCTAAAGCAGAAGTTCTATACAGATCAGGAGTCTCTTCTCGGTCGTCGTCATCCACGTCAATATTCTCATCTTCATCCTCGTCCTCAGAGGCTGCGCTTTGGGAGACCTTTCCGTCTCCACCGTCTTTGGCCTTTTCACTTGCGCGACTCATCTTGATGGCAATCCGTGTGCTATGATTAAATGATAAGCGCCTGATTGTAACGTGCACGATTACACTCACAGATTTTCCATTGGCCTAAGGATCGATGCCACAAGACCACGGACATTGGGATAGTTCAAATCAACTTCAGCCAGTGCGCTGGTCAAGATCGAGACAAAATTCTTTTCTAACATGATCTTCGCAATGTGCGTCGTACTCTCATCCTGCGATTTGCGGCTGCCGTTGTTAAAACGTACAGTAAGAAGTCGGTTGCAAAGATCCGCCAAAGCGAGAAGGTGCCCGTATCTTGCATCCACAGTGTCTAGCAGCGTGAACTCCTTGATGGCGCGACTGATGGCCTCTAGGGTGAATTTGCGGACTGAGATCAAGTCCGCGGAAACATCCTTGGATTCCACCCCTGCAGAGCTGTCGACGCAGAGAGCCACAAGTACGGACATTGCACAAGTACAAAGAGAGATGGCTTGGTTCACCTTCGCATATGGCTGGGAAGCAATGGTTTTGAAGGTTATGAGCTCAGAAAGGAAGAACTGGAGGACAGCTGTGCGATGTTTGGTAGTGGGATCTTTGGCAGGAGTTGACATTTTCTTTTTCGGAGAGTAAGATAAGAACGCGAGTTTGCAAGCATCGTAGGAAAAAAGCAATTCTGTGAGGCATTGCATAATGAAGCAACAGTACGAATGGCGGTCTTGATCGTTTAGATCGTCGACGCTCTCGGAGGCGCTCTGCGTTGCATCTTCGCGCTTCGTTATGACATCATTATCAGAGGAAAAGCGCACGTTCTTCATCAACTCGCTTATGAGAAAATGAACCATTGTCTCCAAAGCCTCTGTGTCAGGCCCATGAACCTCTGGTGATG
>Ga0310811_10012913_pt1 | contig 10865 bp, 9 predicted proteins | sample YCmetagenome_FD_207642 | JGI IMG/M metagenome (GOLD analysis project Ga0310811, IMG submission 207642) | Soil microbial communities from experimental microcosm in Duke University, North Carolina, United States - YC | ecosystem: Engineered > Artificial ecosystem > Soil microcosm > Unclassified ...
GGCGGAGACGCCCGCGGCACAGTGAGCGAGACCGAGGTTCCAGGCGAATTCCCGGAGGTCATGATGTGGCCGCCGAGCTGGCGAGCCAGGGCTTCCAGAATGGTCGTGCCCAGTCCGATGCGTATCTGCGGCTCCGAGAGGCCCTTCGCAATTCCCACGCCGTCGTCCGTCACTGATATCCGCCATGCGCTGCTGCCGGACTCGTAACGGATCTTGATCGTGCCGGATGGCCGGCCGGGGAAGGCATGTTTCAAGGCGTTGATGACCAGCTCGGTGGTGACGAGGCCGACGCTGACCGCCTGCTCGGTGGTGAAGCCTCCGGGGTCGGCTTGCACTGAAATGGCGATCGCGCGGTCTTCGTTGATCAGCGATTTGGACAGACTTTCGCAAAGCCCCGTCAGATAGGATTGGGCGACGATATCGCGCCCCGCGGTGAGCGGTCTGAGTTGGCTCTGGACGGTCGCCACCGCCACCACCCTGCGGTGCGCATCCTCGAGGTGGCGGCGGGTTTCCGGCGACGAGACCGTGCGTGCCTTCAGCATCAGGATGCTGGCGATGATCTGGAGACTGTTGCTGACGCGATGGTTCATCTCCTCGAGCAGAAAATCCTTCTGCCTGAGCAGCTCGTTTTTTTCGCCGTCGAGGGCGCGGCGATCGGTGACGTCTTCGATCTGCATCAAAATGTGCTTGCCGGGCTGGTCCGCGTAAACCAGGCGGCTTGCATTGATCAGCAGCGTGCGCGGTCCGAGTTTGGGGAACACGCGTCCGAGTTCGAATGGGGGAACGTCTCGGTCGTGCGAAAAGAGGGCAAGCAGCCCGCCCTGGAGATCGGGGTTCTGGAAAGCGCCGCTCGCGATCTTGCCGAGTGTCTCGTTCAGGATGTCGTCGGCTTGTGTGGAATAGGTGGTGGAGAAGGCGGGACTGGCGGCGACAACTCGGAGCTTGCTGTCGAGGATCAGCACGCATTGTTCGGTGTTCATTCCCGCAGGCCCCTGAGGGGTTTCGGGATTAGGCACGTGAAGGTTGTTGGTCATGACTCACAGTGTTCTCTATTCCTGCGGATAGATACAAAGAACGCGAGGTTTGATCCCTTTTGCGGATTTGATACTGCACTGCCGGTATTTATGGCGGTGGTCGGGTGTCCCTGGCGTGCGAAAGCGTCTACCTGTGGTAAATGCATCAGATGTCGCCGGACGCGGACGGCCGCAGCGCGCGCCAATGTCGAATCACGGAAAACGAGCGGAAAATGCCGACGGCCACGCTCGTAGCGTGTTGAAGCGAAGCACATAAGCCAGTGGAGATTTGATGATCGAGCTCTATTCATGGGCGACGGGGAACGGGCGCCGGGCGTCGATCGCGCTCGAGGAATCGGGCCTCCTCTACGAGGTCCATCCGATGGAGCTGTCGACCAAGATCCAGAAGGAGCCGTGGTTCCTCGCCCTTAATCCCTACGGGCGCATCCCGGTGATCGTCGACCGCGACGAGCCTGGGCCGGTCGTGGTGTTCGAATCGGGCGCGATCCTGATGTACGTGGCCGAGAAGGCGGGCAAGCTGTTGCCCACGTCCGGGGCGGCGCGGGCGGAAACGCTCAAGTGGCTGTTCTTCCAGACCAGCGGCGTCGGGCCGATGGCGATGCAGGTGCATTGGCTCGCCCGCGAGCGCGATGCCGGCAAGCCGCATCAGAACCTCGACGTCTACCGCGACGAGGTCAAGACGCTGTACGGGATCATGGACCGGCGGTTCGGCGAAGCGCCGTATCTCGCGGGCGAGTTCTCGATCGCCGACATCGCGGCGTACCCATGGGTGTTCCGCCACCCGATGCAGGGCATCGATCTCGCGGGATATCCGGCGCTCAACGACTGGTTCGCGCGGGTCGGCGCGCGGCCGGCGGTGAAGCGCGGCATGAACGTGCCGCCGCGCAAGGACGGGCTGTGACGGCGGAGCGGAAAGCGCGCTAGGCGGCGAGCGTCGCGCGGATCTCGTCGATCAGCGCGGCGTCGGTGATCGGCTTGCGCAACACCTTGCCCGAGGCCTCGATCGTCGGCACGTCGTAGCCGGTGACGTAGATCACCTTGATGTTCTGGCGCCGCATCCGCGCCATCCGCGCGAGCGCGAAGCCATTGACGCCATTGGGCATGACGAGATCGGTCAGCAGCAGATCGACCGGCTCCTCGGCGCGATCGAGCGCATCGAGAGCCTCGTACGAGGTCGGCGCTGCGATGACCTGGAAACCGGCCGAGCTCAACGCCTTCTGCGCCGCGTACAGAAACGAATCCTCGTCGTCCACGAGCAATATGCGGGACATTGTGCCACCCCCTTAACATTGGCACCGAACGAAACTCCGCTGGAATTCTACTTGCCACTGCGGAGGCCACAAGCCCTAATGGCCGTCATTCTCCGTCATCGCCTCAGTGAACCCAAGGGTTTAGCCCGATCTCTCGATCGGCCTCATACCCTTTGAACCATCGAGACACTTATGGCCGCAACGACCGACGTCATCCCGCAAATCCTCACCAAGCATGAGAATTACCTGCTCGGCCAGTGGCTGGCCAAGCTGACCGCCTCCGGCGTCGAGGTCGGCGACAAGACCGAGCTCAACGACCAGGCCCGCCGCTTCGTCGCCGGGCTGCGCAAGGGCAGTGAGGGCGGCCGCCCGGACAACATTTCCGGTCCCGAGTGGGCCGATGCCCGTGCGGTACTGGAGGATGTCTCGCGCTCGGGTACGATGCGCGGGGCCACACCCTCACAGATCGCGACCTTCGTGTTCTCGCTCAAGGAGCCGTTATTCGAGCTGCTACGCCGCGAGAACGGCAGCGACGCCGGCAAGCTCGCGGGGGAGATCTGGACCGCGACCCAGCTGCTCGACAGGCTGGGGCTCTATACCACCGAGATCTTCCAGAGGAGCCGCGAGGAAGTCATCGCCCGCCAGCAGGATGAGCTGCTCGAGCTGTCGACCCCGGTCGTCAAGCTCTGGGAAGGCGTCCTCGCCCTGCCGATCATCGGCACACTCGACAGCGCCCGCACCCAGGTCGTGATGGAGAACCTGCTGCAGGAAATCGTCAATTCCGGTGCCGAGATCGCGATCGTCGACATCACCGGCGTCCCGACCGTCGACACGGTCGTCGCCCAGCACCTGCTCAAGACCATCTCGGCCGCTCGTTTGATGGGCGCCGACTGCATCATCAGCGGGATCCGGCCGCAGATCGCCCAGACCATCGTCCATCTCGGCGTCGAGCTCTCCGTCGTGTCCAAGGCGACGATGGCCGACGCGTTCGCGCTTGCCCTCCGCCGCCTCGGCAAGACGATCACGGATCGCGAGCGCAAGTCGCCGGTCAAGGCGGACTAGCCGCGATGGAACAGATACCGATTCTGCGGATCGGCGATTGCCTGCTGGTCAGCATCCAGGTCGACATGCACGACCGCCTGGCGATGGCGCTGCAGGACGACCTGACGAACAAGGTGGTGCAGACCCGGGCGCGCGGCGTGATGATCGACATCTCGGCGCTCGAGATCGTCGATTCGTTCATCGGCCGCATGCTCAACAACATCGCGTCGATGGCGCGCGTGCTCGACGCGGTGACGGTCGTCGTCGGCATGCGGCCGGCGGTGGCGATCACGCTGGTCGAGCTTGGCTTGGGTCTCTCGGGGGTGAAGACCGCCCTGGATGTCGATAAAGGCCTGGCGCTGATCCGCCACCTGATCGACGAAGGGGAGGGCGGAGCCCTTGATCGTCGACAAGAGTGAAACGATGAACATACAGGCGGCCGAGGACGTGGTGCGGGTGCGACAGCTCGTTCGCGCCCGCGCGGTGGCCGTCGGCTTCAGCCTCGTCGATCAGACCAAGATCATCACTGCCGCCAGCGAGATTGCGCGCAATACGGTGGACTATGGCGGTGGCGGAAAGGTCGTGATCGACGATGTCCGCTCCGGCGTCCGCAAGGGGCTGCGCCTGGTGTTCTCCGACGAGGGACCGGGAATTCCCGACGTCCAGCGGGCGTTGCAGGATGGCTACACCACCGGCAGCGGTCTCGGCCTCGGCCTGAGCGGCGCCAAGCGCCTGTCGAGCGAGTTCGATATCAAATCGGCGCCCGGAGCCGGAACGACGATTACCCTTATCCGTTGGAAGTGACATGGTCGTCGACGTCGCGGAACCTACTCATGTCTCCGCCGCCCGGCGGAGCGCCATCGATGCGGCGAAGGCCCTCGGCTTTGACGAACTCCGTTGCGGCCGGGTGGCTCTGGTCGCGACCGAAATGGCCAGCAACCTGATCAAGCATGCCCCGGGCGGTCGCATTTTCGTGACGCGGTACTCTGATGTTTCCGGCAAGGGCGTCGAGGTGATGTCGCTCGACAAGGGCGAGGGCATCGCCGACTTGCCGCGGGCGCTCGAGGACGGCTTTTCCACCCGCGGCACGCCGGGCGGCGGCCTGGGGACGATCCGGCGCCAGGCCGATGATTTCTGGGTGTTCTCGCGGCCCGGACAGGGCACCGCCATCATGGCGCGCATCGGGGCGCCCGCCGACGGCGAGCCCACGGTGTCGGCGACCGTGGGATCGGTGCTGGCGCCCTATCCCGGCGAGACTCTGTGCGGCGACGCCTGGGCGGTGTCGCAGGGCCCCGACGGGCCCACGCTGCTGGTGGTGGACGGTTCCGGACACGGGCCGCTGGCCGAGATCGCGGCGCGCGCGGCGGTCGAGGCGTTCCGCGCGTCGACAGCGCAGTCCTGCGTCGGCCTGATAGAGGACATCCATCGCGCGCTGGAGCCGACCCGCGGCGCCGCGGTCGCGATCGCCCGCATCGACCGTTCCCATCGCCTGGTGCGCTACGTCGGCATCGGCAACATCAGCGGTGCCCTGCTCACCGATGGCAGAATGCGACGCATGGTGTCCCACAACGGCATCGCCGGCCAGATCGTCCACCGGATCCGCGAGTTCGAGTATCCCTTTACCTCGGTCCCGACCGTCATCATGCATTCGGATGGTCTGTCGAGCCGATGGGATCTCGGCACCTATCCCGGGCTCGCCATGAGCCACCCGAGCGTGATCTCCGGCGTCCTGTTCCGCGATTTCGCGCGGGGACGGGACGACGCCTCGATCGTGACGCTGAGGGGCTGATGGACGCGCGCATCCTTACGACCGCGATCGAGCACGAAACCGACATCATCGTCGCGCGCCAGCGGACCCGCACGATCGCGGCGAAGATGGGTTTCGACGCGCAGGATCAGACGCGGATCACCACCGCGGTGTCGGAGATCGTCCGCAACGCCCTCGAATACGCGGGCGGCGGGCGAATCGAGTATCGCGTGCGGGACGTCGGCCTTGCGCAAATGCTGGAGATCGTCGTCTTCGACAAGGGCCCGGGCATCAGCCACATCGCCGACGTTCTCGCCGGTCGCCATCGCTCGACCACGGGCATGGGCGTCGGCATCGTCGGCGCCCGGCGGTTGATGGACGATTTCGCCATCGACACCGCGGCCGACTCCGGTACGAAGGTCGTGCTCGGCAAGCGTCTCCCGCCGCGCGCGCGACGCGTGATGCCCAAGGTCGTCGCCGGGATCTGCGAGACGCTGGCGGTCGAGGAACGCCTCGATCCCATCAACGAAATCCGCAACCAGAACCGCGAAGCGCTGATACAACTCGGCGAGCTGCAGCGCCGCCAGGAGGAGCTCGAGCAGCTCAACCAGGAGCTGCAGGACACCAATCGCGGCGTGGTCGCGCTCTACGCCGAGCTCGACGAGCGCGCCGACCACCTGCGGCGCGCGGACCAGCTCAAGTCGCGATTCCTGTCCAACATGAGCCACGAGTTCCGCACGCCGTTGAACTCGATTCTGTCGTTGTCGCGGCTGCTGCTCGACCGCGTCGATGGCGAGCTGACGGCTGAGCAGGAAAAGCAGGTCACGTTCATCCGCAAGGCCGCCGAGAACCTCACCGAGCTGGTGAACGATCTGCTCGACATCGCCCGCGTCGAGGCCGGCAAGGTCGTGGTCACGCCGAAGGAGTTCACCGTCGGCGACCTGTTCGGCGCGCTCCGCGGCATGCTGCGCCCGCTATTGGTGGGTGACGCCGTGACGCTGGTGTTCGAGGACCCGAAGGCGCCGCTTCCGCTGATCACCGATGAGGGCAAGGTGTCGCAGATCCTGCGCAACTTCCTCTCCAACGCGATCAAGTTCACCGAGCGCGGCGAGGTCCGGGTATCGACGATGCACGATGCCGAGAAGGGTACCGTCACCTTCGAGGTGAAGGATAGCGGCGTCGGCATCGCGCCGGAGGACATCGGCGCGATCTGGGAGGAGTTCGAGCAGGTTGCCAACCACCTGCAGGGCCGCACGAAGGGCACCGGCCTCGGCCTACCGCTCGCGAAGCGACTGGCGACGCTCCTCGGCGGCTCCGTTTCCGTCGAGAGCGTACCGGGGCAGGGCTCGACGTTCCGGCTGACGGTGCCGCGGGTGTTCGTCGGCGCCCGCGAGGAGGCGGCCGTCACCGTGGAGTGGAAGCTCGAGCCCGACCGGCTGCCGGTGCTGGCCCTCGAGGACAACGCGGCAGACGCCTTCAGCATCGAGCGGGCGCTCGCGCACTCACGCTACCAGGCGATTCCGGCGCGGGATATTGCCGAGGCGCGCCGGGTGCTGGAGCGTGTGACGCCGTCCGCCATCCTCCTCGACGTCATGCTCGCGACCGAGGAGAGCTGGCGCTTCCTCATCGAGATGAAGCACAACGACAAGACCCACGGCATCCCCATCATCGTCGTGTCCACCACCGACGAGGAGCGCAAGGCGCGCAGCTTCGGCGCCGACGACTACATCTCCAAGCCTGCCGACCCGGGCCGCCTGATCCGGGCGTTGGACGCGGTGACCGGCTCTCATTCCGTCACAAAGGTGCTACTGGTCGATGACGAGGAGATGTCGCGCTATGTCGTTCGACAGCTCCTGCCCCGGGGGGCCTTCGACCTCCAGGAGGCGGCGACGGCGCTCGACGGCCTGCAGAAGGCGGCCACCGACGTGCCGGATGTGATCCTGTTCGACCTGAAGATGGACAACATCGACGGTTTCGCGTTCCTCGAGCGTCTCGGAAAGGCCGAGAAGCTCAGCCACGTGCCCGCCGTCGCCATCACCTCGATGCACCTCGGCGAGAACGACCGCCGCCGGCTCGCTCGCAGCGCCAAGGTGATCTCCAAACACGAGTTGACCACCGATGTCCTCGTCGGCGCGATCCGCAGCGCCCTGGACCGGGTGGGCAGTCCCGCACCATGACCGACGCTGCCTCCAGAATCCTCGTCGTCGACGATGACGATTCGGGCCGCTATCTCAAGTCGCATATCCTGCGCCGCGCTGGGCATCTGGTCATTGAGGCCGGGAACGGCCGTGATGCGCTGCGCACGATCGCCGAGGAGAAACCGGCGCTCGTCGTGCTCGATATCAAGCTGCCCGACATCAACGGCATCGAGGTCTGCCGACAGATCAAGGCCGCGGACCCGAGCGTCCTCGTACTGCAGACCTCGGCGGCATTCGTCGGCAAGAAGGACCGCGCGCGGGGTCTGGTCGGCGGCGCCGATTCGTTCCTGATCGAGCCGATCGAGGTCGAGGAGCTCACGGCGACCGTGGAGGCGCTGCTGCGACTCCACCGCGCCGAACAGAGCCTGCGTCGCGCCAACGAGGCGCTCGAGGAGCGCGTCGCCGAGCGCACGCGCGAGATCTCCGAGATCAACCAGCGGCTGGTTGAGGAGATGCGCCAGCGCGCCGAGGCCGAGGAGATCGCGCGTCATGTCCAGAAACTCGAGGCGCTCGGGCAGCTCACCGGCGGCATCTCGCACGACTTCAACAACCTGCTGACGATCATCACCGGCAATCTGGAATCCTTGCGGCGCGAGATGGCCAAGTGCATGCCGGACGCGGATCGCCTGCGGCGGCTGTCGGACAACGCGTTTCATGGTGCCCAGCGCGCGGTCGGTGTGACCCAGCGGCTGCTCGCGTTCTCGCGGCGTCAGTCGCTTCGCAGCGTCGCCATCGAGGCCAACGGGTTCGTGCGCGGCATGAACGACCTGCTGCGCCAGACGCTGGGCGAGCGGATTTCGGTCCGCATCCGCACTGCGTCCACACCGCTGGTGGTGCAGAGCGACCCCAGCCAGCTCGAATCGGCGATTCTCAATCTGGTCATCAACGCGCGCGACGCGATGCCGGCCGGCGGCGAGGTGTCGATCTCTGTCGAGAGTCCGGATGGCGGCAACGCGGCCTCGGCCGGAGGCCGCGTCGCGATTTCGGTCGCCGACAACGGCTCGGGCATGCCGCCGCATGTGTTGAAGTATGCGTTCGAGCCGTTCTTCACCACCAAGGACGTCGGCCACGGCACCGGGCTCGGGCTGTCGCAGGTGTACGGTTTTGTGCGTCAGAGCGGCGGCGACGTGACGATCGACAGCACCGTCGGCGCCGGCACCACCGTCCGTATCGTGCTCCCGCAGGCGGACGTCCCGGCGGCGATGCTGGGCGAGTCCGAGATCGCGGTCGACCGGGTCACAATGAACGAGAGCATCACGGTGCTCGTGGTCGAGGACAACGAGCAGGTGCGCGAGCACTCGGTCGATCTCCTGACGGAGCTCGGTTACCGCGTGCTTCAGGCCTCCAACGGTAACGAGGCGCTGTCGATCCTCGATGCCGAGCCGGCGAACCTTCTGTTCACCGACGTCGGCCTGCCCGGCGGCATGTCGGGAGAGCGGCTCGCCGAAGAGGCGCAGCGCCGCCACCCCGGGCTGAAGGTGCTCTACACCACCGGGTACGACCGCACCATTGCGGCCGAATCGGCGGCGCTGGGACTGGCATCCATCCTGCCCAAGCCTTTTACGTTCGCCGCCCTGTCCGACGCGGTGTCGAAAGTCTTGCGCTCCGGAAACGAAGGTCAACTCATCCTCGTGGTCGATGACGAGTCGCTGATCCGCGAGGGCGTGGTCGAGATGCTGCACGATCTCGGCTTCGAGACCGAGGAGGCCGGGTCGTCCGAAGAGGCGTTGCGGAAAGTGGAGAAGGGGGGCCGCCGGATCGATGGCGCGATCGTCGACATCGGCCTTCCCGACCGTCGCGGCGACGTGCTCGCCGACGAGATCCGGCGCGTGAAAGGCGAAATGCCGATCATCATCGCCACCGGCTACTCCGAGCGTTCGGTCACGTCCGGGCGCGGCAAGGGTCCGCGGATCGCGTTTCTCCAGAAGCCGTTCTACTCCGAGGACATGGAGACGGCGCTCAAGGCCGTGGGCCTGATGCACTGATCTTGATGCACCGGGGGCGCGGCCTCGGCCGCGCCCCCGGTCGCCTCATTGGAACGCTGCTGCTCAGCTCGAAACCGTCGCCCGGTAGAGGTGCCACGTGGCGTGGCCCAGCACCGGCAAGGCGACGATGAGTCCGAGGAACAGCGGGATCGTGCCCAGCACCAGGCCCGCGGCGACGATGAGGCCCCACAGCGCCATCGGTCCTGGATTCGCCGCCACCGCGCGCACCGAGGTGCCGATCGCGGTGCCGACGCCGACGTTGCGATCGAGCAGCAGAGGGAACGACACCACGCTGACCACGAAGGCGAGGACGGCGTAGAGGAAGCCCACGCCGACGCCGATCAAGATCATGTCGAGTCCGGCCCTGGTGGCCAGCACGTCGTGCGCGAACTGCGATAGCGATTCGGGCGGCAGAGGGCCGAGCGTCGCGTCGTAGATCCATTGCGCGCTGACCACCCACATGCCGAAGATCGCCAGCATGATCAGCGTCAGGATGAAGATCGCGCCCAGCGACGGCGAGCGCACGACGCTGAAGGCCGTGGCCCAGGTGACGACCTCGCCGCGATCGGCGCGGCGGCTCATCTCGTAGAGTCCCATCGCGGCCACCGGGCCGATGATCGCGAAGCCAGAGGCGAGTGGAAACAGGAGCGGCAGGAAGTCTTCGGTGCCGCCGGAGATCGCGCGGAAAAGCACAATGCCTGCGATCGGGTAGATCAGGCACAGCGCCATCACGTCGGTGCGGTAGAGCCCGAAGTCGCGGAAGCCCAGCCTCAGGGAATCGATGACGTCGTGAACGGTGATGCGCCGAACCACGACCGGCGCGGCGGGCTCGTGATAGATCGTCTCGCTCGCGGCGCCGACGCCGTGGGCGGCGCCTTTTACGTAGTCCCAGCTCCATTCGAGCGGGTTACGGATGTTGCGGGTGGCCATGTTCGCTCCTCCTGAACCGTTGGTCTGAGCCGCTGGGCAGAGGCCGCGCACACCCGACACACACACACAAACACACAAGGGGGGCCAACAGGGCCCGGAGGGCAGGCGCGGTCGAACGCTTGGTCCGTATAGTCCGGACCTTTCGGCCGACGATGTCAACGCGCCTCTTGGCCCGCGTCGTGTCCGGGGCGGGGCAGCGTGGCTGTTGGGACAGGATTTGATGCGAATGCGTGGTGACTGGGGCCGTCGCGCAGTCCATTTTTCTCGTCTTGGTCGGCGCCCCTCTTCTGGACGGAGCGCGCTCGCGCGGTCCTTGGGGGCGAGGATCCACGAGTTTCTTCCACGTCATGCCCGGGCTTGTCCCGGGCATCCATGTTCTTTTGCTTTGGGCCTGCACAAAGAAACACGTGGATGCCCGCCTTCGCGGGCATGACGACTGAGGGGCGTTGACTCCAAATGCGTCTTTTCATCTTTCCACAGCCCCCTTGCGCGGGGTTTTGCGCGCGCGCATGGTGCGCGCGTCGCGACAAGCGGCCGGGAGCTATTAGGCCTGGCGCCCCGTCGAGTGAAGCGATGAAACCGCGAGAGGCCCCCGACAACTGGGACACCGGCGCGGTGGATTGAGTAAGGCAACGGCGCTTCCCCTTCGGGTCGCGACGCACCTTCCTTTTCGGTACCGA
>Ga0310811_10012914_pt1 | contig 10865 bp, 9 predicted proteins | sample YCmetagenome_FD_207642 | JGI IMG/M metagenome (GOLD analysis project Ga0310811, IMG submission 207642) | Soil microbial communities from experimental microcosm in Duke University, North Carolina, United States - YC | ecosystem: Engineered > Artificial ecosystem > Soil microcosm > Unclassified ...
TGGAGTACTGCGGGGCCTTGCGGGCCTTCTTCAGACCGTACTTCTTGCGCTCGGTCGCCCGGGCGTCCCGAGTCAGGAAGCCGGCCTTCTTGAGCGCCGCGCGGTCGTCCGGGTCGTTCTCGACCAGGGCGCGCGCGATCGCGAGCCGCAGCCCACCGGCCTGGCCGGTGGTGCCGCCGCCACGCAGGTTGGCGAAGACGTCGAACGTCTCGGCCTTCTCGACGATGACCAGCGGCTCACGGACCGACTGCTGGTGCACCTTGCTCGGGAAGTAGTTCTCCAGCTCGCGCCCGTTGAGCAGGAACTTGCCGGTGCCAGGGACCAGGCGGACCCGGACGATGGCCTCCTTGCGGCGGCCGACCGTCTGGATCGGCTGGCCGGCGCGGCGGGCACGGGTCGGCGCCGCGGTGGTCGCCGTGGCGGTCGCAGCGGGGGCCTCGACGGTCGCGACAGCGGCCGGCGTCGGGGCGGCGGTGGTCTCCTCGGTCACGCTCAGTCCTTCGTCCGCGCTCACTGCGCGATCTGCTTGATCTCGAACGGCTGGGGCAGCTGTGCGGCGTGCGGGTGCTCAGCGCCCGCGTACACCTTCAGCTTGTGGATCTGGCGCGCACCCAGCCGGTTGTGCGGGAGCATGCCCTTGACGGCCAGCTCGATCGCCCGCTCGGGGTGCTTGGTCAGCAGCTCTTCGTAGCCGACCCTCTTCAGGCCACCCGGGTAGCCCGAGTGACGGTACGCCACCTTGGTCTGCCGCTTGTTGCCGGTCAGCGCCACCTTGCCGGCGTTGATCACGATGACGAAGTCGCCGGTGTCCACGTGCGGGGCGAACGTCGGCTTGTGCTTGCCGCGCAGCAGCGTCGCAGCGTGCGTGGCCAGGCGGCCGAGCACCACGTCGGTGGCGTCGATGACATGCCACACGCGCTCGATCTCACCCGGCTTCGGGCTGTACGTACCCACAGGTCTACCTGATCTTCCACATCGTCGGTTTCGGGGTGCGCTCTGGTGCGTACCCCCGGAATCGACGTGGGGACGCCATGTCATCGCACAACAGCAATCCACGATACTCGGCGTCCCCAGCCGACACCAAATCGGGTCACACGCCGGCTAGCCTGCGCGCAGAGCTGCGCAGATACACCAGCCAGGTTACCCCGAAGCAGAGCGCGTAGTAAGCGATGAAGGCGATGTAGGCCGCGTCACCCGTCTTGTACTCCAGGAACGACTGCCGGAACGCCAGGTTGACCAGCACGCCGCCGGCCGCGCCGATCGCGCCCGCAACGCCGATGAGCGCGGTGGCCAGGCGCCGGGCCTGCTGGTCGTCGTCCGGATTCTTGGCCCGGAAGATCGCCGGGATCATCTTGTACGTCGAGCCGTTGCCCAGCCCGCTGAAGATGAACAGGAACACGAAGCCGGTCACGAACAGCGGCAGCGAGTGCTCGCGGGAGGCGATCAGCACGGTGCCGGCCCCGGCGGCCATCGCCACGAAGTTCCAGAACGAGATCCGCGCGCCGCCGAAGCGGTCGGCGAGCATGCCCCCGATCGGGCGGATCAGCGAGCCGAGCAGCGGGCCGAGGAAGGTCAGGTAGGCCGCCTTGACCGGGGTGGAGAAGTCGGCCTTGAACTGCACCTGCAGGACCTGCCCGAAGGCGAAGCCGAAGCCGATGAAGGAGCCGAAGGTCCCGATGTACAGCAGCGACATGATCCAGGCGTGCCCATCCTTGATCACGTCTCGCATGGCGCGCTTGTCGTTGGAGGCGTGGGTGAGGTTGTCCATGTAGATCGCGGCGAGCACGGCGGCGATCACGATCAGCGGCAGGTAGATCAGCACGATGAGGCGCGGGTGCGCGGCGCCGGCCGTGGCGAGCACCAGCAGCCCGACGAGCTGCACCGCGGCCACGCCGATGTTGCCGCCGCCGGCGTTGATGCCCAGCGCCCAGCCCTTGAGCCGCTGCGGGTAGAAGGCGTTGATGTTCGCCATCGACGAGGCGAAGTTGCCGCCGCCGACGCCGGCCACCGCCGCCGCGATGAGCAGCGTGTTGAACGAGACGCCCGGCTCCAGGATGATCCCGGCGAAGATCGTGGGCACGAGCAGCATCAGGGCGCTGAAGATCGTCCAGTTGCGCCCGCCGAAGGTCGCCACGGCGAAGGTGTACGGCAGCCGCAGCACCGCACCGACCAGCGTCGGCGCGCTCGTGAGCAGGAACTTCTGGGCCGGGTCGAGGCCGTACTTCGGCCCGAGGAACAGCACGAAGACCGACCACAGGCTCCAGATCGAGAAGCCGATGTGCTCGGAGAGGATCGACACGATGAGGTTGCGCCGGGCCACCTTCGCCCCGGTCCGCGCCCAGAAGTCGGGGTCCTCCGGGTGCCAGTCGTCGATCCACCGGCCGCGGCGCGGCCCTGACGGAGACTGCGGTTTTTCCACGGCAAGGGTCATGACCGCGGACGCTATGGCTGCCCGGTTTCGCCTCGAGGCGCCGAAGTTGTCGGCGCCGAAACGTTTCCCACACGGCGGCGGATCCCCGCTTGTGAGATCCGCCGCCGCGCAAAAGCCCTGATCAGGCCTTTCGGAAGGTCCAGATGCCGGTGTCGGCGCCGCCCGCGGGCGGGGAGAGCTTGAGCGTGGTGCCGCCGCAGTCGTACTGGCTCTTCTTGAGCACCGGCTGGGCGTCGACGGCGCCGCCGGTGTCCGCGGTGCCGGATCCGGTGAACTCGCTGATCGGCATCTTGTCGGCGACGGTGACCGCGGCCGGTGCGGTCAGGTTCACGGTCACCGTGAGGCTGCTGAAGTCGACCGTGCCGGTCGGCTCGAGCGTGCCGGTGGCCGTCGACGGCGTCTTGATCGAGCCGTTGACCTTGCCGCCGTAGGCGAAGCTGCCCTTCACGTCGCTGCCGGACACGGAGAAGGTGAAGGTCACCGGCGTCATCGGGCCGAAGTCGACCTGGGTCTTGCCGCCGGAGTCGATCGTGAGCAACGCACCGCCGCCGCCCGAGAAGGTGCCGTTGACCGGGCCGCTGAGCTTGCCGCTCAGGCCGTCGGCCTTCCAGGTGCCGACGAGGCACGACGCCGCGGTGCCCTGCCCGCCGCCGCCCGTGCTACCACCGCCCCCCGGGGCGCCGGACGCAACGGCGGTGGCGCCGGCCGTGGCGTCGCCCGAGGCGCCCGCGGTGGCGGACGATCCGGGGGACTTGTCACTGCCGCATCCGGCGAGCCCGATGCTGAACACCGCAACGGCCGCGATGGCGACCTTGCCGGTCGAGCGCATCTGCTTCCTCCTTGTTCGGTTTCTATTGGTCGACATAGGAGTCCGTGCCTATTTACCCCGCGGCGAACCTTCGCCACCCTATCGTGCGAGGATGTGGCACAACCGATACCGTTTCCGCGACCACCCGGTAACCACCTGCTCAGGGCGCGTGTGAGGCGCTCTTAGCAGGCGCGAAACATTCGGGACCCTGGAGCGAAACCGCCCCCCGGCAGCCTTTGGGCCATGTCCGAAGCGTCTTCGATGAAGGTCGTCGTCATCGGCCACGGCATGGTGGGGCATCGCTTCCTGGAGGCGCTGCAGTCGCGTGACACCGACCGTAGTTATGAGGTCACGGTGCTCGCCGAGGAGGGCCGGCCGGCCTACGACCGGGTCCGGCTGTCCGCCTACTTCGACGGGGTCTCGGCCGAGGAGCTCACCTACACGGTCCCCGACGGGGTCGACCTGCGCCTCGGCGAGCCGGCCGTCTCGGTCGACCGGGAGGCGCGGCTGGTGCGCACCGGCGCCGGCGAGTACCACTACGACGCGCTCGTGCTGGCGACGGGCTCGTCGGCGTTCGTGCCGCCGATCAGCGGGGTCGAGCAGGCGGGCGTCTTCGTGTACCGCACCCTCGACGACCTCGAGGCGATCCGCGGCCACGCCAAGGGCAAGGAGGTCGGCGCGGTCATCGGCGGCGGCCTGCTCGGCCTGGAGGCGGCCAACGCACTGCGCCTGCTGGGCCTGCGCACCCACGTCATCGAGTTCGCGCCCCGGCTGATGCCGGTGCAGGTCGACACGGCCGGCGGCGCGGTCCTGCGCCGCTACGTCGAGGACCTGGGCGTGCGGGTGCACGTCGGCGCGGGCACGACCGCGATCCGCCAGACGTCGCCGAGCGGCCGGCTGGGCCTGACCCTCTCCGACGGCGCGCACGTCCCCGCCGACATCGTGGTGGTGGCGGCGGGCATCCGGCCGCGCGACGAGCTGGCCCGCTCCATGGGCCTGCCGACGGGGGCGCGCGGCGGGGTCGTCGTGGATCGCGGCTGCCGCACCGAGGACCCGGCGATCTACGCGATCGGCGAGTGTGCGGAGATCGACGGGCGCTGCTACGGCCTGGTCGCGCCGGGGTACGCGATGGCCGAGGTCGTCGCCGACCGGCTGCTCGGCGGGTCGGCCGAGTTCCCGGGCGCCGACCTGTCGACCAAGCTCAAGCTGCTCGGCGTCGACGTGGCGAGCTTCGGCGATGCGCTGCGGGACGACCTGCTCGACATCGTGTACCTCGACCCGGCCAACGGTCGCTACGCCAAGCTCGTGCTCTCCGACGACGCGCAGACGCTGCTCGGCGGCATCCTGGTCGGCGACGCGAGCGCCTACCCGACGCTGCGGGCCAGCGTCGGCGGCCCGCTGCCCGGCCACCCCCTCGCGCTGCTGGCCGGCGACGCGCAGGCGGGCGACGTCGCGCTGCCGGCCGACGCGCAGGTCTGCAGCTGCAACGCGGTCACGCAGGGCCAGGTCGTCGCGGCGATCCACGAGGGCTGCACCGACGTGCCCGCGCTCAAGGAGTGCACCCGCGCCGGCACCAGCTGCGGCTCGTGCGTGCCGCTGCTCAAGCAGATCCTCAAGCAACAGGGCGTGACGGCCAGCAAGGCGCTGTGCGAGCACTTCGATTACTCCCGCGCGGAGCTGTTCGACATCGTGCGCATCCGCGAGATCCGCACGTTCTCGCAGCTCATCTCCGATCACGGGCGGGGGCGCGGCTGCGACGTGTGCAAGCCGACCGTGGCCTCGATCCTCGCGTCGCTGCACAACGACTACGTCCTGGAGGGCGAGCAGGCCTCGCTGCAGGACACCAACGACCACTTCCTGGCCAACATCCAGCGCAACGGCACCTACTCGGTGGTGCCGCGCATCCCCGGCGGGGAGATCACGCCGGACAAGCTCATCGTGATCGGCGAGGTGGCGCGGGACTTCAACCTGTACACCAAGATCACCGGAGGCCAGCGCATCGACCTGCTCGGCGCGCGCGTCGAGCAGCTGCCGGCGATCTGGAACCGGCTGGTCGCGGCCGGGTTCGAGTCCGGGCACGCCTACGGCAAGGCGCTGCGCACCGTGAAGTCCTGCGTCGGGTCGACCTGGTGCCGGTACGGCGTGCAGGACTCCGTGGGGCTGGCGATCGCGCTCGAGCTGCGGTACCGCGGGCTGCGCGCACCGCACAAGCTCAAGTCAGCGGTGTCCGGGTGCGCCCGCGAGTGCGCCGAGGCCCGCGGCAAGGACTTCGGCATCATCGCCACCGACAACGGCTGGAACCTCTACGTCGGCGGCAACGGCGGCTTCCGCCCTCGCCACGCCGACCTGCTGGCCTCGGACCTGTCCACCGACGACCTGATCCGCACCATCGACCGGTTCCTGATGTTCTACATCCGCACCGCCGACCGGCTGCAGCGCACCTCGGCCTGGATCGAGGGGCTCGAGGGCGGCCTGGACTACCTGCGCGCGGTGATCGTGGACGACTCGCTCGGCATCGCCGCCGAGCTCGACGCCCAGATGGCCCACCACATCTCGTCGTACATGGACGAGTGGCGGGCGACCGTCGAGGACCCGCAGCGGCTGGCCCGCTTCGTGTCGTTCGTCAACGCCCCCGGCACCCCGGACCCGACGATCACGTTCGTTTCCGAGCGGGGACAGCCCGTCCCTGTCGTCCTAGGAGCGCGCTCATGAAGTGGACCGTTGTCTGCCCCTACCTGCGCCTGGAGCCGGAGCGCGGCGTGGCCGCACTGGTCGGCGGGGCACAGGTGGCGCTGTTTCGGACCTTCGACGACGGGCTGTACGCCATCGGCAACCTCGACCCGATCAGCGGCGCGGCCGTGCTCTCGCGCGGCATCGTCGGCAGCCGTGGCGACACGCCGGTGGTCGCCTCTCCGATGCACAAGCAGGCGTTCGACCTGACCACCGGGGAGTGCCTGGACGAGCCCGGGGTGCGGGTGCCGGTGTACGCCGTGCGGGTGACCGACGGCATGGTCGAGATCGCGGACCTGGTCGGGGAACGCACATGAGCGCGGGCAGCACGCTGGAAGCGCCCCCGGACTCGGGCGAGGACCTGCCGCTGGCGGGGTTCACCGTGGCCGTGACCGCCGACCGGCGCCGCGACGAGCTGAGCGCCCTGCTGGAGCGGCGGGGCGCCCGCGTCGTGCTCGCGCCGGCGCTGCGCATCGTGCCGGTCGCCGACGACACCGAGCTCAAGGCCGCCACCGTGTCCTGCGTCGACGTGGCGCCCGACATCGTCATCGCCACCACCGGCATCGGCCTGCGCGGCTGGATCGAGGCCGCCGAGGGCTGGGGCCTGGGCGAGGCGCTGCGCGCACGGCTCGGCGAGGCGTACCTCATCGCCCGCGGCCCGAAGGCCAAGGGCGCCGTGCGGGCCGCCGGCATGCTCGAGGCGTGGTCACCGGACACGGAGAGCTGCGACGAGGTCCTCGACTACCTGCTGAGCGGCGGCTATCCGGGCGGCATCGCGGGGCGGCGCATCGCCGTGCAGATGCACGGCGAGCCGCACCCGGAGTTCACGTCCTCGCTGCGCGACGCCGGTGCGATCGTCGTGGAGATTCCGGTGTACCGCTGGGCGCCCCCGGTCGACCCCGCGCCCCTGCGCCGCCTGGTGGACCTGGTCTGCTCGCGCCTGGTCGACTCGGTCACGTTCACCTCGGCGCCCGCCGTCAGCTCGCTCCTGCGCGTCGCCGGCCCCGAGGCCCCGGACGTGCTCGAGGCGCTGCGCACCGACGTCCTGGCGGCTTGCGTGGGCCCGGTGACCGCGGCCCCGCTGCAGCGCCTGGGCGTCCCCGTCGCCGCGCCCTCCCGGGCTCGCCTGGGCGCCCTGGTCCGCATCCTCGTGGACGAGCTGCCCAAGCGGTCACCCACCCTGCAGGTCGCCGGCGCCGCCGTGACCTTGCGCGGCCACGCCGCGATCATCGACGGCACACTGAAGCCCCTGGCACCCGGCCCGATGGCCGTCCTGCGCGCCCTGGCCGCCTCCCCCGGCCGCGTGCTGTCCCGCGCCGCCCTGCTGCGGGAGCTCCCGCGCGGCGCGGACGAGCACGCGGTGGAGATGGCGGTGGCGCGGCTGCGCGCGGCCCTCGGCGGCTCGGCGTTCGTGCAGACGGTGGTGAAGCGCGGCTACCGCCTCCGGGTCGACTAACCGTGTCATAGCTCGCTGCGCTCGCCCGGGGGAGCTTCGCTCCACCCGAACCCCCACAAACCCTGCAGCGGCGTGCCCGGCCAGCGAACAGGTTCGCGCGGCAGAGCGGTCAACGGCGAGGTCTGCGGGCAGCTCATCCACGGGATCTGGTTGCCTACTGCAGGTAGTGCTCGACCTCTTCGATGGAGTGCGCCTCGACCTCGTCGGGCGACACTCCCTGCAGCTTCGCCGCCCGCCGCCGGCGCAGCAGGTCCCAGAGCTGGTCGAGCTGCGCCTCGATCCCCTGCAGCCGGTCGTGCTCCTCCTGCTCGGTGATCTTGCCCGTCTGCAGCTGGGTGCGCAGCTTGTGCTCCTCGTCGACGAGGTTAGAGATCTGGTGCATCAACGTCGTGTCGTCCATGGATTGCATCATCCACCAACGGGCGGCGAAGGGCCCGCCACGCGCCCGGTCCCGGGCCGTCTCCCTCGCCACACCACCCGCCGTGCGGCCGGACACATCACCACGGAGCGTGAGCGACCGACCGCACAACCAGTTCGTCAGCCGCGGCCCTCCCACACCGGCTCCGGGACCTCGACGACCTCACCGTCGGCGCGGAACAGCACGTACCGGTCGAAGGAGCGGCTGAACCACCGGTCGTGCGTCACCGCGATCACGGTGCCGTCGAAGGTGCGCAGGCCCTCCTCCAGGGCCTCGGCGCTGGCCAGGTCGAGGTTGTCGGTCGGCTCGTCGAGCAGCAGGAGGGTCGCTCCCGACAGCTCCAGCAGCAGCACGAGGAACCGGGCCTGCTGGCCGCCGGAGAGGGTGCCGAAGCGCTGGTCGGCCTGTGCCGCCAGCTCGTACCTCGACAACGCCGGCATCGCCTGCGGCCGCGGCAGGCCGTCACGCCAGTCGTCGCCGCGCCAGAGGATCTCCGCGAGGGTGCGATCGAGCAGCTCAGGGCGGTCGTGCGTCTGCGAGAAGTGGCCGGGCCGGACGCGCGCGCCGAGGCGCACCTTGCCGCCGTGCGCGACGGGAGCGAGCTCGGTGCCGATCACCGGGCCGTCCGGGTCGGTGCCGCCGCGGGCCAGCAGCCGCAGGAAGTGCGACTTGCCGGTGCCGTTGCCGCCGAGGACGGCCACGCGGTCGCCGTACCAGATCTCCAGGTCGAACGGGTACGTCAGGCCGTCGAGCTCCAGCTCCTCGCACATGACGGCGCGCTTGGCGGTGCGCCCGCCGGACAGGCGCATCCGGATGTCCTGCTCCTTCGGGGGCGCCGGCGGAGGGCCGGCCTCCTCGAACTTGCGCAGCCGGGTCTGGGCCGCCTGCAGGCGCGAGGCGAGGCCGTCGTTGTAGGCGGCCTTCGTGCGGTACATGATGACCAGGTCCTTGAGCTTCTGATGCTCCTCGTCCCACCGCCGGCGCAGCTCGTCCAGCTTCTCGTGGCGAGCCACGCGGGCCTCGTGCCAGGACGCGAACCCGCCCGGATGCACCCACGCGGAGCCGCCCTCGACCGCCACCACACGGTCGGCGGACTGCGCGAGCAGCTCGCGGTCGTGCGAGACGTACAGCACGCTCTTGGCCGACTCCCGCAGCCGCTCCTCCAGCCAGCGCTTGCCCGGCACGTCGAGGAAGTTGTCGGGCTCGTCGAGCAGGAGCACCTCGTCCTCGCCCCGCAGCAGCAGCTCCAGCGCGAACCGCTTCTGCTGGCCGCCGGAGAGGGTGCGCACGGGCCGGTCCCGCGTGGCGTCCCACGGCAGGCCCAGGGCGGCGACGCTCACCGTGTCGAAGAGGACCTCCGCGTCGTACCCGCCGGCCTCGCCCCACGCCGCCAGCGCGTTGGCGTAGCGCAGCTGCGCCTTCTCGGCCGCCGCCCCGCTCGCCTCGTGCATCGCGCGCTCGGCCGCGGCGAGCCGGGCGCCCACCTCGGCCAGCCGGGGCGGCGCGAGCTGCAGCGCCAGGTCGTACAGCGTGCGGTCGTCGCCGATCATGCCGATGAACTGGCGCATCACGCCGAGCCCGCCGGAGCGCGCGACCGCGCCCGTGTGCACCGGCAGGTCGCCGGCGACCATCTTGAGCAGGGTCGTCTTGCCGGCACCGTTCGGGCCGACGAGCGCCACCTTCGCGCCCTCACCGACCCGGAACGAAACCTCGGAGAAGAGCTCACGACCGTCCGGCAGCGTGTGCCCGACCCCTGCGACGTCCACATATCCCACGTCGAAGAGCTTCAGCCGCAGCGGTACCTCAGGAAAGCGGTTTTTGGACCCTGAGCACCCGGAAGCCCTTGTGGCTGGCGTGGCGCTCCGCCGTGAAACCCTGCTCGGCGAGCCAGCGCTGCAGCGAGTCCCCGCCCAGGTTCTTGGCCACGACCAGCCACGCAGTGCCGTCCGGGGCCAGCCGCGGCAGCCAGCGCAGCAGCAGCGCGTGCAGCTCCGGCTTGCCGATGCGGATCGGCGGGTTGGACCAGATCTGCGTAAACCCGACACCGTCCGGCACCTCGTCGGGCAGCGCCGCCACGATCCGTTCCGCCAGCCCGAGCGCCGCGGCGTTCTCGCGGACGAGCTCCAGCGCGCGCTGATTGACGTCGATCGCGTACACCGTCGCCCGCGGCGCCGCCGTGGCCAGCACGCTGGCGATCGGCCCGTATCCGCAGCCCAGGTCCAGCAGCGCACCCTCCGTTCGCGGATCCGGCGCCGGGGCCTCCTTCAGCAGTACCGCTGTGCCGGGATCCAGCCGGCTCCACGAGAACACCCCCGAGGCCGAGGTCAGGCGAAACTCCTGGTCAAGGGCGTCGAACACGACCTCGTGCCGCTCGTGCGCGACGGCCGGGTCGGCCGAGAAGTAGTGCTCGCCCGCCAAGATGCCCTCCTTCGTGCCGGCTCGCAACGCATTGTCCACGCGCAGGTGACGGGCCGTTCGGGCGGCCACCCGTTCGGCATTTGCGAAACATCGCCGACACGCCAACGCTTCCCGGCGTCGGCTACCCTGTGCGACATGACTTCTCGGGACGAGCAGCGCCGGAAGCGGCGTTCCGACTCGTTCCGCCGGGACGAGGCGGACGAAGCCGACAACTGGCTGGCAGGCCTCCGCGGCAGCGGCCGGGGCGAGCCCGACCCGTTCGCGGGTCCGCCGCCCGAGCCGGTCGCCCCGTTCGACCGACCCTTCGATCGACCCGGCCCTCTCGATCGGCCCGGCTCCTTCGATCGTCCGGACCCCCTGGAGCGCTCGGGCTCGTTCGATCGCACGACGGCCCTAGAGCGTCCCCGCTCGGGCCCCGGTCCCGGCTCGAGCTCCGGCCCTGGTCCTGTCTCTGGCTCTGGCTCTGGCTCTGGCGAGTTCCGCGGGCCTTCCGATTCGCGCGGTAATTCCGATTCGCGCGGTTCCGGGGAGTTCCGCGGCTCCGGCTCGGCGCCCGCGCGTGGTGGCCGGCGCTCCCGCGACGACTCCCCCAGCGGCGTCTTCG
>Ga0310811_10012915_pt1 | contig 10865 bp, 8 predicted proteins | sample YCmetagenome_FD_207642 | JGI IMG/M metagenome (GOLD analysis project Ga0310811, IMG submission 207642) | Soil microbial communities from experimental microcosm in Duke University, North Carolina, United States - YC | ecosystem: Engineered > Artificial ecosystem > Soil microcosm > Unclassified ...
CTGCTCCAAACCTGCCGAGATCGTTCGCTTGTCGGCGTCGGACAGTGGCGTGCCGTCCGGCCGTTTCCCGCTCGCCAGCATCTGGCGAAGCCTGTCCGTCCCGCGCTCGACGCGATCGCGCGAACCGGGGCCAAACCGATCCATGTCCTTCTTGGTTTCCGTCTGCGCGACGATGATCACCGAGGGAAAGGCATTCATGTAGGCCCGATTCCCGAGGTTATGATCGTTGTGAAAGTGCGTGTTGAGAACGAAGCTCACGGGCTTGTTCGTCCAGCGCCGGATCTGGTCGATGTCCTCGTTCGCGTCGGACGGACGGAAGCCCGTGTCCACAACCAAGACCTGTCGCGAGCCGATGATGACCGTCGTGTTGCCGCTGGCGAATCCGTCGTTTGCGTCGCGATGCTGGATCTCGTACACGCCGTCCGCCAGCCGCGTGATCCTCCGCTCGCTTTGCGCATGGACGGCGTGCGTCGCGGCGAACACCGGTGCGAGTGCCATGCCCGCGTGCGCGATCATTTCGGTCACGGTCGTGTGCCATCTCATGCGCTCGTCTCCATGGAGCGCTCATGGCGAGCGCCACTCCGGGCGAAGGTCGCACAATTGCGTCGGCGCGGCTTGAACGATTTTGACCGCCGGAATCGAAAGGTTCTGGTAATGATTGGGGCGCGAGAATGGCGGCCTTCCTGCGGCCGGGCGAAATACTACGCATGGTGGACGAGCTCATCACCGTCGGACGAGCCGCCCTCTCGATCGGCGCAGTCGACGTGCTGCGAGGACGTCACCTGCGGCATCCGTCGGCGGCGCACATGCACGATTTCTTCGCGATCGGCATCATCGACGGGGGGAAGGTCCGGGTCCGCTACCGAAGAAGCGAAGCGTGCGCCTCCGCGGGCGCGATCATCACGATCTCCGCGGGCGAGATGCACGCCGGAGCGCCTGTCGGCGACAGCGGATGGTCGTATCGAATGATCTATCCGCAACGAGGACTTTTCAGAGCGGCGTTGGAGAACGAGTTGGACGACGACGAGACGCTGCTCTTTCCGTCGCCGTTCGTCGTGGATGCGGACGTGTGCCGGCTGTTCCATTCGGCGTTCACGAATTTGGTCGCCGCGGACTGTTCGTTAGCAGGCGAGGAAAGGCTGCTCGCGCTCTTTCGTGTGCTGGCGGCGCGTCACTCGGCTCGTCCGCCGCGCACGGTTCGGGTGGGACGAGCGGCGCGCGTCGTCGAGACCGCGCGCTCGTACCTGCACGCGCACTTCGCGGACAACGTCCAACTCTCCACCTTGGCGTCGATCTGTGGCGTCAGCCCGTTTCACCTCATTCGACTCTTCCGGCGGCAATTCGGGTTGCCCCCGCATGCGTATCTCAAGCAGGTCCGTGTCGGCCATGCGCTTGGCTTGTTACGCGAAGGCGTCCTCGTGTCACAGGTCGCCTACTCGTGCGGCTTCTCGGATCAAAGTCACCTGACCCGGAGCTTCAAACGCACGTTCGGTGTGACGCCCGGTGCCTATCAACGCGCCGTACGCACGGACATGGAGACGCGACGAACCGCGTAGTCGGGGCTACTCTCCGCGAATCGCAAGCAACGCGTCGATGCGCGACGCCCGCCGCGCCGGAACGAGACACGCCGCCAACGCCACCAGTCCAAACACCGCGACGACACTCCCAAAGACAGCTGGATCGAGCGGCTTGACCTCGTACAGCAGCGACGCAACCGCGCGACCGCCGGCCGCGGCGGCGCCAAGCCCAATGACGAGTCCCACGAAGACCAATCGCATGCCTTGCGACACGACGAGTCGGACCACGTCCAGACTCTGCGCGCCCAACGCCATCCGAATGCCGATTTCACTGACTCGCTGCGTGACGACGTACGCCAACACGCTGTACAGTCCAAGCACGGAGAGCGCGAGCGCTATGAGTGCGAACGCGCCAGTGAGCCACGCTGTAACGCGCTGCACGCCGAGCGATTGCGCGACGGACTTGTCCATCGTTTGAAAGCCGGCAACGGGCTGCGTCCGATCTAGCGCGGCGACTGCCGTTCGCAGCACGCCTTGCAGGGCCGAGGCCTCGCCACGTGTCGAGACGACCACGTTGAATGCCCCACCACCCGCCTGCCGCAGCGGGACGTACATCGTCTGCGGAGCAGGCGCGTTGAGGCCAAGCGTCTTCACATCGCCGACAACGCCGACGATTTGAATATTGATATCTGCGGCCTGGCCACGAAGCAGGACGTGCCCGATCGGGTTCTCGCCCGGAAAGAGCTCTTTCGCGAAGGACTCGTTGATCACGCAGACGAGCGGTGCGCCGGCTCGATCCGTGGCCTCAAAGCCGCGGCCCGCCTTGACCGGGATGCCCATCATCGAGAAGTAGCCTTCCGTCGCCGCGTTCGTGAAGACCACTGGACGCTCGGACAGGGGCGGAATCGATCGTCCCTGCACGGCGTACACGGCACGGGCGCCGTTGCCCGACAACGGCGCCGCGCGGACGAACCCGGCGGAAGTGACTTGTGGATTCGCGCGAAGCTGATCGAGCAACTGATAGTAGAAGTCGGTTTGCTGCGCCGGTGTCGGATAGCGCGGCGGGCCAGGGTTGAAGAATGCCGTCGCGACACCGCGCGTCGTGAATCCGCCGGGGGTGGACTGCAAGCGCACGAAGCTCACCAACAACAAGCTTGATCCCACGAGCAGCACCGCCGACAGCGCCACTTCGGCGACGATGAGAAAACTACGAAAGCGAACGCCCTTCCGCCCGCCCGAGGAGCCGCGTGCGCTGTCCTTGAGGACGTCCACGAGGTTGGCGCGCGTCGCCTGAAATGCGGGAACGAGTCCGATCAGGAGCGCCGACACGGTCGCGAGCCCGAGCGTCGCCGCCAGTGTCATTCCGTCGATCGAGAAGTGCACCGTCGTCTGGAGCTGGCTTGTAATCGCTCGCTCGGCGCCTCGCAGCGCGAGCGTCGCCAAGGCTAAGCCGGCGGCCGCGGCGCTCGCGCAGAACACCAGCGTCTCCACGAGGCAGTCTCGGACGATATGGGCGCGCTCCGCGCCCAGCGCGAGGCGGACCGCAATGTCCTTGTGGCGAACGGACAACCGATTCAGGAACAGGTTCGAGACATTCGCGCACGCGATGAGCAGCACCAGCGCGACCGCGCCGAGCAAAAGCACCAGCGTCGGACGGACAGGGCCGACTTGCTCTTCGATCCACGTGCGGAGGACGTTCTCGTTATTGGCATCGAGACGCGCCGGAAACTCCAGCGCATATCGCTTCGATATGGCGCGAACTTCGGCTTCTGCTTGCGCGAACGAGACGCCCGGCTTGAGTCGCGCCGTGATCTGGAGATACCCGGCGCCGCCTTGCAACTGCTGGGGCGTGAGAAACGGTGGACTGAGCGGCCAGGGCATCAGCACCTGAACGCCGGCGATCGGCGCCGGCATCGGCTTGGCGATCACACCGACGACCAGCGTGCCTTGTCCGTCGAGCTGGATCGTCTGGCCAACGACGTCGGTTCGCTGGCCGAAGCGCGACGTCCACGTCTCGTATGAGAGAATGCATACACGCGGTCCATGCTCCTGATCTTCGTCCGCCGAGAAGTTGCGTCCTCGCGCGATCGGGAGGCCGAGCGTCGGGACGAACGACGCCGTGACGTTGAGCGCGGTCAACTGTTCGGGCGTTCCACCTGGTGGCGCGAACGTCACCGCGTTGAAGTTGGATGCGGCAATGCTGCTGAACGTCGTTTGTTGCGTGGCGAAGGTCTTGTATTTCGGCACCGACATGACGGGCGCGAGCACCTGGCGCGCCTTGTTGTCGGTCCAGATGCGCACGATGCGGCCGGCGTCGGGCAGATCGATCGGCTGCAACACGAGCGTGTTGAAGATGCTGAGCATCGCCGTATCGGCTCCGACGCCGATGGCGATGGTGAGGACTGCGATCGCCGTGAAGGCGGGCGACTTGAGAAGCGATCGGACGGCAAGCGTGAATGGTCGCATGCCGACAAGGTACGAGCGTGGCGCGCTGGGCAGGCGTAAGCCTTTGGCAATGAAGTTGTCGGCGGATAGGGTTTGAGCTCGTTGATACACGCTGAGCAACGGGACTCAGCGTCGTGCGGCGAACGTGGATGCACGACTCGCCGCGGGTGCGCGCGCGCCCGGACCGAGATATGCGCCCTGCCGCGACCTGCTCACCGACATCCACAGGAGTCCAGTCATGCGCCGAGCCTTACCGCTCTCCGTCATTCTGCTTGCAAGCGGCATCGCCGGTTGCGCTCACACTCATTCAGCAGCCGGAAGTCTCGCGGTGGCGACGACGTCCGCGCCGACATCCGTCTTTTATCAAAATCAACGAACGGTGTGGTCCGATCAAGTCGTCTCGACGCGACAGTATGTCGCGGCGGCGTTTGCCGGTGATCGGAATGCGCGCGTCGAGCTGGAGCGAGTGATGCGAAGCCAGGAGGCCATCGGTCAAACAATCAAACCGTACTACGGTGAGACCGCCGGCGACGGACTCACGACGATGCTCAAAGTCCAGGTTGGCATCGCCTCGCAGCTGATTCAGGCGGTGAAAGCCGACAGTGTCGAACAAAAAGAGCGGCTGGAGAAGCGCCTACACGAGAACTCGAACGCCATCGCCCGGTTCCTTGCCGGCTTGAATCCGCATTGGTCGCCGACGGAGCTCGAGTCACTGCTCAACCGATACGTCGATGTGAGCACGCTGGACATGATCGCTCGAAAGGGCGGACGGGCGGACGGCGATGAAAGGGCGCGCGACGGCAACCTGAGCGAAGCACGGCAGTTGGCCGATGTGATAGCCGACGGCATCGTCCGGCAGTTCCCGAACGGTCCGCCGTATCTACGCTAAAGCCACTAGCGCTCTATCGCGGATCGATGATGGTTCGCAGAATCGTGGATCGAGGTCCGAGACGCGCGGTCAATTCCAGGACTCCTGGACCGCGCGTCGCCACGATGGTCCCGTTTGGTCCACCCCAGGCGAGTATCTCGAATCGCGCCCGACGTCCCCTGCCGCCCGCAGCCTGCGCCGGAATGATGCGAACGACTCGCCCCAGCGAATCTCGCGCTACCGCATTCGCGCGGATGGTGTCGCCGACGAGCACATGCTGAGGTGACGGTTCCCAGGTGAACGTGGCCACAGGTCCCAGCACTTCAATCTTGAAGGCGAGCACGGTGTCTGCTCGCGCCGTCGTAAGGTAGGAGACGCCGACGCGACGGGCGGTGATCTGTCCGCGCGCAGTCACATCGAGGGCGCCGGCCGGCTCGACGCGCCACGATGAGCCGGTCGCGGGCCAGTCGTGATTCTGACCGACGCACATGATGTCGTGGCACTTGGACCGCGTCACCTCGGCGCGACCCGTATCGCCGAGCGCCATGAACCGCGGCGCGTCGAGGGCGATTCTGAGATAACCGCTGTCAGTGGGATAGTCGCGCTGAAACGACGCCGCACCGGGAGTCGGATCGGAGTGCGGCCGGCATGCGGCGACACCCGAGAGAACCGCTGCAACGAGGCAGTACGCGACGAACCGACGAACCACGTGAGCGTTCTATGCCGATGCGCGGTATTCCATGACGCGTGCCCGCGTCTTCGCGGTCAGCTGCGCCAACGCGGCCGGCGACACCGCAACGCCATCGGTCAGCATGAGCGCCGTCGAGTTCACTTCGCGGCCCATCACGTCGAAGCGCGCGGCACCCGTTGAGCCGAATTCTCCCGCGACGACGTCGCCGAAGTGCACGCGCGCGCGCAGCCGGCAGGGCCATCCGCGTTCTCGCATGAAGCGATCGACTCGCGGAATCAGATCGAGCAGCATGCTGACGCCGGCGTCGGAGGTGCGGTCCGAGAACACGATCAGCGCGCCGTCGCCGATGAACTTCACGACGCGGCCACCCGCTTTCTGCACGGCGTTCGACACGCGGTCGTAATAGTCGTCGATCATTTCCGCGACCTCGAGATCGCCGCGCTCGGCGCAGGCGGCCTTGTAGCCGTCGAGGTCCAGAAAGACGATCAGCATCGGCGAGCGGGTGCGAAGCGACGCTGCCATATGACCTCCGAACTTTCGTGCAACAAAGGTGGTTCAGTGCTCGGCGAACACTATATAGTCTCGGTCGAGGCGCCCGTTTTCTCGAATGTGCCCCGAGTTACGCGGGCGGAACCGGCACGGCGGCGAGGACGCGGAGGAGCTCCTCGGCATCGATAGGCTTCGCGAGGTGGCGCGCGAACCCGGCCTCGCGGCTGCGCGCCCGATCGGCGGCCTGGCTGTATCCCGTGAGCGCGATGAGCGTCGGCACATCGTGGCCCATGCGCGCACGCAGCTCGCGCGCGAGGTGATAGCCGTCCATCACCGGCAGGCCGATATCGAGAATCGCGATCCGCGGGCGGAACTCGCTCGCAACGGTCAGCGCTTCGATCGCGTCGCTCGCGGTTCGCGTGTCGTATCCGGCAAACGACAGCAGGCGCGCGGCCGTATCGAGCACGTCGTGATTGTCGTCCACGATCAGCACGCGAGTGCCCGAGGCGCGCCGTTCGGGCGGCCACGTCGAGCGTGGCGACGCGGGTGTCGTGCGTCGCTCGCTGCCCCGCGCGACTGGAAGGCGAATCGAGAACTCGCTCCCGCGACCGAGGCCTTCGCTGAACGCCGTCACGGTGCCGCCGTGCTGCTGCGTGAGCGCGCGGACGAGGGAAAGTCCGAGCCCGAGCCCGCCCGCGCTTCGATCACGTCCGCGCTCGCCTTGCATGAACATTTCGAAAATGTTGGGGAGCAACGCGGGATCGATCCCTATACCGGTATCGCGCACGCGCAGGACCACGTCATCACCGTCGCGCGTCCCGGTCACCGTCACCGTGCCACCGGCCGGCGTGAAATGCGCCGCATTCGAGAGGAGGTTGTTCACCACCTGGGTGAGACGGACTTCGTCCGCGTCCACCGCGAGTCCTTCCGTGCACACCGACAACGCGAGCCGGTGCCCCCGACTCTCGAACAGATGACCGGTCGCTTCGACGGCGCCGGCGACGACACTCGACAGCTCGATGCGCCGGGTGGTGAGAGCAACCTTGCCCCGCGTGACCCGCGACACGTCGAGCAGATCGTCGACGAGCCGCACGAGGTGTCTTGCCTGGCGGACGATAATGTCGAGATCGAGATGGTCTTCCGGCGTCGCATGAAGCTTCAGGATCTGCGCCGCCGTCAGGATCGGCGCGAGCGGATTGCGCAGCTCGTGTGAGAGCAGCGCAAGAAACTCGTCCTTTCGCCGGTCGGCCTCGCGCAACGCAGCTTCGACCCGCTTGAGATGAGTCACGTCCACGTAGGCGCCAATGGCGCCACGCGGAGTGCCGGCGGCGTCGCGCAGCGGAACGGCGCTGCCGAAGAGATGCCGGACATCGCCGTCGCCGAAGCGAATCTCTTCTTCGTGGTTTCGCACCTCCTCGCCTCGAGCAGCTCGCTCGAGGGGGAGCTTTTCGACCGGAACCTCCGCCCCGTCGATGTAGATGACGAACCGCCGATCCATCGCGGGCTCGTACATGTTCTCGCTCGAGTCCAGCCGCAGCATCTGGTATGCGGCGCGATTGCCGCGAATGTCCAGGCACTCCGGATCGCGCGAGATCCACACGGCAGCCGGCGCGGCGTCCATCAACGCCCCGAGCTCGTCGGCGCGCGCGCGCGCCTGCGCCTCGCTCTGCCGGAGCGCCGCTTCGCTCGCCTCTTGCTCCGTCACGTCGATGCCGACCGTCACCATGCAGGGCTCACCTGCGAAGTCGAGGTGTCGTCCGGACAGCGAAAGACGCAGCCATCGTCCGTCTTTGGTGCGGAACGGAACGACAGTCGAGCCCCCGGGAGGCATGGCGACAGGCTTCACGTACACGGCACGCTCTTCCGCGCGCCAGATGCCGAGCGTCACCGTGCTCTGTCCGACGATGTCGCTCTGCGTGTAACCGGTGAGCCGAGTGAACGCGTCGTTGACCTGGAGATGCGCGCCGTCGGCCAGCCGGATGATCGCCGTCGCTTGGGGAATGGCGTTGAACACTGCCTCGAACCGGCGCTCCCAATCGAGTCGCGCTTGTTCCGAGATCCGACGCTCGTGGATGTCGATGATCGCGGAAACCCAGCGTGTGACCGTGCCGCTACTGTCCCGAATCGGCACCGCGCGCGCGAGGTGCCAACGGTAGTCGCCGGTCCGGTTCCGGATGCGATAGGTCATCTCGCACGTCGTCGACGCGGCCATCGCGTCGCGCCAAATCTGGTCGACGCGTTCGTAGTCGTCCGGATGAATCGCTGCGGACGGGCCAGCGCCGCGGAGCGTCTCCTCCTCCGTCAACCCCGTGAGCTCGTACCACCGATCGTTCACCCACTCCAGGCGGCCGGTCGCGTCCCGCGTCCAGAGAATGTGCGACAGAGCGTTGGCGACAACGCGATAGTCGGCGTCGCTCCCTGGGAGGGCGACGTTCTGCGGCGGCGGATTGAACACGCCACTCGGCCGATCCAGAGTCCTCGTGTCGACGGGCATGCCCGTGCGGTGTGGGAAGGTGATTATGTGGTCACACTCCGCCGTCCGCCAGATATAACAGATACCACCGTCGCCCGATTGTCGCGTCCGGCGCGAAGAGAAATAGACCCACCGCCTGCGGCGGGCTCCGTGGCTACGACCTCGTTCCAGGCGCAAGCCTCGTCGTGAGCTCCAACCGTTCGTTCGAGCAGACTTCACACCGCTGCGAGCGCTACAAACTGCGACGCTGAATTCCAGCGGTCTTTTTCGGGAAGACCGGTTGCCGGCCGGCAAGACCGCGGATCTCGTCGTCCTCACGCGCAATGCGTTCGCCGATTGGCTGGGACGTGACAGCGCGTTCTCTCGATCCTTGAATCGTTTCTGCGATGGTTGAGCTGCTGCTGCCAGTTCGCTAACGCCCGAGGTCCCCCGGTTCGGCCAACCGCTCGATGTCCGCCGTCGCCTCCATTTGGAGTAGATCGATTCGCATACATCGATCATCTACCCATTATGGAGGCTCTCATGCAGTCCGCCATCGTCCGCGCCACCCTCGTAGCCGCCGCAGCGCTCGCCGCTGCCTGTAGCAGCAGTGACTCCTTCGCTCCGAGAACCCCGCCCGCATCAGCGCGCCTTGACGTCGCCAACGGCGACGCGGCCGTGAAACAGTCGGTCGACCGATACGTTTGGGTCTCCTGCCTCTCCGGCGGCGCCGGCGAAACGGTCCGCGTCACCGGCGATCTGCGCTATGACGTCCACTCCGTGGTGGACGGGACCGGTGTCTCCCATCTGAACATCAAATCGAACACCTCGAATCTCACCGCAATCGGACAGACGAACGGCGCGCTGTTCCGTGGTACGATGGCCGAACGCATCAACTCCCGCGCCGAGGATTACTTGAACTCCGACGTGCGGATAGCCGACGTCATCCACTTCGTGGCAACCGGGTCGGGCGACTCCTACTCACTCGCGGTGAGCAGCCACTTCATCGTCGACCAGGGTACCTACGTCCTTTGGGAGCAGAGCTGGAACGAAGTCTGTCGGTAACTGCCGGCGGCGCCCGCCGCGCGCCGCCCAAATGTCCGTTGGCCATTCAATCCTACGCAGCTTCTAGGAAGGCAGCGGACAGACGCCGCTGGGAGAGCTTGTCCATCTCCGATTTGCAGCCCAACTTTGGATTCTCGCGCGAACGAGGGATGCCGTTATGCAGGTTGCGGCCGCGGCAGCACGAACCGGCGAGGTGACGCGCCTTCTCCGCGCGGCACGCGCCGGTGAGCCGGGAGCGATTGACCGAATCGTGCCGCTCGTCTACGAGGACCTCCGCCGCCTCGCGCAGCGACAGCTGCGCGCGGACTTCGGTCCGCAAAGCGTTCGGCCGACGGAGCTGGTGCACGAGGCGTACATCAAGCTCTCACTCGGCGGCGGCGCACTGGCGAACGATCGCGCGCACTTCTTGGCGATAGCGGCGCGCGCGATGCGCCAAGTCCTCATCGACCAGGTGCGAAACCGAAAGGCGGTAAAGCGCGGCTCGGGCGGGACGCGCGTGACACTCTCTGGGAACCACTGGGTCACTGACGTCGACGTCGACGAGCTGCTGACGCTGAACGACGCGCTCGACGAGCTCGACCCACGCCAGCGGCAGGTCGTCGAATGCCGTTTCTTCGCCGGTTTGGAGGAGCGAGAGATCGCCGAAGCGCTTGGCGTCACTGAGCGCACGGTGCGACGCGATTGGGTGAAGGCACGCGCCTGGCTCTACCGCGCGCTGGCGGAGCGTGGGTCAACGGTCGTCCTCCCCGACGTGTGAGTTCCGTGCCCCTCCTGCCCGTTCGCCGCGCTGAGATCGAGGAGGTATTCGAGCACGCGCTCGACCTCGATCCCGAAGAGCGCGCCGCGTGGGTGAGAGGTCGTTGCTCGGATGACGCCGAGCTTCGCGTCGAAGTCGAACGGCTGCTCGCCGCGCACGAGTCGCCTCCCGGAATCCTCGAGCGCCTCACCCGAGCGACGAAAGCGCTCGACGCGGACTCGCTGCGCGACCGGCGCATCGGGTCGTACCGCGTCGTGCGTGAGCTCGGGCGCGGCGGCATGGGCGTGGTATACCTCGCCGAGCGAGTCGACGGCGAGTTCCTCCGCGAGGTCGCGATCAAGCTCCTGCGCAATGGCCCTGACGCCGAGGAGCTGGAGCGAAGGTTCATCGCGGAGCGGCAGATCCTCGCCTCGCTCAGCCATCCGAACATCGCTCAGCTGCTCGATGGCGGTACGACTGAAGGACAGCTGCCCTATCTCGTGATGGAGTACGTCGACGGGCTGCCGATTACGACGTACTGCGATCGGCACGCGCTCGACATCGCGGCGCGCTTGCGACTGTTCGTGGACGTCTGCCGCGCA
>Ga0310811_10012916_pt1 | contig 10864 bp, 5 predicted proteins | sample YCmetagenome_FD_207642 | JGI IMG/M metagenome (GOLD analysis project Ga0310811, IMG submission 207642) | Soil microbial communities from experimental microcosm in Duke University, North Carolina, United States - YC | ecosystem: Engineered > Artificial ecosystem > Soil microcosm > Unclassified ...
TGCGTTTCCAATCCGAGACAGCCAATAGCGTCCTGTGGGCGCGGTATGCCAACTCTCAACTCTCGGATGATACCCCATCATCGTTGAGCGCTGCCCTCTCCCGGATCAAGTTTTCCGAATATTCATCGCCATCACCGTTACATCATGCTATCCAGCTTGCGTCTGCGCAAAAGCCTGTTTTGGTGGTGGTTGGGCGCTCACGGCGCCTTGCGGGGGAGGATCACACATCGGAACTGCAACAGATCCTTGAGGAGCGGGGTAGTGTGGGGCAAGATGTCATTAGCAAGACTATCGGCGATCCTGCAACTGCATTTGTTGCTTCGGGGTGTGCAACTGCTGTCGTGGTGCTCCAGGCTTCGAATGTATCCTGACTGAACTGAGAGGACGTCTGATTTGTATCTGAGATGATTGATTATGATCGTGATGTATATATAACTGTACTGTATGTAAGAATTGTATATCCTCTACGTACTGACCACCGCTTGAACATGTGACTCACGGATATGAAAAGCGCTACTCTTCGCATTGAATCTTCTCCATTTTCTTTCATTATGTACTTCATCAAATTATCAGCTGCCGTAGTTTGTTTCTCAGTTAGTTTCATTTACCACAATATATACAAACACATTGAGGAACTTGGACCTTGACTCAAAAAGGGAATATTTTGAAGCGCACATTTGCATACACCTGGTGCCTGGACGTTTGGAGCTAACAGAACCCTCCCTACTTCGTAGAGTCGGGGATGAAATACACTCGATTCTACTTTTTTTTGCCTTTGTGCGCTAACTGACTAGCATGGATACAAGTCCAGGAGCAGCACTCAACACAAGATACTGAATTTTGCATGTCTCCTTCAACCTTGGCGTGTCACGCCAAGAATTGACCATGTCAGTCTCTACTTCCGCTGAACCTGGTTAGCAATCTCAATTCCCAGCGCTTGGTGCAATTATATCGTGCCGAACGGCCCTTTGACGACAACATGGAAATACACGTACAGCACGGCCTAAACCCTCAGCTTCTCTCCCTTGAGCCGAACCCTATCCATACTCCCACTGATTCCGTCCACCCTCTGCTTTTGCCTGCCACTCATTCTGAACCCTTCTCAACTTCCAATGTCGGGTGTCGTTCCTCGTTCGTTTCGTCCCACAATCACACGTAGCAGCCCAGAAGAACGACACATTAGACTTGAAAGTAGGCCACTCCACACTGCTTTTACATTTTGTTCGTAATCCTTATGCTCGATTTACAGTCGTCAGTGGAAAGAATCTTCGAATCCCTTCTCAGCGCATTCCCGCTGGCATTCACGTATCCATCAATGTCGACTCGGGGAGACGCTGGAAATCGGCCCTCAAAGTCCTATCATCCGAGGAGGCAGTAGTGTGGGGCGATACCGTGACCTTGTAAAGTCCTTTGTAGCTTCGGGCGGGATTCGAGAACTGATCTTCGGTTTATAGATCATCGCGAGCGTCACCTGCATTCTCCGTGGAGATAAGGGCATCCTATGAGGCCGATCGAATGCTAGGCAGTGGAGAGGTCATTGGGAAACTTCAAATGTCGTGGGATGAGCTACTCAACCATGGAGATGAACCTTTTGGTGAGTGATTTACTCCTCATTTATGCACATATACTAACAAATCGTAGATTTACCCTTCTCACATGTGCGCGATGTCCACCCTTCCCTCACACTGAAGGCTGCCGTTGTACATACTCGCGACAATCAAAACGATGCACTGTGTGATGTGAGTGACGCTGGACTCTGTCATGTTAGCTTATGCTGACAGAAACGCCGGTTGCAGTCCCTCGTAGACTGCGAACTTAGTCGAGAGACAGATGCAGGCCACACGCGATTTGTTGAATACGTGACAAGCGAGAATGTCTCTCACTTGAATGCTGCTGTAGAGCATTTTCAGTTGGTTCTGGACCAGTGTCCGGTCAGCCATCCAGACCGTGCAACAGCTCTCACCAACCTCGCGTGGGCGCGCCTTCAAGGTTTCATCCGAAATGATCTTCAAGACATTGATGTCACCACTTCCTTCTTCCGCGATGCCCTTGCATTACGTCCGGAGCACCATCTCGATCATCCGTCATCTGTATACAATCTCACCCAAGCGCTGACTTGGCGCCACAACAAGAAAAGTACTACTGCAGACATCCGCGAAGCCGCCCACCTCTATTGTGAACTACTCCCTCTCTGTCCAGATGGCACCTACCTTTGTAGCATCCTGGCGGGGCCGGATGGTGTTGATTACGTGATTGATGGATGCAACAAACTTCCAATAGACGCATCCGACGAAGGCGTCCAGCTTCGAAGAGTCATCCTTGAGCTCTGTCCTCTGGGCCACCAACTCCGTCCCAGAGCCCTCGACAAGCTTGCACAAGCAGTCGAAGCACGCTTTAACCAGCATGGCAGCATTGATGATCTTGACATGAGCATACAACTTGGTCGTGAAGCTGTGGCGCTGTGCCCCGAGGGACATGATGACTGTGATACTTTCCTGAACAACCTGGCCTGTTCACTTGAGTCTCGCTTCGATCAACAAGGCAAACCTGATGACCTCGATGAGGCCATCTCTTTGTATGAAGAAGCACTGCGCCTGTGCCCTGATGGGCACGAATCTCATGATTTCTCATTGGGAAACCTAGGGGGTGCCCTTGTCACCCGTTTCCAGGAATACAGCGACTTTGATGACATCACCCAAGCTGTCAGCCTCTATCGGGAGGCACTGACGTTGCAACCACCTGGGAATCCAGGTCGTGATACCACACTTCACAACCTTGCCCTCGCGCTCAAGACCGGATATTACGAATTGCATGAAATCGAAGATCTTAATGAGGCTATTGATTGGGCTCGCGAATCCCTTTCGTTAGTGCAGCTTAACGATCCAGAGCGCCATAGAACTCTTTACAATTTGGGCTCATTGCTCTGCTCTCGTTTCACGCACACTCAAGAGAACAAAGATGTCGAGGAAGCCATTACTCTTTGCCAAGAATCACTTGCGGCTCTGTCTTCACTGCACCCGTCCAGGCATTTCAGCTACATGTGGTTGCAGGAGGCTTATTTGTCTCGTTACCGGATTCTACACGACCCTGCTGATTTGTCGCTCGCTATAGAGAACTTCAGACTCGCATCAAGACATCCTACCCAAGGATTTCCTGAGCGCATCAAAGAGGCCATTGACTGGGCTCGTCAAGCAGAAGTCTATCAACATGAATCTGCCCTTGAAGCATACCAAATGTGCTTTGAGCTTTTTGACAGCCACGTGATGACGCGATCCTCAATTATCTCACGGCGTGAAGCTGCAACTGCTTTCGATGGTGCACAATCGCTTTCTGTAGATGCAGCCTCATGTGCCATACGTCGTGACCATCTACTAAGGTAGACCTTGCGCGCTTTCAGCAAACCTCACGTGCTGTGACCAAGGTGTGACATGTACGTTGGCCGGACGGGTAATCCCTTCAAGACCGAGAAGTTCGGTCAAAGTTCCTATTATGAATAATACCGTGAAGATACTGTACTTGCAGGTGGCGTACTAGTTTGATCATAACGCTATGTAGTCAATGCATACTAAGTAAATACTAAACAAAATTTACTTATAGTATCTTTGCTGCATCAAGCTCACTCAGGATTGAATATTGAATCAGGAAGGACACGATGTCCACGATACCTTTCTGCTGCCCAAGCAGCTTGCTTCTTGTTTAAGCCTCTGTGATAAGTGTCCATAAAGCGCCGTGATCTCGTTGCGAACCTGCGCAGTTCCATCAGAAATAATTTCATTTCCGAATCGTGTTTTCAAGGGCTGAGTGCACCTTTGATGAACGCTTGGGCATCCTGGCAGTGAAGAGAGTGGAAGGGACCTCCGGATGTCACTAACGGCATGTCTGGCGGCAAATTTGGACTCAGTGGAACCTTGATTAGCTTTGTAGACTAAAGATTGAACATCTTCTCTTGAAATACGATATGAATAAACAATCGGCAACGGATGATTTGTAGCTAGAGCTATTCTCTACAACTTATCCGTCTCTGATTTTCTCAAACTGATCCTGTTACCTTTCCTATACACAATCAGTGCTTTTGTCACGTTTTATCACACTTTATCACGTGACGTTTGCTGAAAGCGCGCAAGGTCTACCTTACGAGCAGTCGAGCTCGTGGAGCAGGGCCGTGGCCAGCAATGGTCTCTGGCATCTCGACTCAGGAGTCCAGTTGAAGACCTCGAGTCAGCAAATCCGACACTGGCGCACAATTATTTGGAGCTGAGCGAGCACATTTCCAATGCCGCGCAGAATTCTGCAACGATCACCGACAGAGCTGCTGCTGATCAGGCAGAAATAGCGTATAGGAGACTTACAAGGCAGTGGGAAGCTGTGGTATCTGAAATACGTGGTATCCGGGCGTTCTCGCAGTTCCTGCTTCCACCGTTGTACGAAGGCCTGCAAGCGGCAGCACGCCAGGGCCCAGTCATCATCCTTATTGCGAGTCAATACTCGTGCAGTGCCATAATTGTCCCACCATCAGGAGACCCCCATCATGTTCCCTTACCGTCTGTCACTCTCGTAGAGCTTACCAATCTCGAGGATCGCTTCGCCAGGGCAATACGACACGCGCGTACCATGGGCGCAAAGGTGCCGCGGAACGATCTAATAGTTCTCTTGCGGACAGTATGGGACACGATCATGCTACCCATCGTCAATGTCCTCCAGCATGGTCTGAAATTAAAATTCCTCTCTCGAATATGGCTGTGTCCAACTGCAGCTTTTACGTCTATTCCTCTCCATGCAGCTCATCCCTTCAAAACAAACGCAGATGGCTCCAAGGAGCCATGCCTGGAGGATCTCTATATATGCTCTTACACGCCGACACTTTCGGCTCTGGTCAGGTCTAGACAGATGATGAAGAAGCGTGTCACTCCGTCTTTCGTGACAATTGGACAGGGTAAACCAGGTGCAGGGAAAGGCAAGGAACTCCTGGCTGTCGACAGCGAGCTCGAGCTTGTCCATAAGCTCGTCCCAGCGACTGCCAACCGTACCACTATTTCTGGCGACGCAGCCACACGAGCAGGTGCACTCGAAGCTTTGCAGCAGAACACCTGGGTACACCTCGCTTGTCACGGCAAGCAGGACCATACGCAGCCTTACGATTCGCATTTCGTCATGAGAGACGAACACCTTACGCTGCTCGATATCATGGAGAGAGACATTCCGCATGCCGAGTTCGCATTCTTATCCGCTTGTCATACCGCCGTTGGCGATGAGGAGACACCTGACGAAGTGATCCACCTCGCAGCTGGCCTCCAGTTTTCAGGGTTCAAGAGCGTCATCGGCACGCTGTGGGAGGTCGATGATTCTGTCGCAAAACATGTCGTTGAAGCTTTCTATAAGAATATGTTCAAAGATTTAGAGGATGGTGGTGTCATGGACTGTACGAAGGCGGCTGGGCACTCAACCGTGCTACGCACTCCGTGAAGACGAAAGTTCCGCTCGAGCAGAGGATGGTTTTCGTTCATATCGGTGTGTAGTTCTATGTGGTATTGCTGTTATCTGGTACATAATCACTAGTTGTTGATCTCTTTCATCTTGTTGTAGAAGTGACCCTGATATATTCTTGCGTTCTAGCTATCTAGTTTTCGTATACCCTGTTGCATTTTTGTCGACCAGAATGTTTACCAAAGTTGTTGTGTACTAGACTCGTTTGCAGCCTTGTCTTCTGTTTCAATACTTAGATAGTAGGAGCCGGGCCAGTCAAGCTGACTCGCGCCTTCCAGGGAGACTGGCTGTGGGCAATATTCTCGAGGGCTACGCTGTCTAACCTACAGCGTGTAATTTACCCCTGTCGATACTGGGAGTGCGACCGTGTTTCTGCCCGTCGAGCTAATGAAGTTGATTTTCTCTCTACACGATTGGTATCTACGTAGTTGACATGTAATCCATCACTAAGAAAAACCACACACCATGCATCCACTTGGTATCACTCTTATAGCGTGTAGAGCCGAATTGTTTGATTTGTAACTGAGCATCTGGTGGTAAGACCTGACCTGTATGCCTCCATCCATCGAAATATCCGCTGCTGCGATAATCGGATTGTGTTGACAGATACAGATGCGAGCTCAGGTGGCATGTTCTTCTTGAATGTGTCGAATACAATGGTCGCGAAGATCTTTTTGACCCGAGCCCATAAAAGCCCGATTGGATTCAGCTCACAATGGAATTTTGGGAGGAAAATGCACATATGCCCGAACTGTTCGATGGTTTCCTAGACGAGAGACTTCTGCTGCTGAAAATCAGGTTGTTGCTCCAGTACACGTTTGTTGCAACAAACAACATCCGCATCAGGGTTGCACTTCCACAACAGCCTCGTCGGAGTGTGAAATGATGAGATCGACGAAAGGTCACGGTCTTTCGGCCCTACACAACCCTCTGGCCTCTAAACTCGTATGGTTCTTGAGCAACTATATGATCACACATTTTCATCCTTCATGACGATGGTATACGATTACTAGGGTCTAGGGGTGACTATAGGACCTGGCGTCTGCCCAATTTCATATTCGCATCGATATCGGGTAATCTTCAGCATCAAATATTTGCCTCAGGTATTATACCACAAACAACTTTATCTCCCAGATTCGACACCAGAACATTTGTTGCATCATTACCATGACATTCTGTGGAGCAGCAAATTTTGGAGGCCCTCAGATTCGTTCGTCCGCACACTCCCACTTGCCACATAATTCCTTGTGAATCCACGCGTGCATAATATTGGCCCAGCTGGTCACAAAAATCCTGCCCAGTCACTGAGGACGACACGATATCTATTTCATCCTTGTGGTCCTCGTGGAACCTCGATGGAACGTCCGTTCCAAGGCAATGGTATTGTCATGGTATTGTCCCTGGCTCTTTAATGTATATATCATTCGGATCCTAACCGTTTATTATACTCCAAGCTGCGAATAGATGGTACATCCCTTACTAGCAATATTTGCACAAACGAGCGTTACCTTCAGAGCTTCACGCACATGGTGGCATCATCTTGTGCAATGTTGACGAATGGTCTCGACTCTTCCCCGCGATTTCAGTTCAGCGTTTTGCTCCGCCTAAACACTCCCGACACTATGCCCAGACAGTCCGCGGCGACTGTCCGCCAACATTTTTGTTTCATAATTGTAATACCCGTGGCTTCGTCACTCAAAATAGTAATCTTTGTCAACTTCCAGCGAGTGAGAGATAAACACGAGGCGCAGGGTCAGCCGCGCCCCATATTTGTCTCGACATACTGATTGGCAATCCGCAGGAATTTGGTTGGGTACTAGGTGAGTCACAACTCGCAAGTGAGGCTAGTTAATTATTGGCGATTTGGCAGCCAATGGGAACGTGAGATTGGCTTTCGGATACGCGTGACCGAATAACCAGCTAATGACTCGGAGATTATCTTTCGAGTATGTATCCAAGCCGAACTTTATCTTGTTCGTTCATGACTCTGACAGTATTCGAGCCTGACAAGTGCAGATTTAGCTAACGATGAGTGATAAGATTCGAGCTGGTCGGCTGACATTTTGGACAGTGGTTTTTTTTGCTTCAGTCCTTTGGGGTCAGGACAGTGGTGTTAGTTAATATTGACTCCTTCCAGTTTCATCATAGACATAGTGTCATATTAATAGTGGAGCTGAAGAGGGGTATAATACCAACTGGCTTGACTAGGTTGATGTACGGCGTACTTGTTCGAAGCATGCCACAGGTGTAGCCTCAAACTAAAGGTATTACGTAAGTTAATATGGTCCACAATACTTTTTGCCGACTTTTGCCAATTGCCGTTCTGCCAGCCACGAGAGCAATTTCATTCTACCCCCCTACACTATTCACCTCACAAACGACAGAGTATTGTAGTCATGGTGGTTGCCATTACCATGCTTTGGCTAGCAGCTGGATAGGCCCGGGCCAAGATGGCTGAGATTTGTACGAGGACCGGCTTTGCCCAACATACTCGGCCATGACAATGATCAGCGAATCGTTTCATTGTCGAATATAGCTGTAGTGCCTGCTTATCATTTGAAAAATGCCATAAGCATGCCCCAAAATCAAATCCGTACCACGAACACCCTTGAACACTGCGTATGAAAATATGGCCACGCGGCAGACTTCTCAGGCCCGATAACAGAGATATTCCAAGTGATTCGTATCCTCGCTTTGACAACTTCACAGGAAATTATAGAGGGAAATTGGTCACGCTAAGTCAGCCAGCGCCATGCCAGTGGTGATGGAAGCTTTGAGTCCGCAGTCGCGGTAGATATTACAAGTGCTGACTAGAGTCAAGGTGAGATTCCCTCGCATCTATAATTCTCCTATATGCCTAAGTTCTTTGATGCTTTAATTTTTCGAAGCTGGAGAGAAGCCACGGGCCAGGTGAGCATTTTCTCTTCAACGCCCCGTTTCGTGCACAAGTAAAGGGCGCTGTAGGGTGGCTTATTGTCAGGAGTGGATCTCACAGCGTCCACCACTTCCGATCCACTGAGGCTATGGATAATTCAAATGGGTAAGCATCCTCTGTTTCAAGTGCGTTGGTAGCATCGGTTTAAATTGATTTGTAGGTATGATTGTTATGATGGGGCAATTGCTGTCACTGGGTTTAGGCAAGATCAGACAACCAAAAGTTGTCGCTGAAATACTTGGCGGAATTCTCCTCGGTGAGGTCATTTCTCACAACTTAATGATAGCTGCTCATTCAAATGTAGGCCCTACTGCCATGGGACGAATTCCCGGTTTCACCAAGCACATTTTCCCCGGTCAATCCCTCCCATATTTCTCCTTATCTGCCAACATTGGTATCTACCTCTTTCTCTTCATTGTCGGTCTTAAAGTCGACGCAAATATCATCACGCGTAATGCTCGCTCATCTCTGCTCATTGCACTCTCCACTATGACCTTGTCCTTTGGCCTCGGTGCTGCCATCTCTGTGCCACTCTACCACAACTTCATTGGTTCCCCTGTAGAGTTTACGTACTTCATGCTTTTCACTGGCGTGTCATTTTCTATCACCTCTTTCCCCGTTCTTTGTCGCATCCTCACCGCACTGAAGCTCCTAGACACGACTGTTGGCGTCGTCGGCCTGTCAGCTAGCGCGTCCAATGACATAGTCTGCTGGAGTCTGCTGGCACTGTCCATGGCTCTTATCAGTGGGACCTCTGGGCTTACAGCTCCGTGGATCCTGCTGACATGCGTGGCATTCACAGCATTTCTCATTTGGCCAGTTAGAATCGCGCTATTGTGGTTCGCTAGGTTCACGGGAAGTTTGGAGGACGGTCCCACGATATTCTTCATGGTTGTTACCCTGATCGTACTTTGGGCGTGTGCGTTTTTCACGGATATTGTGGGGATCAGTGCAAATTTTGGTGAGCGATTTGGGTTGCTGTTCTGAGGCCATTCTAATTTCATATTTAGGTGTGTTCCTGGCAGGTGTGATTGTTCCCCGCGAAGGAGCCCTTGCCATCTCGATAACGAAGAGGCTTGAAGATACAGTGACAACCATATTTTTGCCTCTGGTATGAGTGCTAGATTTGCTGCGATCAATATGGCTCACCACTTAACAGTACTTCACGCTCTCCGGATTGAGTACTGATCTTGGATTGATTAACAATGGTCTGTCCTGCAAATAGTCATCTACACTGATAATTTATCGACACTTCCGGCAGGTATCACCTGGGGATTTACCATCGCAATCATATGTCTGGACTTCGCTGGAAAATTCGGTGTCTGTACGATCACCGCTCGGGTTTCCGGAATGAGTTGGCGAGAGTCGAGCACCGTTGGATCGTTGATGTGCTGCAAAGGGTCAGGTGTCTGATTTCCTCTAAAATATTTGGTCCTGACAATCTCTTTTAGCCCTGTGGAATTGATCATTCTCAACATCGGGCTTTCTACCGGCATTCTAACCCAAAGGGTGTTCTCTATGTTCGTCCTCGAAGCTCTGGTCCTGACTTTCATAACCACCCCCTTGGTCTCCATCTTCTATCCTCCTGAACGCCAGGTTCGTGCGCTAGCTGTAGATGTTTCACGTTGGTCAACTGGAGACAGGGACGAATTTCGTATAGGCGACCACCAGTCTCCCATGACTGAACCATGGCGCTCCCACTTCACTGTTGTCCTTGACAAATTCGATCACATGTCGGGAATGCTGGTGGCCACACAACTGGCACTTCCGTCTCCCTTAGTCCCATCTCCTCAGGGAACCGAAATATGCGTGAACGCTCTTCGCTTGATCGAGATATCAGACCGTAATCTGGACATCATGAAGTCTTCAGCAGTGGACACCCTCATCCACAGTGACCCGATTCTGGACGCCTTCCGCACCTTTGGAGAGCTCAATGATATACGCGTTTCACTTTCGCTTTCTATTGTCCCACATGAGGACATGTCAAAAACTATCTCCGATCATGTGACACGACATGGATCTGAGCTTATCCTCTTACAATGGCTCCCGCCGTCGTCCATTTCCGAAGATACTACTGAGGACCCGTATAGGTCACACAGAACAAGGATCGAACCAAATTTACCTGAAGCGTTCTCCTGCGGCCCAACAGGTACGACAGCCACGATCCACTCGCAGTTTGTGCACAAAATATTAGCAGAGAGCAACACTGATGTTGCCCTGTTCATCGATCCGGGCACTTCTCTCTCTTGTACTGGTGGTCCTGGGAGTGTGCACCACATATTTTTTCCCTTCTTCGGTGGTCAGGATGATCGACTGGCGCTCGAGTTTGTGATGCAGCTCTGTACTAATCCCGGAATTAGTGCGACTGCAGTACGGATGTCGAAAAGTGGCGCTGAGCGTGTTGCAGCTCAATGGCCGTCAATCGTACGCCCAGAAGAAGACAGT
>Ga0310811_10012917_pt1 | contig 10863 bp, 9 predicted proteins | sample YCmetagenome_FD_207642 | JGI IMG/M metagenome (GOLD analysis project Ga0310811, IMG submission 207642) | Soil microbial communities from experimental microcosm in Duke University, North Carolina, United States - YC | ecosystem: Engineered > Artificial ecosystem > Soil microcosm > Unclassified ...
CTATGGCATGAAGCTCGCGGCGCTGCGCAGCGTGAAGCAGCGCGCGGTGGGCAAGCCGCTCATGGGCTCCGAGAAGGCGCTGGCGGCCGCGGTGAGCGGGCTCAGCCGCGCAGCGGAGAATGAGCTGATCGCGCAGGGCGCGGATCTGATCGCGACGGCGGTGCGGGTGCATATCCGCTATGAGGGCAGCGATACAGCGCTGGCGGTGATGCTCGGGTCTGTTGAGGAGATGGGCACGGCCTTCGCGGAGGCGCATGCGCGTCAGTTCGGGTTTGGGTTCGAGGGGCGTGCCCTGATTGTGGAGTCGGTTGAGGTCGAGGCGCGCAGTGCGGAGCGTGCTGCCGCCCCCTCCACCATCGCTTCGCGATGGTCCCCCTCCCCCGTTACCATGGGGGAGGAACGGACCCGCGTACAATTCTTCAGTCAGGGCGCCTGGCACGACGCTGTCGTGTTGGATGCGCAGACGCTGACGTCTGTCGAAGGCCCAGCCCTGATCGTCGAGCCGCATCAGACCATCGTGGTCGAGGCGGGATGGCGCGCGGAGCGTAACCCGCATGGGATCGTACTGACGCGCGGCGGCATGGCAGCGGCGAAACGGACGACGGCGGAGGTGGATCCGGTCGCGCTCGAAGTGTTCGCCAACCTGTTCATGGGGATCGCGGAGGAGATGGGCGCGGTGCTGCAGAACACCGCCACCAGCGTGAACATCAAGGAGCGCCTCGATTTTTCCTGCGCGGTATTCGACGCGGAAGGCGGTCTCGTGGCGAACGCGCCGCATATGCCGGTGCATCTGGGCTCGATGGGCGATTGCGTCACGGCGGTGATGGCGAAGCACCCGCAGATGCGCGACGGCGATGTGTTCGTGACCAACGCGCCTTACGACGGCGGAACGCCTTCTTCGTCGCTTCGCGTGGACATCATGCCGATATCGGCGGGATCACGCCCGGTTCGATGCCGCCCTTCTCGGTGGATATTGCCGAAGAAGGCGCGCTGTTCGATGGCATCCGCATGGTGCATGCGGGCGTGTTCGACGAGGCGGCGGTGCGCGATGTGCTGGCCGCCGGCGCCTGGCCGGCGCGCAATCCGGAACAGAACCTCGCCGATCTGCGCGCGCAGGCGGCAGCCTGTGCCAAGGGTGCGGAGGGGCTGCGTCAAGCCTGTGCTGCGCATGGTCTGGACGTGGTCGCGGCCTATATGCGGCATGTGCAGGACAATGCCGAGGAGTCCGTGCGGCAGGTCATCGGGCGGCTGTCCGACGGCAGTTTCGAGATGGCGATGGATTCCGGCGCCGTCATTCGTGTCGCGGTGACCGTCGATCGCGCGACGCGCACAGCGAAGATCGATTTCGCGGGGACAAGCGCGCAGGCGGCGAACAACTTCAACGCACCGGGATCGGTGACCAAAGCAGCGGTGCTCTATGTCTTCCGCTGCCTGGTCGACAGCGATATCCCGATGAACGCGGGCTGCCTGAAACCACTCGAGATCGTGGTGCCGGAGGGATGCTTCCTGCGGCCACGGCCGCCGGGCGCAGTGGCGGCAGGCAATGTCGAGACCTCGCAGGCAGCGGTCGATGCGCTGTTCGGTGCGCTGGGCGTTCTGGCGGCATCGCAAGGCACGATGAACAATCTCACCTTCGGCAATGCGCAACATCAGTATTACGAGACGATCTGCGGCGGCGCCGGTGCCGGCGCGGCGTTCGACGGACAGTCGGCGGTGCATACGCATATGACCAACTCGCGGTTGACCGATCCCGAGGTGCTGGAGACGCGGTTTCCGGTGCGGGTCGAGGAATTCCGCATTCGCGATCACTCGGGCGGTGACGGCGCACACCGTGGCGGCGAGGGGACGGTGCGGCGGATTCGGTTCCTGGAAGACATGACGGCTGCGATATTGTCGACGCGGCGTGTGACGGAGCCGTTCGGACTTGGCGGCGGCGCGGCCGGCGCGAAGGGCCGAAATGCGGTGTTGCGCAAAGACGGTACGCGCGTTGAATTGAAGGGCTGCGACGAGATCGATGTCGCGGCCGGCGATGCCATCGTGATCGAAACACCGGGCGGCGGCGGGTTTGGAGAGAAATCATGACGACAGTACTCATCACCGGTGCCAATCGCGGGATCGGGCTCGAATTCGTGCGGCAATACGCGGCGGAAGGCGCCGATGTGATTGCGTGCTGCCGTGCGCCCAGCGATGCGGCAGAGCTGAAAACCGTCAAAGGCAAGGTGCGCGTGCTGGCGCTGGAAGTGACGGACGACGGCTCGGTCGCAGCGCTCGCCGACGCGCTCAAGGGCATGGCAATCGACATCCTGATCAACAACGCCGGGCTCGGCTCGCGCGAGAGTGCGCGCGGGCGGATCGATTCCGCGGCATGGCTGAAGCTCTTCGCGGTCAACAGCGTGGCACCGGTCGCGGTGTCTGCAGCACTCCTGGAGAATCTGAAAGCCGGCAAGGACAAGAAGCTGGTGACGATCACGAGCCAGCTCGGCTCGATCGCCAATCACGACGGCGGCGCCTTTCCCTACCATGCGTCGAAAGCGGCGGTGAACTCGTTCATGCATGGGCTTTCGCGCAGCCTGGCGGGCGACGGAATCGCGGTCGGAATCTTCCATCCCGGCTGGGTCAAGACCGACATGGGCGGCCAGTCGGCGCCGGTCACGCCCGAGCAGAGCGTTGCCGGTTTGCGGGCGCGGATCGCGGAACTCTCCCTCGACAACACCGGGTCGTTCCGCGACTTCTCCGGCAAGACGCTTCCCTGGTAGGCGTTCTGGGCTTGCTCAGCAGGCGCACGAAAATTTTTCCGGGTGCGATTCCCGAACAGATTCAACGCAGGCCCGATTCGGGACATTTGACGGCTGCGTGACGGCTTTGCGATGCTGGCTGTGCATCCAGGACTGGAGGGCTTCCATGGTCCGCGAGCTGCAGATCTTCACGGTCGGACTCGTGTTTTTGTTTCTGGGGGCGGTCGTCGCGGGCGTATTCTGAACCGCGGGATCGAAACGCAATTCGAGCCGCGGCGGGGGTGCCGCGGCTTTTTCTTTTTCGGACGGGAGCGATCAGGCCGCGCTCTTCGCGCGCGGATCGTAGTTGAGGAGCGGGCCGAGCCAGCGTTCGGCTGTCGCCATGTCCCAGCCCTTGCGTTTGGCGTAATCCTCGACCTGGTCGCGTTCGATCTTCCCGACGCCGAAGTAACGCGACTCCGGATGCGAGTAGTAGAAGCCGCTGACGGAGGAGCCCGGCCACATCGCGTAGCTCTCGGTGAGCTTCACGCCGATCTTGTGTTCCGCATCGAGAAGCTTGAAGAGCGTCGCCTTCTCGCTGTGCTCGGGCTGGGCCGGATAGCCCGGCGCGGGGCGGATGCCGCGATAGGCTTCGGCGATCAGCTGGTCGTTGGTAAAGTTCTCGTTGTGGCTGTAGCCCCAGAAATCGCGGCGCACGCGCTCATGCAGGCGCTCCGCGAAGGCTTCGGCGAGGCGATCGGCGAGGGCGGACAGCAGGATGGCGGAATAATCGTCCTGCGCATCCTTGAAGCGCTTGACGTGATCGTCCTCGCCGATGCCGGCGGTAACGACGAAGGCGCCGATATAGTCCTCGGCCTCGCCCTTCGGCGCGATGAAATCGGCGAGTGCCATGTTCGGTTTGCCCGACTCGCGGGCCATCTGCTGGCGCAGCGTATGCAGCGTGTGGATCGGGAATTTGCGCGCCTTGTCGCCGAAGATCTGGATGTCGTCGTCACCGGCCGTGTTGGCAGGATAGAAGCCGACGACGGCGCGGGCCTCGATCCACTTTTCGTCGATGATCTTCTTCAGCATCTTCTGCGCATCGGCATAGAGGTTGCGAGCGGCTTCGCCGACCGTGGCATCTTCGAGGATCGACGGGTATCTGCCGACCAGCTCCCAGGTCTGGAAGAACGGCGTCCAGTCGATGTATTTCGCCAGCTCGGCGAGGTCGTACTCCTTGTAGACGCGGGTGCCGAAGAAATTCGGGGCCGGCGGCGCGTAATCCCTCCAGTCGAGCTTGAGCTTGTTGGCGCGCGCCTGTTCGAGGGTCAGGCGGCGGCCGGGTGCGCGCTGCGCGGCGTGGGTCCTGGCGATCTGCTCGTATTCGGCGCGGACATTGGCCTTGAAGTCGGTCGCAAGCGTGTCGCTGAGCAGCGACGAGGCGACGCCGACGGCGCGGCTGGCGTCGGTGACATACACCGTCTGGCCGGCGCGGTAGCCGGGATCGATCTTGACCGCGGTGTGAACGCGGCTGGTCGTGGCACCGCCGATCAGGAGCGGAATATCGAAGCCCTGGCGCTCCATCTCGTTCGCGACATGCACCATCTCGTCCAGCGAGGGCGTGATGAGGCCGGAGAGGCCGATGATATTGGCCCCCTGCTCTTTCGCGGCGTCCAGGATCTTCTGCGCCGGGACCATGACGCCGAGGTCGATGACCTCGTAACCGTTACATTGCAGCACGACGCCGACGATGTTCTTGCCGATGTCGTGCACGTCGCCTTTCACAGTCGCCATGATGATCTTGCCGGCGCTCGTGAGCTCGCCCTTCTCGGACTTTTCGTCCTCCATGAATGGCAGGAGGTAGGCGACCGCCTTCTTCATCACGCGGGCGGACTTCACGACCTGGGGCAGGAACATCTTGCCCGAGCCGAACAGGTCGCCGACCACATTCATGCCGGTCATCAGCGGTCCTTCGATCACGTCGAGCGGGCGCTTGGACGCGACGCGCGCTTCCTCGGTGTCTTCGGCGACAAAGGTGTCGATGCCGTGGACCAGGGCATGCGTGATGCGCTCCTGCACAGGGAGCGTGCGCCAGGCAGCTGTGTCCGCCTGCGCAGCCTCGCCCTTGCCGCGGTATTTCTGCGCGATTTCGAGCAGGTTCTCGGTCGCTTCGGCCTTGCGGTTGAACAGCACGTCCTCGATGGCGTCGCGCAACTCAGCCGGGATATTCTCATAGACCGTGAGCTGGCCGGCGTTGACGATGCCCATGTCCATGCCCGCCTTGATGGCATGGTAGAGGAATACCGAGTGCATGGCCTCGCGCACCGGCTCGTTGCCGCGGAAGCTGAACGAGAAGTTGGAGACGCCGCCCGAGATGTGGGCGTGCGGGCAGGCCTCGCGGATGCGGCGCGTGGCGTCGATGAAGGCACGGCCGTAATCGTTGTGCTCTTCGATGCCGGTGGCGACGGCGAAGATGTTCGGATCGAAGATGATGTCTTCGGCCGGGAAGCCGAGCTTGTCGACGAGGATGTCGTAGGCGCGTTTGCAGATGTCGACCTTGCGGTCCTCGGTGTCGGCCTGACCGGTCTCGTCGAACGCCATAACGACGACGGCGGCGCCGAAGCGCATCACTTCCTGCGCGCGCTCGATGAAAGCCGCCTCGCCTTCCTTGAGCGAGATCGAATTGACGATGGGTTTGCCCTGGCAGGCCTTCAAGCCCGCCTCGATCACCGACCATTTGGACGAGTCGATCATCAGCGGAACGCGGGCGATATCGGGTTCGGACGCGATCAGGTTCACGAAGCGCGTCATCGCCGCTTCGGAATCGATCAGGCCTTCGTCCATGTTGATATCGATGATCTGGGCGCCGTTGGCGACCTGGTCGCGCGCGACGTCAAGCGCCTTCTCGTAATCGTTGGCGGCGATCAGCTTGCGGAATTTCGCGGAGCCGGTGATGTTGGTTCGCTCGCCGACGTTCACGAAGTTGAGGTCCGGGGTGAGCGTGAAGGGTTCGAGGCCCGAGAGGCGCATGTATTTCGGCTTCTGCGGGATTTGGCGCGGCGGGACGTCCTTCACCGCCTTGCCAAAGCGGGAGATGTGATCCGGCGTGGTGCCGCAGCAGCCGCCGACGATGTTCACGAGGCCGGAGCGGGCAAACTCGCCGATCAGGCCGGCCATGTTCTCCGGCGTGTCGTCATAGCCGCCGAATTCGTTGGGCAGGCCGGCGTTGGGATGCGCGCTGACCAGCGTCTCGGCAGTGTTGGCGAGCTCGGCGATGTAGGGGCGCAACTCCTTCGCGCCGAGCGCGCAGTTGAGGCCGACGGCGAACGGGTTGGCGTGCTTGATCGAGTGATAGAACGCTTCCGGCGTCTGGCCGGTAAGCGTCCGGCCGGAGAGGTCGGTGATGGTGCCGCTGATCCAGATGGGCAGGCGGATGCCCAGCTCGGCATAGGCTTCCTCGATGGCGAAGATCGCGGCCTTGGCGTTCAGCGTGTCGAAGATCGTCTCGATCATCAGCACGTCGGAGCCGCCGTTGATGAGGCCGATGGCGGCTTCCTTATAGGTGCGGCGCAGATCGTCGAAGGTGATGTTGCGGAAAGCCGGATCGTTCACGTCGGGCGAGATGCCGGCGGAGCGGTTGGTCGGACCGAGCACGCCGGCGACAAGGCGCGGACGGTCGGCGGTAGAGGCGGCGTCGCAGACCTCGCGGCAGAGTCGCGCGCCTTCGTAGTTCAGCTCGCCGACGAGATGTTCGAGACCGTAATCGGCCTGCGAGCTCTCGGTCGAGGTGAAGGTATTGGTCTCGAGGAAGTCGACGCCGGCGTTGAGATACTGGTTGCCAATATCGCGGATGATGTCGGGGCGCGTGAGCGTAAGCAGGTCGTTGTTGCCCTTCAGCTCATGGCCATGATTGCCGAAACGCTCGCCGCGGAAATCCTGTTCCTGGAGCTTGTAGGTCTGGATCAGGACGCCCCAGGAGCCGTCGAGCAGAAGGATGCGCTTTTGCGCTTCCTTCTTGAGCCATTCGAGGCGGGCGGCGCGGGTGAAACTCATGACAGATCCTTCGGCACCAACCCCATGATGCGGCAGGCCGCATAGGTCAGGTTGGGCTGGTTGAGCGTGTAGAAGTGAAACTGGTCGAAGCCACGCGCACGCAGCTCCTGCACCTGCTCGGCGAGCACAGCGGCGGCGACGATGCGGCGGGTCTCAAGATCGTCATCGAGCCCCTCATAGGCGCGCGAGAGCCAGGCCGGGACGGTGGCGCCGGCGCGGGAAGACATGCGCTCGATGCCGCGGAAAGCCGTCGTCGGCATGATGCCGGGAACAACGGGCACGGTGATACCGGCGGCGGCGGCCTTGTCGCGGAAGCGGGCGATGGTGTCGCTGTCGAAACAGAACTGCCCGAGCGCGCGCGTGGCACCGGCATCGACCTTCTTCTTCAGGAGATCGATGTCGTGATCGAGCGAGGGCGAGTCCGGATGCTTCTCGGGATAGAACGAGACCGAGATGTCGAAGGGCGCGACAGCGCGGATGCCGGCGATCAATTCGGGCGTCGAGCGGAAGCCTTCGCTGTGCGGATTGTAGGGACCTTTCATGTCAGGCATGTCGCCGCGCAGGGCGACGATGTGGCGGATGCCGGCGTCCCAATAGCCGTGCAGGATTTCCTCGATCTCGGCTTTCGGATGTCCGACGCAGGTGAGATGCGCCGCGGGCTTCAGCGTCGTCTCGTCGACGATGCGCTTGACCGTGGCGTGGGTGCGTTCGCGGGTCGAGCCGCCGGCGCCATAGGTCACGGAGACGAAAGACGGCTGCAAGGGCTCGAGGCGGCGGATAGCCTTCCACAGAGTCTCTTCCGCTTCGGCGGTGCGCGGCGGCGAGAACTCGAAAGAGACCGTGAGCGGACGCGTGTGGGAAACAAGCTGGCTGAGGCTCATGCGGCTTCTGCTTTCGCGTTCGTCGCGGCTTTGGCGAGCCAGAGCTTGACGGTGAGCTTGTCGGGACCGGCGGCGATGGCTTCGCTGGCGAGTGGTTCGAGGCCAGCGGCGGCGAACCAGCCCTGCACTTCGCGATCGGAGAAACCCAGCCGGCGATGGGCGAAGTCCGTGCGCAGGAATTCCATCTCGTGCGGCGCGAAATCGGCGATCAGCAGGCGGCCACCGGCACGCATGACCCGCGCAGCTTCGAGCACGGCGGCGCCCGGATCGTCGAGATAGTGCAGCACCTGATGGAAGAGAACGGCGTCGAAACCGCTGAACGCATTCCCGTTCGGGAAGGGCAGACGGAAAGTATCGCCGAGGCGAACCTGCGCGTGATGGATATCGGCGCGCGCGAGACGGTCGCGCGCGATGGCGAGCATCTCGGGCGAGACGTCGACGCCGACGGCGCGCTTCACATAGGGCGCGAGCAGTTCGAGCATGCTGCCGGTGCCGGTGCCGGCATCGAGCAGCGAGTCCATCGGATGCTGGGCGATGTGGCGGACGATGGCAGCCTCGACATCCTTGTCGGGCGCGTGGAGGGCACGGATGCGCTCCCATTCAGCGGCGTTGGCCTTGAAGAAGGCAGCGGCTTCGGCGGCGCGGGCATCGCGGACCGCCGCGAGGCGCTTGGAGTCGGCACCGAGATCTTCGGGCGTGGCGATGGCGGCGATGGCGGCGCCGAGTTCGGCTCCCTGCCCCCGGTCGGCGGCGCGGTAGAACACCCAGCTGCCTTCCTTGAAACGCTCGATCAGGTGGGCCTCGCTCAGGAGCTTCAGATGGCGGGAAACGCGGGGCTGGGATTGGCCGACGATCTCGACCAGCTCGCTGACCGTCAGCTCGGCCTGACGGAGAAGCAGCAACAGGCGCAGCCGGGTCGGGTCGCCGGCGGCGCGGAGCATGGTGACGAGGTTATCCATTTGCCCTTTGGTCGCGCATCCTGACGCAAACCGGTTCCCACTTGGCGGGGCTGCGCTCCCGCCAGAACATATAAACATATCTTTATATGGGAATGCAATGGCCGTTATTTGACCGCAGCGAGCGCATCCTGTCCCAAGGCGACCGCAGTGGCGCGATCTTCTGCCATGCGGTGATCGCCGATTTTCCAGCCACCGCAGGCGGACTTTACCAGGGCCTTCTCGATGGTGCCGTCACCCGGCACGACCGGACTGGCATCGGACTGGTCACCGGATACGGCGAGCACCTGACCTTTCTCGCCATAAAAAACCCCGCCACCGCGCATCAGGGCGCCGGACTTACAGTCGAACAGATATTGGACCCGGTAATCGATGACGCCCTGGGCAGCAATATTCTGTGGACCGGGCAGGACCCAGAGGACATACCCGGCTTGGGTACCGTCGTCGCGCGGGGAAATGGAGTCGGTGTCCAGCAGAAGCGCCTTGCCGTCGGCAACGCCGATCAGGATGTAGGATTCAGGCGGCCGCGCCGCTGCGGAAACGGCAAGCAGAATACCCGCCGCAAGGACGACTTTTCCGAAATGTGTTCCGATGTTCATGCGGGGAGCTTAGCGGAAGTTGTGCCGATGACTCACGCCCTCGCAAAGTTTTCATGAAGCGGGGGCTGCGGACGGCGGGATTTGGCGGCATATAGGGGGCCGGTGGGGGAAAAATGCGGCTGTTCAGACCGATTGCGATGGCGTTCGCGGCCTTATGGCTCGCCGGGTGCTCCGCGCCGACACCCGCGATGCTGGCGGCCAACGATCCGTGGGAGCCGACCAACCGCGACGTCCTGAAGATCAACGGCAAGATCGATCGCTACTTCGTGGTCCCGACGGTCGGGCTCTATTTCCTCGTGCTCGGCGATGGCGGGCGCAAGATGGCGCACAACTTCCTGCAGAATCTCTCGCTGCCGACCGTATTCGTGAACGATGTGCTGCAAGGCGAAGGGGGCCGCGCGGCGCAGACATTGGAGCGTTTCACGCTCAACTCAACCGTCGGGCTGGGTGGGTTCTTCGATCCGGCGACGCGGCACTGGCATATCCCCGGACATGGTGAGGACTTCGGCCAGACCCTGGCGGTCTATGGCGCGGGTGAAGGGCCCTACATGATCCTGCCCTTCTTCGGGCCGCAGCCGCCGCGCGACGCAGCCGGGCTGGTTGTGGACGCCGTCGTGCTCGATCCCTGGAATTATGTGCCGTTCAAGCAGCATATCTGGTGGGATGCCGGGCGCTATTACTTTACGCTGCTGGACCTGCGCGGGCAGACTTATTCGACGATTCAGGGGATCCAGCGCAGTTCGGTGGATTATTATGCGTCCTTGCGCAGCCTTTACAGGCAGATGCGCAATGCCGAGATTCGCAACGGAAAGCCGGAGACTGCCGACCTGCCGGATTTCTGAACCTGACTTCCTGAATGGGCGCGCCACGAACTTGCCACAAGCCGACGCTCCAATCGGGTTTCACGCGTTATGCATTGGGGATTTTCTTTTGATGTCCGAGACGACCATGAAATTCACAACGCTGGCGCGCCGCGCCGTTCTCGCGGTCCTTCTGTCCGTGGCGGCCTTCGCCGCGGCACCGGCTTCCGCCGCCTCGCCGGCGGAAAGCTTCGTGCAGACCAATGTGCAGAAGGGTCTCTCGATCCTGAACAACAAGGCCCTTGGCGAGGACCAGAAGCGCAGCCAGTTCCAGAGCTTCCTGATCGGCCTGACCGACATGAAGCGGATTGCGAACTTCACTCTCGGCGTCTATCGCAAGAGCGCGAGCCCGCAGGAGCAGGACCAGTTCGCAGCCGCGTTCCAGGCCTATGCCATCGCGGTCTACCAGTCTTACTTCGCGAAATATTCGGGCCAGACGTTGCGCGTCACCGGCTCGACCGAGAAGTCGCCCGGCGACACCATCGTGCAGACCATGCTGATCGATCCCAACGATCACAGCGGCAAGCAGCCGCTCGAGGTCGACTTCCGCGTTCTGACCGACAACGGCAAGTTCGTCGTGGTGGATTTCGCTGTCGGCGGTATCTGGCTGGCCATCGAGGAGCGCGACCAGTTCAGCGGCTTCCTCGGCCAGAACGGCGGCAATATCCAGACGCTGATCAAGCATCTGGGCGATCTGGCGAAGTCTTATAAATAGGCGTTGGCGCGGCTTTGCCGCCGGCCAACCCAAAGCCGCGCCAACGCGCATTATGAGCCGCTGAAGCGTTTTGCCAGAATGTGAT
>Ga0310811_10012918_pt1 | contig 10863 bp, 11 predicted proteins | sample YCmetagenome_FD_207642 | JGI IMG/M metagenome (GOLD analysis project Ga0310811, IMG submission 207642) | Soil microbial communities from experimental microcosm in Duke University, North Carolina, United States - YC | ecosystem: Engineered > Artificial ecosystem > Soil microcosm > Unclassified ...
GTTACAGTTGGTCGGTCACCTGGCGTAAAGCAGACTTCAGTCCGGGTCGTCATCAAACTGCTGTGTCTCGCAAAATGACAGTCAGCAGTTCAGTGGTCGCAGAAAAGGACGAAACTGGGCGTATATTCTATAGCACTGTTGGACATAGTACCGGCATCCCAGCCAAGACGGTACGCACCATGGCAGGCCTCCCAGTCACATCTCATTTCACAGCTTCTCAACAGACTCCACGTACTACCGATATCAAAGCACCTACCCAAAACCGATTTCTCAATGTCAAATCCTTTCAGGCTCTAGGACATAGCATCTCAGCAATATTCCTCCCAGCTGGATATCCAAACACTGTCACTCCTGGTGAGCACCTCAACACAACATTCTAGCCATCCTCTTCCTCATGTACATTGTAAACACACGCAGATTATCTGCGGTCAGTAGCTCCTACCGCTACGTGAGCATCATGGTCTCACACATTACCGTACCTTTGTCCCAGCTATCAAATGTACAATGACATGCAGGAATTTTGCAGTTCTTTGTCGGGTTTACTGGCATCTAGAGGCGCACTCGAAGGTATGCTCGGACCTTCATACAGATACAATTGCGCTCAGTTCGGTGATACAGGTTTTGGAGTGGGCGACGCATCAGCATCAGCAACCCAGGCGCTTCTTCTGACGGTACTGAAAGACGTTTGTTCGCGGTTCACAAGTAAGTTTCCTTTATCTACTCTGTACATCCCGCACCTACCGGCAACGTTCCTCCAGCCATAATAGGCGCCTATTACTTTGGTACCTCCTTATACCCCGAAACCAAAACATTCCGCTTTCTCGCAGATGTCATCAACGACACCTCCATCGTCCTAGACACCATATCACCATATTTCACCAGCATATCCATATCCCCTTCATCTCCATATATCCCTTCAGGCTCGACTCTCCAGATCGTGGCGCTGTGTATGAGCGGAGCCATGAGATCTCTTTGTGGACTCGTCGCAGGCGGGTCAAAAGCAGCACTCACAGACCACTTTGCTTCACCCGTGAACAGCAAGGGCGACGTAGGTGAATTGAACGCTAAAGCCGCAAGTAGATCAACTGTAGTTGCATTGACCGGTGTCTTGGTAAATACCCTTTGAGAATCATGGTCACAGCTGATTGGACAATATTAATAGCTTGGAACGCTCATCGTTCCTTATATCACGACCCGCACCTCAACTTACACCGCCCTTTTCTTCCTCGTCTTTGGTCATCTTTTAGCTAATTATCTTGCGGTGCGCAGCGTCGTACTCAGATCGTTTAATAGGCAACGGTCGAACATCCTTTGGAGCACATTTCGTAACTCGAAAACAGGAGCAGACGGACGTTCTGTCGCCCTGACGCCAAAGGATGTATCAAACCGAGAGATAATTCTTGACATTCCTAGCCGCATCCGCGATGCAGTCACCAACAGAATCATCGGACATTGCTCGTTAGGCGTATCTGTGCAGTATGCTATGACACGCTGTACCACATCACATGTTCTCAAGATGCTTCAGCACTTCCAGGCAGTACCGTACGTTCTCTTCGTGGCGGAGCCTCCATCATGGGGGCAACGCGGACCATGTATTTTGGTATCTTTCAAAGAAGGATACGGATCCCTGGACCAATTGCACGCTTGGCTACACGCGCAGGAGATAGCTGCAATGTGGAGTGCCCAGCATATGCGTCCCAGTCCTAGTAAAATCGAGGACTTGGTGCTCTCGACGCACGAGACGCTCAGGAAGGAGTTCTCTCGTTTCATGGGCTGTATGAAGGAAGCGGGGTGGAACATTGAAGAAGGTGCGATGATGATGGGATCTCCGGGTAGTGTGATCATGTCGCCTGAGACGAAGAAGGATGTATGATTTCTTTCTAGAGGTACGCAGTAGCAGTGGGTTTACCTGGTGTGTGCGATTGTATATGAACATATGTTGTTTGATCTATTCCACTATGATACCTGCACGCAGACAATATATGTACAAGTCGTTACCTCCTGTCGTTGCATATGATTTTGAGGGAAACTGACAAAAGGAAGCGCCTGAACACGATATTGGCACTATCTTGCTTTTAATCGCTCGTTGACGGAGTGTATCTCTACCAATTTTCACGTCATGCGTAAAAGGGTCTGTTCTGAAATACAGAGCTAGCCTCAGGTCCGCCTTCGTCTTTTCCTTCCGATCTTTATATATAACAGGCTACCTGCTGCTATCTCGCATCGATGCGATATCTGATAATTGGGTCCTTGACAATTCATTTGTATTTTCTCACCTCCCGCATCGTCTCAGTTCCCTCATTATTCGTAGTCGTCACTACTTGCGGCCTTACGATACATCTTCTAGGGGCCAAATCATGATGCATGATGACGAGCGGCCCGATGCATTTCCGGGACTAGCCGCTGGACCTGATCATGCTTCTGTGTGTCATCCCGTTCCTTATTTTTGACGGTCAACCTCGTCTGTTCTACTATCGCAGTCTTGTCTATATTATACCCTCTCTGCGGGATTGTGCCTCTACAACAGACTCATGGTGTTGTTGACATGAACAAAGGTATTATAAAACACCCTCTCACACAATATTGTATACTCGACTCGACAACTTCATGTCTCGAACGATGATAGCATGCTGGCGTTATAACACTCCTGTCAGTCCAATCCTAGTTTGTTGCAAGGACAGCTGGAGGTCTGCACTTGTATCACCTCATATTCTGAGCGTGTTTGCATTTGTTCGGTACCAACACCATGTCACACAAGCATGAAGTTGGGAGGCTCACAAACCGATCGAGACTTGGACCGCTTGTGAAAGCATAGACTCGATATATATTTCTTTCCCGTTACGACTCATACACAGTCTATTTCGTGTCATTCTACAACTATATTCTTGTAGGCGTCAGTTCATACCCACTCAAAGAGACGGGCGCCTAGAGCGGGTTACCGGTTCAATCAAACCCTCCATTCTTCCCCTAAGCAATCATACTCAACTACAGGTGCCACCGTTATCAGCGTCAGCGACCAATCCGTTGCTCTCAGCACCATTGTCAATCCACACTCCTGCAATATCAACTAATCATCATGATGGCCGGCAGTTGCCTCCTGCAGTTCCAGTCCTCCCTCACTGCCAGTCGGAGTTCAGGCCGACCACATCCTCCCTAGTGAAGCGATACAATAAAAGCGCTACCATGTGAGCTTATCGTATTTCGAATGAATCCATGGACTGATCAGGATCGCAGCAAGTCAAACTTGTTAGTATTCCTGCTGGAAAGAGAGACTATACAGAGTGAGTCCGGTCATATAATTGGATCAACAGTGCTTGATGGCGGAGCATAGCACAGAAGACAGTTGCGACTGGTGTGCTTGTGTACATCCTGAAGGAGCGCTCTGCTTTCATGAGTCCTCCGTCGCTTATCACAGGTATCAGAGTATACACAGCGACTCGTACATGTAGGACGAAAGACTCCGACCTAGCATGACCTCGTGTATCAATGAGTTGCTCTCTCTGACGACTTGTGGATTGCAGCTGCGCAGTGATGAAATAGAGCTCGTGGTCTTGGTTCTTTACGCCTTCGGGGTATGCAATCCAGCATCAGTACTGGCAAGTCTGTCGTTCTATGTATTCATGATCTGGTCGTGAAATTCTTCTGACAGAGTGATGGAATAGAACTTGGAGTACTAGCACAAGATTGATCAGATTTCAGGCAACACTGCGAGCTGTATCCCGGTGACAAGCTGTCAGGCCCTCAGTTGCTCAAGGAACTCGAGGAAGTTGCTGTACATGCTAGTGCTTCCCTCTCAGTATATCACGTGTTGCTAGAAGGAGTTGATAGCTATTACGACGGATTTGTCGTTGTCGCCCTTTGACGGCGATGAATAATTCCGGATCGGATCGATCTATTTGAAGGCAAACGAGAGTTCGATTTGTGGCGGCTGAACCATCACTGATTCTTCACATTAGATAACTTCGAGGTTACGCATTATACATGTGTCATAGGCAAGCATAATGTTTTGATCCTGTTTTCCTCCTCGGAATGATTTCTTCGCAGCCAAGTTTATGTGCTATTTCTGTGGGTTCTGCGGTACATGATATATCGCTCCTAACCAGCGGAACTCATTTTTCGATTTTTGCGGACTCCTTGAAGTCCGTTTAAACGTACACCAGACCCCCTCCACCCAGGAGAGGAAGCCAAAGCCCGTAATAGCTCCTGCACAGGTAATCAACGCCGCGCCGCTCGGCCCTCCGCGGACACACATGGAAGAACTCCGACGAGCATGAGCACCAACTCCGCGCGCCGGAAGGACTTCAACAGCAAGCTGAGCAGTGAGTCGCCAGGCATTGGGATGTATTGCGTACCGCGATTCTCATCACTTTACACTTTTTTTGTTATATCAGTCAACTGTAATGGTAGCAGTGAACGTCAGTTTCCTATCTGTCCTTTCCGTCGATCTCCAGGATGTGGGTTCGGTCGTGGTCATCAGCACGTGCATTTATTTGTTTTGCATTGTTAGATCGTTGGCTTCTCACTTGACAGAACCGGATGTATGGGCAGGAATTTGCAGACACGGCGGTGAGCAATGAACGGTGCACCGATGGTCAAATATCGCTGGAATAAAGTCATATTCCTCTCACGAATGACAGAATATGTATTTGGCACCAAGTCTCTCGTAACTGTGCACGGTTTTCCGTATCTATGCTATTGTGGGGGTGAGTATTTAGTTGTTGTTGGACCTCCATTACTCACGGAGGTCCTGTTCTCCTGTAGCATGGTATATTTCATAATTTCGTTCTCTTACCAGATCTTCACGTTCACGTTCACGTTCACGTCACGTCCATTATCACTCTCGCGACCACTGGGAGCGCATGCGGCATTATGACGCTTTACATGCTGTGGCTCGTTAGTGCGGCGAGGGATTTTCATATTTGCCGTGATTGCAAGCGCAGCTCGAGGTTTGTCAGATACTAAATTGGGTATGATATTGGCCACAACATTGATAGTGACTCGGTAGAGTTAAATCCCAATCAATGATTCGGTGATTATAGCTACTTTCATATTGATAGACCAAATTTCATATTTTTCGTCTCACCGCTTCTATTTGCTTGTGGAGCTGAACAAACAAGTTTAACGTCCCGATACCTTGGTTGGACAAATAATAATCGGGAAATAAGTTCAAGGAGGTTGTCCGAGTCGGAAGCAGCGAACTCTAGTATTCCACCCTTGATCTACCCGAGCAGGATTTACAGTAAAAGGGACCCTGTTGTTTTGTCCAGCTTCACAAGTAAATAGAAGCGGTAAGACGGAAAAAATGAAAACTGGTCTATTGATATGTAATAGCTGGCAGCTTCTACTATATCAGACATCCCAACAGCGCACTACAGCTTATAATTGCATTTACATTTGCAAATCGACAGCCGCATTAATGACCCTGTCTATGTCAATTCGACACTATTGCTCGCGTCTATGATATTCCACGCCTAAATAGTATGTCAGCCAGAGAGGTGGAAATAATCAATCTTTAGATGATTTTAGTGTGGTTCAGGAAACATAAGCCGTGAGCCGCCAAAGTCAGCACACCCATGAGGAGTAAGTCAGCCAAAGATGATGAATTCTCCATATCAAAAATTAGTCTTACATGTTATTGACATTAATGAATACTTCTTGTAAGAATCCAACAGGAAGCCGATGGATTGGGAGGGGGTTGTATAGCTCGAAATTGACGGTAGAGACGAGGCTGACCGTCCCCGCGGTCCCGCGCCGCTGACGAGTCATGGGAGAAATCAATGATATGAGCAAATGTTTAACCACTTCCTGCCCTAGGCAGTGGGAGGTTGCGTTTACGCCTGCGCCAATGCTTTGCAAAGGTTCCGAACGAGTAAAAGAACGTACCGTTATTTTGAGACCTGCGACTCGGGTGATCTAGAATATAACTCACTTGACGACATCAATGCTGAGTCCGCTCAATTAAAGGACATTTGTAATGGGATGCTGCTTTGGACTGCGATATCTGAATGAGACGGAAGTATTACAGTACGTAGATGTGATAATGGCCCCGGATCCCACTCCATCAATTCTTTTCATTAGTAAGTAAATTTTACGTTATAACTTTGAGTTGTCCAGCAAATTTGCAATTTCAGACTCAGTTACACTCACTGTCCTTGACTGTACCACTAGAATCTAATCACTCATCTACGCAAAACTCATGTACACTGCCAGAAACCAGTGTCGGCGCTAGGAAATCTACGACAAGTTCCATTTACTACACGTTCATCTCACTAATGCATTTAACTACATTCGACAATTGACGGATTTTCAATTATTCCACACCAAATGGACCTCAGGATTGCGTGGCAGTCTTGCTGGCACCATTGCAGATAGGATCATCTATTCCAAGACACAACCCCACGAGAAGTAATTCAGAAGACCTTCGAAACTCAGCCAAGGGGATTCCGGTGGATAGGTTCTTCCTATACCACCAAGTATTCGCTATGAAGAGCGATATTCAGTATATAAAGCAACCCATCTTCCTACTCTCCTCTTCAGATTAATCATATCACATCATCACAAACAATGCGTTTCTCTGCCATTGCCTTCGTCGTCGTTGCTGCTTTGACATCATCCATATCGGCCTTGCCCACTGACGATGGCACTAGAGTCCCCGCCCGCTCGGCTCAATGTTCCACATTTTGCGTCAGAAATTCGCAATGCGTGGGCTGCCCTCAGGGATATTGCGTAAGTACCACTAGTTTGCGTCCTGGATTTAATAACATCACTCACCACCATGACAGACCCCTCTTTTCTGCCAAGTGAGCCGTGTTTCTGCTTGTCTGGTATGGTTGTTTGTACTGACGCTTGGGTTAACAGTAGATTGCGCAGTTGACCAATGTGTTGGCTTATAAACAAATTTTCCTACCGCTCGAGTCGAGCAATGGAGGTTTTGGAATACCAATAGTAGTAGGGGGCTCACTTGTAAATCCTGTTTGTAACATGATGGCGCTAAGCTGGTTCGAAAGTCTTGATTAAAATCTTTGGCACAACGGAAGTAACATCCACCCACAATTCTAAGCCTCCTGCGTGGGGTATTTGAGAAGAGCTCTACAACAGTGTGTGATGCAATTGTAGCAGTATGATCTAGATGCGCGATTCGCATCCTTGCCCGCCACTACCGAATGGTGAATCCCAAAACAGGTCCAGTAATGAATTTGCATGTTAGCCTATGATGTGTGATTGCAGCGAATTTGTACATGAAAAGGATTGAAGTTAACACACGAGAGCAGCCACTAAAGCTACTGCTAAAAAGTGAGCTTGGGTACAAAATACATCTTCGTCACGAGTCCTTTGGTTCTTGTCAGCACCTGGCTCCAATACATCAAGCAAAAACGAATCCATCTGAAATTATCGCTTTCCTCTCCAGGCAGATGTGCCCCCAATGGGCATGCCGAAGCTCCCAAAAGTAGAAGCAGCAACGCTCGCCGGAGTCCCAACATCGCTAGTTGGACTAGTGATGCCTCCCGACGATCCCTTGTGTCCATGAGCTGCAACCCCGAATGAGGAGCGGAAGGAAGACGCCGGAGCGGACTGTATGAAGAGGAATTTGTTAGGTAGCGGTCGGTCATCTGTGTTGTACTAATGAGGAACCTTCATCAGTTGTGTTCCTGTGTAGGGTGGCTAGAACCTAACCTGAAACTCGAGACCAATATTATCCGCTTCGGAGACGTCTAGAAGCTTTATCAGCTTTCTACCTATCCCGTTCAGCCTCTCGACTTCATCCTTGCTCCTCGTCCATACTTGAATCCTGTCGACCTTGCTCCGAAGACTAACCACCGCACCACAAATCTCGTCCCCTTCCTCAAGCTCTTCACCAACCAGCGCCATCGCAAGCCATGTCCAGCAGCGGTCTAAAAGCGCAGGATTATTCTTCATTGTCAGAACCCACTTGCCACCGTTGGAGTTTGCTGGATCCTCCCACATCGGTTTAATTCCCGATTTAAAAATGTGGTAGTTGGAATTACGGTCCAGTTTGGAGGGTGGTTTCAGCCAATTGAAATACCGGCAGAAGGATTCCACCGTATTGAATTCTCCAATGACAGTCAGACCAGCTTCATAGTCCTCTGTCTCAGGTGGGGCAGAAAGAAAGGGTGTGCCACCATCTTCAGTAGCAGTAGCTGCCTTTGGATGAGCAAAGGGTGCTTTGGATTTCGAGTCATGATAGATCGTCCTATACATGTAATTAGAAGATAGTGTAGTAGGCAAATAACAAAAATATTCACCAAGGGAACTGTAATGGATGCTCTGGTGCTTTCATAGTAGCCCCCGGTGTCTTTGGATCCTCCACCAACTCAGCTTCCGGCGGACGCGCAGACCCGTCGACGCTCAGCGATCTCGCTTTAGCCAAATGCGCTGTTATCGCGTCAAGAGATGGAATATTCTTGTACCCCTTCACCTTCTTCTCAGTTTTCGACTCCTGATTAAGTTCTTTGAGGTTCTCCTGCGTCAAAGGTTCTGAAGAGGCGAGTGGCGCATCCTCTGGTATCGATGGAGTTGTGGATTTCGGTGGTGTGGCGGCAGTTATAGCGGTGAGCGCCGGAGACACCGAGCGAGTGGAAGGTGCATTAACGGCCGTTGAATCGTTTGTGGAAGTCGTAGACAGCGAGGTTTGCGATCCCGTGCGCAGGAGTGAAGCAGCGAGACGTGGGCGAGCAGGGGATGATGACGGCGTGTTCGCACCGCCGCCGAGATTGATACGAGCAGCGAGCTGGTTCAAGGACGGCGGACGGACGGCTGATGATGGTCGCTCTGGCTTTGGAGCGTGCATAGACGCTTGCAACGAGTTTGGTGGACTGGACATGGTGGTTAGACTCAAGTCAGCGATAGCTCCAAATCAATCAACCGATAACAATAACATCAATACCGCATTTTGACATCGCCGTTTCAGGGACTTTCTATTTGTCAAATCTCTTAACATTCTCCCTTCAACTGCAATCCCATCGATTTGCGGTCTCTCGGCATCGGAGGAAAATAGGAAGGTGATGGTGTCGTTATAGACTTAAAATTTCTACATACAAGCTAGACCTGGCGAGTTCGATTCCGTAAACGTTTCGTTTACTTGAGAACTAATTTAGCTCAGCTTTGAACAGGTTCAAAGTTTCCAAGCCTTGCGTCTGACATCCACAAGCTCTAGAGCACCGAATCCTCGCCAATCTGACGTTTATTCAGAATATCCTCACTTCAGGTGTCTGAGTCGTTGCGACCCACTACACGCAAACGCTAAAGTCTACTGCCGAATTCAAAGCCAATGATTCCAGTATAGAATTGAGGCTCCTTGATAACTTATTTCTCTGCTGTCCTGTCTGATAAATCACGGTCACCTGAAGGTAGGTATCTCCCCTGGAAACAAAGGAACTCTTAGCTTTACAGTGAAATCCGAGTTGGCGGTTGGTATGGTCTCGAGTTACAGGCTAGGTTCTAGCCACCCTGCGCAGGAACTGATGAGGTTCTTTATTAGTGCAATACAGATGACCGACCGCTACCTCACAAATTCCTCTTCATACATTCCGCTCCTCATTGCAGCTCATGGACATAAAGGATCGTCGGGAGGCATCTCTAGTCCAACTAGCGATGTTGGGACTCCGGCGAGCGTTGCTGCTCCTACTTTTGGGAGCTTCGGCATGCTCATTGGGGACACATTGGCGTGGAGAGGAAAGCAATAATTCCAGATGAATTCGTTACTGCTCGATGTATTTGAGCCAGGTGCTAACAAGAACCAAAGGACCGAAGATGTATATTGTACCCAAGCTCACTTTTCAGCAGTAGCTTTAGCGGCTGCTCTCGTATTGTTAACTTAAATCCTTTTCATGTACAAATTCGTTGCAATCACACATCATAGGCTAACACGCAAATTTGCTCCTTGATAACTCATTTCTCTGCTGCCCTGTTTGATGAATAACGGTCACCTGAAGGTGGGTATCTCCCCTGGAAACAAAGGAACTCTTAGCTTTACAGTGAAATCCAAGTTGGTGGTTGGTATGGATGGTCGCTCTGGCTTTGGAGCGTGCATAGACACTTGCAACGAGTTAGTTGAACTGGACATGGTAGTTAGACTCAGCGATAGCTCCAAATCAATCATCCGATAACAATATAACATCAATACCGCATTTTGACATCACCGTTTCAAGGACTCCCTATCTGTCGAATCCTTCGTCCCATCGATTTGCGGTCTTTCGGCATCGGAGGAAAATAGTAAGGTGATGGTGTCGTTATAGACTTACATAAAATTTCTACATACTATTGGTTACCACTTGCTCGTGCACACCGCATTTCGTGCAGTCACATAAATGTCACGGAAAGTCACGTTGTAGTCACACTGCTGATTTTGAGTGCCCGCCATCCGTGCAGCGTCGAGACGCGTTGCAACTAATGCGTTGAGTTGAAACTCCGCTGCGGCAGCGGACGGCAGGTGACAATGGAAGTGACAAGAGCCTTTGTCACAGCCAAAATTTTATCTCTCTTGTTTCTTGTCCAAATGCATCTGTCTAAGATTGTAAGACGTTCTTGTGTATTATTGTTTCAAATAGACGTAGTAGTTTGAAGATTTTGTAGTAGGTAGTGTGTGGTTTTTGAGGCATGCACGAAATGTGGTGTGCACGAGCAAGTGGTAACTAATAGTACAAGCTAGACCTGGCGAGTTCGATTCCGTAAACGTTTCGTTTGCTAATTTAACTCTTTGAACAGGTTCTTTGTTTCCCAGAATATCAGAGATTTGGCCGGTCTGGGACAACGTCTGGGCCAAAGTATGGGCCAAAGTCTGGGACACGACGGCAGTCAACGGCACTCCTAGCAGAGTTTAAACACCGCTCGATGTTTCGAACA
>Ga0310811_10012919_pt1 | contig 10863 bp, 9 predicted proteins | sample YCmetagenome_FD_207642 | JGI IMG/M metagenome (GOLD analysis project Ga0310811, IMG submission 207642) | Soil microbial communities from experimental microcosm in Duke University, North Carolina, United States - YC | ecosystem: Engineered > Artificial ecosystem > Soil microcosm > Unclassified ...
GCACGATCAGGCTTTTGGCCGCTTCACGTTGCTTCAAATGATACACCCGGGCCACCGCCGCGGGGTCCGTGGCGTCGCAACCGATACCCCAGATGGTGTCGGTAGGGTAGAGGATAAGCCCCCCCGATTGGAGGGCGGCCAGCGACCGGTCGATATCGTGTTCGAAGTTCATGATAGAAGGTGCGAAAATAGCTGTAATTTCGCATCCTCAAAAACGTAGAAATGGACCTGAAACAACAGATCGTGGAAGCCTGGGGCAACCGGGAATTATTAAAAGACAGTAAATATTCCGATGCGGTCCGCACGGTTATCGAAGAGGTCGACAAGGGCCAGCTCCGCGTCGCAAGTCCGGGCATTGCAGGGGCCGCCGATGGCGCCCTGGCAAAGGACGGCTGGACTGTGAACGAATGGGTGAAGCAGGCAATCCTGATGTATTTCGGTATACAACAAATGCAGACCTGGGACCTCGCCCCCTTCGAGTTCTACGATAAGATGTTGTTGAAAAAAGACTACAAATCCCTCGGCGTCCGCGCCGTTCCCCATGCCGTCGCCCGTTATGGCGCCTTCCTCGCCCGCAACGTGGTGTTAATGCCCAGCTACGTCAACATTGGCGCCTATGTCGATGAAGGCACGATGGTCGATACCTGGGCCACCGTCGGCAGCTGTGCGCAGATCGGGAAGGGAGTACATCTCAGTGGTGGCGTCGGTATCGGTGGCGTCCTCGAGCCGCTCCAGGCCGCGCCCGTGATCATCGAAGACGGAGCCTTCCTCGGCAGCCGCAGTATCGTGGTCGAAGGCGTGATCGTGGGGAAGGAAGCCGTCCTGGGCGCCAATGTGGTCCTGACCCAGTCGACAAAGATCATCGATGTCAGCGGATCTTCACCCGTCGAGTATAAAGGCCGGGTTCCGGCACGGAGCGTGGTCATTCCGGGTAGTTATATGAAACAATTCCCCGCAGGCGGGTACGGCGTCAGCTGCGCCCTGATCATCGGTCAGCGCAAGCCAAGTACCGATCTCAAGACCAGTCTCAACGACGCCTTGCGGGATTTTAACGTTGCTGTATAAATGGATAAACGGCGGCTCACCGGCTTCCTGATCTCATTCTCCGGGGCTATCATCTTTTCCACAAAGGCCATCCTGGTGAAGCTGGCTTTTCGCCACGAGCACACCGACGGGCTCACCCTGCTGATGCTCCGGATGCTGCTCTCATTACCCTTTTATCTCCTGGCCGCCTTTTGGGGCAGCCGCAAGGAAGGCAATGTCCGCATGACCCGCCGGCAATGGTCCTATGTGATCGTGTTGGGGCTGCTGGGCTATTATCTGAGCAGCTTCTTCGATTTCATCGGCCTGCAGTACATCTCGGCGGGCCTCGAGCGGCTCATCCTCTTCCTCTATCCCAGCTTTTCGGTGGTCATCAATGCCGTCGTCTTCCGGCAGAAGATGAGCAAGGCGCAGTTTGCGGCGCTGGCCCTCACGTATGTCGGCATCGGGATCGCCTACTTCGGCGAGCTGAAGATCGATACAGGGAACCCCAATTTCTACTGGGGCAGCTTCCTGATCTTCCTGTGCGCGATCACCTACGCCTGCTATCTCTCCGGCACCGGCCGCATGGTCGGCGTCGTCGGCCCCTCGAAGTTCACGACCTATAGCATGTTGTCCGCCACCGGCGCCATCCTTTTCCACTATTTCCTCCGCCAGGCCCTCCGCGGCGAGGCGCTGCTGCCCCTCTCCGCCGGCCCCGGCCTCTGGACCTACGGCCTCCTCCTCGCCCTCGTCGCAACGGTGATCCCCTCCTTTATGCTGTCGGCCGGCATGAAGATCATCGGACCCAACAACGCCGCCATCGTCACCAGCGTCGGCCCCGTCTCGACCATCCTCCAGGCCCATTTCCTTCTCGGCGACCCCATCTTCGCCGAACAGGTCATCGGCACCGTGCTGGTCATCATCGGCGTCCTGATCATCGGCTGGAAAGGGCGTACCGCCGAAGCCGAAGCCGAGGTAGAGGCGGAGGCAAAACATTGACGCAGATTTTTTTGGGGCGGAAAACGATCTTTTCCTATATTTGCACCCCCGAATCTGATGATTCAATCGGGTTCCACCCGGTTATCGGGAACCTGCCCAGGTGGCGAAATTGGTAGACGCACTGTTTTCAGGTAGCAGCGCCGCAAGGTGTGCTGGTTCGAATCCAGTCCTGGGCACGAAGGCCCCTCAGCTCCGCTGAGGGGTTTTTGCATTTCGCGTGGCGAATTCATTCGCCAAAGCGGATGAATTCAAAGCCTGCGCCGCGACTTCTTTCTATCTTTGATTCTTTTCTCCCTTCAAACGTGTTATATGGAAGAACAATTGCAAACCATTAGTGACGAACAAAAAGAGACGTGGAACAGAGTGGCCTACAGCTGGAGGAAATGGGATGAATTTACAATGAACTTTTTAAGGCCAATGGGCGATGCCATTATAAAAGCGCTGGATATAAAGAAAAATGATGTAACCCTGGATATTGCATCGGGCACAGGCGAGCCTGCATTTTCAATTGCAGCGATAGCAGAAGCAGGCAAAGTATACGCAACCGATCTGTCTGAAGAAATGCTCGCCATTGCACAGGGTTATGCACAAGAACGGAATATAAACAATATAGAATTTAAAGTGGCAGATGTGTCCGGCCTTCCTTTCAGTGACAATTTTTTTGATAAAATAAGTTGCCGGATGGGTTTTATGTTTTTTCCTGATATGCAATTGGCGGCAAAAGAAATATTCCGTGTTTGTAAAAATGGCGGCAAAATGGCCGTCAGTGTTTGGGCTGGAGCGGAAAGTAATGATTGGTCTACCACAATAACGAAAGTTTTATCAAAACATATTGAAATTCCACGGCCGGCGGCAAATGGGCCAGGCATGTTTCGGTGTGCAGCACCCGGTCTAATGAAACAATTGTTTGAGGACGCCGGTTTTAAAAATGTAAACGAAGAAACTATTTCCGGCACAGTGGATTTTGGAACAGCAGAAAATTATTGGCTGAACAGGACGGAAATGTCTGAGCCGGTGGTAAAGGTATTAAGTAAGGCAAGTGAAGAAACGCGTAAAAAAATAAAAGCTGATTTGCTTGCGGATTGCAATGGCAGACTGACTTACGGCAGGCTGATTATGAATTGTTCATCGCTGATTATATCGGCTGAAAAATAATCTTCAGAAAGCCTTCTCATTCGTCACTACTCCGATTTGAGGCTCTTAACCGGATTGCTCAGCGCCGCCTTGATCGATTGAAAGCTGATGGTAATAAAAGCAATGAGCACCGCCGAAAAACCAGCGAGCGCAAACACCCACCATTGCATGTCCTGCCGATAGGCAAAACCCTGCAGCCATTTGCCCATGGCCAGCCAGGCCAGCGGTGAGGCGATCAGGATGGCGATAAGCACCAACTTGATAAAATCTTTTGAGAGCATCCCTACGATCGTCGAAACACCGGCTCCCAGTACTTTCCGGATCCCGATCTCCTTGGTCCGCTGTTCGGCGGCATAAGCGGCGAGACCGAAGAGACCGAGACAGGCGATGAGAATGGCAAAGCAGGTAAAGGATATAAACAGCTTGCCCATGCGTTGTTCCGAACGGTAAAGGGCCTCGAAATCCTGCTCCATAAAGGAATAGGTGAACTGCTGGGAGGACGACAGCTCTTTCCATTTGTTGCTGATCTGCGCCATCACCGCCGGGATATTGGCGCCGGCATGGATGCGGATACTCAGGGCGCTACGGTCCTCCGCGAAATGAAGGACCATCGGCGTCACTTGCTGGCGAAGCGAACGGAAATTGAAATTCTTAACCACCCCGACGATATGAAAGGCGCCGATATGCTGAAGGGTATTATCCAATGCGGCATACAGGGTGTGATTGAGCGGATCCGAATAGCCCAGCATCTGTTCCTCGGCTTCATTGATAAGGATTGCCGAGGAATCCGTCGGCATCGCCGCAGAGAAATTCCTTCCCGATTTCAGTTTTATTCCGAGTGTGGGGATATAGCCTTCGTCGACATACCAGCGTTGACTGAGCACCGCCGATTCCTGGCTCAGGCTCCGGTCTTTGAAAAAGGACGAGCCCTGGAGATAATTGGCGGTCGGCAACGCACCCGTCATAGTAACATCGTCTACATCTCTTATTTTCTTGACTTCCTGTTTGAAGGATTTCGCCTGGTTGCCCAGCCCATATACATTTTGTACGATCAATACATGGTCCCGGTTGAAGCCAAGATCTCTGGACTGGATATATTTCAGCTGGTTGTAGACAACGAGGGTGCCGGTTATCAGGAATATGGAAATAGCAAACTGAAATACCACCAGAAAGCTCCGCAGACCGCCGCCTTTAAACCCTCGCGCCAAAGAACTTCGGAACAGCTGCTTCACCATGCTGTCCCTCGTTCGCAACCTTCGGTTCCCTCGGTTGTCTTTAAGTACGTCGATGGGCTGAAAGGCGGACAGGAAGAAAGCGGGATAGGATCCGGCCAGGCAACCGATGATCAGCACGAATACCAGCAGGATGGGTACCATCCATCGGACCAGGCGGGAACTGACCACCAATTCCTTCCCGGATATCTCATTGAAAAGAGGTAGCAGCGCCCAGGCCATCACCACCGCCAGGATGGCGCCCGCCAGGGTGACCATCACCGATTCGGTCAGGAATTGGGCGATCAGGTATTTGCGGGGTGAGCCCAGCACCTTCCGGACTCCGACCTCCCTGGCACGGTTAGCCGAGCGGGCCGTGGAAAGGTTCATGAAATTGATACAGGCGAGGATCAGGATGAAGGCGGCGATGGCCGAAAAGATATAGACATAGGCGATGCTGCCGCCGGGAAGCAGCTCGCCGACTGCTCTGGACCGGAGATGAATATCGGTCAGGGGGACAAGGCTGAACCGGAAGTAGTTCCCGCTCTTTTCCAGGGCGGCAAAATCCATATGGAGCAGGTTTTGCACCTGCTGGCCGGCATGACGCTGCAAAAAGGCCGCGAATTTCGCCTGCAGGGCTACGGGATCTGCGCCCGGTTTCAACAGGATATACGTAAAAAAATTATTGCTGAGCCAGGCGTCTTCCCGGCTGTCTGCCCGGACGGACATCGGGAAAAAAATATCGGCGTTAAAATGAGATTGTATAGGAATATCTTTTATCACTCCCGTGATCCGGAAGACGCCGCCGTCATCCAGCGTCAGTGACTGACCGACGACATCGGTACGATCAAAATATTTCCTGGCCGTCCGCTCGTTGATCACGATGGAGTTTGGCGCTTTAAGTGCATCCGTGGGATTACCCTCGATCATGGGGAAGGTGAAAACGGAAAATAGGGTGGAGTCGGCATAGAGAACCCGGTCTTCCTGCACCAGCTGGCCGCCTTTCCTGACGCGTACGCCACCGACAGAGATGATCCTCGCCGCCTGTTCGATCTCCGGGAAGTCTGCTTTTAGAGCCATGGCGGCGGGCGCAGGCGCAACGGCATAGGAATTCTCGTTGCCGCCGAATTTGATGTCATTGTTGACACGATAGATGCGCTCCGCTTTGGCGTTGTACCTGTCATAGCTCAGCTCGTCAAACACATAGAAGACGATCAGTAAGCAGGTGGCGATGCCCAGTGTAAGGCCAAGGACATTGATGGCGGTAAACCCTTTATTTCTAATCAGGCTGCGGAAGGCGGTTTTGAAATAATTTTTGATCATTGTGCATGGATTGATGTTAGTGTTACTCGCTACGCAGAGCGGTCACCGGATTCTTCATGGCCGATCTCATCGATTGGAAACCCACCGTTATCGCCGTGATAGCCATCGCAAGGACAGCCGCCGCAACAAATACCAACGGGCTGATGGCGATCCGGTAATAATACCCCGCCAGCCATTGATGCAGGAAATAATACGCCACGGGCGCCGCTATCGCACAGCTGATACCTACCAGCAGGATAAAATCACCCGACAACAGCAACAGCACCTGGCTCACCGAAGCCCCAAGCACCTTGCGGATGCCGATCTCCCGGGTGCGTTGCTCGGCCGTATAGGCCGCCAGTCCGAAAAGCCCAAGACAGGAGATAAAGATCGCCAGCGCGGCAAAGATCCCCGCCAGCCGCCCGATCAATGTCTCGGTGGCGAATTTCGACGCATAGGTTTCGTCGACGAAAGAATAAGCAAAGGGATAATCGGGGTCATATTTTTCACTAATGGTTTTCAGCTTCGCCAATGCCGTGGACGTGGATACCGTTGGCGCCAACCGCATCGTGTACTGCCAGGACCAGCTGGGCTGAAAGAGGAGCATGGAAGGTTCCGCCGCGGCAAAGGGATCCTGCGTCAGCGCGTCCTTGACCACGCCAATGATCCGCAACCGGTGGGGAGCGCCGTGGAACGAGCAGTTGAGGTATTGGTTCAGCGGCTGCTTTAACCGCATCCGCCGTGCAGCGGTCTCGTTGATGATAACGCTGCTCGAATCCGCGCCTTCATTGCCCTTGAAATCGGCGCCCATGACAAAGTCGATCCCCAGCGTCCGAAAATAGTCAGGATCGCCAACGGCATTCACTGCAAGGGACAGAGGTTCGTTCGGCAGCCGCCCCGGCCAATTGTCGATCGTCAACTTTAGATTCGCGTCCGTCTGCGGGTCTGCGGAGCGCGTCAGGTTGCTGACTACCCCTGACTCCAGCACCTCCTGCTTGAAAACCACAAACGCCTCCGAGTGAGCCCGCGATAAGATCAGCCGGTTAGGGTCATACCCTCTCGGCCGGTCCTTGGCATATTGGATCTGCTGGTAGACGATGATAGCGCTGATGATCAGGGCGATGCTGCAGGTGAACTGCAACACCACCAACGCCTTTCTTGGCAGGGCTGCGGCCTTCCCGATGCGCATAGGACTTCGGCTGAGCCACCGGCTCAGCCTCGTTCGGGACCCTGTCAGGTCCCCTTTTAGCACCTTTACAGGCTGGAAGGAAGAAAGATAGAAGGCCGGCCGGCTCCCTGCGAGCAGCCCCGTTGCCAATACAAGGCATACCAGGATCAGCCAGAAAACCCCGCTTCTATACGGCACCCGGATAGCGTCCCCGGTGAGTGCATCGAACGCGGGCAGCACCGCCTGCACCAGAGCGATCGAAAGCAGAAAAGCCAGCCCCGTCATCAACAGCGACTCCACCAGGAACTGCACGACAAGCTGCCTGCGCAGCGATCCCATCACCTTTCTCACCCCTACCTCCCTGGCCCGCCGCTCACTTCGCGCCGTCGACAGGTTCATGAAATTGATACACGCGATCAGCAACACCAGTATTCCTACAATACTGAACATCCGTACATAGTCGATCAATCCGCCTTGCGGCTGGCCGTCCTTGAAGTCCGTATATAGATGCCAGTCCTTCAGCGGGAAGAACATGGCCTCGCGGTGAAAGGTCGTATAAGACTGCGGCGCATGCTGCTTCACCAGCTGCCTCGCTTTGGCTTTCGCCCTTTCGGCATCGGCGTCCGGCCGCAACGAGACATATAGTTGGTAGTAGGCGTCATTCCAATTGGTCAACGCCTGTTTTATCCCGGGGTCCCGGGCAAAATCGCTGAAGGGCAGCAGGGCGTCGAAATGAAAGCTGCTGTTTCGTGGCATGTCCCGCACCACAGCCGTCACCTTGAGCGGGTCGCTCCCGAAACGGACCATCTTGTTCAGCGCATCCTCCTTCCCGAACAGGCTCCTGGCCATCGATTCGGTGATCACGACCGAAGGGCTTGCCCCTTTCAGCGCCGTCGCAGGGTCACCTCCCACCAGCGGCAGCGGGAACACCTGTAGGAATTCCTCCCCGACAAATTGGACATCGCCATAGATGCGCTTGTCCTTCACGCCCATCACCCGCTGCCCGATATCGAAAGCCGGCGCAACATGTGCAACCTCCGGGACATCCTTCTTCAATGCATCCCCAAGCGGCAGACAGACATTGGCCTGGTTCCGGACGACGCCGTTATCACTATAATTGAATCGCACCTGGTAGACCTGTTCATAGCCGGGTACAAAGCGGTCATAAGAAAGCTGGTAGCGTACCCAAAGCCCGATGAGTAAGGCGACAGCCATCCCCGTCGCCAGCCCCAGTAAATTTAACAAGCTGTAAATTTTGCCGCGGACGATATTGCGCCAGGCGGTCTTGAGATAGGTGCTAAGCATACCAACAGACTGCTAAAAAAATGCCGGTTCTTAAAATCGTTAGAGATCAACTGATTGCGGTGATATCCCGGCCCCTCCCTGTCCGCTATCGATACACCGGCTGTCCGTTCTATGTCCTTTCCCTGGCCTCCTGCGAAGTGATCACCGGCTTGACCTCGAAATCGATAAGGTCTTTCCAATTATCCATCCACTGTTCCAGGCTTCCGTAGTTGTTGGTTTGCATGACCTGGTAGCAGGTGGAAAGGTCATCGGTGATCCAGCTGCTCACGTACTGCAGATCAACGGGCGCCAATCGCCCGCGTTCCGCAAACCGGAGGTAGACCTCTTTTAATTTTCCAGGCTTGTACTTTTCAATGATCAGGTAATGCATAAGAATTGTAAATATCGGGTTTTCCGCGAGCGGCCCCGGTAATTTACATGACCCAATGAAATTATTTGATGAAAGATGATTTATGGCTGCTCGCTGCCACCGCCCCCGCATTCTTCACGCGGAATTCCCGCCAGTTCCAGTACCCCAGGAATTGCACGATCGTATTCAGGGTATTGGTACGGGGCAGACTCTCATACCGCACCTTCCCCCAAATTCGCTTTAGAGTTACATGGCTTAGCGCGACCCCTGTCTGATCAAAGATCATCTCACTTAGCTCCAGAAAATCCTGGTTGTTCCAAAGATCGCTGTCGCCCCACCCCGTCTTTTCCTCATACAGTCGCTTGACCTGCTGAATCAAACCTTGGTCCATAGCTCTGTTTTAATTTTTCAACAACATCTTCCTCACAAAATCCTTTTCCGCCTGGAAAGAAGCAAGCGATAGCGCCTTATTCAAATAAAGATCACTCTTTTCATATTCCCCTTCCAGTAGATATAATTTTCCCAACGCAGCATGCAATAAATAATACTGTTCGAGGAACGTCTTGCGTAATTCCTCCAGCACGTCAAAAGCAGAACCCTTTTGGCCGCCATAGTAAAGCGCAATCGCATAGTTGAGCGAGATAAAGGGATTGGGGTTGCCGTGCAATAACTTCGTGTATAATAGTGTGATGGCCGCCCAATCGGTATCCGCAAAACTTTTTGCATTGCTATGGAGGTAGGCGATCGCCGCTTCGTAATGGTAGGAAGAGACCTCCTCCGGGATCTGTGATCGGTTGAAATAATGGTTGCCAAGAGCGATCAGGTCGCTGTTCCACAACGTCCTGTCCTGCTCCTCGAGATCCAGCAATTCTCCCGATAGGGTAAGTCTCGCACCCAGCCTCGCTGCATTGAACAACAGCAAAGAATACAAGGCAGCCGTATCACCATTGCAAATGTGATTGTCCAGTAACGATTTTGTCATGATCAGGCTTTCTTCGCACAGGTCCTCCCGGATGATCTCTTTACCGCTGCCTGCCCGGTAGCCTTCATTGAATATCAGATAAATGATCTTATGTACCATCGGCAATCTTGTCTTCAATTGCTGGGGCGTGGGTTGTTTCAGAAACAGGTTTTCCATTCGGATCAGGCTTTTCGCCCGCGACAGTACTTTATCGATGCCGTCGATCGTCATGCCCAACGCCCTGGCCAGCGATTCTCCCCGAAGGTTAGCCACATATTTCAAAGTAACCACCACCTGCATTTTCGAGGAGAGGCGGGGGTGCGCGCAGGCAAAAAGCAACGACATTTTCTGGTCATCAAAGGGGTCGTCGTTCGGCTCTGTATCTTCCTCAACAGGATGATCCCCGCCAAACGGATTTTTAAACGATCTATTCTTTCTAAGCCAACTCAGGGCGTTGTTCCTGCTGACTTTATACACCCATCCCGCGGGATTGTCCGGGATGCTGGTAAGCGTCCAGGTGGACAGCGCCGAATAAAAAGCATCCTGTACCAGGTCTTCAGCCGTTTCAAGGTCCAGGTCCCTTGAGAACTGAAGCATGGCCGTTACCATTTTTCCAAAATGGGATTTGTACAGTTTGTCAACTGCCTGTAGTTCTTCCTTCATCGCCAAACTCCCTTATATCTTTTACGCCCATGAGGGGACGCACCTCAATGGCCATATCCCCGCTCTGAACAAAGGAACAGCTTTGTGCCAGAGATATGGCGTCCTGCATATCGGTTGCTTCCATAAACATAATACCGCTGATCCCTTCTTTCGCTTCAATAAATGGACCGTCGGAAAGCACCTGGCTTTTGTTTACGTAGCTCCCGGCGATCCGCAAGGCATCACCGGATATATACTTGCCCTTTTCGATCAGGGTCTTTACCCACTTATCCATTTCGCGAATGGCATTATACCGTTCTTCTTCGTTCCATTGCTTAAGCTTGTTTAGATCCTCCCGGATAATGAATAGGAATTTCTCCATACTGTTTTGATTTACTTGACATTACTGGGATAGCCCGCCCCCGAGCCGCCGAAAAAGCATTCAATGGATCTTATTTTTCCATTGCTGAAGGTATAATATTCTGCGTTCCGGATAACCTTGTTGTCGGTGGTAGTGAGGTCATAGAGGGCGAAGGCATGATCACCCTCCTGTATAATGGCAACGAATTCGAGCTTTTTGATAAATTTTGACTGCGGCCAGCATTTCTGTTTGTACTCGGAAAGGGGGATGTGATCATCGGGGGCGGGACTTGTGAAGGTAAACCCGTCGGCCAGTTGGCTGGAGGTGATGCTCCAATCTTTCTTTTCGTATCCCGAAAAGTACGTCTTGATCACATTTGCAGCATCCTGGGCTTTGCCGGCTACCACT
>Ga0310811_10012920_pt1 | contig 10862 bp, 10 predicted proteins | sample YCmetagenome_FD_207642 | JGI IMG/M metagenome (GOLD analysis project Ga0310811, IMG submission 207642) | Soil microbial communities from experimental microcosm in Duke University, North Carolina, United States - YC | ecosystem: Engineered > Artificial ecosystem > Soil microcosm > Unclassified ...
CCTATACCGGCGGTCTCGATGTTGCGGAGCCGGCGGTGGCACGCTTCTTCCCGCGTGGCGCGCGCATCTTTCTGCTCGGCCAGGACCGCCTGTTTCATTTCCACATCGCCCGGGCCCGCGCCGCGGCAGCGGCAGCGGCGCCCGCGTGAAGATCGGTATCGCTCTCCTGCTCCTCACGCTTGCGGCGGCGCTGGAAGTGGGTGGAGACGCCATCATTCGTCGTGGCTTGCATGGTCATGGCATGCTCGCCCGAACAGCGCTCATTCTCGCGGGTGGCGGGGTGCTGATGCTCTACGGTCTCTTCGTCAATCTGCCGGCTTGGGATTTCGGTCGGCTGCTCGGCATCTACGTCGTGCTGTTCTTCATCGTCGCGCAGATCGTCAATCGCGTGGGCTTCGGTGTCTCCCCGAGCACGCCCGTTCTGCTTGGCGGTGGCTTCATCCTGGCGGGCGGCCTGATTATGACGCTGTGGCGGGGGTGATCAGAAGCCCATCAAAAGAAGACCGAACCTGCCGCTTCCTGCCGGAAGCCCCACCAGTTGAACCCCTATCCGGCCGCTCCCCGCCAGAAAGACTAGCCGCGATAGACGGGCGCACCACCCGGCGCGCCGGTGGTGCCGCCATCCACGACGATCTCGGACCCCGTGACGTAGCGGGATTCGTCGGAGGCGAGGAACAGCACCGCCTGCGCCAGTTCATCGGCCTCGCCAAAGCGGCCGAAGGGAATGGCGCGCGCATAGGTCGCTTCCAAGGCCGCGTATTCGGCAGCAGTCGGCGCCCGGTTGTCCCAAATCGGCGTGCGCGTGGCGCCTGGCGTCACCTGGTTCACACGGATGCCGCGCGGCGCCAGGTCGGTCGCGAAATTCCGCGTCATGGCCCGCACGCCGGCCTTGGTCGCGGCATAGCCGGCGCTGTGCGGCAGGCCGAGCACGGCGTGAACCGAGCCGTTGAGGATGACCGAGCCGTGGTCAGACAGATGCGGCAGTGCCGCCTGCACGGTGAAGAAGACCGCCGTCAGATTGGTGCGGATGATCTGGTCGAACTGCGCGAGCGTGGTCTGGCCGAGCGGCGTCGGGCCGCCGATGCCGGCATTGGCGAAAACGATGTCGAACCGGCCCAATTCCTTCGCCGCTTCGGAGATACCCCGTTCCAGCGCCTCGATATCGGTGACATCGGCCTGAATGGCGACCGTCCCCGGCCCGATCAGGGCCGCGGCCTCATCGAGCTTTCTGCGGTCCCGGCCGGTGATGGCGACGCGGGCGCCCTCGGCCGCGAACATCTTCGCCGTGGCAAGGCCGATGCCGCTATTGCCGCCGGTAATCAGGGCCGTTTTCTGGGCCAAACGCATGGGATCTCTCCTTGTTTTACGCTAAAAATGGATTATGTTCGTAATCTACTTCGCAAGATTATGCTCATAATCTTCTTTGTCAAGGACCACCCGATGGGGCGCTCGCAGGCCGCCAAGGCCGAAACACATGATCGAATCGTTCAGATCGCCTCTGAGCGGCTGCGCGCCGAAGGGCTCGCCGGGGTCAGCGTGGCGGAGTTGATGAAGGAGGCGGGGCTGACGGTTGGCGGCTTCTACAAGCATTTTGCGACGCGGGAGGACCTGGTGGCGGAAGCCGTGGCGGCCGGCCAGGGCAACTGGCAGGCCCGCATGGCGCAAGCTGCGTCGGAGGCGGAAAAGCCGCAGATCGGAGAATTGATCGACCGCTATCTCAGCCCCAAGCATCGCGATGCGCCGGAGGCGGGTTGCCTCGCCGCTGCCCTGGTCGGCGAGATCGCCCGCAGCGGAAAGCAGACCCGTGCAAGCTTCACGGAAGGGCTAGCCAAGAGTTTTGACCTGCTGGTCGACCGTCTGCGCGCTGCCGGCACGACCGGCGATGACGCCGCTCTGCGGGCCAAGGCGATCACCGTCTATAGCGCGCTGATCGGCGCGATCGGGATGGCGCGGGCGGTCGACGATCCCGCCCTGTCGCTGGAGATCATGGAAAGCGCCGCAGCGCAGATCAAGGCACTCGCCACCCCTGAGGGCCAAGGCTCATGAGCGCCCAGGGTGTCAAACGCGGTCGGTGCAATTCCACAGCGCCGCGATAAAGACATCAACATCCGCGCGGCTGAGGCAGAGTGGCGGGCGGATTTTCAGCACATTGGCGCCGAGCCCGGCCGCCCCGATCAGCACGCCCCGGTCGCGAAGCGCATTCATGAGAGCCGTGGTGCGCGCAGCATCCGGCCCGCCGGTCTCAGGGTCGATGATATCGACGCCGGTATAGAGGCCGGCGCCCCGCACCTCCCCGATCACCGGCCGCTCGGCCGAAAGCGCGCGCACGCCATCGCGCAGATAGGCGCCGACGTCGCGCGCATTGGCGATCAGCCCCTCCTGCTCGATCACCTCGAGCACGGCGAGACCAGCGGCGGCGGCCACCGGATTGCCGCCAAAGGTGTTGAAATAGCCGAAATGCTCGGTCAACAGCCCGAGCAGCTCCGGCCGCGTGACGAGCCCCGCGAGCGGAAAGCCGTTGCCCATGGGCTTGCCGAGCGTGACGATATCCGGCGTCACGCCATGACGCGCAAAGCCCCAGAGCCCGGCGCCGGTGCGGCCGAAACCGGGCTGCACCTCGTCCGCGATGAACAGTCCGCCGGCCGCATGCACGGCCGCCACCGCGGGCGCCAGAAAGCCTGGCGGGTCGGCGAAAATACCATCACTCGAAAAGATCGTATCGACCAGCAGGGCCGCCGTGCCGATGCCCATCGCCGCCAGTTCGGCGATCTCGGTCTCCACAGCGCGGGCAAAGCCGCCGGCTATATCCGGCCCGTAGTGGCGCGGGTCCGGCGCGGGCACGGTGCGCACAGAGGCAGGCGGCCGGCCGGTCTTGTAGGTGGAGGGCGAAACCTCCGTCACCGCCATGGTATTGCCGTGATAGGCACCCGCAGTGACGATGATTCCCTGCGCACCCGTCGCGAGCCGGGCGATGCGGAGAGCGAGGTCATTCGCTTCCGACCCGGTGCAGGAAAAGGTGACATTGCTGAGCGGCGCAGGGAAAGTGCCGAGCAGACGCTCGGCATAGGTTGTGACGACATCCACCAGGTAGCGCGTATGGATGTTGAGCTTCGCCACCTGATCCTGCACCGCCCGCACCACATGCGGGTGGCAGTGGCCCACGGAGGGGACATTGTTGTAGAGGTCGAGATACTCTCGCCCATCGGCGGCCCTGAGGCGCGTGCCCTGCGCGCTTACCATTTCGATCGGCTCGCGGTAGAAAAGCACCGCGCCGCGCCCGAAGGCGGCCAGCCGTCGTGCGACCGCAGGGGATGCCGTCTGGCCGTCGGATGCCTGATAGGCGTTGAGGCTGAGGATCGGCGCGATTGACGGGTCCACGGTCACTCTCTGGTGCGAAGGGCGAGATAGGCCTGGGCAAGAGCCACTGTGCCGTCCGTATAGGCCGTGCCCATGGCCTGCGCCGTCGGCGTTTCAGCATGGGACGCGATCCAGGCGGTGAGCAGAATACGCCGCAGCATCACGAAATCATCGATGGCGGCCTCATCCTCCGGGCCGATGGGCGCTATGCGCCGGTAGCCGCGCATCCAGGCCGCGCGCAGCGCGGGAATATAGGGCTCATGTTCGAGAAAGCTGATGGCAGCCGCGAAGTCATAGAAATACCAGCAGAAGCCGCAATCGTCGAAGTCGATCACGGAAAGCCGTTCGCCCTGCACAAGAAGATTGGCGAGACGAAGATCGGCATGGACGAGGCCGAAACGCTCTGTGCCATGGCCGTAGACCGCGAGCCGGGCTTCGAGAAGGACGCTTACCTGCTCGATGACGGCGCGGCCCTCGGGCGTGAGGCCGAGACCCGCCCGCCAGTCGCCCCAATGGGGCGTGGCCCCGAGGGTCGTTTCAAAAGTCCATAGCCGGCGCTGGAAGCCGGGTGGTTTCACCCAGGTACGCGCATGGGCGTGGAGGCGGGCATGGATCGCCCCCAGCTCCTCGAACCAAGGCACGAGATCGGCATCCGCTGCGGGCTCCGCGCCCGGCTGGAAGGCAAAGCCGGTCATATAGCGGACGGCGCCCTCATCCGGCACGCCAGCGATCAGGCTGCCGTCGGCGAGCGGCAGGGGCGCGGGCGTCTCGATCACGCCCTCGGCGCGCAGCGCCTGGACCCAGGCGAGTTCCGATTCGATTTCGGCGCGCGTATTGTAGCCGGGGCGGGAGACACGGAGTGCCATGTCAATCCCCGTCGCCGCATCGCGCACGCGATAGGTCGCATTCTCGGAAATGGTGAGGAGCGAAACCTCCGCCCCCTCGCTCACACCCCATGAAGGCAAGGCCGCGCGGACGCCCGCTTCAAGCCGCGTCAGGAAAGCCACGTCGTAAAGCGGACCCGCACTCATGCTTTTACTTCACCGGCGGCACATCGCCCACGATGATGTCAACCCGGCGCACCTCGATCTTGGACATCGGCACGTCGGGCTGCACCGGGCCCTTGGCGATGGCGCCAATGCGGTTCTTGTCCACGCCGTCAGCCACCAGTTGCGCCGTCACCGCACTGGCGCGTTCGCCATCGATATCGGCGGGCTCGACATAGTGGTTGCCCGGGGGCGCGCCATAGGCGACGAGCGTAATGGCGTCAGACGGATGCGACTTGGCAAAATTGGCCGCCGCCGTGACGACGCCGGAGGCACCATTGTCCACGGAGGCCGTCATCGGTGCGAAGAACACCGGGAAACGTTTGCCGGTGGGCTGCGGCGTGACGAGCGCACAGGCTGCCACCGAAAGAAGCAGGGGAATGCCGAAGAGCCAGCGCATATCAATACCTTCAAAAGGTTATAGCCTTACGCTGGCTGTAGATCACGGCCGATACGCCGTCAATGAAACGACGTACCGGCCTTCGCTGTTCAGTTCAGTTCATCAACGCCAATGCTGGGGCACCCAGACCCAGGTGCCATGGCGATTGGCCCAATGGCCGGGGACGAACTGGCGGTATTCAGCGCGGCGCGGAATATAATGGCCGCCGCGCCAGTCATAGCGATGACCATCCCAGCGCCAATGCCCCGGCTCCCACACATAGGCGCGGCCCGGCGGCGGCGGCGGCGGCGGCTCGCGGCGCGGCGGCGGCAACGGGGGATAGCCCTGTGCCTGGGCGCTGTTGCTCCCCGCCACGCTGAGGCCCACGGCCGCGGCAAGGCCGCCGACACCGGCGAGGCCGAGGCGGCCGAGCAGCACGCGGCGGGCGGGCGACTTCGGCTCACCCGTGGATTTTTGACGCATCGTCTCTCCTTTCAGGACAGGCTTGTTCTGAGCCTCGCAGGAAGCCCGTCGCTCGCGGCCAAAAGAGGGCGGCAATGTTACCGAATCCGGAAATCGCGCCCGCTCGCGCGCCCGTGATGCTCCGACTGACGGGCAACGCGCGCGACGGCGATTGATGAGACACTATCCAAGCCGCGACAGTGCCGCTGCGAGCCGCGCGGCCTCGGCCTCGAAACTCTCCAGACGGTCGCGATTCTCCTGCACCACTTCCGGCTTGGCGCGCGCGACGAAGCTTTCGTTACCAAGCTTGCCCCGGACCTTGCCCGCCTCCTCCAGGGCCTTCGCGCGCTCCTTCTCAAGCCGAGCGCGCTCGGCAGAAAGGTCGATCAGGCCTTCAAGCGGGATGACGATGGTGACACGTCCCAACACGGCCTGAGCCGAGCCCTTGGGCACATCGCCCGCCAGCGGACTGACCTCGGAGGCGCGACCCATGCGGCGGATCGCCTCGATCCAGCGCGCCGCGCGGCCGAGTTCCTCGGCCCCCGCATCGCGCAACAGCAAGGGTGCCAAGACCGAGGGGGGCACGCGCATTTCGGCCCGCACGGCGCGCACGGCGCTGATGAGACCCACGACCCAATCCAGTTCGGCGCGGGCGATCTCGGACTCCGCGACCGTTACGGCCTCCGGCCAGGGCGCGCGGATGAGCGTGCCTTCCGGCCCGAAGCCGAATTCGCCCCACAGTACTTCGGTGACATAAGGCATGGCCGGATGCAGCAGCTTCAGGATGATGCCGAGCACATGGGCGGCGACGGCGCGCACTTCCGCCGCTTCCTCGGTTTCGCCCTGATTGAAGACAGGCTTGGCGAACTCAACGAACCAGTCGCAGAAGGTGTTCCAGGTGAAGCGGTAGCCCGCGGATGCGTAGTCATCCAGGCGGTAGGACTCCAAAGCTGCCGTCGCATCCGCCACCGCCCTGTTGGCCGCGTCCAGAATCCAGCGGGAGAGTGGAAGCTTTGCCGTTGCCGGATCAAATCCAGACACCGGGCGGACGTCATTCATCTCCAGGAAGCGTGCCGCATTCCACAGTTTTGTGACGAAGGAGCGATAGCTTTCGACAACGGCGGGCCCAAGCTTCACATCGCGGCCGGGGCCGGTCAGCGCGCAGATCGTGAAGCGCAACGCGTCCGTGCCGAACTGGTCGATGAGGTCGAGTGGATCGATGACATTGCCTTTTGACTTCGACATCTTCTGGCCGCGCTCATCCCGCACCAGGCCGTGGATATACACCGTCTTGAAGGGCACCTCGTCCATCGCGAAGAGACCCATCATCATCATTCGCGCAACCCAGAAGAAGATGATGTCAAAACCCGTCACCAGCACATCGGTCGGGTAGTAGCGGGCGAGTTCGGGTGTCTGCTCGGGCCAGCCGAGGGTTGAAAAGGGCCACAGGCCGGAGCTGAACCAGGTGTCCAGCACATCCTCGTCCTGAACCAGCGCCTCATCGCGCCCGTAATGGACGCGGGCCTGGGCCATGGCGCCGGCCTCGTCCTCGGCCACGAAGACCGTGCCGTCCGGCCCATACCAGGCCGGGATGCGATGGCCCCACCAAAGCTGGCGGGAAATGCACCAGGGCTCGATATCGCGCAGCCAGGCGAAGAAGGTGTTCTCCCACTGCTTCGGCACGAAAACGGTGCGACCCTGCTCCACCGCCGCCACTGCCGGCTTGGCGAGGGTCGCGGCATCGCAGAACCATTGCACCGTCAGCAGCGGCTCGATCGGCACGCCGGACCGGTCGCCATGCGGCACCTGGTTGCGATGCTTTTCGACCTTCGCAAGCAGCCCATACTGTTCCAGCTGTTCGACGATCGCCGAACGCAGCTTGAAACGGTCCTGACCGACGAGACCTTGCAGGAAGGCGGGGTCGGCCACGCCGGGAACGGCGCGCAGCTCTGCGGAAATCTCCTCCAGCGTGAAACAGGCCTGGCGGTCGAGCACGGAGGGCATGGGCAGGTCGTGCCGCCGCCCGACTTCGAAATCGTTGAAATCATGCGCGGGCGTGATCTTCACGGCACCCGTGCCCTTGGTGGGATCGGAATGCTCGTCCGCCACGATCGGGATACGCCGGCCAACGAGGGGAAGAAGGGCGAATTTGCCGATGAGATCCCGGTAGCGCTCATCCTCGGGGTTCACCGCGACCGCCACGTCCCCCGGCAGGGTCTCGGGCCGGGTGGTCGCGACCGTGATGAAGCGGCCGTCCATGCCCTCGATCGGGTAGTTCAGATGCCAGAGATGACCATCCATCTCTCGGCTTTCGACCTCGAGGTCGGATATCGCGGATTGAAATTTGGGGTCCCAATTCACCAGCCGGCGGGCGCGGTAGATGAGGCCCTTCTCGTGCAGCTGCACGAAGATGCGGCGGACGGCGCGGGAGAGGCCCTCGTCCATGGTGAAGCGCTCACGCGGCCAGTCGAGCGATGCGCCGAGGCGGCGCAACTGGCGGGTGATGGTGCCACCCGATTCATGCTTCCACTGCCAGACGCGCTCAAGGAACGCCGCGCGGCCCATCTCCTTGCGGCTCAGGCCCTCGGATGCCAGCAGCCGCTCCACCACCATCTGGGTGGCAATCCCGGCATGGTCCGTGCCGGGCTGCCACAGCACGTCCCGACCCGTCATGCGGCGGTAGCGCACGAGGCTGTCCTGCACCGTGAAGGTCAGCGCGTGACCCATGTGGAGGCTGCCGGTAACGTTCGGCGGCGGGATCATGATGGTGAAGGGAGAGCCGGCGGCAGCCGGATCGGCACCGAAGGCGCCGCTTTCTTCCCAGGTTTTATAAAGCCGGGCTTCGGCTTCGGCGGGGGCGAATGTCTTGTCGAGCATCCGTCTGACCTAGCGGAGAGCGCGCCCGGCCGGAAGGGGGCTAGATGCGCATCGGAGTGGCGGAAAAGCGCGGGCTTTCCGCCACTCCAAGCGGCTGGCGGGTCAGACCACCTTGTCGGTCGACGGGTCGATCAGGTGCATGTTGTTCATGTCCACCGAGAGCTGGACGCGGGTGCCCTGCCGCACGGGCACCAGCGGGTCGATGCGCGCACAGAAGGGCGCTTCCATGACGTCCTTGTGCTCGCTTTTATCGCTCCCAAGGAAGAAGTAGATCACCGTCTCCATGCCCATCGGCTCGGTGATGTCGATATCGACCGGCATGGTCGCAAAGCCGGGGCGGTTGTCCCCGGTATCGACCGGCAGATGCTCGGGGCGGATGCCGAAGAGCATGTCCTTTCCGGCATAGGGCGCGTAGCGGCTGAAGCGCTCGGCCGGCACGGCGAGCGACACGCCGTTTTCCAGATTCACGGACAGGCCGTCGCCCACCTTCACCAGCTTGCAGGGAATGAAGTTCATGCCCGGGCTGCCGATGAAGCCGGCGACGAAACGGGTCTCGGGGTGGTGATACAGCTCCTGCGGGGGCCCGACCTGCTCGATAAGACCCTGGTTCATAACGACCACGCGGTCGGCCAGCGTCATCGCCTCGACCTGATCATGGGTCACGTAGACGGTCGTGGTCTTGACCGTGTTGTGAACCTTCTTGATCTCGGTACGCATCTGCACGCGCAGCTTGGCGTCGAGGTTCGACAGCGGCTCGTCGAACAGGAAGACCTTGGGATTGCGGACGATGGCGCGGCCCATGGCAACGCGCTGGCGCTGACCGCCGGAAAGCGCGCGGGGTTTCCGCTGCAGCAGGGGCGTGAGATGGAGGATGCGGGCGGCTTCTTCCACCCGGCGCCGGATGTCTTCCTTCGGAAACTTCCGCAGCTTCAGGCCGAAGGCCATGTTGTCGTAGACCGACATATGCGGATAGAGCGCGTAGTTCTGGAAGACCATGGCGATGTCGCGATCCCGCGGCGGCACGTCGTTGACGACGCGGCCGCCGATGTCGATCTCGCCGCCGGAAATATCCTCGAGACCCGCGATCATGCGGAGCGTCGTGGATTTGCCGCAGCCAGAGGGGCCGACGAGGACGACGAATTCGCCATCCTGAATTTCGAGATTGATGCCTTTGACCGCCAGCGCGTCGCTGCCGTCATAGGTCTTCTGGAGGGTCCTGAGAGAGACTTGAGCCATCTTTGCCGTTTCCCGTTGGTCTGATCATGCCTACCGTTCAGCAATGAAAGCCTTATGGCAAGCCGGTTTTTTGTTTTTTCTGAAACCAACGTAGCCGTTTGTGATGGTTAACGCCACCTTTCTTGCACGGGGCGCCGCTCTGCTCATCCGCCATCGCGGCCCGATGTTTTCATTGGTTGAAAATCCCGCTCCGTGGGCGGAGCATGCTCCGTCCCCAGGCCCTCGAACCGGAACGAGAAAGAAGAGAATCCGATGGCTGAAGCCGCCCCCATCCGCGTCGCCCTCATCGGCTATGGCTATGTCGGCCGCGTCTTCCATGCGCCGCTGATCCGGGCGGTGCCCGGGCTGGATCTCACCGTCATCGGGTCGAGCCGCCCGGAGGCGGAGGTCCACGCAACATCACCCGGCACCCGGGTCATCGCTGACCCCGAGGCTGCGGCCCGTGCGGACGGTGTCGATCTTGTGGTCATCGCGACGCCCAATACGAGCCACGCGCCGCTCGCCACCGCCGCCCTCGCCGCCGGTAAGCATGTGGTCGTCGACAAGCCCTTCACCATTTCGCTCACTGAAGCGCGGACCGTGGCCGCCGCCGCCGAAGAAGCCGGGCGGGTGCTCTCCGTCTTTCAGAACCGCCGCTTGGACAGCGATTTCCTGACCGTGGAGGCGGCGCTGGCCAGCGGCCGGCTGGGCCGGTTGGTTGAATTCGAAAGCCGGATCGACCGCTGGCGGCCGGAGGTGCAAGATCGCTGGCGGGAGCGGCCGGGGCCGGGCGGCGGCCTCTGGTTCGATCTCGGCTCCCATCTCGTCGATCAGGCGCTCAAGCTGTTCGGACTGCCCGAAAGCCTCACCGTGCATACCGCTATGCAGCGCCGGGCGGATACGGCGCCGGACTGGTTCCATGCCTTGCTGACCTATCCCGGGCTGCATGTCCTGCTCTCAGCCGGTTGCCTCGTCGCCGGCGGCCGGGCGCGTTTCACTCTGCACGGCACGGAGGCGAGTTTCGTGAAGCTCAACGTCGATGTGCAGGAGAGCCAGCTGCGCGCCGGTATGGTTCCCGGTGATCTGGATTGGGGAATCGACCTCGATTCGGCGACGATCATCGACGGGGCGAGCGCCGAGCCTGAGCTGATGGCCGCGGTCGATGGCGATTACCGCCGCTATTACGAGGCGGTTCGGGACGCGATCCGGGGCCGGGGACCGAACCCGGTGACGCCGGCCGAGGCGGTCGCCCTGATGGCGGCGATCACGGCGGGCGAGCAATCGGCCGCCACGGGCCGGGCTTTGCCGCTTGCGCTGACGGAGGCCGAGGTTTCGGCCTTTGAAGCGGCGCGACGCGGAGGACATCGGGGCTGACAGGAACTGCCCCGCCACCACTGCTAGAGGAGACCTGAATAAATCCCGATGCTGGACTGAAGGCTTAACTCCTGCGCAGGCGGTTGCCTGGACAGGCAACCGCGAGGCGCATGCTCCGCTTCTATCGCAAAGGAGAGGATCGCAATGTTCAT
>Ga0310811_10012921_pt1 | contig 10862 bp, 11 predicted proteins | sample YCmetagenome_FD_207642 | JGI IMG/M metagenome (GOLD analysis project Ga0310811, IMG submission 207642) | Soil microbial communities from experimental microcosm in Duke University, North Carolina, United States - YC | ecosystem: Engineered > Artificial ecosystem > Soil microcosm > Unclassified ...
GGGCAGACGATGCATGAAAGGGAACGTACGTTCATGTATGTCTCCCAGTCCGTCCATGACCTGAATTCTCACATCGAATCTCTCTAATTCCGCAAGTCCTCTTATGGTGAACCACGCGAACCTGCCGCCCTCCTTGTAGCTCGAGGCAGGTGGGACGGGGGCACCCTTCGTGTTCCATCGAAGAAAATAGTCTTCGCCGTCCTTCAGGCCACGCGAACGCAGTTGATCGTTGACCACGGCCAAAGGCACCCAGGAGCGCGAGTCGTTCATATCGAGTCGTCCGGCGTCCTCGTCGCCTTTGAATTCGACGTAATACTCGAATCTCTCGACCACGACCGTTCCCGGCCCCGCGTTGAACAACCAGAATCGCCATTGATCACTGTCCGGCTTGAACAGCCCGTCGGCATCGTCGATGGAAAAGCCGATGACCGGGCGCAGGACCCGAGCATATTGAAGACGAGCGATGAGAAGTCCGGTCGCCAGCACAAGGATGTTCGCAGTGGTCGATGTGTCCACCATGCTGAATCTGAACGGCCAGGACGTGAGCGATTTATGGTCCATGTTGTGACGGACGACTTCCCATATCAAATTGATGGCGAATATCGCGATGGCGATCACGGGAAAGACGAAGAACAATCGCGAACGACGAATGGTTCTCTGGGCCCCGAATTCGTCATCTCCGGCCTGAGGCGACGGAGAGGTCTTGGCCATCCAGGGCCCCTTTCGCAATGATCAGGATGGAGTGCCGACGCTGAAGCGTGCCCGAGGAACCTAGTAATCAAATAAGCACATGAGGCATATGCCGTCAATGTCGACAGTGCCCTCACATCGCCCCGAAGCGGCCCTCGAGCGGGCGCTGAAAGCGATAAGGGCGTCCCAAAACGGCGCACGTCATCCGGCGTCGAATGATCGTTGGAGATTTTCCCAGATGACCGCTCGGGCTCACATGTGTTGGATGCGAGGCTCTTGTCGGTCTACTCAATGAGAATTCCGCACTCGTGGCCGCGCCCCACACGCCACTGCGTTGTCGACTGACCCTTCCCTCCGCCCCGGTCGCGCATCCATCGGTATTCACGCCTGCCGCGACGCAGCGCCCTGCCGGATGCTTCCTGCCGGCTGGAACCGCGCGAACGCCCGCGACGTTAAAGGGAAGGCAAAGGGGGCAGTTCATCTCCTGGAGGTGGCGGCATGGCGAAGGCGGGACGTGCGGCGGCGACGTGGCGTGCGTATCAGGAGGTGTCCCGGCCCGGTTCGCCCGGCCTGATGACGCGGGTCAGGGCGCTGCCCAGGATGATCCGCGGTTCCATGAGGGGCGACTACCCCGGGCTCTCCCGGAGCAAGTTGGGGATGCTCGGCCTGGCGGTGGCCTACATCATCTCTCCGGTCGACGTGATCCCCGACTTCTTCATCGGCATCGGCATCGTCGACGACTTCGGCGTCTTCCTCTGGCTCATGACGTCGCTGCTCGGTGCGAGCGGCCAGTACGTCCAGTGGGAGCGGGTTCGCATTTCCAGGGCCGGCGGCATCCCCAAGGGCGGCGTGCACGGCCAGAGTGTGCCCGGCCACGGCATTCCCGGCCACGATGTCGGCCAAGATGTGCCCGGCCGCGGGACGACCAAGGGGAAGGGTCGCCGGGGGGTCCGCTAAAACCCCCTTTACGGGTCGGGTATTCTCGTAATCCTCGCTTTTGGTGCATTTGCGGCATCAGTGGCGAGAGTTGCCCGCCCCCGATCGAAGTGAGCCGTTCCCGCCATGTCCGCACTTGCCCCGGCATCCACCATCGACTCCGCGCGTGCCGGCTGGGACGCCTGGCGGGCCGCAAGGCTCGCCTCGGTGACCGCGCCCACGGGCAACCTGGCTCTGGTCGAGACCCGCTGGCTGCCGTCCGGCACGGAGGTCTCCCTCGAGGAGGCGCTCGACGGCCGGCCGGACAGCGTGACGGCCACCCGACTGGAGCGCAGGCACATCGGGACCGGCGAGCCCGAGCGGGGCATTCGCCTCTGGGACGCGGACTCCCCGGCGATCCGCAACTTCGACACCGTCGAGGTCTTCCCGTTCGCGCCCGAGTGGGTGATCGAGGCGACCTTCACACCGGTGTCCGAGGCGCGCGCGGTGCCCTTCGAGCACATCCGCGACAACGGCGGCACCCGTGACCTGGTGGTCCCCGGCGACATCACCTTCACTCTGAACGGCGCCTTCCACAACCTGAGCGCCTTCGACGACGACGGGACGTTGCTGCTGGTCTTCGGCGACCCGACCAACGGGCAGGTCACCTACGGAGGCGGCCGTTTCCTCCAGGTGCCCCGGGGGCCGGGCGCCGACACGGTCGTCCTCGACTTCAACCAGGCCTATGTGCCGCCCTGTGGCTTCTCGATCCACTACAACTGTCCCCTTCCCCCGGCACAGAACCGCTTCGGCGTTCCCGTCGAGGCCGGCGAGAAGCTCCCCGTCTTCACCGGCGGTTTCCTTCCGCACTGAGGCCGCACTGAGGTCGCACTGAGGAAGACCGTCCCCGCATTCCCTCGCACCACCCGCACGGCAGGCGGCCGCACGGCCGCCACCAGGAGAAACAGTGAACAGGAAGACGACGTCGCTCATCGGCGCCGCCGCGGCGCTCGCCCTCGCCCTCACCGCCTGCGGCGGGACGGGCTCGACGAGTTCCGGTGGTGGCGGTGCGACCGCCGGCGCGTACGACAAGGACGCGACGATCCAGATCGGGTCCCTCTACGAGCCGCAGAACCTCGACAACACCGAGGGCGGAGGGCAGGGCGTCACCGAGGCGTTCAACGGGAACGTCTACGAGGGCCTGTTCCGGCTGACCGACGACGGCAAGGTCGACAACCTCCTCGCGCAGGACTACAAGGTCGGCTCGGACGGCCTCACCTACACCTTCACCCTGCGCGACGGCGTGAAGTTCCACTCCGGCAAGGCGCTGACGTCGGCCGACGTGAAGTACAGCATCGAGAAGGTCATCGCGCCCGACTCGCAGTCGGCCCGCAAAAGCAGTTTCGCCGGGATCAAGAAGATCGAGACGCCGGACGACCACACGGTCACCGTCACGCTGGCGACCAAGTCGATCTCGTTCGTCTACAACCTCAGCTACGTCTGGATCATCAACGACCAGGCGAAGAGCCTCACGACCTCGGAGGACGGCACCGGGCCGTACAAGCTGGGGACGTGGAAGCGCGGCTCCACACTGAGCCTGGACCGGTTCGCGGGCTACTGGGGCACGGCGCCGACCAACAAGCAGGTCGTGTTCCACTACTTCACCGATGCGACCGCGCTCAACAACGCCCTGCTGACCGACGCCGTCGACGTCGTGACCAGCGAGCAGAGCCCCGACGCGCTGGCCCAGTTCAACGGCAACCAGAACTACAAGGTCAACAACGGGCACTCGACGACCAAGCTGCTGCTCGCCTTCAACGACAGGAAGGCGCCGTTCGACAAGCCGCTCGTCCGCAAGGCGATCACCTCGGCGATCGACAACAAGAAGCTGCTCGACTCCATCTGGGGCGAGTACGGCACGCTGATCGGCTCGATGGTTCCGCCCACCGACCCGTGGTACGAGGACCTGACGAAGGTCAATCCGTACGACCTGACCCTCGCCAAGAAGGAACTGACGGACGCGGGCTACCCCAACGGGTTCGAGTTCACCCTCGACACCCCGAACTACGACCCGCACCCCACCGCGGCGACGTTCATCAAGTCGGAGCTGGCCAAGGTCGGGGTCACGGTGAAGATCAACATCATCACCGCCGACCAGTGGTACACGAAGGTCTACAAGAACCGTGACTTCGCCGCGACGATGCAGGAGCACGTCAACGATCGCGACGTCGTCTGGTACGGGGATCCCGACTTCTACTGGGGATACGACAACCCCCAGGTGACCGATTGGGTGAAGCAGGCGGAGGAGTCGGACACCGCCGACCAGCAGACGGCCCTGCTCAAGAAGGTCAACGAGCAGATCGCCGCCGACGCGGCCAGCGACTGGCTCTACCTCTATCCGCAGATCGTCGTGGCGTCCTCGTCGCTGTCGGGCTACCCGCTCAACGGGCTCAACTCGCAGTTCTACGCCTACGGCATCAAGAAGAGCGCCTGACGGTCCCGCCCCGGCCGCCGTCCCGTACGGCAGGCCGGGGCGGGCCCGTCACCGCCCGCATCACGATCGGACCTCCATGACCGCCTACCTGTTGCGCCGGACGGCGTTCCTCGTCGTCTCGTTGCTGCTGGCCGCGGCGGTGTTGTTCCTCCTGCTCCGGCTTCTGCCGGGCGATCCGGCGAACTCGCTGCTCTCCGTGGGCGCCACTCCGGACCAGATCGAGGCCGCCCGCCACCAGATCGGCACCGATCGCCCGCTGCCGGAGCAGTTCGTCTCCTGGCTGGGGCAACTGGCCACCTTCGACCTGGGCGAGTCGTTCGTGAGCACGCTCCCGGTCGGCCCGGAGATCGCCACGAGGCTCGTCGTCACGGTCCCCCTGACCCTGCTGTCCTTCGTGCTCGCCGTCGTCGTGGCCGTGCCGGTCGGGTTCGTCGCCGCGCACAAGGCGAACACCTGGTACGGCTCGATCCTCAGCGGGGTGTCGCAACTGGGGATCGCCGTACCGGTCTTCTGGGTCGGGATGTTGCTGATCACCGTGTTCTCACTCTCCCTCCGGGTGCTGCCGGCCGGAGGATTTCCCCAGGACGACTGGGCCGACCCGGCGAAGGCGCTGACCTCGCTGACGCTGCCGGTCATCACGGTCGCCCTGGTCATGTCGGCCTCGCTGATCCGCTACGTGCGCTCGGCCACGCTGGACGTGCTCGGCAGCGACTATCTGCGGACCTCCCGGGCGCTCGGCTCCTCCTTCGCCCGGGCGATGTGGCGTCACGGCCTGCGCAACGCGGTCGTGCCCGTCATCTCGATCCTGGGCATCGAGTTGGCGAGCACCTTCCTGGGAGCGGTGGTCGTGGAGAGCGTCTTCGCCCTGCCGGGGCTCGGCGGCATGCTGGTGAAGGGGCTGGCCCAGCATGACTATCCGGTCATCCAGGGCATCTTGTTCGTCAGCACGCTCGTGGTGCTGGTCATCGGGTTCGTCGCCGACCTCGTCCAACGCCTCATCGACCCGAGGCTGCGCCACTCCCTCGCCAGGGACGCCCGATGAGCGTCGAACAGGCCGTCGTCGGCGCTCCCGAGGAAGACGGCGCGAAGACCACGCCTCGTCACGTGTCCAGGTCCGTGACGCTCACGATCGGCTGCGTGCTCGTCGGCGTGATCGTGATCGTCGCGGTCGTCTCGCTGTTCTGGGTGCCGTTCGCTCCTGAGGACACCTCGGGCCGGCGGCTCATGCCTCCCGGCCTGCCGCACCTGCTCGGGACCGACAAGCTCGGGCGCGACCTGCTGACCCAGCTCATGATCGGCGCGCGGATCGCCCTCGCGGCGGGGGCGGGATCGGTCGTGCTCGGCGGAGTCATCGGGATCGCCGCCGGCCTGGCGGCCGGGTTCGCCACCCGGTGGCTGGACGACGTCGTCTCGGCGCTCCTGGACATCCTCATCGCGTTCCCCACGCTGCTGCTGGCGATGCTCGTCGCCGCGACGCAGGCGGCGTCCCTCACCTCGGCGATCGTGGCGATCGGGCTGGCCATGTCGGCGATCGTGGCCCGGCTCACCCGGGTGCTCGTCAAGCGTGTGCTCGCTCAGGACTTCATCACGGCCTCGCGCACGTCGGGGACGTCATGGCCGCGTGTGGTCATCGAGCATGTGCTGCCGAACATCTGGCCCACGTTGTCCGTCAATCTGGCGCTCCAGTTCGGCCTGGCTGTACTCGCCGAGGCGAGCCTGTCCTACCTGGGGCTCGGTGCTCCGCCGCCGAACGCGTCCTGGGGCCGCATGTTGCAGGAGGCGCAGGCGAGCGTCTTCATCGCCCCGGTCGGCGTGATCGCCCCCGGCGTCCTCATCGTCGTGCTCGTCATCGGGGTGAACCTGATCGCGGACGGCTTCCGCGACGTGGCCGACCCCACCAGGAGGAGGCGCCGATGAGCCTGCTGGAGGTCTCCGGGTTGCGCGTGCGCTCGGGGGACGGCCGTGACCTGATCTCGGACCTGTCCTTCACGGTGGACGCGGGCGGGCGGTTCGGCCTGATCGGGGAGTCGGGGTCGGGCAAGTCTCTGACGGCTCTGACGATCATGGGCCTCCTGCCGCCGGGGATGACCGCCTCGGGCAGCGTGGCCCTCGACGTCCCCGGCATGGGGCGGACGGAGATCGTCGGAGCGGGCGAGCGGCTGCTGAACCGTCTGCGCGGACGGGCCGCGAGCGTGGTCTTCCAGGAGCCGCTCACGGCCCTGGATCCGCTGATGAGGATCGGCCACCAGGTGGCCGGGCCGCTCAGGCGCATCCAGGGGCTGCGCGGCCGGGCCCTGCGGGAGGCCGTCACGGCCGCGCTCGAGGAGGTGCGACTGGCCGAGCCCGGCCGGATCGCGAAGGCGTACCCGCATGAGATCTCCGGCGGCCAGCGTCAACGGGTGGCGATCGCCATGGCGCTCGCCTGCCGTCCCGCGCTGCTGATCGCCGACGAGCCGACGACGGCGCTCGACGTGACGGTGCAGGCCGAGGTCCTCGCGCTGCTCGACGGCCTGGTCTCGGCCCACTCGATGGCGCTGCTGTTCATCAGCCACGACCTGGCGGTCGTCTCGGGGATCACCGACCACGTCCTCATCCTCAAGGACGGCGTCGCGGTGGAGTCGGGCGCCGTCCTCGACGTCGTGAACGGACCACGTCACCCGTACGCCCGGGAGTTGGTGGAAAGCGCGAGGGAACTCGACGCCGCGCTGGACGGGCTGAACGCGCCGGATGGGGGGACACGATGACCCCGATCATCGAGGCCCGGGAGGTCGGCTTCGCCTACCGCCGGTCGGCCGCCGTGCTCACGGACGTGTCGGTCGGCGTCATGCCCGGGAGGGGCGTGGCCCTGGTCGGCGAGTCGGGGGCCGGCAAGACCACGTTGCTGCGCCTGCTGCTCGGGCTCACGCGCCCGACGACCGGGCAGATCCTCTTCGACGGCACAGCGCTCGAACTCGGTGACAGGGCACGGATGCGGAGCTTCCGGCGCGACGTCCAGACGGTCTTCCAGGACCCCTACTCCTCGCTCGACCCGCGTCAGAGCGTCGCGAGGATCGTCTCCGAGCCGCTCCGCTCGCTCGGCCTGCTGAAGGATCTGCCGCGCACGGCCAGGAGGGCCGCGGCTGATGAGCGCGTCGCCGCCGCGCTCCACGCGGTCGGGTTGCCCGCGGACGCCGCGGGCCGATATCCCCACGAGTTCTCCGGAGGGCAGCGGCAGCGGGTCGCCATCGCACGCGCCATCGTGTGCGAGCCGCGTGTCCTTCTGGCGGACGAGCCGGTCAGCGCGCTCGACGTCTCGACCCGCGTGCGCGTCGTCGACCTGCTGGCCGAGTTGCGGGAGACGCGTGGCCTCACCGTCGTGATGGTGTCGCACGACCTCGCCGTGGTGGCGGCGTTGTGCCCGCAGGTGGCCGTGCTTGAGCGGGGACGCGTCGTGGAGCAGGGCGACACCGCCGCCGTGCTCGGCTCTCCCCGCCACCCCTACACGCGGCGGCTGGTCCAGAGCGTGCCCCGGCTGCCCGCCAGGCCCTCCTAGAGCTCCTCCATCCGGAGCCAGGCCCGGGACGGCAGGGGATGCCCGAACAGGCGTGCGGCGTTGCCGTACGCCACTCTCGCGACGTCGGCGGGGGGCAGGATGCCGAGGTTCTGCGCCACCGTCTTCTGGGTGTCCGGCCAGGTGGACTCGGCGCGGGGATAGCCGCTCTCCAGCAGGACGTGCTCCATGCCGACCGCCATCCGCACGCCGCCGAGCGCGTTGTCGTCGAGCGTCCCGAAGAAGAAGTTGCGCCGGAGCACCTCGCTGGGCTTGAGGCCGCCCTCCCAGGTCGTCTCGGCCGCGACCGGATGGTCGAGCGCGTAGTCGGCCCGCTCGGACAACATCGGCAGCCAGCCGACGCCCCCCTCCGCGATCAGGATGCGCAGGCCGGGGAAGCGCAGGGGCACGCCGGACCAGAGCCAGTCGGCGCAGGCGAACATCGCGCTCGCCGGGATCAGCGTCGTGATCGCCTCGATCGGGGTGTCCGGCGAGGGCACCGGCGCCCATGACGACCCGCCCGTGTGGAGGCAGACGACCGTGCCGGTCTCCTCGCAGGCCGCGAAGAACGGGTCCCAGTGGCCGCTGTGGATCGACGGGAGCCGCAACCGGGTGGGGAACTCGGGGAACACCACGGCCTTGAACCCGCGTGCGGCGTTGGCCTTGATCTCCTTGGCCGCGATCTCCGGGTCGGGCAGCCAAGGGAGCTGAAGCGCGATCATGCGCTCGGGATAGGTCCCGGCCCAGACGTCCACGTGCCAGTCGTTCCAGGCCTTGACCAGGGCCAGGCCGAGGTCCTGGTCGCGGGTCCTGGCGAACGGCATGCCCGCCTGGGTCGCCAGCATCCCGGGGAAGGACAGGGCCGCCCAGATCCCGGCGCGGTCCATGTCGGCGACGCGCGCCTCGATGTCGTAGCAGCCCGGGCGCATGTCCTCGAAACGGACGGGGTCGAGCGTCCACTGCTCCTTGGGCAGGCCGGCGCCCACGTCGAGCCCCGCGCAGGGGTAGGTCGCCCCGCCATACCGCCACACCTGGTGGCCCGCGTCGGTCTCGACGACCTTGGGCGCGAGGTCCTTGTACTTGTCGGGCAGCCGGTCCTCGAAGAGATCGGCCGGCTCGATGAGATGATCATCGGCCGATATGATCACGTAGTTCCGCCGCCTCGGCTCCGGGTCGGTGTCGGTTTGCGGCGTAGTCACGGTAGTAAACCGTAAGGCCATGGGATAACACCGAACAAGCTGCAAGGTCTCCGGTTGGTATCCGTTCGTTCACCCGGCGGCGTCTTCACGCTCGGGCCGGGGCGGTCACCGTACGGCACGGGCCGGTCCGGGGTAGTCGCTCACGAGGCCGTCGGCGTCGTAGGACGGGTCGGCGGTGAAACCTTCGCTCTCGTGACGGACCGATCCCTGGTCGAGGTGGGTGTACCACTGGGGGCGGCGGATCACCTGAAGATGCGGCATCCCCACCCAGGCCACGGTCGGAGCGACTCGGCCGCCCCCCTTGAGAAGGCCGTGCCGCAGCACCGGCATGGAGTCGGTGAGGGGCGACAGGCCGAGGTCGCAGTCAAGGGCTCCGTCAAGGTCGTCAAAGCGGCCCGGAGGCGGGCCGTCGATATCGCCCGTCCCCTCCGTCACCGCCGTGCCCGTCGCCGCCGGTCCTTCGGCGAAGTCGACTTCCGCGTACTCGGCGCCTGCGTCTTTCATCCAGACGAGGGAGCGCATGGGGCCTCCGAAGCTCGGGGAGAGTGCCTCTCCGTCCAACCCTACGGAGTCGGGGCGCCCTCGCGTGCGGGATCGTCGGCGGCGGCCCGCAGGTCGTGTGCCTCGCGGCGCATCAGCAGGGCCCACCCGCCCACGGCCACGCCGATGAACAACCACCACTGGACGGCGTAGGCGAGGTTGAGCCCGCCGCCTTCGCTCACGTCAGGCTGGGGGACCGGTTCCGGCGCCGTCGCCGCCTCGGGTGACTGCCCGGTCAGCTCGATGAAGCCTCCGAACAGCGGATAGGGCAGCGACTTGCCGATGTCGGCCGTGTTGATGAGCAGGACCTGACCGGCGGGCAGGCCGGGGCGGTTCCTGATGCCGCTGGAGTCCTCGGTCTCGGTGGGCCTCAGCCGTCCCGTGACCGTGACGTCGCCGGACGGAGGTGGGGGCACCTCGGGAGGCGCGTCGGCGGTCGCCCCCGCCTTGACCCAGCCCCGGTTCACCAGGACGGTCCCCTGGGGGGTCACGAGAGGTGTGATCACGTAGAAGCCCAGGACGCTGTTCTGGGTGCGCCGCCTCACCACCAGTTCGTGGGCGGCGTCGTAGTGCCCGGCGGCGGTGACCGAACGGTACTTCACCGTGTTCGGAACGGATCCGCCCACCCGGTCCAGAGTCGCCAGGGGCACCGCCGCGCTGTTCAGGTTGGCGGTGATCAGGTCGCCGGCGGCTGATTTCTCCTCGAACCGTCCGTACTGCCATCGGCCGAGGAAGACGAAGGCGGGGATGAGCACCAGCACGAGCACGTGAAGCCCGAGCCAGCGCGGTGTGAGGAGGAACCGGTACACGTGACCAGCGTAGGCAGCCCGCCGTGCGGTCCCGCCCTCAGCCCGGGTCGGGTCCCCCGGAGGAACGCCTCTAGGCGGAGCGCAGCCGGAGGCCGGGGCCCGGCCGGGCGGTGGCCTCGCGCGCGCCGCCGACCTCGTGTCCCTTGACGCACTGCAGCCTGACCTCGACGGGTTCGCCGCAGTCGCGGTGTGTGACGACGACCGCGGGACCCTCCGGGTCGGCCACGTAGCGGTCGCCCCACTGGATCAGCGCGATCATGATCGGGTAGAGGTCGAGGCCCTTCTGGGTGAGCCGGTACTCGTCCCGCTGCCGCTGACCGGGCTCCTGGTAGGGCTCCTTCCGCAGCAGGCCCTCCGCGACGAGCCCGGCGAGCCGGGCGCTGAGCACCTGCCGGGGCGCGCCGGTGCGGGCCTGGAGGTCGGCGAATCTCCGCACCCCGTTGAAGGCCTCGCGCAGGACCAGCAGCGTCCACTTCTCGCCGACGACGGCGAGCGTCCGCTCGATCGAGCAGTTGTCCACTCGAATGTGCTGCATGTCACGCATCGTAATTCCACTGCCTTCCCTTCATCTAAGTCTACTTGGAAGACCCAGATGGCGACCCTCCGGTCTCCGCGGCCCACGCGGCCGTTCAGGGCAGAGGGCGGGGGTGTCGGGGAGGTCCGACGACTGCGACAATGGCAGGGGT
>Ga0310811_10012922_pt1 | contig 10862 bp, 5 predicted proteins | sample YCmetagenome_FD_207642 | JGI IMG/M metagenome (GOLD analysis project Ga0310811, IMG submission 207642) | Soil microbial communities from experimental microcosm in Duke University, North Carolina, United States - YC | ecosystem: Engineered > Artificial ecosystem > Soil microcosm > Unclassified ...
GGTTATTCTCCGCCCGCTGGTACTGGTCCTCGCTGGTGCGCGTGATCGCCCCGGCCCACCGCGACGACGAGGCGGCGGTCAGGGCGCGCTTGCGCTCGCGGCGTGACTCGCTCTGGCCCTTGACGTCCAGGCGGCCTTCAGCGCAGCGGGCGGCCAGGTCCCGTCCCGCCAGCGACCCCAGGTGCCGCCCGACGGCCCAGAGCACCTCCGCGTCCCGGGGGGAGACCCGCAGCCGCGTCCGCACCCGCGCCCCCGCCGGGGACGCCGCCACGAACGGCGCCGCGATCTCCCGCAGCGCCCGGCTCACCCGCCCGCCCCCGCCCGCACGGGAACATCGATCCTGCGCGAGTGCCCGGCCTGTCCCATGCCCGCCATTCTGCCGGCCAGGTACGACATTCCACCGCAACCAGGCCGAGCCGTACCCAAAGATTTCCCGCCCGGCGAGGACGGTACGCTCCGCGCTCACTATGGCGCGGTATTAATCGGTATTGATCACTATTAGGGAAACAGTTCGAACCCCGGCGTGCGCGTGGCCGACGCGGAAGAACTGCTCGCGGAAGCCGCCAAGCGCGCCGCGCCCGGTCAGGAACCCCAGCAGCGCCCAGCCGCCGTACTCGACGGTGACCAGGAAGAACAGCACGATGATGAGGAACAGGCGGGTGGGTTCCATTCACGGTTTCCTTTCCTCGGTCAGGCTTCCGGCCTCTCCGGGCACATGCCGCGGCTCCGTGTCGCCGGCGGCCGGGCTTCCTGCCCTGGCGGGCTGGGCGGGCAGGAACCAGGCCGCCAGGAAGGCCCCGGCCGCGGCGGCGCCGCCGGCCACGAGCGCGCCGACGGTGAGGCCGCGCAGGAACGCGCTGGTGGACGCGTGGTGCAGCGCCAGCCCCAGGGCCGGGTGGCCGAGCGCGGCGACCTGGCCGGCGGCCGCGTACGCGGCGCCGACCGACTGGTGCGCGGCGGCAGCGGCCGAGGCAGGGACGCCCGCGGGCATGGCGGCGGACAGCCGGGACGCGTAGACCGAGGCGTAGACGCTGCCGATCACGGCCACGCCGAGGGTGCCGCCGACGAGCCGGGTGGAGTCGTTGACGGCCGAGCCGACGCCGGCCTTGGCCCGCGGGACGGCGCCCATGATGGACTCGGTGGCCGGCGCCGAGGTCAGGCCCAGCCCGAGCCCGTAGGTCACCATCTGGGCGGCGATGATGCCGTAGCTGAGCGTGGCGCTGATGGTCACCGTGACCCAGCCGTAGAACGCCGCCATCGCGACGAGCCCGGCGGTGACGACCAGCTTGGTCCCGGCGCGCACCGCCAGCTGGGTGCCGGCGACCGACCCGGCGCCGACCGCCAGCGCGACCGGGAGCAGCCGCACCCCGGTGGACAGCGGGCCGTAGCCGCGGACGAACTGGAAGTACTGGGTGATCAGGAAGATGAACCCGAACAAGGTGAAGAACGACACCGTGACCGCGCCGCTGGCCGCGCTGAACCGCATGTTGCGGAACAGGCGCACGTCGAGCATCGGGTGCGCGGCGTGCCGCTCCCATCCGGTGAACGCGGCGAGCAGGACCGCCGAGCCGGCGAAGCCCGCCAGGCTGCGCGCGCCCGCCCACCCGGAGCCGGGGGCCTCGATGACGGTGAACACCAGCAGCGCCATGGCGGCCGACGACAGGGCCAGGCCCGGGACGTCAACGGGCGCCGCGCCCGGTTCCCTGGAGGCGGGAACCGCCAGCGCGGCCAGGGCCACCGCGGCCGCCGCGACCGGCGCCATGGCGATGAAGATGGCCTCCCAGCCGTAGTGCTCGAGCAGCCAGCCCCCGGCGATGGGCCCGGTCGCGATGGCCACGCCGGCGATCGCGCCCCACAGGCCGATCGCCCGCGCGCGTTCCCGTCGCCCGGTGAACACGTTGGAGATCAGCGACAGCGTCGCCGGGAACGTCATGGCGGCCCCCAGGCCCATCACCGCCCGGGCCGCGATCAGCTGCGCCGGGCTGGCGGTGAACCCGCCGGCCAGGCTGGCGGCCCCCACGACGGCGAGCCCGGCCAGCAGCATCCCCTTGCGCCCGAACCGGTCGGACAGGCTGCCGAAGGTGAGCAGCAGCGCGGCGAAGACCAGGTTGTAGGCGTCCACCACCCACTGCAGCTGCGTGGTGGTGGCGTGCAGCTCGCGCACCATGGCGGGGAGCGCCACGTTCACCAGCGTCGTGTCCAGGTTCACCAGGAACGCCGCCAGCAGCAAGGCGACGAGGATCGCGGGCTTTGATCGCATGGCGTGAGTTCTCCGGCGGCTAGTTCCTACGGGAACCATGCTGGCGCGCAGGGGGGTGAGGCGGCATCGCATCGTTGATGTGATTGAGCCCGGCCGCCCGGCGCGGCCCCCTGCGCGGCGGTCAGCCCGGAAGCGTGGCCTGGCCCCGGAGCGGGGAGGGCGCCAGCAGGCCGAGGGCACGGGCGCGTTCGACGGCCTCCAGCCGGCGGTGCGTGCCCAGCTTGGCGTACAGGTGCCGCATGTGGGTCCTGATGGTGTTGTGCGAGACGTGCAGCTCGCCGGCGATCTGCGGCGCCGACAGGTTGGTCGGCAGGTAGCGCAGCACCCGGATCTCGCTGGCGCTCAGCGGCTCCAGCGGCGGCGGGGGGCCGGCGGGCGACGCGGGCGCCTGCCCGGCCAGCAGGCTGAGGATGTCGGCGACCAGCGCGGGGTGCGCGGTGCGCTGCCGGGCGTGGCGCCGCAGCAGGCCCGGCGCCGGGTGCAGCCAGAACCACAGCAGCGTGCCGTCCGGTTCGGCCAGCGCGAGCGCGCGCTCAAGGGCACGGCCGGCCGCGCCGGCGTCGCCGAGCGCGTCGCGGGCGACCGCCTCGAGCAGGAACGCCCCGCTCAGCCAGGCCGACCGGATGACCGGCGCGGAGCCGTCCAGGACCGGGGCGACCGCGCCCGCCGCCGCCTGCGGGTCGCCCTGGGCGAGCCGCAGCGCCGCGGCGGCGACGCGCGTCTCCCCGTGGCCGCGGCCGGGTTCGTCGAGCCCGGCGAGTACCTGCTCGGCGCGGTCGGCGTCGCCGAGGCGCACCAGGGCGTACAAGCGCCAGGCCCGCACCGGCGTGAGGAGCCTGTGCGGCGCGGTGAGGCGCCCGCCCAGCCGCACGGCGGCCTGGAAGGCAGCCAGCGCGCCGGCGTCACGGCCGCACGCCAGCTCGAGCATCCCGCGGGTCTGGTGCATCGCCAGCACCGCCGCGGGCTCGGTTTCCGCCCGCAGGACGCGCTCGGCGCGCTGGACCCAGGGCTCTGCCTCGCCCGGCCGCATCTGCCAGGCCAGCATGGCCGCGAGTATCACGTAGGCGAGGCCGGCCGCCGGCTCGTCGGCCCAGCCGTGCCGGCGGGCCAGTTCGACCGCCTGCCCGCCGCGCTCGGCGGCCCGGGCGAAGGACTGGTAGATCCCGGCTGCCGTCTGGTAGGCCAGGCCGGTGAACTCAAGGAACGGCCGCCCGATCCGGCGCGCCAGCGCGACGCCCAGCTCCAGGTGGCGTTCCGGGTCCTCCCCGGCGGCCCAGAACTCGGTGGTGCCGAGGCTGATCAGCGCGAGCGCGCGCAGTTCCTCGCCCACCCGGGGCTGCGCCGCGTCCAGGCCCCCGGCCGTGGCCCGCAGCCGCCGTTCCTCCTCGGCCACGGCCTGCAGGTTCCAGCGCTGGCGGGCCAGCACCAGCCGGGTGATCCCCAGCAGCAGCTGCGCCTGGGCGCGCCGGCCGTCCGGCACCGACGCCATCGCGCGCTCCGCCAGGCCGGCGTACCGCTCGGCCGCCTCCAGCGACCCGTACGCCAGCTCCTCCGCCGCGGCGAGCGCCGCCAGCTCGGCGTCCGCCGTGCGGGCCCCGGCCGGGAACACGGCGAGCAGCTGGCGGGCGGTGGCGGCCTGCCCGTCCAGCTGCAGGCTGTACCAGTTGTCCGCGAGCAGCCGGGCGGCCGGCCCCCAGTCGCCGGCGGCCTGAGCGTGCCGGACCGCCTCCACCGGGTACCCGTGCCCGGCGAACCAGCCGGCGGCGGCCCGGTGCAGCGCGGCGACCTCGTCCGGGGCGGTGCGGCGCAGCTCCAGGTGCAGCAGGTCGGCGAACAGGTGGTGGTAGCGGAACCAGGACCGCCCGGCGTCCAGCGCCACCACGAACGCGTTCGCCTGCTCCAGGTCCTGCAGCACCCGCTCGCCGCCGCTGCCGCCGGCCAGGAGGTCGGCGAGCTCGCCGTTGACCCGCTCCAGCACGGAGGTGCGCAGCAGCAGCCGCCGCACCGGCTCGGGCTGCCGCTCCAGCACCTCGGCCAGCAGGTACTCGGCCACCGTCCGCTCGGTGCCGGAGAACTCTTCGGCGAACCGCCGCGGATCGGGGTGCCCGGCCAGCGACAGCGCCGCCAGCCGCAGCCCGGCGGCCCACCCCTCGGTCCGCTGCACCAGCGGCGCCGGGTCAGGCAGCTGCACCCCGGCGGCGCTGAGCAGTTCCCCGGCCTCGGTCACGGTGAACCGCAGGTCGGGCTCGCGGATCTCGGCGAGCTCGCCCTCCAGCCGCAGCCGGTGCAACCCCAGCCGGACGTCGTGCCGGGTGGCGAGGACGAACCGCAGCTCCGCCGGCGCCCGCATCATCAGCAGCTCCAGCTGCTGCTGCGCCTCGGCTGGGCCCAGCTCGTGCAGGTCGTCGAGCACGAGGTGGATCCGGTCGCGCAGCGGCGCCAGGTCGGTCAGCAGCCGCTCGGCGATCGCCCACCCGTCGAGGTCCGGCGCCGCGGTCAGCGGCTGCATCAGCGCCCGCCCCGGGGCCGTCTGGCGCAGCGCGCCGAGCACGGACAGCCAGAACTGCTGCGGGTCCCGCTCGCCGCGCCTGACCGTCACCCACGCGGCGCTGCCCGCCGTGCCCGCCTGGCTGATCCACGAGCGCAGCAGGACCGTCTTCCCGCTGCCCGGCGACGCCGACACCACGGTCACGCGCGCTGACGCCGCCAGCCGCTCGAACAGCCTGGGGCGGGACACGATACCTCCCGCGCCAGGGCCGGCGAGGCCGCCAGCGGCGCCGTCCGGTCCGGCACCGGGTCCCATGTCCCGATCATGCACCACGCCGGCCCGCGTCGCCCAGGTAGCCGGGCGCCGAAATGCCGCCTGCCCGCGCGCGGCCCGGGATCAAACCGCGATGCTGGCGTCCTCGCCGTCAAGCCCGGGGGCGTTGTCGTCGTTGAACCACATCCCGCCCTCGGCGAGGTAGCGGAAGCGCAGCCTCGTCCCGGCCGGGACGGTCACGGCGGCGCTGCGCGTGCCGTTCGTCCGCCGCCGCAGCGGATGGGCGAACGGATCCCAGCCGTTGAAATCACCCACCACGGACACGGCCCCGCTGGGCTCGTCGGCAGGCAGGGCGAAGGTGACGCGGACCGTGCCGTCACGCCCGGGCTTGGTTGTCTTGATCAAGGCTTTCCCCCCCGTGCCGGGTCGAACACAGATGCTGACAACGGCGTATACAGGACGATACGGCTAGCAGGCGAGCATCGCGGACGCGACACGCCGGATAGATCATATTCAATAACGGCACGTGGGAAGGCACGGCCGGGCGCGCGCCGCCGGCCAGCGGGATCTCGTTACCCGGGGCTCACATGTCGGCGCGGGTCACGGCTTTGGCGAGCAGGCCCAGCCCGAGGGCGAGCTCCTCGGAGCTGATCGTCAGCGGCGGCATGAGCTTGACCACCTGGTCCGCCGGCCCGGCGGTCTCGACGAGCATGCCGAGGTCGAACGCGGCCGCGGCCACTTTCTGCGCCATCCCCGGCTGGGCGAACTCCAGGCCGTGCACCAGGCCGCGGCCGCGCGTGCTGGCGCCGGGCACCGTCTCGGCGATCTCAGCGAGCACCGCCGCCACGACCTCGCCTTTCGCGGCGGTCTGCTCCTCCAGCGCGCTGTCGCCCCAGTACGCGCGCAGCGCGGCGGCACCGGAGACCAGCGCGAGGTCAAAGCCGCGGAAGGTGCCGGAGTGCTCCCCGGGCGCCCAGATGTCCAGGCCGGGCCGCAGCAGCGTCAGGGCGAGCGGCAGCCCGTAGCCGCCGATGGACTTCGACAGGCACACGATGTCGGGGGTGATGCCGGCGGCCTCGAAGCTGAAGAACGGGCCCGTGCGGCCGCAGCCCATCTGCACGTCGTCGACGATGAGCACGATGCCGTGCGCCTGGCAGCGGGAAGCGAGCCCGCGCAGCCAGCCCGCGGAGGCGACGTTGATCCCGCCTTCGCCCTGCACGCACTCGACGATCACCGCGGCCGGCAGGTCAAGGCCGCTGCCGGAGTCGTGGAGCAGCCGGTCGAACCACGCGAAGCCCGGGTCCGCGCCGCTGTCGTAGGGGAGCGGCGTCGCGTGCGTGAGCGGCAGCCCGGCGCCGCGGCGGTGGAACCCGCTGCCGGTGACCGCCAGGGAGCCCACCGTCATGCCGTGGAAGCCGTTGGTGAAGCACGCGACCTCGGTCCGGCCGGTGACCTTGCGGGCCAGCTTCAGTGCCGCCTCGACGGCGATGGTGCCGGCCGGCCCCGGGAACTGCACCTTGTAGTCAAGGTTCCTGGGGCGCAGGATCAGCTTGTCGAGCGCGGTCAGGAAGTCGGCCTTGGCGACCGTGAACATGTCGAGGGAGTGGATGACCCGGTCCGCGGCCAGGTACTCCAGGATCTCCGCTTTGAGCAGCGGGTTGTTGTGGCCGTAGTTCAGCGCTCCCGCCCCGGAGAAGAAGTCGAGGTAGCGCCCGCCGTCGTCGTCGTAGAGCCAGCTTCCTGACGCCCGGTCGAACACCGCCGGCCACTTGCGGCAGTAACTGCGGACTGCTGACTCGCGTTCTTCGAAGATACTCATGCTGTCATCCCTTCTGTCGCCGGGTTGCCCAGCCAGCGTGTGCCTGGCCGGATGTCCGAACCTTTCATCGCGAACGAGTCGGCCTCGAGCACCGAGCCCTCGGCCATGGTCACGGCGTAGTGCACGAAGCCGGCGGTGCCGATCGTGCAGCCCCGCCCGATGGTGATGCGGTCTGACTTGAACACGCCGTCCTCCAGCGAGTGCGACTGGAGCTCGCTGGCCATGTTGAGCGTCGCCCCGTCGCCGACGCTGACGAGGCTCCGCTCGGTGATCCCGCAGCCGTCGTCGAAGACACGGCGGCCCATCCGCGCGCCGAGCAGCCGCCAGACCACGGGCTTGAGCGGCGTGCCGTCGAACATCCGCATGAAGGCCACGGACGACACCTTCCAGTACCGTTCGTGCCGCCAGAACGGCAGCTGGTAGATCGAGCAGAACCGGGGCTGCAGCGGGCGGAAGCCGGTGACCGCGCGGTCAGCCGTGACGAACAAGGCGACCATGACGGCCAGGTCGGCCGCGATCAGGCCGGCGCTGTACGCCCAGCCCGCCCAGCCCAGGGACGTCACGGGCAGCAGCGCCACGGCGAACAGGCAGCACAGCAGCGCGAAGCGCACCAGCAGGTGCAGCGCCATGGTCACGAGGTTGTGCCTGGTCTTCGCGGCGATGCGGCGCTGCCGTTCCGGTTCGGCGCTGAGCTCGTCGAACCGTTTGTCGCGCAGCACGGAGCGGGGGATCTCGAAGGAAGGCGAGCCGAGCAGGCCCACGCCCTCCCGGACCGGGCCGGCCAGCGGGAGCATCGCCTTGGTCGCGATCAGGCAGTTCTCCCCGGTACGGGCGCCCGGGGGCCACGCGAGGTCGTTCCCGAGGAAGTTCCGCGGGCCGACGGTGACCGGCGCGACCCGGAAGGCGGTGCCGGAGAAGTCCACGTTCATCATGGACAGGCCGTCGGAGACCATGGTGCCGGTGCCGATCTCGCTGAGCGCCGGGACCTCGTGCCGGAAGTTCGTCCCGAAGTTGGATCCGGTCTGCACCACCTTGCCCAGGCGGTAGCCGAGCAGCCGCAGGTAGCCCGTGATCAGCACGCTGTCCCCGAACAGCAGGTGAAACGCCGGGAAGTTCGACCAGCTCGACAGCATCCGCTGGATCGTGTAGTGCACCCCGTACAGCCGGTAGGTCTTGCCCGGCGTGAGCAGCAGGGTCAGCAGCCGCGGCACCGCCCCCGCGACGACCAGCCCGGCGACGATCAGCGCGGCGCCGAGCAAGGCCGCCCCGGCCAGCGAGTCCAGCTCCGGCATCCCGCCCAGGATCCGCGGCCGGGACCACAGCAGCACGCCCGCGGCGGCCTCGAGCGGGCCGGCGATGAACAGGATGACCGCGAGCCGGCTCCCGCCGTACCAGGCGCGGCGCAGCCGCCCGCAGCGCGCGGTGCCGGCCATCCGGTAGTCGTACCCGGCGTCCGCCGGGCGGCCGGGGGTGCCGTGCCAGCAGGCGCCCGCCGGCACGGCCTGCCCGGCGTGCAGCGACGAGGCGTGCCCGAGCTGGGCGCCGTCCCCCATCGCGGTGCCGATGTCGAGCACGGTCTGCTCGCCGACGAAGGTGTCCGCGCCGAGCGTCACGGGACCGATCTCGATGACCCCGCCCCTGGCGCGGTAGCCGTTGAGGTAGCAGCCTTTCCTGATCACGGCGCCCGGGCCGATGGCCAGCAGGTCCGTGCAGACGGGCACGTGCGCGGTGAAGAGCACCGCGCCGCGCCCCACTTTGGCGCCCAGCGCCCGCAGGTAGAGGTTGTACAGCGGGGTACCGACGCTGAGCAGCGCGAGCGGGCTGGCGACCAGGAGGCTCTTCACGACCCAGAACCGCACGTAGGCCAGGCTCCAGATGGTGATCCGCCGCGGCCTGAACCGGCCGATGAGCGCCCACTTGGCGGCCACGGGCAACAGAGCGAGGCCGGCCTGCAGCGCCGCGCCGAACGCCACGGCGCGCTCCAGCACGTCCCCGGCCCCGTGCCCTTCGGACATCCAGCTGGCCCCAGCGTCCAGCACGAACGCGACCAGCCCGATCAGGCAGCAGAAGGCGAGCAGCTGAAGCGCCCCGCACAGCGCGTAGCGCGCCCGGCCGGGCGGGAGGCCGCCCAGGTCCAGGGACGCCGGCTCCGCCGGCATCCCTGGCGCGGCTTCGTCCCGCGCGCCGTCGACAACGGCGGCCAGGCGGCACACGGTCCGGTTCTCGTAGATCTCCCGCATGGACGCCGTGGTGCCGTCCGGCAGCGCGGCGACGAACCGCGCCATGAGCAGCGAGCTGGCACCGAGCTCGTCGAAGAAGTCGGCGTCAGCCGGCACCTGGTCCAGGCCGAGCACCCCGGCGAGGGCGTCCGCCAGGACCGTCTCCGTCCCGGCCGCGGGCGCACGGTAAGCGCGGCGGGCCGCCTGACGGCGCGGCCCGGACGGCGGCGGCAGGCTCTTGCGGTCCGCCTTGCCGCCGGCCGTCACCGGTATCTCCGCGATCTCCTCCAGGTACGCCGGGACCATGTAGCCGGGCAGCCGCTCGCGGAGCCGCCCGTAGAGGCGCTCCGGGTCGGCCGGGCCCGCATCCCGGCGCCGCCGGTAGTAGGCGGCCAGTTCCACCACGCCGGGCGCCGACTCGTGCGTGGTGACCACCGCCTGCGCGACCCCGGGCGCCTCGCCGAGCACGGACTCGATCTCGGCCAGCTCGATGCGGTAACCCCGGATCTTGACCTGCGTGTCGATCCGCCCCAGGTGCTCGATCTCGCCGTCAGGGCTGACCCGCCCCAGGTCGCCGGTCCGGTAGATGCGCCCCGACGGGTTGCCCGGCATGCCCGCGAAGTCGGGCACGAAAGCCTGGCTTGTCCGGTCGGGCAGGTTCACGTAACCGTCGGCCAGCCCGATGCCCGCGATCCCGATCTCCCCGGCCAGCCCCGGCATCAGCAGCCGGTCGGCCCCCGGGTCGAGGATCGCGACGGAGTACGTCGGCAGCGGCGCCCCGATCGTCACCGGCCGGCCCGGCTCGAGCACCGTCCACGTCGCCGAGACGGTCGCCTCCGTGGGGCCGTAGACGTTGAGGAACCGCCTGCCGGGGCTGTGCCACCGGTCCGCGAGCTCGCGCGGGCAGGGTTCACCCGACACGAGCAGGAACCGCAGCCCGGGGAGGTCGTCGTCCAGCGTGGCGAGCAGCGTCGGCACGCAGCACAGCGCGGTGACGCGCTGCTCGCGCAGGAAGCCTGCCAGCTCCGGGCCGAGCAGGTTCCCGCCGCGCGGTTTCGGCACGAGCGTGGCCCCGGCCAGCCACGGCACCCAGGTTTCCTCGACAGCGAAGTCGAACGCCATCGTCAGCCCCTGGTACACGCGGTCCGCCGCGGTGTAGCCGTAGGTCTCTGCCGCCACCCGGACGAAGTTGCAGATGCTCGCGTGGCTGACGGCCACGCCCTTCGGCCGCCCGGTGGTGCCCGACGTGTAGATGATGTAGCACAGGTCGCCGCCCGCAGCGCCGACCTCGTCGGCGGCGAGCCGGGCGCCGCTTTCCGCGGCGACCCCGTCTGCCTGGTCCACGTACACGACGTCCGGCCCGGGCGCCCCGCCGGCGGCCGTGAGCCCCGCCAGGCGCGAGTGGGACAGGACCACCCGCACCGCGGCGTCGGAGACGATGTAGGAGATCCGCTCCGGCGGGAATCCCGGGTCGAGCGGCACGTACACCGCGTGCGCCTTGAGCGCGGCGAGCACGCAGACGTAGCCGTCCACGGCGTCGTCGAGCAGCAGGCCGACCCGGTCGCCGGGCCGGACGCCGTGCTCCCGGACCAGGAACCGCGCGAGCCGGTTGGCCGCAGTGTCAAGCTCGTCGTAGGTCAGCCGGCCGGCCGGCCCGTCGACCGCGAGGTCGCCGCCGTGACCTGAATGCCGCAGGCCGTCGCACCGTGCCTCGAACAGGTCCGCAAGCCGCTCCCCGGACTGCCACCGGATCCTGTTGTCCCCCGCCGCCGTGAGAATCTTTCCCTCGACGCTAACGTCAAG
>Ga0310811_10012923_pt1 | contig 10862 bp, 7 predicted proteins | sample YCmetagenome_FD_207642 | JGI IMG/M metagenome (GOLD analysis project Ga0310811, IMG submission 207642) | Soil microbial communities from experimental microcosm in Duke University, North Carolina, United States - YC | ecosystem: Engineered > Artificial ecosystem > Soil microcosm > Unclassified ...
TCGGTCGCCTCGGTCGGGGCGTCCACCGGACCGGACGGCAGGGCCGGCAGCGACAGGCGCGGGGCCATCAGCTCGACGCCGTGGTCGGCCGGCAGCCGCACGGACTCCGAGCTCCACCGGCCCGGCACGGATTCGACGACCATGCCCCGGGCCGGCAGCACCGGCACGTGGTGGCTGTTGCTGACGAGCACGGCGGCCGGCAGCGCGCGGAACATCCGGCGCATGGCCGGATCCATGGTGGCCAGGATCTCGTCGGCCAGCGCCTGCATCCGGTTGGTGAGGTCTCGCGAGGAGGTGTCGAACACGACGGCGGCGAACCGGGAGTCGATGGGCGCTGTCCGCACGTGGTCGGCGTTCACCGGAGCGACCGGCGGCCGCAGCCACAGTCCACTCTGGACGACCTCGACGACGGCGTCGCTGGCGTACCAGTAGACCCCGGGCGACAGCTCGGCGGCACCGGGCATCGGGTTGTCGTGGGCGACCAGCTGCGGCGGCAGGATCCGGCCGGCGGCCGCGGCCCGCGGCAGGTAGCGCAGCTCACGGGCGAAGGAGCGCCAGCCGAGGTCGCCTTCCGGCGACACGACGTGCAGCGTGCCCTCGGCGGACGGCATGCCGGCGTAGAACGTGACGGGCGCGCCGAGCTGGTCGGCCAGCGCCTGCCCGACGGAGGCGCGCAGCACCTCGACCGGGCCGTACTGGAGGAAGCGGACCTTGGCGCGGTGCTCGGGCGGCACGGAGTGGCAGAACCGGGCGATCTCGGCCATCGGCACCGGCCGCGAGTTCGGCGACCCGAGCACGACGATCAGCTCGTCGCGGTTGGGCACCAGGCCGGAGATCAGCAGCGCCCGCTGGTCGTCGGCGGACTCCAGCGGCCGGATCCACACGCCGGCCGGCAGCGGCTCGACCACGCTGATCGGGCCGGGCTGCCACACCTGCTCGGTGCCCGGGTAGGTCCAGTCCGGGATCGGGAAGCGGCGCGAGTCGTGCTGCGGCGCGCGGCCGCGACGGAACCGCACCCAGCCGACGCCTTGCAGCGCCGAGCTGAACAGCGCGCCGCCGGGGGCCATCACGACGTCGCCGTCGGGCACGAGAACCGGGCAGTTGAGCCGTTCCGCCAGCCACTGGCCGGTCATCACGGCGGCGTCGCGGGAGTGCTTGCCCAACACCAGCCGGTAGCCGCCACGACGACGGCCCAGCAGCGCGGCGACGGCGTGCCACAGCTCGATCGGGCCGTCCGGCGGCACGTCCGCCACGACGACGGTGTGCTCGGGGTCGGCCGCGATCGTGCGGGCGAAGGCCAGCGCGCGAGGGTTGAGGTGACCCTCGATGTGCAGCAGCATCGCGTGTCCCGCGTCGACGCACGCGACCTGCGGCATCGTCACGGAGTCCGGCTTGCCGACCGCCCAGGTGCGCAGCCTCGTGCCCAGCGCCATGTCACTGCCCTCCTCGGGTGTTCGCCGCCAACACGGCCGGGCCCATCACCAGGTCGGGCCCGGACGGCATCGCGTCGAGCACCTCCTTGGGCATGCCGACCGCGGTGCCACCGATCTGGAGCGGGCCGAAGGCCTGCTGGGCGACCCGGAACTTCTCGCCGAGATCGGTGATCAGGTAGTACACACGCTTGTCCGACTGCTGCGGGGCCGGCTCGGCCACCGCGATCAGGCCGCGGCCGGCCGGCACGTTCATGGTGATCCGGCCGGCGGGCACCGCCAGCTGCTCGGTGACCAGGAACCCGGTGCTCACCGCGTCGCCGCTGGACTTCTGGCGCACGCACACCGCCGCGTTGTCCGCCGTGTACGTCTTGGACGTCACCATGTTCGGCATGCCCTGCAGCGTCGAGTTGTCCTTGGACTCGGGCAGCTCGGCCAGGCCTGCGGTGGTGATGTCGCGCGGCTGGTGCGCGCCGGGCTTGGCCAGCAGCAGCGCCAGCGCGGTGTCGTTGACCGGCGCCACGCCGTCCTTGCGCAGCACGTAGGTCTGCTTCTCGCCGCCGACGCTGGTGTCCACCAGGTCGCCGATTTTCGTGGCCTGGCCGTCGACCGAGGGTCCGGCCTGGCCTGCGCCCTCGACCACCGGCACGTCCAGGGTCTGGCCCTGGTGCAGCTGGTGGATCCACACGGTCGGCACCAGCGCCGGCGCGGTGTCGCCGAAACCCAGCGCCACCAACGCGTTGTGCGAGCCGATCGGGTAGATCGTGTTGCGCCACACCACGTAGTTGATGTGGTCCTGGCCCTGCACGAGGAACTTGGCGTCGGCCGGCATCGGGCTGGCCGCCGTGTTCGGGTCCACATCGACCCGCATGGACGGCTCGTCCGCGCCCGGGGCCGCGCACAGCGACCACTGCGGCGGCAGCATGTCCTTGGCCTGGGGCACCGAGTCCGGCGCGCCCGGAATGCCGACCGACCGGCCGTGCGGCACGCCGACCAGCGAGTTGCGGGACACCGGCGTGAACGTGCCGCTGACGTTGGTGCCGGCGAAGAACAGCATCGCCGACGCGGTGTTCAGGGTCGGGTACAGCGTGCCGTTGATGTAGAGGTACCGGTTGCCGGTCTCCTTCTCCACCACGATCGCGCCGGGCTTCTTGTAGTCGTAGTTGCCGCCCGGGTTGATCAGGCCGTAGATGGCGAACCCGCCGCACAGCAGCACGGCCACCAGCACGCCCCACATCAGGCCGAGCGAGGAGCGGCGCAGCGGCGGCTCGCCGCGGCCGGGGTCGCCGGTGGTCAGGGCGCTGGCCAGGCGGGAGGCGACGAACTGGTACGCCTGGACGTGATCGCGTCGAGTCTGCATGCCTCAGCCCGCCAGTGCCCGGAAGAAGTGGTACGCGTCCAGCACGACCAGCAGCAGCGGCACCAGCGCGATGGCGGTCCACAGCTCGGCGATGTCCGCGACCTGGCCCCAGATCGGCAGCAGCCGGGTCTGCGGCAGCCGCCAGCCGCCGATCACCAGCATCGCCACGATCAGCACCACGCCGACCAGAAGTCCGATGCGCCCCACCGGGGCCAGCGAGAAGGCGTACGCGATGACGACCGCGGTGATGATCAGGGCGCCGGCCCAGACGGTCGCACCGCGCTGCCACACCGACAGCAGGGACTTGGCCCGCAGCAGGCAGGCCAGCCCGAACACCAGCGGCAGCACCACACCGATCCAGCCGTCCACGCCGATCAGCACCACGCTGTCCACCAGGGCCAGCACGGACGACGCGACGATCACGGCGGTGAGGTAGCCGTCCGCGAGGGCGGACCGGCCGGCGATCATCGACGCCGGCGCGGGGTCGATGTCCTGCTGGAGCTCGTCGGTGGTGCGCGGGAGGGTCGGCACCCGCAGGCGGGCCAGCCGAGCGGCGACGCGGGCCCCGAACGTGGCGAACAGGAACAGCGTCACCGCGACGATGCTGACCGCGCCGGGGGTGTCGGCCGAGGTGCCGGTCCGCAGCACGGAACCGAGGATCGCGCAGATGCCCAGCAGGCCGGCGGTGCCGTAGATGGCGACGCCGCCCCGGGTCGCGGCGGCAAGCGCGCCGGCGACCAGCACCACGCAGATGCCCGCCAGCAGCACCCCGGACGGCTGCGGGGCGAACAGGTTGGCGGTGTCCTGCGCGCCGATCAGGCCGGCGGCCGCGGCGAACGCGCAGGCGGCGACACCGCCCACATAGGACAGTGCCTTGTCGTCGGCGACGGCGTTGATGGCGACCGCACCGCCGCCGAGCGCCAGCACGATCACGCCGCAGTAGAGCGCCAACAGCCCGCCGGGGCCGCCGGCCAGCAACGTGGCCACGCCCAGCGCGGACGCGGCCAGCACGGCCAGGCCGATCATCGTGCGGCGCGTCGACTCCGGGGTCCAGCGGTCCGGGCGTGCGGCGATGGCGTCGCCGACGCCGTCGGCGAGGTCGTCGTAGGTCAGCTCCGGGATCGGGGCCTCGGCGGCGCGCAGGTAGAGCACGTCACCGTCGTGCAGTTCGGCCTGCTCCGGAGTGGCGTCCAGGTCCAGCGGCCGCTCGCCGAGGCGCTGGAGCACCCAGTCCCGGCCGGTGTCCTGGCCGCGGTTGACGTGCCGCGCCAGCACCGGCACCAGCAGCCCGAACGTGGCGGCGCTGGGGATCGCCAGGTCGGCCCGGCCGTCCGGGCCGTGCACGGTGATCCGGCACAGGTCCGCGGGGCCGGATCCGCCCGCGCCCAGGGGAATCTGGTCGATCGAGGAGTCCGACACGGCCACCATCTGCCCGTGGGGCATGGCCGGGAACGACGCGTCGGCGCCGATCGCGTCCGTTGGCCTCATGCTGACGTCGCTCCTGTCGTGGATCCGTAGTGGTGAGACAAGCTCGGTTCGGTGTCGTGACGCGGTTTCGGCATCACGCCATCCCGGTCTGCAGGAGACGCACGTCACGTCGGGTGACCAGCTGGGCCCGGCCCGGCGGCAGCTGCCGCGGCTTGGCCTCGCCGAGGAACTTGCCCTCTTCCTTGGGATAGCTGAGCAGCACGCCCGGGTTGCCCAGCTCCCACATGCGGCGCAGCAGCGGGTCCATCATGGCCCGCATCGCGCCGGAGGTGCTGCGGGCGATGACCACGTGCAGCCCGATGCTGGCGCCGTGGGCCAGCAGCGGGATCAGCGGCTGCATCGGGGACGCCATGCCGCCGCCGCTGACGAACAGGTCGTAGTCGTCGATCAGCACGAACAGCTGCGGCCCGGTCCACCAGTCCCGCTTGGGCAGCCGGTCCGGGGTGATCTCCGGGCCGGGCATCCGGCGGGTCATCGACACGCCGGCGTTGCCGATCAGGTCGGACAGCGCGTCCGGGTCGACGGCATAGCCGATCCGGTACGGCTCCGGCACCTCCTCGTGCAGCTGCCGCCGGGTGTCGGCCAGCAGGATGCGCGCCTCGGTCGGGCTGTAGCGGGTGATCACGTTGCGGGCGATCAGCCGCAGCATGTTGGTCTTGCCGGTCTCGGTGTCGCCGAACACCGACAGGTGCGGCGTCATGTCGAAGTCGTGCCACACCGGCTGGAGGCGCTGCTCGTCGAGGCCGATGGCGAAGCGGGCGGCCTCGGGCTGCGGCGCGGGCAGGTCGGCGACCGGCAGCTTGTTGGGCAGCAGCCGGACCTCGGGCGCGGCCTGGCCGGCCCAGAAGGTGGCGATCTCCTCGACGGCCGCCTTGGTGGCGGTGGTCAGGTCGTCGGTGGCCGACGAGCTGTCGATGCGCGGCAGGCCGGCAAGGAAGTGGAACTTGGCGCTGGTCAGGCCGCGGCCGGCCTGCTCGGGCACCCGGGCCGCCACCCGGGCGCCCAGCTCGGACTCCATCGGGTCGCCCAGCCGCAGCTCCAACTTGGTGCCCAGCACGTCGCGCATGGCCGGCCGGATCTCCGACCAGCGGTTGGTGGCGACCACCACGTGCAGGCCGAAGGCCAGGCCGCGGGCGGCCAGCTCGGTGATGCGCGGCTCCAGGTCCTGGAAGTCGGACCGGACCGTGCCCCAGCCGTCGATGATCAGGAACACGTCGCCGTTGGGGTCGCTGATCTTGCCGGTGGTCCGGCCCTGCCGGTAGGCGATCATCGAGTCGATGCCCAGCTCGGTGAAGATCTGCTCGCGGCGCTCCAGCAGCTGCGCCAGTTCCTCGATGGTGCGCAGCACGCGGTCGCGCTCCAGCCGGGTGGCGATGGAGCCGACGTGCGGCAGGCCCGCCGTCGAGACCAGGCCGCCGCCGGCCAGGTCGAGGCAGTAGAACTGGACTTCCTCGGCGGTGTGGGTGAGGGCCAGCGACAGCACCAGTGTCCGCAGCAGCGTGGACTTGCCCGACTGCGGCGCGCCGACCAGGCCGACGTGGCCGTTGGCGCCGGACAGGTCGGCCACCAGCAGCTCGCGGATCTGCTCGTACGGGCGGTCGACGATGCCCAGCGGCACGCGCAGCGAGCGGGTGGCCGGGTGGTCCAGCGCGGTCATGCCGCGGACCGGGTCGGGCACGATGCCGGGCAGCAGCTCGTCCAGGCTGGGCGAGGCGGCCAGCGGCGGCAGCCACACCTGGCGGGCCGGCGGGCCCTGGTCGACGAGGCGGTCGATCAGGACGTCCATCAGGCTGTCCTCGCCGTCGCCGGCCGACTCCAGCTGGACCTCCTCGGTGGTCCTGGCCGGCGCGTCGTCCTCGGGACGGCGGATCCGGCCGGGCATCAGCCCGAACGGCGCGACCTCGCCGACCACCTTGGACTGCGCGGCCGGCGAGCTGTCCGGGGCGTCCGGGCACGGGCCGGACACGTAGGCCGCCTTGAACCGCACCAGGTTGGTGGTGTCGATCTTGAGGAAACCGTGGCCGGGCGCGGACGGCAGCTCGTAGGCGCTGGCCACGCCGATGACGCTGCGGGACTCCATGGCGGAGAAGGTGCGCAGCGCGATCCGGTAGGACAGGTGGCCCTCGACGCGGTGGATGCGGCCCTCGTCCAGGCGCTGCGAGGCCAGCAGCAGGTGCACGCCGAGCGACCGGCCCAGCCGTCCGATCTGGACGAACAGGTCCATGAACTCCGGCTTGGACGACAGCAGCTCGGAGAACTCGTCGACGACCACGAACAGCACCGGGAACGGGGCCAGCTGCGCGCCGCCGGCGCGGGCCTTCTCGTAGTCGTACAGCGACGAGTAGCCGTGCTGGCGAAGGAATTCCTGGCGGCGGTTCATCTCGCCCTGCAGCGAGTCCTGCATGCGGTCGACCAGGGGCAGCTCGTCCTGCAGGTTGGTGATCACCGCCGAGGTGTGCGGCATCTTGTCCATGCCCATGAAGGTGGCGCCGCCCTTGAAGTCGACGAGCACCATGTTCAGCACTTCCGAGGAGTGCGTGGCGGCGAGGCCGATCACCAGCGTGCGCAGGAACTCCGACTTGCCGGAGCCGGTGGCGCCGATGAGCACGCCGTGCGGGCCCATGCCGCCCTGCGCCGACTCCTTGATGTCGAGCTCGACGACCTCGCCGTTCTCGGTGACGCCGACCGGCACCACCAGCCGGGCCCGCTGGTTGCGGCGGGGCCGCCACTGCTGCTGCACGTCGAAGCCGCGGGCGTCGCGGATGCCCAGCAGCGTGGTCAGGTCGAAGTTGCTCTCCAGCGGCTCGTCGATCAGGTCGACGGTGCCGCTGGTGCGCATCGGGGCCAGCAGCCGGGCCACGTTCTCCGCGCCGGACACGCTCATCTGGTCCGCGTCGGCCTTGCCGGTGGAGTCGCCGGCCGGGAACTCGACCTGCTCGCCGGCCACGGTCAGGCGCAGCACGTCCGGGCCGCCGTGCATGCCGCCGGTGACGTCGAGCAGCACCACGTTGCGCAGGCCGGTGTCGAGCAGCCGGGAGTGCTCCGGGATGTGCACCCGGTGCGCCACCACGACGTGGAACGGCTCGTTGGGGCCGGGCGGCACCGTGCGGTCGAAGTCGGGCCGGTCGGTGACCGATGCGCCGAGCAGGTCCATCAGGGTGTCGTGGTCGCCGGACACCACGCGCACCGGGCCGGCCTCGTCACGAGCGGTCGCGTGGGAGATGTGCGGCAGCCACTTGCACCAGTCCCACTCGGCGCGGCCGGGCTCGTCGGTGAGGATCGAGATGCGGAGGTCGTCCGGGGAGTGCATGACGGCCAGCTGGCACAGCATGGCGCGGACGAGCGCGAGCACCGGGCCGGCCTCGCCGGCGAACTCGACGCTGGTGAAGCTGCGCAGGCCGACCGCGATGGGCAGTTCGGACACCGTGCGGTAGGCGCGGATGAAACGACGCAGCGCGATCGCCGTCAGCGGTTCGAGGTCCTCGATCGGGCGAGTGCGCGGCGGCACGAACTCCAGGGCGGCCCGCTGCGCGCCAAGGCCGATCCGCACCCGGCCGAAGTCCTCATGGCTGGCGCGGCGCTCCCAGAGGCGCGGGCCGGACACCAGCGACCAAAGCGAGGAAGGCTCTGGATTGTCCCAACGGGAGGCGGCGCGTTGGTCGTCGGCGGCGGCGCGGGCCTGGCCGCGCAGCTGCGCGAGGTAGCGGAGGTAGTCGCGGCGCTCGGCGCGCATCTTGCGCTTGCGCTCCATACCCTGGCGCCCCAACTGTGTGACGCTCATGCTGACCATGGAGACGCCCATCATCCCGGACATCATGTACACGGTCGGGGAGCTGCCGGCGATCGAGAACATCATCACCATCGCCGCACTGCCCAGGCCCATCGGCAGGTACACCATGGCCGAGCCGAAGTCGAGGCTGGCCGGCTCGCCGAGCACGGGGGGCTCGGCCAGCTCCACCTCGCCGGTCGGCAGGGCGGGACCGGCGACGCGCTGCGATCGTTTGACGATCACGATGCTCATCAGTCTGGCTCCAGGGCTAGCGGCGGCAAGCTCGTCAAATGCTATGTGAGGTTTTAGGACACTGTTGTACTACCGGCACCTACGGCAACCGATAAGTGCCCTAACTTCCCTACACGGTGACCGTCACAGTAGTGACTGGTCCACAGGTCTTCCTTACCGGGTAGCACAAAGCAGAAGTTGGGACGAAACTTTCGAACGGTTCTTCATCACAGTGGGAACGCGCGTCGAAAGAACTTCACAACAATGTCGTACCGTTTCCGTTACGTAGTTTTTCCGCTCTTCGACTTCGCATGCTTCCCACACGACCGAGCGACAAAACCGGTTCGCCCTTGTGACCTGCTTCACACTCGTAAGAGTGGTTCGCGCGTCACCCGGGTGTGCGACAACCGTTGTGCGCCCACGGCCGACCCTCCTCAGCTGCACAGCAGGTCCATAGTGGACGGAGGCAGGGCGCCGCGCCACACTTCGGCAGGCACCGCCAGTTCCTATGGGCTCGACGGCGGCCGTGGCGCGACCGGCCCGCGATCCTGCCCGCAAAACCGACCAGTGCTGCACGTTCGTTCAGGTTCTTGATCCGGACTTGATGGAAGCGCTCTCCTCTCGATCCGGCTCCAACCATGCCCAAGGTCTATCAACGGCATCTCCACGAGTTCTCCATGGCCGTCCAGGAGTGCGCCCATCCCCAGGTCAAGGGCCATTTCCCGATGTCCGGGCCGCTGCGCCCGCACGCGCGGGCGGCCTCCGTGGCGAGCTGAATCGGACGGAGCGTGGCGCCAGTGACGCCTACGGGAGACCCCCTCACGGCGGCCGAGTAGAGGGTGACACTCGTCCGGCGGGCGCGGACCGAACCACGTGCGGCCTGTCCTGGACCTCATGACCGAGATCACCCTTTTGTGTGACCTCGGCCCACTGGCTCCGTCGTCACCCCGGTCAGGGTCTACGGCAGGGCCTGGCCGCCGCCGGTCGTATCGTGGCCGCGTGGACAGCGACCAGATCCAGCGACGGCCTCTCGACCCGACCCTCGTCCGGGACGAGATCGACGCCCGGGCGGCGATGCGGGCCGGCGACTTCTCGCACTGGGCGCGGGCCGGCGAGCACGTCATCCGCGAGGAGCACCACAACTTCCCCGAGCGGCTGTTCCTGTTCCGCCTCGGCGACGTCTGGCACGTCGGCTCCAAGACGATCTCCGACCTCGTCGTCGAGCACGGCCTGCCCGGCCTGTTCTGCAGCCGCGTCCACTGGCACAACGTGCTCGGCCCGCTGACCTCGGTGCGCACCTCCGACGCCGACGTCCGGGTCGGCTTCCGGCCGCTGGACGAGGCCGGCCGCCGGGCCGCGTTCGACGCCATCACGCCGGAAACCGAGCTGACCCACCCCTTCGCCCGGCACCGCGAGCTGGGTCAGGAAGTCGTCGCCGAGGCCTGGGAGGTCAACGACCACGAGGCCGCCCAGCTCGACCTCGGCGAGGAACACATCCGTCGCTACACGCTGGCGCGGTTCGGCCCGCGCTTCGCCGACCTGGACACGGATGTCGTCGCCTACGACCCGGCCTGCTCCACCGGCCGCTTCCTGGCCGACTTCGCGAGCCTGAACCCGGCGCGGATCCGCACGGTCGGCCAGGACCTCAGCCAGGAGATGGTGGACTACGCCGCCGCCCACCTGGAGCGGGTCCACGTCGGGGACGCACTGGAACCGGCGGTCCCGCCGCTGAGCGTGGACATCATGTTCGTGCGGTTCCTCAACAACGAGGTCGTCTCCACCGCCCAGGCCCGCCAGATCCTGCCCCGGCTGGCCTTCTGCCTGAAGCCCGGCGGCACCATGGTGCTGCTCGGCCACAGCCCACTCCTGGTGGACGCCATCGACCTCGTCGGAGCCGGCATGACCGTGACGCAGACCGTGGCCCGCCAGGACGACCACGTCTTCCAGTACTACGTCTGCGAAACGAGGCGCCTGCGCTCAGCCTGACCCGGCGGGGTTCAGGGACTGCGCCGCCGTCACCGCCTCACCCTCCGCCCAGGCTCGCCCAGCAGCCGCGGCAGGTCGACGACGACCAGGGTCAGGCTGAAGCCGTCCGGCGGCACCCCCTTCGGGGAGCTGATCCAGTTGCCGCGGTCACGCACCCGGAAGGTCTGGTCCCCCACCAGCAACAGCGAGACGTAGCAGCCGTAGTCGATGGCGAAGCCGTCGTAGAGCCGGCCGGACCATCGCGGCCGGCTTCGGCCCGGCATGGTTGAAGAACAGCTGGCCGAAGAACTCCTGGGCCCGGTTCTGGGTGTGGTCGAAGATCATGAAGTCGTCCAGTCGGCCAGCAGCGGCTGGCGCTCCAACGGCAGGCTGCTCCACTCGTCCAGCAGCAGCCACAACCGACTGGGGCGCAAGGCTTTTGTCACCGCCCGGAGCGCCCGGCCGAGCGGCCCGAACAGCACGTGGTGCCGCTCTACGCCGGTCCTCAGCAGCCGGCTCTCGGCCCGCACGGTCCGGCGTTGCCCGGCGGAGAACCGCAGGCCCGCCGAGAACGACCCGGCCGCCACGCCGTGACCACACATCGGCTACAAGGGTGGCG
>Ga0310811_10012924_pt1 | contig 10861 bp, 4 predicted proteins | sample YCmetagenome_FD_207642 | JGI IMG/M metagenome (GOLD analysis project Ga0310811, IMG submission 207642) | Soil microbial communities from experimental microcosm in Duke University, North Carolina, United States - YC | ecosystem: Engineered > Artificial ecosystem > Soil microcosm > Unclassified ...
ATACGGCATCCTCCAGTCGGATCTTTCCTTCGGAGATGGTCAGGTATTTGGCGGGTATGTCATAGGACAGCCGGATATCGGTTTCGAGGTGTTTGCGGCGGAAGAGCGTGGTATCGCCGGGATGGGTATAGTCGACGAGCAGCGCGCCTTTCAGGTCGGCTACGACTTTTGAGCTGCTGTCCAGCTGGAAGGCGGCCTGTATCCGGTCGATATGGGTGCTGATGTGCTGGCCGGACTTCCTGTCCTGATAGGTGATGTCCATGTTCTTCAGCACGAATTTCTTTATGTCCAGGTCCATCGCCTTGCTGCTGGTATCGGCGGTGGCGACGGTATCGGTTGTCATGCGGCCTGCTTCGACTATATTCAGCCGGCCGGCGGTATCCTGTATCAGCCGCAGACTGCCATTTTTCAGGACGATGGCCTTTACCCGGTATTTCTGTTTCAGAATATCCGGCAGGCTAAAGCCGACAAACATGCGTTCGGCCTCATAGATGGGCTTGTCACCGGCCTGCTTGTCGGGATAAAATTTGACATTCTGCAGTCCGATGGAGATGTAGGGCCAGTTCTGGAAGATCGTGATGTTGCTGCCGCCGACGGTCAGTCTGCCCGGCAGTTCTTTGTTCAGCCGGTCGACGGCAATGCCGACGAGGCGCTGCTGCTGGCTGTAGAGTATCGCCACGGCGATCCCGAGTAGCAGAATGAGACTCAGGACAGGAATGAGAATGAGGCGGAGGATCCTTCTGCGTGTTTTTGGCGTCATAGGTGGTAAAATTAAACGAAATTCACAGAGGGATATTGCTCATTGGCCGTTAGGGGCTTTTTCGCTACCTTGGGGTATACACATGGGGGAGTTCCTTCTAAAATCTCCCCGTCATGAACAAGATATTTCTGCGTATCGCCGCCCGCCAGTTGTACAATCGGAAGGGCTATTCCATTCTGAATATTCTGGGCCTCACGGCTGGTATCGTCTGCTGTCTGCTGATCTTCGAATACGTGAGCTACGAGCGCAGTTTTGACGATTTTCATCAGAAGGCCGACCGCATTTTCCGGGTACAGGACGAAGAGTACCAGAACGGCAAGCTGGTCGTGCCCTGTGCCGCCGCGATGCCGGGCGTAGCGCCGAATATGCGGCGGGATTTCCCGGAAGTAGAGACCGCATTCCGACTGTACAAGCTCGATTTTCTGCTCGCCAACGACGTGCGGAACATAAAGTTCATGGAGCCGACCGTCTACTATGCGGATAATGCCATTTTCGACGTCCTTACCCTGCCGCTGGTGGCGGGGGACGCCCGCACGGCGCTGTCGGGGCCGGACAAGATCGTGCTGTCCGAGACGGCCGCAAGGAAATATTTCGGACAGGAGGCGGCTCTGGGAAAGGTGCTGACCATTCATGCGTCGGGCAAGACAAGGCCGCTGCAGGTAACGGGCGTTTTCCGCGACTATCCGGACAATTCTCACCTGAAGCTGAACATTCTCGTGTCCTATCCGACCTTCAGTCAGATCATCGGCACTTATGGAAAGACCGACAATGTTCTGGAGACGAGCTTTGGCTGGACGGATTTCTATACCTACGTCCTGCTGAAGAAAGGGGTGGACTATCGCCGGCTGGCGGCAAAGCTGCCTGCCTTTATCGACAAATACTACAACAATATTCCGGCGAATAAGAATACCGGGGACCGCTACGCCCTCAGCCTGATGCCCCTGAAGAATATTCACCTTTATTCCCGCTATACCGAAGAGGCCGAGGCCAACGGAGACGGGCAGTCCGTATCCTTTCTTTTTCTGATCGCCTTTTTTATCGTCGCCATCGCCTGGGTCAACTACATCAATCTGGCGACGGCGCGCTCGCTGGAGAGGGCCCGCGAGGTGGGCGTACGGAAAGTCCTGGGCGCTCTGCGCGGCCAGTTGATATGGCAATTCATGCTGGAGAGCCTGCTGCTCAATCTGGCGGCGCTGGCGATCGCCTTTTGCGTTGTTCTGTTGGTAAATCCCCTGTTCGGGCACCTGACGGGGCAGCCATTGGGCGCATTCTGCACCCTGCCGCTTGCTTACTGGAGAATTTTCGCCGGCCTGTTCCTGACGGGGACGTTCCTGTCCGGGATCTACCCGGCGTTCGTTCTTTCCCGTTACCAACCCGTGGCCGTCCTGAAGGGGCTGTTCCGGAATGCGTCGGGTGGCCGGTGGCTGCGAAAAGGGCTGATCGTGGGACAGTTTGCCGCGTCGATCGTGCTGATCGCGGGGACGATCGTGGTCTACCGGCAGGTGCACTATATGCGCAGTCAGACGCTTGGCGTCAACATCGACGAGACGCTGGTGCTGCAGGGGGCGGAGAGTGGCATTACCGACTCGGCGTACAGTCAGGCATTCCCGGCATTCAGGGGAGATGTCCTGCATGTGAAAGGTGTGGAGAGTATGACCAGCTCGTCCGACGTAATGGGAAAGGAGATACTCTGGTCGACCAACTGGCGCAAGATGGACGAGGCCGGAGACCGGGTTTACAATCTTTTTCACCTTGGTGCGGGGGATGATTTCGTTCGCAGCTATGGACTGCGGATGCTGGCCGGTCGCGACTTCTCGCGGGATTTCGACGACAAGCGCTCGGTGCTGCTGAACGCGACGGCCGTCAAAATTCTCGGCTATCCTTCGCCGGAAGCCGCTGTCGGCAGGCTGCTGCACGGCGGGCAGGGCCATATGGACTCTATGCGGGTGGTTGGTGTCGTGGCGGATTATCACAACGAAGGTTTGCAGAAGGCGATACAGCCGCTGGTATTCTTTTCCCACCGCAACGACCACGGCTGGTATTCCATAAAAATAAAGAACGCGGACCCCTCGCTTACGATCGCCGCTATCAGAAGTGTCTGGATCCGGTATTTCCCGGGTGACCCCTACAACTATTTCTTCCTCGACGAATTCTTCGACCGACAGTATGCCGACAACAAGCGTTTTGGAAGCGTCTTCGCCCTGTTTGCCGCGCTGGCCATCGCCATCGCGTGTTTTGGCCTCCTCGGTCTTTCCGCCTACAATGTGCTGCAGCGCACGAAGGAGATCGGTATCCGGAAAGTGCTCGGCGCCAGCGTGCAGAGCCTGTTGTTCATCCTGTCGGGGGATTTCCTTGTACTGGTGGGTGTCGCCTTTCTGATCGCCGTCCCGGTGACCTGGCTGGCGATGGACAGCTGGTTGCAGGGTTTTGCCTATCGGATCGGCGTCAGCTGGTGGATCTTTGGCGGCGCCGGTCTGCTGGCGATGGGTATCGCTTTCCTGACGGTGGGCGGCCAGGCGCTGAAGGCGGCTTTGCAGAATCCCGTGAAAAGTTTACGGACGGAGTGAGTTGCGATTTACCGTTCGCTTCGCAGATACTTTTGTGACGATGAAGGTCGTGGAATCTATTCCCGGGAAAAGGGTGGTATGGATGGTGACGGAAAGGATTGCCGGACAAAAGTCAGGCGGCGAGGGTTACCGTATGAAGATCTTACCGTTGCCGGGCAGCTGTTGTCCTGCAGTACTCACGCTGAGCCAGTAAATACCCGCCGGCAGCGTATTTCCGGGTAACCCGAATCTTGCCCGTCCGTTGAAGACGCTGGTTGTCGTCCTCCGGCAGCTGCCGGAAGTATTGAAGAACGATACCGTATAATGACCATCCGTCAGTCCCTCGATGGTGACGGTCTGTCCTTTCTCCAATACTGTCGGAAAAACCTTCCAGGCTTCGGCCCCGGGGTTTTGATGAAGCGTCAGTATCTGGCTGTAGGATGACTGACCGAAAGTCGCTATGACCAGTCTGTAATAGCTGGTCCCTGCGGGCATCGTCCTGTCTGTAAAAGAGTCGCCTGTTGCCGGGCTATAAATGGTCTGGTAACTTACACCGTCGGATGAGCGCTGGAGTGAAACCGTGGCATTCATCCTGTCGCTGGTCTGCCATTTCAGTAGCGTCTGTCCGTCCTTTACTTCGCCGGTAAAGGATATGATGCTCGCCGGTAGTACGACATATCCTCCGGTTGCGAATACGGAGTTGACGGCCACCAGGTCGAGGCCCCCGCCTGCGGCCTCGGTGGTTGTGGTTGGATAGACCGATGCATTGGCGAGGTTGAGCAGCTGTGCCGTTGTGGGACTGGCGGCGCCATCCGGTCCCAGCAGGGCATAGCCATACAGCGGCTGCCCTGCAGAGATGCCGAGGTCTGCGAATGTATAGAAGACTCCGCCTATCTCCTGGTTGACATTGGATGAAGCCCGCAGCCGCGTATCCGTGACATCCTTGCGGAGGACGTAGCAGGCGAACTGTTTGTTGCCCTGCGCCGTCGAAGGATGCCCCCAGCCGCCGTTATTGCTGCCGTTGCCGCCGGTGCAGGTCCTCACGGCTCCGAATCCATTGGGATCGCCATTGGCGTCCAGACTTGTGATGGCTGCGATCCGGAAGGGGTCGTGCTGATTGTTGGCGCCCCTGTCGAATATTGCGAAACCAGCCTGGGTGGGGGAGGAGGTACTGAGACCGCCGGAAAAAATGACGTCTACGCGTTCGATATTGTTGTTATTGCCATCTCCGTTGGAGGCATTGGTAAACAAATTGTCCGTCCCCTGGTTGAGCACGCCGCCGGCCAGAAGCACTTCCATGGAATCCGCATAGGACGGTTTGAAGGCCAGCGGAATTCCCAGCGGACAGGCGATCGCCGACAAGGCTGTCGTTTCCATATATACGATGTTCCGGCTGCCGGTGACGCTGGAGTTGTCTATGCGACGAAGCCTGACTTTTGCGGCGCCGGTCGGGACCGCAAGCCACGAGCTTCCGGCGGCATTAAAGCTGTTCAGCACGTACTGGTTGGAACCGGTGTTGCTGAAAGTATAGGTATAGCTGGTGGTATTGCAGCCCCCGAATGCGCCCGATCCTATCGGTGTGGCGATATAGCTGCCGATGGTAGCGGGCTGCGTCTGATAAGAGGCGGAGATCGACGTTACGGGAGACTGCCCATGCGTGGTCAGCGCGAACAGGATCAGCATGGAGGCTGTCACAAAGTGGCAGGGACGGCTTTTCATCGGTTCCGGGATTTGGGAGAAAAGTTACACCCGCCGGAAGCCCCTGCCAAAAAGCGTTTCGCTCTCTAAATAAATAGGATGCTATATCGTAAGTGTTCTATTTACTTCATTAAAACAGCACCTTTTGCGAAAAGACTATTTTGTCGTTGACGAACAGCGCTACTACGCGCAGCTCACGGCTTGCGGACGGGGGCAGCGTAATCGTATTGCTGCCTTTTGCGAGATAGACGTCCCGTTTTTGCAGCGTCTGTCCTGCAATATTGCAGACCACCAGGGTGGCCCGGGATTCCGTGCCCGTGTTGGCTATCAGCCGCATATTTCCCGCGAAATTGCCCGAGAGATAGACATTCCGGATACCGCTGGGGTCGGCGGCGACTTTTATCACTGCCGAATAGTAGACAGCTCCGTTGGCGGGGATGGCCTTGATACGGTAGAAATTATCTCCTGCCAGCGGATGGCTGTCTGTGTAGACGGTATTGCTGCCGGCTATCGTCCCGAGGGGCTGGAAGTTATCGTTGGCGTCCATCCTTTCGATAGTGTAGGACTGGACGGGCAGTCCATTGATATTTTCCCAGCTCAGGCTGACGGACGGAGCTTTGTAGAGTCCGCTGGCTACCAGACCGTCCTCCAGCAACACCGTGAACATGCTTGCTATAACCGTGGTGGAAGCGGTGGCCGTACAGCCATTTCGTTTCTCCGTCACCGTTATCTGATAGGTGCCCCAGGTCGTATCCGTGATAGGATTCTGCTGGTTGGAGGTGAAGCCGCCCGGCCCTGTCCAGTCGTAGGTCAGCCCGGAAGAGCCGCCAAACGGGGTGGGGTAGTTACTGGCTACGGGGTCGCCGCCGTAAAAGTCGAGCTGGTTGTTGGTCATGCCCGCAAATGCGGAAGCTATGGGCGGGAAGGTATCGATCGGGACGACGATGGTGTCGGTCCGTGTGGCAGGGCAGCCCTCGGCTGGAGACGCGGAAACAATATATGTTCCCGGCTTGTCGATGTTCAGCTGCGAGCTGTCGCTGTTGGCGCCGGAGACGTCTCCGCTGAGTGCTTTCCAGGTATAATAGCCAACGGTGGTATTGTTGGTGAGGGTAATGGTGGCTGGGTCATGGTTACACCGAATGGTATCGCCTTTAAGGGAGTAGTCCATGACCGCAGGGCGTGTAAAGGTCAGCGGGGTCATGAAATCCTGCAGATTGGAAGTAAAGGATGTCGACGACCTGGACTTGAAGAATATATTCGAAAATAATGCGTCGCAGGGACCGAGGGCGGAATAGAGCGCCGGGTCGATGCCGATACGGGTCAGGTTCATCCCGATCTCAATGAATTGCTGTGTTTCATAGTTCGGGTCCCAACCCGTCCCCAGTGAAGAGTTGGCTGTTCCCCAGGGTGTGGCGTATGTCGAGTCCTGTGTCGCAGACGCGGAGTAGTTGGATATTCCTCCGCCCCAGGCCGTGGTACCCGTTTTTGAAACGATGGACGCATATCCGTAAACGGGGCTGGTGGTAGCCCCGTCAAATGCGCCGGTAAAATTGAAATAGGCCGGTGTGATCGTGCTCAGTGTAGTCTGGCTGATCCAGATACGAACGTCTACCACCGGCGCGGTCCCCGGAGAAAAGCTGACCGCGAAAATCATATCTCCGGTCTGCGTGATATTGCCGGCGGCATCGAAGAGCCACTGGGTGTGTCCGGCATCTGTACCCCCGGTAGTGAAGGTCCCTGTTCCAGCATTGTAAGTAAAAGATTTTTTATAAAGCTCTACGTCATAGTAGCTGCTGCCATTGACGCCAAACGTGGAAACGCCGGTAAAGAACCATAACGAGTCATGAACCGTCACGCCGGCTCTCCGGAGGTGGGCGTAGACGTCCGCCAGATCGTTCTTGTTCGGAATGTTGGTGTTACCGCCTTTCCATTTGATGGGGTTATCACCGTTCTTGGCGGAGATAGTATAGGTGGTGGCATCCTTCAGGGTCGAGGCCGCGATAAAATCCCTTCCATACACGGCGTCGATCCAGAGCGTGCCGCCGACCTTGGCATAAAGCGGCGCTGCCATCCTTTGATTGAAGGTGATATTGTTGCCCGCCGACAACAGGGTCCGCCAGATCGAAGCCTTGGAAGTGTCGATGACATTATTACCGGCCCCGGATGGAGCGAACCAGTCGTCCGAAGCGATGGCGCCTGTGGCGGGACCGTATTTCACCCAGTTGGTACGGGTGTCCGCGTCCACGCCGAAATTGGCGTATATACCGCCATTGCTCAATTGCGAGTAGCCTGGCAGAGAATACAGGCTTACGAAAATTACCAGCAGGGGTAGAGCTCGTTTCATAGTATCGGATTTGATTCAACGATCCGTCCAACGGATCGTACGGATATTCTATATATGACCAATCCGGGCGAAGAAGTCAACCTCCCGCGCCCGAATCAGCCATGTTTTCACGGGTGTTCTATTTCTTCTCCAAATTCACTTTTCCTGCATCGGTCACTACTCCTGTGCTCACTGAGACTGAGTATGCCGTGTCCTTGTACGTGCTATCCAGTGCGTGGAACGAAAGGCTCCAGGAACCGGCATTCACGCCGCCGAAGAAGTAATAACCGGTAGCTGAGTCGGGCAGGGCCAGAAGGCTGTCGGTACCCTGGACGGCCCATACTTCAGGTTTCGCGATGCCGGGTAGCGCGTATCCCTTGATACTGCCGCCGATGGCTGCAGTATATGTCCTGATCACAGGCTTCAGAATATAGTTTCCGCTGCCTGTAGTAACAATAGAACGACCCGCGTCAAAGTCGATCCAGAGGCGGTAAACAATATCGCTGGTCAGCGTCGCGTGTATGTTAAACTTCAATCCGGACTGTTGTGCCGATGGCGTTTTTAGAGCGTAAGACTGGCCGTCGATGACAACCGAGTTGTTGCTGCCCAGGATCAGCCGCATCTGGGACAGTTTGCCTGCCGGGAGGTCTGCCGCGGCCAGTACCGTGTCGATACCATTCCTGAAATCGAGCAGGTTGTAGACACCGGGACGAAGCATCGGTATTGTCTGCCATCCCGAACTGGCGCCGGAATCGGAAGAAACGTTGACCTCAACTTTTTGAACGTCGATGTAAACGGCGTCATAGGGGGAAGGGTCATCCGTCAGACGTACTTCCAGGTGTCCGGACCCGCTGCTACTACCGCTTTTGTTGCAAGAGACGAATAGAAAGATACCCGCGATCAGTGAAGCAAGAAATAAAGAAAGCCTTTTCATGTCTGGTTTTTTCATTGAGTATGAAATTTTAGCCGGCTTTACCGGTTTTCCCATTAAAGACAGTGAAACGGCCCTTTGGTCCTAGTCAGGAAAGATTTTTTTTATCTAAAAAAATTAAAATTTAAGGCTATATGTAATGCTTGGTATAACAGGGATAAGAGGTAATTCTTTTGCAACCACTTTCCTGGTGGTAGGATCGATCGTTCTGTAAACGAAGGAGTTATTCGACCGGGCATATACATTGTACAGGGAGAAGATCCATTCTGTCTGCAGCGTCGTTTTCCCGATGGTCCTGCTCTTTGTGTAGTGAATGTTGATGTCAAGACGGTCATACGGGCTGAGGCGATAGTTGTTGGCGACGACGTCCCATGAGCCGATGAGGCGGTTACGTCCATAGGCATTGCCGTTGTTTCCATTACCGTTACCGTTGCCATTCCCATTTCCATTCCCATTGCCGTTGCCGTTGCCGTTACCGTTGCCATTGCCCTGTCCAACAGCCCTGCCCGGATTGTCATACAGTGGATTTCGTCCCGGGCCGGGGTTGAGGATATAAGAAGAGTCGGGGCTTAGCGAGAAGGCGCGGCCGCTGGCTACGAGGAAATTTGCGGCGATCTTCCAGTGGGACGAAATGGTATACGCCACCGAGATATCCAGCATTTGTCTTCTGTCATAGGCGAAGGGGAAGGTCTGACCCTGGTTGAGGGAATCGAACTGCTGCCAGGCATAGGCGAGCGTATATGCCAGCCAGCCCGTCCAGCGACCCCTGTTCTTCCGGACGAAGAGCTCCGCGCCGTAACTCCATCCCTTTCCGAATATCAGCTGCTGCTCGATGGTATTGTCGATGGCCGACGAGTCCCTTCCCCCGAACAGCAACTGGTTGCCCATCCGTTTGTAGTAGAATTCGACGCTGGTCTGGAAGACGTTCTGCGAGAAATTCTTAAACAGCCCCGCAGTGATCTCTTTGGACGTCTGTGGCCGGACGACATTACTGCTGCCGATCCATATCTCCGCGGGGAAGGAGGAGTTATAGCTTTGTACCAGATGAATATACTGGTGCATGCTGGTAAAGGAGAGCTTTACGCTGGTCGATGGGTCGATCATATAGAGCAGGGACAGCCTCGGCTCAAGGTAAAAATAGCGGGCGTCCTGCCTGGTGAAATACGGAGCCCGCAGTCCCACATAGGCTTGCCACCGCCTGCCGAGTTTTATATCGTCGCTAGCGTAGGCGGCTATGCGATCGGAAGTCCTGGGAGGTATGCCGGAGGGGACGATGGTCTGGGTAGTGGAGTCCGGCGGGGGGACCTGGCCCGAGAGCGATGCGGGGTATAGTGTCTGGTGGAGCCAGTCGGCTCCGCCGCTGAGTTTATGGGCAGGAGAGGGGTACCAGTCGAACGCCGTTTTTACATTGACGTCCCTGATACCGGAATAAAGCTGTGCGAAAAAGCCGTATTGCGTAGCGGAGAGGAACTGGTGATACTGGTTGTACTCTGCGGAAGTATTTGAGAACAATTTCCCCGAATACTGGTGATTCCAGCGCAGGGTGACGCCGGTATTGCCGTAGTGCATAGAATAGTCGATGCCGTCGATCTTTGTACTGTCGCTGGTATAGCTGTTGTTATCCCTCCCGCTGTAAAAGCTAAGGAGGAGCCGGTCTTTGGGCGACAACCGGAAGTTCAGCTTGGCATTGACGTCATAGAAATAGTATTTGCTGAAATAATTGTCGTGCAGGAGGGGTTTGAGTACGATATCGGTGGTGCTCCGGCGCGCGGAAACGAGATAAGACGACTTCCCGGTTTGCAAAGGGCCGTAAAGCGTCAGGCCCGAGGAGACGCTTCCCGCCTGGACGCTGCCGCCGGTTTGCTGGTTGCTCCCGTCCTTCATGGATACGTCGAGCACTGAGCTGATATGGTCTCCATAAGATGCAGGGAAGCCTCCCTTCATCAGCGTCGCGTATTTGACGGTGGGTGGGTTGAAGATGCCCACGAGCCCGAACGTATGACTTGGATTATACAGCGTGGCGTCGTCCAGCAGTATCAGGTTCTGACCGGCGTTGCCGCCCCGGACAAAATAGCCGGGCGATCCGTCGATGCCTGCCTGGACGCCCGGTAACATTTCTACCGAACTGATCACGTCGCCGCTGCCGGCTGCGGAAGGGGCCGAGGCGATCATGTCTGCCGACAGATCCATGCGCGAAGCCCGGTTATTTTTCACGTTGTCTTCCCGCTTGTCTTTGAAGACCAAGGTCTTGCCGATCTCTTCCTGGTCGTCGTTGTGTTCCATCTGAAAAGAAAGAGAATGGTCGTCGGTGGCGGTGATCCGGCGGGACGTGCTTTTATAGCCGACGTATGAGATCTCCAGTTCCAGTGTATCAGCGGGTTGGACGGTGATGGAGTAGAAGCCATAGTTGTTGGACAGGACTCCCGTACCTGCGGAGGGAAGATAGACGCTCGCGCCGATAAGCAATTCGCCGGTCCGGGCGTCTTTGACATAACCGCTAAGGGTTATTTTGGCGAGCGGCAGGGGGCCTTGCAGAACGATCTGGTCGCCGATGATCTGCCAGGAAATGGTGGTCCCGTCAAATACGAGGTGCAGGAACTCCG
>Ga0310811_10012925_pt1 | contig 10861 bp, 11 predicted proteins | sample YCmetagenome_FD_207642 | JGI IMG/M metagenome (GOLD analysis project Ga0310811, IMG submission 207642) | Soil microbial communities from experimental microcosm in Duke University, North Carolina, United States - YC | ecosystem: Engineered > Artificial ecosystem > Soil microcosm > Unclassified ...
CCGGCCGATGGCTGATCACATAGACGGTGTCGGCAAGAAAAATGGCTTCTCGCAGATCATGAGTCACGAGAATGACGGTTGGTCGTCGCTCAAGCCACAAGGCCTGCAGCACATCCCAAAGATCTTCGCGAGTGAATGGGTCAAGGGCGCCAAACGGCTCATCGAGTAATAGGAGTTCGGGCGCGTGAATGAGGGCCCGACAGAGTGATGCCCGTTGTTGCATGCCTCCAGATAATTGCCAGGGATACTTTTCCTCAAAGCCGGACAATCCAACGGTTGCCAGAAGGTCACTTGCCGCCTTGCGGTATTCAGTGCGTTTTCGACGGTAGCCACTCGCATGTGAATCGACAATCTCAAGCGGCAAAAGCACGTTGTCGATCGCCGTTCTCCAAGGGAGCAGCATCGCGTTTTGAAACGCCATGCCGCAAATCTTGAGCGGGCCGCTGACGGGCGCCCCTGCCACATAAAGCGATCCGCTCTGAGGCGGGTGGAGACCCGAGATGAGCTTTAGAAGTGACGATTTTCCGCAACCACTCGGGCCTACCACAGCCACAAACTCACCCTTTTGAATCTGCAGGCTCGCTTCGGCCAGTGCGACGACGCCATCGGGACCGCCGTAGGACATCGTCACATTTCGCAATTCAATAATGGATTCCTTTACTGAAGCCATCCTGCGGCATCGCCCTAATTACTTTTTGGGTGCGCATGTGCCTAAAGGGGGCGGCACACGTTCGGACTCGGGCGGCAAGAATTTCGCTGTCCAGACATGATCCAGGGCCGGGCTCCGCGGATATCTCATCGCCTTCACAACTTGATCAATGCTTGACTGCATTCGCTTGGGATCTACAGCGCTTAAATGCTTGCTACCCTCGCCGTAAAGATCGTGCTTTAGCCCCATCAGCAGTCGCTCGCATTCGATATCAACGTTGAGCAATTGGTTATATTTTTTCATCAGCTCGGCGGCAGCGCGAGGATCAGCAATTGCATCCTTAGTGCCCTTGTTGATGGCTTTAACCATCGCGGCAATTGTTTTTGGGTTCTTCTCCAAAAAGTCTCGTCTCACCCAAAGGCCGGTTCCGTAAACGTCGAAGCCGATGTCCGAATATTTCAATATGGAAATCTCATTAAGGGGCACACCCAGATCCACCAGCGTCATCACCGTGGACACGTCAAAGCCCATGACTGCATCCACGTCGCCTTTTATCAACATTGGCTCGCGCAACTGAGGGGCAGTAAATTTGCGGGTTATCTTGATTTCATCTGGCGTGCCTGCCTTTGTGAGCACGTCGACAACGGCGCCCGAGGCACTGCCCGGCTGATCGCCTATCACTTTTCCTTCAAGGTCCTTCAATTTATTGATATTGGCCTTTTTCAGGCTCATTATTGCCAGAGGCGATTCCTGAAAGTGGACGTAAACGAGTGTTAGTTCCTTCTCGGGATTCTGGGCATTAAAGCCAATCATGGTGGCGATATCAGCCCACCCAAAATCGTAGACGCCTGAGGCGACATTGGCGGCGGTGTTAGCCGCCCCAGTACCTCGGTCCATTCTCACACTAAGACCGCCTTCCTTGTAGTAGCCCTTTTCCAATGGGATGAAGAAAGGCGCATGGGTGCCAGAGATCGTCCAATCCAGCATAAACGTGACGTCAGGCTTCTCTACAGCCTGACCGAATGCGACGTTGCTCGAAGCGACAACCGCCGTGAGCAGGAACGTCACGCTTGCGCACCATCGTCGCAATTTCATTGCGTGTTGATACATTTGATCCTCCCTCCAACGTTCTCGTTTTTTTTAATGCAGTCCCCACCAATGCGGGGTTGCCTTCGCAGAACTATGCCTTCCCAACCAGTCTTCTGTCGATCATTGCATGTACCCCTTTTACATTGTTGACGGTCTGGGTGACATGCAAGTCGACGGCAAAACTGCAGAATGAATAGGCATGATCGCGTGAAATTCCGAGCAAATCCACGAGCCATTCGATCATTGCGCGCAAGGCTTGAGCGGCCGCGTCGTCTAAGTCCACGTCGAGACCCAGGGTGATAAGGTGCGTAGGCGACTCTGCACGCGGCATGCGCCATTTGAGATCCTTGCGCACCTTAAATTCGAACGTTCCTGTGAGAGCGGTTTCGATTGCGGTGCCACACACCTCGCCGTCGCCTTGCACGGCATGCCCGTCACCAGTAGAGAACAATGCCCCTTTGGTCCAGACTGGAAGATAGATCTTGCTGCCGGCAACGAGTTCCTTGCAATCGATATTGCCGCCGAACTCTCGGGGCTCCTTGCTATTTTGTCGGCCGTACTCGGGGCGCGGCGCAACCGCAAGTTGGCCGAAAAACGGCCGGATGGGAATTTTCAAGCCCCACGGCATTGTTGCCGTCATCTGCTTACGATCGATTGGAATGTGGAGAATCCTATAATACGGATAGTCCTCTGGAATGGTGCCGACCAAACCCCGGAAAATGTTCCATCCCCAATCCTGACGAAGCTCAATCTCGAGAATACTCACTTCGAGGACGTCACCCGGCTCGGCTTCTTCGACGTAAATAGGGCCAGTGAACAGATGATTTCCTGAGCCCTTCGCGACTTTCTGGTGAATTTCTCGTTGCTCAGGAAGAACGGCCATTCCCAGTTCGGAAGGTGGCATCATTTCAGGATTTCCGGAAACCGTATCGATGGTCACACGCTCTCCCGACTTGATCGTTAGAACTGGCTTCAGTTTTGGATCCAAGAAACCCCAATGTATTGTCTCAGGAACAGAGCGAAGACGATGGGTTTGAATATTGCTCTTCACCGCTTGAACCGTTGCCACGACACTCTCCCTATTCAGCAATCCAACTGATGTAATCAAACGGCTGCGGGTCAACTGCCAAGCACAGTGCCTGCCGGCAATTTGAAGCAATAGTTCGCGATCTCACCCGCCCGGGTAAACCAAACACGGTCTTTGTGCTTGTGTTCGACGCAGTGTTTCAAGGCTTGACGAAGCGGTCTCAACCGGAATGGCTGTCCGACAATGAAACCGTGCAGCGATGCGCAAAATACGAGAGGCTGTTCCGCGGACTGTTCGAGCAGCTCCTCGAATTGATCAACCAACATATCGGCGAACTCACGGCCACTATGGTCGCGCGCGATCAACGTTCCTGCATCGTTGAGTTCAAGGGGATAAGGTATCGAAAGGATGGGCTTATGTCGGGTCCGCATCCACATGGGCTGATCGTCCGCTGGCCAGTCGAGAAGATGCGTGTAGCCAGCCTCACTGAGCAAATCGGGGGTGACTTTCGATTCTACTGCGCCAGGCCCCATCCAACCGGTCGGCCGAACGCCGATATATTTTTCGAGGGTCTCAGTGCAGTCCGCGATCATCCGAGCTTCGTCGACCTCCCATTGCGGCATGCCCAGCGTCTCGGCATTGGTGCGGCCGTGGCCAAGCACATCATCACCCCGCTGCTTAATTTTCTCGACTATGTCGGGATAGAGGCGCGCAACCTCACTATTCAGCAAAATTGATGCGGGGAGTTTCAAGTCATCGAGAATGCGGAACAACCGCCAAATACCAATCCTATTTCCATAATCGCGCCATGCGAAATTACGCGTAGTCGCCGGGCCACCGCGATTGGTGGGATCCATGCCTCGACCGGTGAGAAATGCGAAGTGCTCTACATTGAGGGCCACGTAAAATGCGAGCCTTTTTCCGTCCGGCCAGCTGTAGTCCTTGCGAGTTACAATTGACGAGTAATCGTACCTATTGTGGCCCGGTAACATTAAATTCCCCCTCGACCGACGCTACACGTTTCCAACTAGGCTACTATTCTTTCTGCCCTTGATTGTGTGTCAAGTCATTTGATTGATCTAGGCGATTAGCCGCACACTGCAAGCACGGGACTCAATCGTGGACTTGCCCTTCGACTTTGCAGATCAGGAGGATTGTTGTATTCAAAAAAGAGCTCGATAGATTGTGGATCGCTCGCCACGATATCAGTAGAACACCGCCCAAAAATAATCATTCCACAAAGCAACAAGAGCTGGGCTTAGCTGCGGGGCTGAAATGGCAATTGCAAAGGTTCGCTCGGCGTCGCGACGACGGGCTCGCAAAGTTCAAAATGCACGAAAGGCAATCGCACCGCGCTCGAAAGGTGCGTCTAAAATTCCTGCTACCGCATTCAACGGCAGAGCCAATGAAGTTAGATTCGGCATACGGCTAAAGCATGCGCGGCTTGCGAAAGGCTACACACTCAAGCAGCTCGCCGACGTCGCCGAATGTTCTGAGAGCATGATTTCCAAAGTCGAAAACGATAAATTGCGTCCCTCAATTTCAATGTTGCATCGCTTTGCTCAAGCTTTGGAAACCAACATCGCGTCACTCATTGCAGAACCTGATCCCTCTTTGGGACACGTGAGTATTGTGCGCAGCAATCTGCGCACTCGAATTCACGTAGATCCGGAACTACAGGGTGCAGACGTCTGGCTTGAGCGAGTCATAACCCCGTCAAACGGTGGGCTGCTTCAGGCACACGTCCTCAATCTGGCTCCTGGTAGCCGCAGCGATGGCTTGATTGACCACGTGGGAGAGGAACTTAGTTTCGTTATTTCGGGCGAAGTTGATCTGGAGGTTGACGGAAAACTTTACCGATTGCAGGCTGGCGATTCCGCTTTTTTTCCATCATCTCTGCCGCATGGCTATTACAACAAGAGCAAGCACATTACGCGGATCTTGTGGGTGAATACGCCGCCTAGCTTCTAAACGATACACCGCTTATTCGGTCCTGCTACGAAACGATTATGCAATCCGTTCAGTACGAATATCCGCCACACATAACTGCTCTCCCGATTCACGGCTCAAGCACGCTGCTGCCGGTTCGGCGGATATATTGTGTGGGTCGCAATTATATCGACCATATAAGGGAAATGAAGGAGGCCGATGAGCGAGAACCTCCGTTTTTCTTCCAAAAGCCCACCGACTCAATCGTTCAGGACGGGGCGCGTGTTCCGTATCCGCCGGACACGCGCGACTTCCAATTTGAAGTCGAATTGGTTGTAGCGATTTCAAGTCGCGGGCGCGACATCGATCCGATCCAAGCTTCCGACCATATTTTGGGCTACGCGGTCGGCATCGAGCTCACTCGGCGCGATCGCCAACGCGAGATGCGTGAGAAAATGCTGCCATGGGAGCGCGGAAAGTCTTTCGACTATTCGTCTCCTTGTGGAGCGCTGCGCCGCGCCCGTAATATCGGCCATCCGTCATTTGGCGCCATCACTCTCGCAGTCAATGGAGTGATAAAGCAGAATGGAGACATTTCGCACATGATCTGGAAAGTGCCTGAGATCATCGCGAACCTTTCGGCTTCCTACAAACTCGAGCCAGGAGACCTGATCTTTACCGGCACACCGGCAGGTGTTGGGACAATAAATATCGGCGATCGGCTCGAAGCCCATATGACAAATGTTGGGTCGGTGGCCGTAACGATCGGACCACCCGAGATCTAGACGCCCTGTTGAATTCTCAAATCATCGGATTGAGCGCTTTCTTACGTAGCGCGACTTGGTCGATTCCAAACCGATCGGCGAGCCAGTCCGTCATGAGTTCCTGACCTATTGTGGCATTATCGTGCTGACAGTGCTCGGCGCCGGTCTCATCTTCGCTAACAAATCGGAGCGTGACGTCGACCCCTCTCGCCTTTGCATAGTCGTGGACTCGGCTGGCCTGGCTGACGCCCAAAACGTCAAAACCCCCATGCACAATCAAGTAAGGGCATTTCATGTTTTCGAGATGGCCGTCGAGCGTAAAGGGCTTCGCCTTCTCCAGCGCCTCTTTGACGCTCTCGGCTGCAAAGACCCATTTAATGTGATCGGCGAGCCCATGCTCCTCGGTTGCGGTGGCCCACAAATCCGGGATTGACCAGATAGCTCCGTGTGAAATCGCAGCAGCTAATCGGTGCTCATAGCAGCCAGCGCGAGCCGCATAGTACCCGCCGAGCGAAGAACCACAGACCGCAATTCGCGAATGATCGACATCTTTGCGGGTTTCAAGGTAGTCGATACAGCGTCCGATCGGCACCTCGTAGTCCGGCCGAGTTGGAATTTTGTGACGACGCAAGGTACCGCCCTGACCCGGGCCATCGATCATGAGAACCGAGATGCCCCGTTGCACGGCGCCGTGCGCCTGCATAAACCACATTTCATCTTTGATAGAATCAAGGCCGCCCATGCAGATCAGGCATGGTTGCGGGTTGGTATCAAAAGGTGCACGTACAAAATATGCATAGAGCGTTTTGCTATTTTCGTACTGAATCTCGAGGACTTCGCCTTTTGGATTGAGTTCAGCTAGAAATTTGTGACTGCAGGTCTCCATGTCCGTAAAAGCAGCCAGCCGCCGCGGATCATCGGGCAACAGCCAGAACTCGGCTTGCCGGTAGTATTCGCTGGCTCTCAGCCAACAGTTCATAGCTGTTCGCACATGACCCTTGGTCCGCTCATCATTACCACGTTGCAGGTTACGGTCCGCGATGCGCTTCCATTCGCGATACCAGCTCTCTTTGTCGCCAAGAATCATCCGACTTGCTGCCAAAAAACATTCGGAAACGGCCCCGCCCCCTTCTTGGGTTTCGCCGAGCGCGCGGCGGAACTGATAGCTCATCCACGGATACTGCGGCCAATGATGCCACCCAAATAGCTCATAATGTGCATCAGTACGCGTCGATGCTTTATCGATGAGTAGTTCCTCAGCCACAGCGTCCTCTGATCATATTGTTGCAAATTTCATTGTTATAAGAAGAGATCATGCTAAACCAATTTCCGCAAAAGGGCGTTAGCTTCATTGCCTACGCATCGAGGAAGCAACGCGGGCCTTTTGACCTATTAAAACCGTAACCACGACCGCCGCTGCAAAAGCAATTGTCTCAAGCGTGATTGGTTCACTATTGACCAACCATGCGAGGGCGACGATCACAAATGGCTGCAGCAGCATAACCTGTCCCGCGCGGGCTATACCGCCAATGGCCATTGCTGCATTAAAGACGACAAACGCCGCATACTGGCTGAAAAATCCAACGTAGCCGAGACCGGCTAACGCCATTGGTGAGATAACACTGTCGCCCGAGGGCCAGAGAAAGAAAGTCAACAGGCCTGCAACTGGAAGCAAAATGACAACTTGCCAAGATATAACTTCCCATCCTGGCATCCTTGCCGCCAACCGCCCTGAAAAAGTATATCCAAGCGCTCCAGCCACAACCGTTCCGATGAGAAAAATGTCACCTGCCGAAACCGCTCCGTCCCCGTTTCGACGAAGCACGAAAGCAAGAACGACAGCAGCGCCAACCAAACTGGCTAGCCAGAACCCCGGACTCGGCCGCTCATGGGCAAAGATTGCGGCCGCCGCAGCAGTCGCGAGCGGCAAAATACCTTGAACGACGCCCCCGTGCCCTGCCGGGACTGTCTTCATTGCAAACGCGGCCAATAATGGAAATGCGAGCACAGAACACAGTGCGCCCGCCATGAGATCAATCCAATCTGAACGCGCCGGGAAGGGTTTGCGAGTGAGCACCAGGACGACGAGCCCGGTTACACCAGCGAGCGCGCCCCGGGCGGCGGTCAAAAAAACAGGTTCAAATCCGGATAAAGCGACGCGCGTCGCCGGCAGCGTGCCAGCAAAAAGACACATGCCCACGAATCCAAGTAGTAGGCCGAATTCTTTGCGCGAATTGTTCATTCGGATGTATGGGTACACATTTCATGCAGGCTCGCTACGGCATACGGCGCCATTCAGCTATGTGAAAACAGGAACCTTGATGGTCCCAAAACATGCGACTGGACTTGTCGTTAGTGTGAGCCTCAGCCCAGGCCACCACTTTACGAAGCAAGTGCGGAAAAAAATTCGCCTGCTAACCGGCTTAGGCGTTGAAGGTGATGCCCATTTGGGCGTGACGGTGAAGCACCGATCGCGTGTGGCAAAAGATCCCGCCCAGCCGAATTTGCGGCAGGTCCATCTCCTCCATCAGGAATTGCTCGATGAACTCAATGCTGCAGGATTCCAACTTACGCCAGGATCGATCGGAGAGAACATATTGACAAAAGGCATCGATCTTCTCCGATTGCCACGAGGAACTCGACTTCACGTTGGCAAGACGGCCGTCGTCGAAGTCACTGGGCTTCGCGATCCATGCAAACAGCTAAATCTATATCGGCCTGGTCTGATGACCGCAGTTCTTGATCGAGATGAAAATGGAAACCTTATTCGAAAGGCTGGCATCATGGGCACCGTTTATTGTGCCGGTGAGGTTTCTGCTGGCGATTCAATCGTGGCCGAATTACCCGCCCTGCCGCACGAAGCATTGGAGCGGGTATGAACATCTGTAAAAAGCAGATGACAAAAAAGTATATGCGGCTCTTTCGGCACGTCGATGTCTGGCATGGCTATTTGGGGGCTAGGTCTCCTACCAGCGCGACCCTCGAGTCGCGACGCCTGTCGCACCCCGACCTAATAGTCGAAATCGAGGCGCTCGTCAGTTGAAAGGCTTTTCGGCATCTAGCCGCTTTTTGGCTTCCTGTGCGACCGAAAGATCGAACAGTTGCTCACGCGTCGCTTTCTTTTCGACGTAGGTGAAGTAGTCCGCCCAATAGTCCTGCATCGCCATGATGGAATCGATCGGCGGAATACCGTCCTCGCTCGTATAAGACCAATACGGCGCGATGGCCTTGATCAGCTCGGGTTTGTTGAGAAACGTATTCCGCGCAAGAATCTCCAGAATTTCTTGGTTGGAGTCGGGTGCAGTGGCCGCCGCGTCAAACTCTTTGACGCCCTGCAGGTAGGCCATTGCAAACCGCACAAGAACGTCGCGCTTTTCCTTCACGAAGTTCTTGTTGGCGGCATAGACACCGATCGAACTATTAGGCTCGATCTGATCGCCGTTCGCAACGATCGGTCCCCATTTGTTGTTCTGCGCAAAAAATCCGAACTGATAGGCAAGGTCGGTCAGGTCGACCTGCTTCTGGCCCAGCATCTTCATGAGGTCGGGTTGCGACACGCCCACAATCCAGTTCACGTCCTTTCTGGGGTCAAGGCCGGCCTTCTGAAGTGCACGCGCCGTGTCATACTGATTGATGCTGCCAACCGCGCCGACTCCCATCTTCTTGCCTTTCAGCTTGGCGAAATCGGCAAGCGAGCGGACACCCTGGTCATACAGTTCCTGCGTCACGTTCACAGCAAGATAGCCGTAGCCCGGCTTGTTGTGGCCGCGATCGAGAACGATAACCAGCGGCGCGCCTTTGGCGACGCTGTTAAAGAAGCTCGCATTTGCCGTCATCAGGGTGATGTCCAGCTCGCCGGCGAGAATGGCCGGTACCGCGAGCGCGCCGTCGTTGAACTTCTTGACCTGAATATCCAGGCCCATTTTCTTGAAATAGCCGCGCTCATTGGCGACATAGAATCCGCCGCCGGTGATGAAGGGGCCCTCCCCGACCCGGACCACATCCGCGGCGGCCGCGGGTTGCACAACCGCGGCAAGCCAGCCGACCAATCCGACGAGGGCTGCCACTCGTAATGAAGTCCTCCACATATTCGCCTCCCTGCGTGATCTCAGTGTCCGTCTCTATAAGCCGTCCAGGGCGCTACCTTCCGGTCGATCCATTGCTGCAGCTTTATGATCAGCGCGCCGACGATTGCGAGCACGACGAGGCTCGCAAAGACCTTTTCCGTTTCCATCACCTGCCCGGACTGGATGAGCAGAAAGCCCATCCCGCTCTGGCTGGAGCTGCCGATCATTTCGGCAGCCACGATAAGAATAACAGTAACCCCCATGCCAAGGTGAAGCCCAGCGAAAATGCTTGGGATTGCGGCTGGGATAACCACCTTCAGTTGAATTTGGCGTCGGCTAGCCCCCAGATCCTCTGCCGCCTTGATCAATCCGCGATCGGTCTGCCGGATGCCGGCATAGGTGCTGATCACGATCGGAAAGAAAGCGGTCACCGCGCTGATCACGATCTTGTAGAGCTCGCCAGTGCCGAGCCAAATCACCAGCAAAGGAATGAGCGCGATCTTCGGCAAAGGATAAAGTGCCGCAATCCAGGGATCCACGACACGAGCGATTAACCGCGACATACCCATCAGCACGCCAAGCGTGACGCCGGCTAACGCGGCGATCGCAAAGCCAGCGAAGATGCGAAGCAGGGTCACGCCGAGATTGTACTCGATCGAACCGTTTCCGATCATACGAAAAAGGTAGACAAGAATCGTGCTCGGCGGCGGGAGATAGATCGGCGCAATCCCGCGCCACCGCACGAACAGCTCCCATGCCAGCAGCACTGCAAGAATGACCGCGGACGGCGTTGCGGCTTCGGCCATTCGCAGCAGGCTGCTTTTTTGTTTTTTCACCGCGAGCCCTCCAGCGCCATGGCCTGCTGCGCCATCGATTTCATCACTTCTTCCCGGATCAAGTGGAACGCGCGGTCGAACAAAGCGCCGAAAGCCTTCGAGTTGACCATTTCGAGCGATCGCGGGCGCGGAAGACCGACCTGAAGCACCTCCTTGATGCGGCCCGGCCGAGCCGTCATGACGATAATTTCGTCGGCAAGAAGAATTGCTTCCTCGATTGCATGCGTGACAAAGATGATCGTCTTTTGCGTCTGGTCGAAGACGCGCAGAAGCTCCTCCTGCATCACAATTTTTGTTTGCGCATCGAGGGCGCCGAATGGCTCGTCCATTAGCATGATCGGACGTTCCATGATCAAAGCACGGGCGAGTGCGACGCGTTGGCGCATCCCACCCGACAACTGTCCGGGAAGATGCTGCTCAAATCCGGCAAGCCCTACCGAAGTAACCAGTGAGTTCGCGCGCCCATACCGCTGCTTTTTCGGTACCCCCTGCATCTCGAG
>Ga0310811_10012926_pt1 | contig 10860 bp, 10 predicted proteins | sample YCmetagenome_FD_207642 | JGI IMG/M metagenome (GOLD analysis project Ga0310811, IMG submission 207642) | Soil microbial communities from experimental microcosm in Duke University, North Carolina, United States - YC | ecosystem: Engineered > Artificial ecosystem > Soil microcosm > Unclassified ...
TGGGCTGGGACGTGCTGGTCGGCGGCGGCATGGGCATGACCCATGGCGAGACCGATACCTTCCCGCGCACAGCGGACGTCTTGGGCTTCTGCACGCCCGAGCAGGCCGTGGATGTGGCCGAGAAGGTCGTCATCGTGCAGCGCGATTTCGGCGACCGGTCGGTGCGTAAGCATGCGCGCCTGAAATATACGATCGAACGCCGCGGGATCGACTGGTTCCGTGACGAGGTGGAGACGCGCCTCGGCTACAAGCTCGGCCCCGTGCATGTGCCGGAATTCAAGAGCCGCGGCGATCGCTACGGCTGGGTCCAGGGCGATAACGGCCTCTGGCACGTCACGCTGTTCCTGGAGAGCGGGCGGGTAAAAGACTGGCCGGAGAAGAAGTTGCAGACCGGCATGCGCGAAATCGCGCGCATGCTGGAGGGTGGCGTCATCATCCTGACGCCGAACCAGAACCTCACCATCGCCAATATTTCGGCCGCACAGAAGCCGGCGGTCGAAGCGCTGCTTGCCGAGCATAACATGGCGATCACCGCCGACACCGGGCTGCGGCGCAACTCCATGGCCTGCGTCGCTTTGCCGACCTGCGGCCTGGCACTCGCCGAAAGCGAGCGCTACATGCCGGACCTTCTGACGGCATTGGAGGGCGAACTGGCCTTGTCCGGCCTGACGGAAGACGAAATCGTCATCCGCATGACGGGCTGCCCGAATGGCTGCGCGCGGCCGTACCTCGCCGAAATCGCCTTCGTCGGCCGAGGCCCCGGCACCTACAACCTCTATCTCGGCGGTAGCCTGGAGGGTGAGCGTCTCAACAAGCTCTACCGCCAGGATGTCGGCGAGGCGGCGATCCTGGCCGAGCTTGGCCCGCTGCTTCGGGAATATGCGACCGAGCGGCAGACGGGTGAGAGCTTCGGGGACTTCGTGATCCGCCGCGGCCATATCGCGGCGACAACGGCGGGAAATAATTTCCACGAAAATCTTCGTCTCGGCTGACAGGGCTTCCGTTTTTCGGAAGATACCCTAACTTTTGAAAAGGCCGCCCGGATCATCGGGCGGCCTTTTCTCTGTCCGCCGGGAGCCTCTATGCATTGGATGATCTGGCTCGTCGTCGTCCTTGCGACCGCTGGCGTCATCACCCGCCCCTGGCGGCTTCCGGAAGCGATCTGGGCGGTGCTCGGCGCGCTCATCCTCACGCTGTCCGGCCTCATTCCCTGGCATGATGCGATCTCCGCCGTAGGGCGCGGCACGGATGTCTATCTCTTCCTCATCGGCATGATGCTGCTCTCCGAAGTCGCGCGGCGGGAGGCGCTGTTCGACTGGCTGGCCGTTTTCGCGGTGCGCCACGCCCGGGGCTCGTCCCGCCGGCTTTTCCTGCTCATCTACGGCGTCGGCACCCTGGTCACGGCCTTCCTGTCGAACGACGCGACAGCGGTGGTGATGACGCCCGCTGTCTTCGCCGCCGCCCGCCATGCGAAGGCCGAACCACTGCCCTATCTCTTTGTCTGTGCCTTCATCGCCAATGCTGCCAGTTTTCTTCTCCCCATCTCCAACCCCGCCAACCTCGTGCTCTACGGCAACCACGTGCCCCCGCTCTTCACCTGGCTTGGGCATTTTTTTCTGCCCTCTCTCGGCGCCGTGGGAGCGACACTGGCCGCGCTGCTGCTGCTGGAGAGGAAGCATCTGAAGGCCACGGTCGATTCAACCATTCCCCAGCCCGGCCTGCCGCCGGGAGGGGCCACCGCCGCCATCGGCATCGCGGCCACGGCTGCCCTGCTCCTCGCGGTCTCGGCGGCCGATGTTCCACTCGGCGCGCCGACCGCCGCTGCCGGCTGCCTGACCGCGGGCATTGTCCTCTGGCGTAAGCGGGAAGCCCCGTGGGAGACGCTGCGCGGCGTCTCCTGGTCCGTCTTGCCGCTGGTCGCCGGGCTATTCGTCCTTGTGGAGGGGCTGCGACAAACCGGCGCGCTCGCCCGTCTCGCCGTCCTGCTGCAGCATCTCGCGGCGCAGTCCGTCACAGCGACGGCCTGGGGTAGCGGGGCAGCGCTCGCCTTCCTCTGCAACCTCACCAACAACCTGCCGGCCGGTCTGGTCGCGAGCGGCACCGTGGCAGCCGATCATCTTCCGCAGCAGGTGACGGACGCGCTTCTCGTCGGCGTCGATCTCGGCCCCAACCTTTCCATCACGGGGTCCCTGGCGACAATCCTCTGGCTCGCCGCCATCCGACGGGAGGGTGAGGACGTGACCTTCAAGACCTTCCTCGCGCGTGGCGCCATCGTCATGCCGCCGGCGCTTATCCTGGCATTGGCCGGCCTGCTCTGGCGCTAACGGCTCGGTCACCCTGCCGGCCTCTTGGCCGGCTTGCGGCGTCCTCCGACCCCCGAGGGTTTGAGGCTCTAAGCTTTGATCTTCGCGAGCTTTGCCGCGGCTAGCGTGTTGCGCAGCAGACAGGCGATGGTCATGGGACCGACACCGCCCGGCACCGGCGTGATACGACCGGCCACGTCCGCAGCCTCGGCGAAAGCCACGTCACCGACCAGCTTCGTCTTGCCGGCATCGCCGGGCACGCGATTGATGCCAACGTCGATCACGGTCGCGCCAGGCTTGACCCAGCTGCCGCGCACCATCTCTGGCCGGCCGACGGCGGCGACCAGAATATCCGCCTCGCGGCAGACAGCTTCGAGATCCCTGGTGCGGGAATGGGCGATCGTTACCGTGCAGCTTTCGGCGAGCAGCAGGGCCGCCATCGGCTTGCCGACGATATTGGAGCGGCCGAGCACGACCGCGCGAAGCCCCGAGAGATCGCCCAGTTCATGCTTCAGCATGAGCAGGCAACCGAGCGGCGTGCAGGGCACAAGGCCTGGCAGACCCGTCGCCAGACGACCGGCATTGAGGACATGGAACCCGTCCACGTCCTTGTCGGGCGAAATCGCGTCCAGAACCCGCGCGCTGTCGATATGTTTCGGCAAGGGCAGCTGGACGAGAATGCCGTCCACCCGCGGATCGTCGTTCAGCTCGGCGATCAGGCTGAGGAGAGCGGCCTCAGAAGTGCCGACGTCCAGCCGGTATTCGAAGGATTCCATGCCGGATTCCTTCGTGGTGCGAGCCTTGTTGCGGACATAGACCTGGCTTGCCGGGTCTTCGCCCACCAGCACCACTGCCAAGCCCGGCACCCGGCCGCCCGCGGCCCTGATCGCCGAAACCTCTGCCGTCACTTCAGCCAGAATTCCCGCGGCGAAGTTCCGTCCGTCAATAATCTTGGCAGCCATGGACCCTTATTCCGTAAAGACGACGGTCTTGCCGCCATTGAGGAGGACCCGCCCATCCAGATGGTAGCGGACGGCCCGCGCCAAGACCCGGCGCTCGATATCCCGGCCCTTGCGCACCAGATCCTCCGGCGTGTCGCCGTGGCTGATCCGCTCGACATCCTGCTCGATGATCGGTCCTTCGTCGAGGTCGCTCGTGACGTAGTGGGCGGTGGCGCCGATCAGCTTCACGCCGCGCTCATGGGCCTGATGATAGGGTTTCGCGCCTTTGAAACCGGGCAGGAAGGAGTGGTGGATATTGATGCAGCGGCCGCTGAGCTTGGCCGTCAGCCCATCCGAGAGCACCTGCATGTAACGGGCGAGGACAACGAGATCAGTCTTGGTCTCGCGCACCAGTTCCCAGAGCTCAGCCTCCCGTTCCATCTTGGTCTGCTTGGTGATCGGCAGGTGGTGGAAGCGGATGCCGGCGAAATCGACGCCCTCGTAGGTCTCACGCGGATGGTTCGCGACGATCGCGGTGATCTCCATCGGCAGCTCCCCGTTCCGCCAGCGATAGAGCAGGTCGACCATGCAGTGATCGAATTTGGAAACCAGGATCATGACCCGGCGACGTTCCAGCCGGTCGCGCAGCGCCCAGTCCATGCCGAAGCGCTCGGCGATCGGCTTGAACTCGTCCCGGACAGGCTCCCCCATGTTCTCGGCCGTGAAGACGACGCGCATGAAGAAGCGCCCGGTCTGGGTGTCGTCGAACTGCTGGGCCTCGAGAATGTTGCCGCCCGATTCAAAGAGGAAAGTCGTGACAGCCGCGACGATGCCCGGGCGGTCGGGACAAGCGAGGGTCAGGACATATTGCGGCTGAAGGGTGGACGGCGGGGCCATGGACAGGGTCTTTCAGGTCAAGACAGAGCCGATGAAGGGGTCCTCAGGATGCGCTGCCAGACCGGGCAGACGGGTGGACGCATGCGACCTGCGCCTTGGCTGTTTGCGCCCGGATTTCAGTCCTTGGACAGCGGCTCGGACGCGGCCGCGAGGATCGCGAGTGGATCGATTGTATGCCGATGGCGCGCCTTCGCCTGGAGATAGGCACGGTTCGCATCCGTGACATAGACGCCGGTGCGCCGCACCTCCGCGACATCAATGCCGGCGGCCTGAAGCTGGGCCACCTTGTCCGGATTATTGGTGAGCAGGCGGATGCGGTTCACGCCGAGCGCCTGCAGCATGCGTGCGCCAATGGTGTAGTTGCGCGCATCCTCCGGCAGGTTCAGCCAGCGGTTGGCCTCGTAGGTGTCGATCCCCTGGTCCTGGAGCCGGTAGGCGTCGAGCTTGGCGTAAAGGCCGATACCCCGCCCTTCCTGGCGCAGATAGAGAAGAATCCCGCCCTCCTCGGACAGAAGACCGATCGCCTCATGCAGTTGCTCGCCGCAATCGCAGCGGGCGGAGGAAAAGATATCCCCTGTGAGGCATTCGGAATGGAGGCGCACCAGCGGCGCCTTGGCGGGGTCGGGAAGGCGTCCGCCGAAGCGGATTGCGACATGCTCGAGCCCATCCAGCCCGTCGAAACCAACAAATTCGGCCTGCACGCCGCCGGGTCCGATCGGGATCATGACGGGATTGCGCGGCCGGCACTCCGCCGCGGATGTGTCCGGCCGGGGAATGGGCTTGAGGTGGGTCATGCGGAGGGTCCAGACGACACGGCAGGCGGGCTTTCAGGGATTATTTCACCCGGGGCTATTTCACGCCCCAAAACCGGGGATCGGATTTCGTACGTCTCCAACACGTCATCTTCATACTCCTGCCGGGCCAAAAGTCGCAGGCGAATTGCGTCTGCCAGCCTTTCGATGCCGAGCCCTTGAAGGGCCTGCAGTCCGGAATCGCCGAGCAGGATGGGCGCGCGGTGCCAGGCGATTCGATCCACCAGGCCGGCGCGCAACAGCGCGCCCGCGAGCTTCGCGCCCCCTTCATTCAGGATGGAGGTGAGGCCTTCGGCCTTCAGCGCGGCAAGCGCCTTCCCGAGGTCGAGCCCGCCCGAGGCCGCGCGCGGCACGGTGAGAATGGCAACGCCCATCGCCCGGAGCGCGGCCGCGCGGGCCGCATCGGCCTCAGGGGCGGCGAGCAGGATGAGCGAATGGGCCGCGGCATGCCGCACGATCTGGCTCGTCAGCGGCGTGCGCAGGGCGGCATCCGCCACCACCCGCCAGCGTGGCCGGTCGCCGAGGCCAGGAAGTCCGCAGCGAAGCCCGGGATCATCCGCCAGCACCGTGCCGATGCCGACCATGACAGCGTCATGCTCTGCCCGCATGCGCTGCACCACGGTGCGGGCACCGGGCCCGGTGATCCAGCGGCTCTCCCCGCTGCGGGTGGCGATGCAACCGTCCAGACTGACACCGAGTTTCACCGTCACCCAGGGCAGCCCCTGCCGTTGCGCCTTGAGGAATCCGCGGAGAATCTCCGCAGCATCCCGCTCCATGAGGCCGGTATCGACCGCTATGCCCGCCGCGCGGAGCATGGCGATGCCGCGCCCCTGCACGCGCGGATCCGGATCGTGTGCGAAGGCGACGACCACACGGGCGACCCCTGCCGCGATCAGCGCTTCCGCGCAGGGCGGCGTGCGGCCATGATGGGAGCAGGGTTCGAGGGTGACATAGGCGGTGGCACCGCGCGCCGCGGCGCCGGCCGCCGCCAACGCCATAACTTCCGCATGCGGACGCCCGCCGGGCTGGGTCGCACCCCGGCTGATCATCGCCTCACCCTGCGCGATGACGCAGCCGACGGCCGGATTGGGTGCGGTGGTGCCCAGCGCACCCCGCGCCACGGTGAGAGCCGCGAGCATCATCCGCCGGTCAAGGGCGCTCCAGCCGGTCATGCCGTGGGGCGCTCCCTGCCCGGAAAGGGCAGAACCTGGAAGGCCCAGCCGATACCGAAGCCGAGGTAGCCGCCGGCGATGATGTCCGCGAGGAAATGGTAATTGCCGCCCAGCAAGCCCACCGCCGTCATCAGGATGAGCAGCGCCCAGAGCCAGCGCAGCTCCGGCGCGCGCCACCAGAGCACGCCCGCGACTGCGCCGATCGCGGCGGTATGGCCGGAGGGAAAAGAGGCCCATCCGTCGCCGCCATGCATCGGAAAGAAACCGTAGACACCGTCATGGATCAGGGACGGGTTCCTGTTCGTCCAGGTCTCGGGCCAGACACGGCCGAAGAGGTATTTCAGCTCGTTCTTGAAGGCGATCGCAATCGTGACCGCCAGGGCGCAGATGATGCCCGTCCAGCCGCGCCGATCCGGGCGCCAGCCCATGCCGCCCGCAATGGTCGCGACGGCAAGCGCGGGTGGGGCGAGGCTCAGCGCCAATTGCGCGGGGCCGATGAGGGGCACGAAGAACAGGCTGCGGTGGAACAGCCGGTGCATGAGGAAGGCCACCGGCCGGTCGAGAAAGAAATAGGAGAACAAAACCAGCAACAGGCACGACAAAATGGCCGGCAACGGGCGCCGTCGCAGAAGCGACCGCCGCACAGCCGAAGCAGCGACCTGGCTCACCCTCGGTTGCGCAGCAGCCGCGCCTTGTCCCGCTGCCAGTCGCGCTGCGCGACAGCCGCCCGCTTGTCGGCCTTCTGCTTGCCCTCGCCGACGCCGAGCAGGACCTTGGCGCGCCCGCGATCGTTGAAATGGATCTGCAGCGGCACCAGCGTGACACCGTTGCGAGCGATGGCGCCGGCCAGCTGATCGATCTGCTTGTGCTTCAGCAGCAGCTTGCGCGGGGCGCGCGGCTCAAACCGCGACAGCACGCCCGCCTGATATTCCGGGATATAGGCGTTAAAGAGCCACATCTCGCCGTCGCGCTCGCCCGCCCAGGCCTCGGTCAGCGTCGCGCGGCCATGGCGGAGGGATTTGACCTCAGCCCCCTTGAGCACGATCCCGGCCTCGACCGTTTCCTTGATCGCATAGTCGAAGCGCGCGCGGCGGTTCTGCGAGGCGATACCGTGCGAAATGAGCCCGGATTTCGACTTGGTTTTGTTTTCAGCCATCGTCAGTTCATAAGGCCGACCTCGACCATCGCAGCCTTCACCTGGGCGCGGGTCGGGTCGGACAGAGGGGCGAGCGGCAGGCGGCAATCGGGGGTGCCGAAGCCGAGCAGGTGCGCGGCATATTTGACCGGGCCGGGATTGGTCTCGGCGAACATCGAATCATGCAGCGGCACAAGACGGTGCTGGATCGCCATGGCGCGGGCAATGTCGCCCTCCTGCCAGGCGGTGTGCATCTCGGCGATGAGACGCGGGGCGATATTGCCGGAAACGGAAATGCAGCCGACCCCGCCCGAGACGAGATGGGCGAGCGCGGTGTGATCCTCGCCCGACAGCTGGCAGAAATCCGGCCCGATGGCCCGCCGTGTGTGCTGAGGCCGGGTCAGATTGGCGGTCGCGTCCTTCACGCCCACGATATTGGGATGTTTCGCGAGCCGCGCCATGGTCTCGACGCTCATGTCCACCACGCTGCGGCCCGGGATATTGTAGATCACCACCGGAATATCGGCCTGCTCGGCGATGGTCTTGAAGTGGAGGTAAAGGCCTTCCTGGGTCGGCTTGTTGTAATAGGGGGTCACCACCAGAACGGCATCCGCACCGGCCTTCTTCGCATGCTGCGCCAGGCTTACCGCTTCCGCCGTGCTGTTCGAACCGGCCCCCGCGATGACCGGCACGCGGCCGCCGGCGACCGCGATGGTGATCTCCACCACACGGCGATGCTCGGCATGCGAAAGGGTAGGCGATTCGCCCGTGGTGCCCACGGGAACCAAGCCATGCGTGCCCTCACCGATCTGCCATTCGACGAAGCGCTCGAGCGTTTTCTCGTCGACCGCGCCATCAGCATGCATCGGCGTAATGAGGGCAACGAGAGAGCCCTTGAACATGGTGCGATCCTCGACTGAGCACGGCGCGGCGGCGGTGGGTTTGAGCGGAGGAAGGTAGGGCTCGCGCCCTTCCGTCGCAAGCCGCGGCATGATCTGCCGGGGCATGCACGGAGAACAGATGGACAAGCGGGGCGCGGAAATCCCATTCCCGCCTTTGCGTCCCGGCTCCGCTTTGGCAATGATGGGCCGGCATGATGAGGTTCAGCAGACCGTGATCCGACGTCTCCTCGCTTTGGGCTGCGTGAGCCTGCTCGCCTTGCACGCCACTGCCACCCGCGCACAATCCTCCTCTCCGGTGCAGACGCCCATGGATGCCGCCGCGACCCATGACTGGGCGACGGCCGAGGCCCTGGCCGCGCGTTATGCCGATCCGGTGGCCGGCAAGCTCGTCACCTATTACCGCCTGCTGACGCGCGGCCAGGCGACGGCTGCCGAAATCTCAGCCTTCATGCAGCAGAATCCGGACTGGCCGCAGCAATCCCTGCTGGAAAGCCGCTGGGAGGAGGCGCTGGCCGAGGAGCCCGACCAGGCGACCGCGCTGGCGCAATGCCAGATCCGCTGGCCGTCGGGTGTGAAGACGTTGCTGCGCTGCGCCGCCGTCTTCCAGACCGCCAACGATACCAAGGATGAGACGGAGGCGGCGCGCCGCGCCTGGACTGGAACCGGCATCACCGACCCGTCCGACGTCTCGGCCTTCCTCGCGCAATATGGCGGCCTTTTGCAGCCGGGCGACGAATGGGCCCGCTTCACGGCTCTCGCCCGCGCCGAATCGCCCGCCGCCGCGGCCGAACTCGCGCGCCTTCCGGCCGACCACCAGCAGGCGGCGACCGCCTGGCTCGCGCTCGAGACGGAGCAGCCCAATGCGCAGGCGCTGCTGGCCGCCCTGCCGCCCGCCGACCAACAGGACCCCGGCATCTTCCTCTCGGGCGCCCGCTATCTCCGCCACCAGCTGACCGACCAGGACGCGCTCGCCTATTGGCTGAGCAAGGGCGATGCAGCGATGCGGGCGGGCCTGCCCGTGCAGCAGCATGCGCTGTGGCACGAGGCGACCTACCTCGCCCGCGCGCTGATCACCGATGGCGATCCGCAGGATGCCTACAAGCTCGTAAACCTTCTGCACCCGCAGGCGGATGGCGACCAGGCAGATCGCGAGTTCCTCGGCGGTTTCATCGCCCTTCGTCTGCTGCACAAGCCCGGCCAGGCCGAGCCGCATTTTCGCGCCCTCGCCGGGCTCTCCTCGGCTGTCATCACCCAGTCTCGCGCGCATTACTGGCTCGGCCGCAGCCTGGCCGCCGACGGCCGCACCATGCAGGCGACGGCGGAATACAAGATCGCCGCCTCTTTCCCGACGACCTTCTATGGCCAGCTCGCGGCCCTGGCGCTCGGCGACAGCCCGGCCGCCCTCAATGCCCGTATCATGGCGACGCCGGCCCCGGCCTGGAGCACGACGGATGCGCTGGATTTCGCGGGACGGGAGGTCGCGCGCGCGGCCGCCATGCTGGTCGCGTGGAACCAGCCGCGTCGCGCCTATGGTTTCCTGCTCGATATCGGGCTGATCGCCCCGGACCCCGCGGATTACGCTATGGCCGCGCAGCTCGGCCTCGGCTTCGGCGTGCCGCAGGCGGCGGTGGGCCTTGCCCGGATGGCCGGGCTGCACGGCACCATGCTGCTGAAGGCGGGCTGGCCCATGCCCTTCCAGCCGCCGGTGGACGCCGGAGTGGAGCCCGCCGTCTCTCTCGGGCTCATCCGCCAGGAAAGCAGTTTCGATGTCGCAGCCGTCAGCCCGGCGGGCGCGCTCGGCCTCATGCAGCTCATGCCGACGACGGCGCAGCTGCAGGCGAAGAAGCAGGGTGTCGCCCTCGCTTCGCAATGGTCGCTGACCAGCCAACCGGACGTGAACATGACCCTCGGCACCGGCTATTTCGCCGGGGTCCTCGCGCATTTCGACGGCTGCCTGCCGCTGGCCATCGCCGCCTACAATGCCGGGCCACGACGTGTCGACCAATGGCTGGCGCAGAATGGCGACTTCCGGACGCCAGGCGGCCCGGATGTGCTGGACTGGCTGGAACTGATCCCCTTCAACGAGACACGGAACTACGTGCAGCGTGTGGTGGAGGGCATTGCCATCTACCGGGCCGAGGAAGGCGTGACCCAGCCCTATCCGCTGCAGCCGTGGCTGCATTGAAGCCACTGACCTTCCCGCGCCTGCTGGCGAGCGGGGGCACCGTCGGCTTCTTTCCCTGGGCGCCCGGCACCGCAGGCTCGCTTCTCGCGCTCGTTTTGGGCGCGGGGCTGCTGGCCTGGGGCGGACATCTGGTTCTGCTGGTGGCCGCGCTTCTCGCCTGGGGCGTGGGGCTCTGGGCGATCCGCGCTGCCGAAGCGCGCGACGACCCGGGCTGGGTCGTGATCGACGAAGTGGCAGGCCAGTGGCTGACACTGCTGGGCCTTCTGCACCTCACCTGGATCGGTGCCGCCGTGGCTTTCGCGCTATTTCGGTTGCTCGACATCACCAAGCCCGGCCCCATCGGTTGGGCGGACCGCATGAACAGCCCCGGCGGCATCATGCTGGATGACGTGATCGCCGGGGTGATCGGGGCGGTGCTCATCCGGCTGGTGCTGCTCTGGCACCCTGGCCTTTTCGGATAGGAGGCGCGCGATGTTCCCTCAGGATCTTCTGGTCGAAGCCGAAGCCTTGCTG
>Ga0310811_10012927_pt1 | contig 10860 bp, 10 predicted proteins | sample YCmetagenome_FD_207642 | JGI IMG/M metagenome (GOLD analysis project Ga0310811, IMG submission 207642) | Soil microbial communities from experimental microcosm in Duke University, North Carolina, United States - YC | ecosystem: Engineered > Artificial ecosystem > Soil microcosm > Unclassified ...
CTGCTCGACAGGCCGCGTGCCGGGATCCTCGTCGAGAAGGGCCACACGAAGGAGCAGGTCAGGTTCGCCGGGATGTTCGGCGACGAGCTGCGAGCCGCAGATCGAGCAGAAATGGCGGTTCTTGCCAGGCGAAGATTTGTAGGTTTGAACCCTGTCCTCGCCCTGCAGCCAACGAAAGTTTTCGCGCGGCACCGAGGCATAGGCGTTGAACGGAGCGGCATGCGCCTTCCGGCAGGACCGGCACGAGCACAAACCGATGCGCAGGCCACCGGCCTGAGCCTCGGCCTCAAAGACGACGGCGCCGCAGAGGCAACTTCCTTTCATGATCTCCCTCCTGTCTATCGCCCCTGCCCTACCGCCCTAGCGGCCATTCATCGAAGCGCTTGATGTCGCCCTCGTAGGCGAGCCAGGGCATCTCGTGGCTGCGCCAGATATGGACAACCGGTTTCACCCCGGGGTCCTCGTCGAGAGTGGCGACCCGCAGGATGACATGCGGCTCGGCCGGCCGTTCTGCGACCAGGTGCGAGCCGCATATCGCGCAGAAATGCCGGTTCTTGCCGGGGGACGACTCGAATGCCCGGAGCTTGTCCGCGCCGGCCAGCCACTTGAACTTGTCGCGGGGCACCCGCGCCGTCGCGGTGAAAGGGGCCGCATGCGCCTTGCGGCAGGTCCGACAGGAGCAATGGCCGATCAGAAGACCGGGCGCCTCGGCCTCATAGACGACGGCACCGCAGAGGCAGCTTCCTTTCATGATCTCCCTCCTATCGAAACGGAGCCCTTGCGTCTGGCCGACCAGAGCGCAGAATTCGGGCAATAGAGGAGCGCCCGATGAAGTACAATCGCATTTCGGCCGATTGCCATCTCGACCTACCCTGGATGCCGCCCGACCTCTTCACGTCGATGGCGCCGCGCGACCTGAAGGACCGCATGCCCTACGTCGAGGACAGCGATGACGGTCCGAAATGGATGGCCAAGAATGGCGCCACCTTCGGCTTCAAGAACGGCGTGGGTCCGGCCGGCAGCAAGTACGTCAAGGGCAAGCACCACCGCGTCGACGTGATGGCCGAAACAGGCCTCTACACCGATGGCGCGAAAGACATCCGCCGCGTCTCCGACCCGCATCTGCGCATCAAGGACCTCGATCGCGACCATGTCGATGCCGAGGTGATCTACGGCATCCTGGGCGCGGCCGGCCGGCTGAACGATCGCGAGGCGGCCAACGAAATGCTGCGCATCTACAATGATTGGCTGAAGGAGTTCTGCAGCCACTACCCCGACCGGCATATCGGTCTCGCCTGCCTGCCCTACGGTGACATCGATGCCGCCGTGAAGGAAATCCATCGCGTGGCCAAGATGGGCCTGCGCGGCCTCGAGCTCTCCTGCTCGTGGGACATGGAGCCGATGTGGCATCCGATGTGGGAGCCCCTGTGGAAGGCAGTGAACGATGTGCAGCTCCCGCTGCACTTCCATACCTTCCCCAATGTGCCGCCCGACATGATCGCCAAGCATCCCGGCCGCGTCGGGCGCTCGGTGTTCTTCACCGTCGTGTCCGGCTTCCAGATGAACCTGGTCAACATCCTGGCCGCGATCATCGCCGCCAATGTGCTGGAGCGGTATCCGAACGTGCGCATTGCCTTCGGCGAATCGGGCTGCGGCTGGATCCCCTATGCGCTCGACCGCATGGACTTCGAATGGGAGGACCGCTTCACCGATCTCGGCCTCAAGATGAAGCCCAGCGACTACTGGCGACGCCAGTGCAAGGCCACGTTCCAGTTCGATCGCATCGGCGCCAAGCTGATCGACGACATGGGCGCGGAAAGCCTGATGTGGGGCTCCGACTACCCGCACGGCGATGGCGTGTGGCCGAACTCCGACCAGTACATCAAGGAGCAGTTCGCCGAGGTTCCGGCCGAGGTGACGAAGATGATCACCTGCACCAATGCCGGGAAGTTCTACGGGCTGATCAATTGATCACCGTTCTTGCGGACCGCGCGCCTCTGGCGCGCTCATAACAAGAGCGCGCAAGATGCGCGCGGTCCAGAAGATTAAGAGAATGCCTTGAACGTAATGAGCGTGAAGGTGTCCTTCACGTTGCGCAGCGTCTGGATCTTGCTGGTGACGAAGTGGCCGATATCGGTCTTCTCGTCGAGATAGCATTTCATCAGCAGGTCGTATTGGCCTGAGGTCGAGTAGACCTCCGAGACCTGCTCGACCGCCACGGCGTCGTCGGCGACCCCGTAGGCCTTGCCGAGCTCGCACTTCACCATGACGAAGATCGTCTGCATCGTCCCGCTTCTCCCGCGGGGACCAGTTTAGCGGGATGGCCGGGCGAGGAAAGCCGGCACGTGGTCGCCGAGCCCCACCGGTGCACCCTCGTCGCGTTCGCGGCGACGTTCGGGCCGCCGCTCGTGGCTGCGGCCGATGCGCTCGGTCCTTGGTTCGCGATGCGGGGACTCGCGGTGAGGAGGTTCACGATGAGAGGGCTCGCGTTGATGATCCCGTTCCGGACGACGCTCGCGTTGCGGACGCTTCGGCTGTGCCTCACGGGCGACAGGAGCCTCGGCCTGCTGCTCGACCGGCAGTTCACCGTTCGGCCTGCGCTCCTCGCGCGGGGCACGACGCGGCGAACGGGAGCGCTCGCCGCCAGAACCGGCGGGTCGTCCACGTCCGCGGCCCCGGCCGCGCCGGCGGCCGTCGGAGGCTTCGAAGGCGGCCGTTTCCAGGCCAGGGACTTCGACACGCGGGATGGCGTTGCCGATCAGCTTCTCGATCGCCTCGACCAGGGCGCCTTCATCGGGCGACGCAAGGGTGAAGGAGTGGCCGGTCTTGCCGGCGCGTCCGGTGCGGCCGATGCGGTGGACATAGTCCTCCGGCGAGAATGGCACGTCGAAATTGAACACGTGGCTCATGTCGACGATGTCGAGGCCACGCGCGGCGACATCGGAGGCCACCAGGATCTGGATCTCGCCCTGCTTGAACTTCTCCAGGGTCTCCATGCGGGCGGGCTGGCTCATGTCGCCATGCAGCGCACCGGCATTGAAGCCGTGCTTCTTGAGTGAACCCTGCAGGATCGCGACATCGCGCTTGCGGTTGCAGAACACGATCGCGTTCTTGATGTCCTGTTCCTTGATCAGCCGGCGCAGCGCTTCGCGCTTGTCTTCTTCGGTCACGACCGCGAGGCCCTGGACGATGTTGATGCCGGCCGACGCCGGAGGCGACACCGTGACTTCACGTGGATTGCTGAGGAAACGATCGGCCAGCCGTTTGATCTCGGGCGGCATGGTCGCGGAGAAGAACAGCGTCTGGCGCAGCGGCGGTAGGAGACCCACGATGCGCTCGACGTCGGGAATGAAGCCCATGTCGAGCATGCGATCGGCCTCGTCGATCACCAGCACCTTGACGTCGTTCAGCAGTACCTTGCCGCGCTCGAAATGGTCGAGCAGCCGGCCGGGCGTGGCGATCAGGACATCGACGCCGCGCTCCAGCGCGCGTTCCTGGTCCTCGAAGCTCACGCCGCCGATCAGCAACGCCATGTTGAGCTTGTTGTACTTGCCGTACATGTCGAAGTTTTCCGCCACCTGGGCCGCCAACTCGCGCGTCGGCTCCAGGATCAGCGAGCGCGGCATGCGCGCCTTGGCGCGGCCTTGCGCCAGGATGTCGATCATCGGCAGTACGAAGGAGGCTGTTTTGCCGGTGCCCGTCTGGGCACATCCGAGGACATCTCGGCCCATCAGGACGATGGGAATGGCCTTTTCCTGGATTGGCGTGGGCGTCGTGTAGCCCTTTTCGCTGACTGCCTGCAATACCGGGGGACTCAGCCCCAAACTCTCAAAACTCATTTAGTTTCCGTTGGTTAGCCCACATCCGATGGGCTCCGGGAAGCGGTCTTGATATACCCTTGAATTGGCGGCCCGAAAGCCGGGCCGGACCGCTGGCGGCCCTCATATGAGCCCTGCCTCCGCCGAAGTCAATGCAGGGCCCCTGCTGCCCCCGGCGCATCTCTCGTCGCAGAGATCACGCCTTGAGCTCGACCTCGACGAAGACGAATTCGAAATCGTTGGGATTGATGACGTCGTGCTCGACCCCGATCTGGCGGGCATAGGAGACGCCGGCCCTGAGCGGAGCCGGCACCGTGGCCTTGCCATCGAAAATGTGGAGCTCACCGGTCGTCACGGGCACGACGACATAGTCGTGCATATGCTTGTGCCAGCCGGTGTGGCCACCTGGCGGAAAGCGCCATTCGGTGACGATCACACGGTCGTTCTCGATCTGCACGGTGGGTTTGGCGAGAGGACGTTCCTTGTCGGTCATGCATGCAAGCTAGCGCGTGACAGAGGCCGTTGTCTCGCCCGACGTGATAGACTCCCGCGTGACCCGCATTGGAGATTGGTGATGGCGCGCTACACGATCCCGATCTGGAACCGCAACCAAGCCGACGAAGACGCCCTAGGCGCGGCACATGCGCCGATCTGGCGACGCATGATCGACGTCGCCGCACCGGCCGATCTCAGGCAATCGACGGTCCTCGACTATGGCTGCAACCAGGGCGGCTTCCTGCGCCTGCTTTACGATCGCCATCCGTACAAGTCGGCGGTGGGCATCGACATCGCCCGCGAATCTGTGGCGCGCGCGGAGCTGCTGAAGGGCCACCGCCCCATCGACTACAAGGTCGGCGACCAGGCGGCCGTCCTCGGCAAAACCTTCGACCTCGCCTTCAGCCACGAGGTGATCTACCTGCTGCCTGATCCCGCCGCCCACGCACGCGACATCAAGGCAGCGCTGCGGCCAGGCGGGGCCTATGTCGCGGCCATGGGCTGCCACACCGACTCGGGCTTGTGGCCGCGCTGGCGCACCTTGATCGCCGAAAGCTCGTCGATCCCGATCTACGATCATTCGCTCGAGGACGTATCGAAGGCCTTCGCCGAGTCAGGCTTCAACGTCTCCGTGCGGCCGCTCGCGCTCGATGCCTTCATGCCCTTCACATCAGGCAGCGCCTACTTCCCCAAGGTGATGGACCAGCTCCGCTACTATTCGATCGACAAGGTGCTGTTCCGCTTCGTGCGGGTGCCGTGATGGCGCATCTACAGATCTGCCGATGAACCCGCTGTCGCAATTTTGAACCAGCGGGCCTCGTCGGAACGCTATTCCGCCGCTGGCTTCACCACCGACTCGAGGATCGGATAGCCGTTCGCGTCGGTCTTCCGATCAAGGTAAGTCGAGATGCGCGTGGGATTGGCGTGGATGCCGAGAAGCCGCATCGTCTTGTCGCCGACCGTACGGAAGCTGTGCGGGATGTCGGGCGGCAGCGCCACGCAGTCGCCGGCCTTCAGGCGCTTCGGTGAATCCTCTTCGCCCTGCAACCAGACATCGGCTTCACCCTCGATGATGAACAGCAGCTCGGTGTAAGGGTGCCAGTGCATCGGCGCGACGTAGCCCGGCTCGGAGGTTTGGATCCCCGTGCGTACTGGTGTGTCGCCGTCGGCGACAAGCGGATGATAGAAGGCGAGCGGTCCGAATTCGACGCGCGCGGCGTCGGCGAGCTTCGCGATCTTGAGCGGATGCATGGCGTCACCTCTCGGGTGACGTCCAGTTAAGCGCGAACCTTGAGCTGGCGCAACGACCGGTCAATCCAGAGGGCGGCCAGCTTTTCCTGCGCGTTGTTCTGGCGCAGCCGCTGGCGCAGGCAGGCGAAGTCGACGCGGTCGAGCTCCTGGTCCTGGTTGAAGCAGGAGAAGACTACCGTTTCCTTGCCGGTCTGCGGATCCTTGTGGAGCTGCAGGCACTGGGCGCAGATCTCCTTCATCATGCACTGCATCGGCGAGTTGATTGACGCCAGCGCGCGATGGTCGGGCTTGAGGTAGGGCTTCAGCACCGAATGCCGGGCAAGTCGCACCGCATTCATCATGCCGTCCGAGCCGATCGCGATGATGCGGTCGGCATCGTTGAACTTGATCGGCTGATCGCCGAGCTCGCCCGCGGCGTACTTGCGCATCGTCTCGACGATGTTGTCGACCGTGGACTTGTCCTGCGGCCGAGACGGCGCGAAGCCCGGCTCCTCGTCGCAGCACCACACGACGACATCGGCCGCGGCCTCGATCTCCTCGACCTTGTAGCGATCGATCACGCGCTTGTAGCCCGCGAAGTAGAGCACCTTGCTGCCGGCGCGGCGGAACGCCTGGCCGATCGAGAACAGCACGGCATTGCCAAGCCCGCCCCCCGCCAGCACGACGGTTTCGCCTGATTCGATCTCGGTGGGCGTGCCGGTCGGGCCCATCACGATCACGGGCTCGCCGGGCTCAAGGAGCGTGCAGAGGTCAGACGAGCCGCCCATCTCGAGCGCGATCAAGGACAAGAGGCCCTTGTCCTTGTCGACCCACGCACCCGTGAGCGCGAGACCCTCCATGGTAAGCAGCGTGCCCTTGACCTTCTTCGAGCGCGCCTCGTAGTTCTGCAGGCGATAGAACTGGCCCGGCTCGAAAGCCTTCGCCGCTGCCGGCGCTTCGACCACGACCTCGACGATGGTCGGCGTGAGCTGCTCCACCCGCACGACCCTTGCGCGCCACTGGCGATTGGCTTCCGCCAGGATGTCCGCCGGCGGACGCTTGGATGCCGGCAGGCGCGCCATGGTGCGCGTCAGGATCGGATAGCCCTGCTTGGCACCGCCCATCGCCTTCACGACGTTGCCCGCGAACGAGGGATGCAGATCGCCGAAGAAGGACATGAAGCGGCCGTCGCCGTGGCGATACATCAGCACGCGCACCTCGTCGGGCTTGGCGACGCGCTCGGGCGTGGCGGGCTCGCCCTCCTCGTCCAGCGCACGGAAGTATTTGCCATCGATGAAGGCGTGCGTGGCATCCTCGCGCGCCAGCACCGTGTTGGGCTGGGTGCCCGCCGCAACCAGGATGGTGTGCGCGGGCAGGGTTGCCGTCACCTTCTCGCCGCCCTGTTGACCCTCGAGCTTGATCGCCTTGGCGTGCCCATTGGCGTCGACCTCGACCGCAACCGGCGACAGGCCCTCGGCGAAGCGGATGTCCTCCTCCAGCGCCTTAAACACTTCCTCGTGGTTCAGCGTGTAGGACGGCGAGTCGATCAGGCGCCGGCGATAGGCGATGGTGACGCCGCCCCAGCCGTTCACCAGCTTGGCGATCTCGGGCGCGCGATCTTCCTTGGCCGCCGCCGCGCGCTCGGCGCGGATCGCCCGGGCGTGAGCGATGAACTCGTCGGCGATCTCGAGCTCCTCTTCGCTCCAGCCTGCGCGCACCTTGGCCTCGCCGCGCTCGGCGACCAGCGTCTCGTGGCGCGCCAGGAACTTCTCGACCTGCAGCGGGTAGTAGGCGAGCGACTCGGTCGCCGTGTCGATCGCGGTCAAGCCGCCGCCGATCACGACAACCGGCAGGCGCACCTGCAGGTTGGCGATCGACTCTTTCTTGGCCGCGCCCGTGAGCTGCAATGCCATCAGGAAATCTGACGCCGCACGCACGCCGCGTGCGAGCCCGTTGGGCATGTCGAGCACGGTCGGCTTGCCCGCGCCGGCACAGAGCGCGATGTGATCGAAGCCCATGGCGAAGGCGCTCTCGACCGTCACCGTGCCGCCGAAGCGCACGCCGCCGAACATCGAGAACTGGGCGCGGCGCTCCAGCAGGAGCCGCACCAGCTTCAGGTAGTTCTTGTCCCAGCGCACCGTGATGCCGTACTCGGCCACGCCGCCGAAGCCGGCCATGGCGCGCTCGCCAAGGTCCTCGCGCAGCTCGGCGATGTCCTTGACTGCCGTAAACGGAACGCGCGTTCCGCTGGGCTCGACTCCGGACTGCGCGGCCGGAAGTGGTTCTATCTTAAGACCATCGATGGCCACCACCGTGTGGCCGTCATTCATCAAATGATGCGCGAGGTTGAAGCCGGCAGGCCCCAGCCCGACCACCAGCACGCTGCGCCCCGTCGCGGGCCGCGGGATCGGCCGCGCGAGGTTGAGCGGGTTCCAGCGCGTCAGCAGCGAATAGATCTCGAAGCCCCAGGGCAGGCCAAGCACATCCTTCAGCGTGCGGGTCTCGATCTGCGGGATGTCGACCGGTTCCTGCTTCTGGTAGATGCAGGCCTTCATGCAGTCGTTGCAGATGCGATGGCCGGTTGCAGCGAGCAGAGGATTATCAACCATCGCCACGGCCAATGCGCCCAGAGAGAAACCCTCGCTCTTCAGCAGGTTCATCTCCGAGATCTTTTCCTCGAGCGGGCAGCCCGCGAGCGTGACGCCGAACGGCGATTTCTGGAACTTGGTCGTCTTGCGATCGCGCAAGCCGCGGGAGCAGCTGTCCTTGCCCTGGTTGTGGCACCAGATGCAGTAGTTGGCATGATCGAGCGCCCGCACGAGATCGTAGCCAGCATCGGTGAGCGCAAAGCCTTCGCGATGGCGCAGCAATGGCCGCGGCAACTTCATGCGCGTCACGCCATCAACGACCTCGGTCTCGATCGGCACCAGATGCTCGAAGTCGAGCTTGTGCGGGACCTTGAACAGAGGTCCGTCGCGATGGCGCCGCTTGCCTTCGGGATTGTGCAAGGCCCAGGCGGCATAGCGTACGAGCGCCTCGATCTCCGGTGTCGGCGTCTCGACCTTGAACTCCGCGCCGATCAGGCCGCGCACGGCGAGCGCGAAAGCGAGTTCCCAGGCTTCCAGCCCGTCCTCGAGCTTGGCCGGCACCTTGATCGCCGCCGTTACTTCGTCCCCGTCGAGGGCAGCCGCGACATCGGGCTTGATCGCGCGCGTCACATAGCGCTGCACGAACAGCCGCTTGCAGTCGTAGAGCGGCGCCAACGCGACATGGCGGGCGCGCAGAGCCGAAGCCTCATCGGAGACGCCGAACAATGCGGCCACGAAATCCTCGAAGGGCCGGGCGATGTCGATCAGGAGGTTTGACTCCTCCTTCGCCGGCAAGGCATCGGGCGCCGCGCGCGCCGCCATCAGGCGGGCATGAGCTTCGACATTGACGCCCTGCAGCCAGGCGACAAAGGCCGCATCCAGCCGGGCGAGGCCGTCACGGGCATAGAGGTCTTGAAAACTCAGCCCGTGAGCGAGCGAGGGACCGAGCTGAGGCGCCGTCATTGTCGAAATATCCGGATGCAACGAGGGGTGAATTTTGTTCGTAAGCGAACCGATTAACTAAGGAGCCAAGGGAGCGCAAGGTAGTGATGGCTCAATGAATTTAGGTAGGCCATTGGCGCTGGATAAGGAAAATGTTTTGCACGATCGGCAGATCCGCCGATGCTTTCTTGCCGCTCGTCGGGCAGGACGCGCAAGCTTCCGAGCAGTATCCGCATGCGCCTCCAGGTGTCTAGTTGTACGTGTCTGAGACATTGTAAGGTCAACAAAATCAAGCACTAGGCTGATATCTGGAGCCCCGTTCTCCTTTAGCTCCTCGCGAACGCAAGCAGGTCTTGGTTCACTCGTTCCATGTGGGTGATGGGCAACGCGTGCGCGGTATGCTCATACACCTTGAGCTGGCTGCCTGGAATTAGGGCTGCCGTCCTTCGCCCTGCGCGGTCGATGGGGTTGGATGCATCGCTGTCGCCATGGATGATCACCGTCGGCAACGAGATCCGGCTGAGTTCGGGTCGAAAGTCGGTCTCGGTGGCCATGCGCTGCAGGTCCAGCTGCACCCGCAACGATGCTTTGAGCATCATGTTCGTCCACCATTGCATCATCTTGGCGGAGACCGAATTCTCGCATGCGTTGAAAAACGCCTGCGCATTGACGGCATAATGGCGCGGACGGTCCTTGCTCAGTCTCGCGCGAACCTCCTCCGGAAGGCGCGGCTCCACTCCGCCCGGATTGTCCGCCGTCTTCACAAACCAGAGGCAAATTGGGAGCAACCATGGCGATCCGGGCGATGCGGCTCGCTTGGTCGATCTTAAGGCCGCCAGAAGGGTTTGTTGATCTCCTGGTGCGCGTCGGCCTGCGAGCAGCCGATGTCCCGGAGCTCCGTGGCGGACATCCGCGCGAGTTGCTCGCGGCCACGCGCTCGTCGGCGCCATTCGTTAAGGCAGCCGTGCCATCCGGATATCTCGGGGTATCGGCGCGCAGATCCTGTCCGGCTGGTGCCACGGAAGCGCATGACGTACCCAACGAGGTGCAAGAGGGAATGATTCAGACCCATCGGGATCACCGCTGACGTATTCCCTGACGGTTCGCCTCCCCATTGCGAAAACGGATCTCGTTGGACACCCGGCCGCGGGACAGTGATGCAACCTGCCCTTCGTGGCCGTCCGTCGGGGGAGCGCCCTCGACGCCGAACGTTGTGGCGAGTCCTCTAACACCAACAGGCGTCACGACGAGCGCGCGGCTATCCCGGACATGCTCGACCCAATCGTGCTCGAGAGCGTGACGAAGAATGGCAGCGCCGACCGCCCCGGCCAGATGCGGCCGGCGCTCGCTCCAATCGAGACAGGGGCGACAGAACACTCGGCGCCTGGAGACAAGGCGAAGATCGACGCCGGACTCATCGAAGAATGATCGACCGGCATCGGTTAGTTGGCCGCCATCCTCATCGAGCAGAATAAACGACTGTTGGACCAGCCGTTCCGCAATCGCGACGGCGATGCGGCCGGCCATGTGATCATAGCACGTGCGCGCGTGTCGGAGCGTTTCTCCGCCGCGCCAGAGATTGCGCTGCCGGGCAGGGCCTTCCTGCGCCACGACCATGAGAACTTCCAGCATGCGCGCGATGAGCGGAGAGGCCAGGCGGAAATATCGTCGTCGGCCCTGCTTTTCGAGCGCGAGCAGTCCAGCGTCGGTGAGTTTCGCAAGATGTCCACTCGCTGTCTGCGGCGCCACGCCGGATACATAGGCGAGCTCCGAGGCGGTCAGCGTTC
>Ga0310811_10012928_pt1 | contig 10856 bp, 8 predicted proteins | sample YCmetagenome_FD_207642 | JGI IMG/M metagenome (GOLD analysis project Ga0310811, IMG submission 207642) | Soil microbial communities from experimental microcosm in Duke University, North Carolina, United States - YC | ecosystem: Engineered > Artificial ecosystem > Soil microcosm > Unclassified ...
CATGCTTCGTGCGCGTTTGAAAATTTCGATGCTGGTGACGCTGGGCGCGCTCGCCTCGGGCGCGGCGCACGCCGCCGATTATTCGCAGCCGCTGCCGCCGCCGCCGGTCTATGTTGCGCCACCACCGCCGCCAGAATTCGCCGGCGGCTGGTATCTGCGCGGCCAGGTCGGTGCCGGCATCGCCAGCAAGGCCAGCCTCGAATACACGACGGAAACCAACGCGACGCTGCAGCACAACGACAGTGCCGACAGCTTCTTCGTCGGCGGCGGCGTCGGCTACGAATGGAACAACTGGCTGCGATTCGATGCCACCGCGGAATATCGCGCCAAGTCGCGCCAGTATGCCCTCGTGACCTATCCGCCCGGCGGCATCGATGAATATCAGGGATACCTGAAGTCCTGGGTCTTCCTCGCCAACGCCTATGTCGATCTCGGCACCTGGGAATGCTTCACGCCCTTCGTCGGCTTCGGCGTCGGCGGCGCCTACAACACGCTGTCCGACTTTACCGACGTCAATCCCAACGGCGGTTACGGCTTCGGCCGCAATCCCAGCGAATGGCATTTCGCCTGGGCGCTGCATGCCGGTGTCGCCTACAACGTCAGCAAAAATCTCAAGCTCGAGCTTGCCTATCGCTATCTCAATTACGGCTCGATCACCGACACGGTCGATTGCAGCGTCACCTGCACGCACGATCAGTTCAAGTTCGACAAGCTGACATCGCAGGACATCATGCTCAGCTTCCGCTGGAGCTTCTGCTGCGATCTGCCGTCGCCAGAGCCGCGCTACGTCTATCAGCCGCCGGTCTACGCACCCCCGCCGCCGCTGCGCAGCAGGGGCTGAGGGCGCTCCGCGCGCCTGCCGGCGCGCGGTCAAAGCTTAACAAGCGTGGTGAACAGTCATGGTTAAGCAGCCCTTTACCTCTCTGGGCGATGCTGACCTGGGCTGCAGAAGCAACGGGCGCCGCTTCAGCGCGGCGTCACGCGAAGGGACTGGGGTCATGAGTTGGTCGAGGCTGTTGCTCTTGGTCGGCATCCTCGCGGCGGGAACGGCTTCGGCCAGGGCCGCCGACATGCCCGGCCTGCCGCCGCCGCCGTTGCTGCCGCCGCGTCTCATCGACGCGAATGTCGGCTGGTATCTGCGCGGCGACATCGGCTACGGCTGGGGCACCATTGGCGGCGCACAGTCGCCGGTGCCGTTCCTGGATCCGACTGACAATTCGTTCGGCAACGGTTTCGTCGGCGGGGTTGGCGCCGGCATCAAGACGCAATGGCTGCGCACCGACGTCACCATCGATTACACCGCGCCGCTGAAATACCAGGGCTCGGTCGTCTCGTCGGGTGATACCAGCGCCAAGGTCGACTCCATCACCGCGCTGTTCAACGGCTATCTCGATCTCGGCACCTGGTACGGCGCGACGCCTTATGTCGGCGCCGGCGTCGGCGCTGCACGATTGCACGTGACCGATTACGCCGCGCCGTTCGCTTCCGGCGCCTCGGATACGCAATGGCGATTAGCCTGGGCGCTGATGGGCGGCCTCGGTTATGCGGTTGCGCCCAATCTCATGGTCGATGTCGGTTACCGCTACATGAATTTCGGCAACCTGACGATCGGCAGCGACGCCGGCGCCATGACCTTGAAGAATCTGGCCGCGCATGAAGTGCGTGTCGGCGTCCGGTGGAGTTTCGATGATTTCCCCGTCCCGCATTGACACGCGCAAACGCGCCGCTTGGCGGCGCGCCGGTGTTATGACCGCGCTCATGGCGGCAACCGTCGTCTGCGATCACGCGCGCGCCGCCGACATGTCGGATGACGATATCTTGCGCGGCTCGTTCTTCGCCGATCCTGCGCCGGGCTACGTGCGCTGGGACGGCCTGCAAGCCGGCGTGACAGCCGGCTACTCCAACATGAATGCGGATTTCGGCAACAGCAGCAGCGGTCAGGTCGCGTATATTCTGCGCAATACGACGATCGAGAACGAGATGCATCCGTCCGACTGGACGACGCTGCCGTCGGACACGACCAATAGCAGCCAATTCGGCGCCTTCATTGGCTACAATGTTCAGTGGGACCAGCTCGTTGTCGGCTTCGATCTTGGTTACAATCGGATGGCTTCGGCGGAAGCGTCGGCGTCCGATTCACTTTCACGCCAATTCTCGACGTCCGACGGCTTCAACAATCAGGTCACGGTTTCAGCGCAGTCATCGATCAAGCTGATCGACTACGCGACGTGGCGCGCACGCGCAGGTTACGCATTCGGCCAATTCCTGCCTTATGCGGTGGTCGGCGCGGCGGTTGGGCGCTTCAATTATTCGACCACGTCGACCGTGCACGCCAGTGGCCAAGACGTGTCGGGCGGCGGCGGACAACCTTTCGACAATACGAATACGTTGACCGACAGTAAGAACAACGCCTACGCCGCGGGCTTCGTCGCCGGCTTGGGTGTGGACGTTGCGGTGCTGCCAAGTGTCTTCTTGCGCGCGGAGTGGGAATATGTCGCCTTCTCACCCGTGAACGGGATCCGCGCCACGCTCAACACCGGGCGCGTCGGCGCCGGCCTTCGCTTCTAGCTGCTACACAAAACGCAAGACACGCTGCCGCGCGACAGCGCGGTCGGAACATCACGCGCAAGTGTACGTATGGATGATTTCGCCGCGCTCGATTGGGTGACAAAATTCATTCCGGGGTAAAGTTCATCGCGGAATGTCTCGATGAGCCTCAGTCACGACTGTAAGTCGCCGCCTCGTTCTCGCCGACCCTTACTTCATAACGCCGGTAATCCGCTGCTGATCGACGTGCGCGCGACGCGCGGGCGCCAGGCGGACGTCATCGCGCAACTTGAACAATTGATGGCGGCGAACCGTGACCGGCCGGTTCACATGCCGGAAATCTGCGCCGCAACGGGCGTATCGGAAAGAACGCTCCGGCTTTTTTGCAAAAAGCATCTCGGCATGGCCCCGGTGCGCTATCTGTGGCTGCGGCGCATGCAGTTGGCGCGCGCCGCACTCATGCGTGCCGATCCGGCGACGGCGACCGTGACAGATATCGCGACCGGCCACGGCTTCTGGGAGCTCGGCCGTTTTTCCGTTGCGTATCGGACATTATTCGGGGAATCGCCCTCCGAGTCATTGCGCCGCCCGTTGAGCGACCCAGCATGACATTCAAGTTCGCAGCTTGCGCGCCTCACAGCCGCGTCTGACTCGAATGCTGCCGGTATCCAGATGCATTTTGTGATGACGCTGCCGAATCTGCATAGCGCGCCATGTACGCCTTCCTGCACGTTCGACGACAGAGGCACAGCATACGCTGTGCAGTCTCGGCTCGTGCAAGTTCCACGCTTGCGCAAGCCTCAACCGACGAACGGGAGGTTGTTATGGAAAAGGCCGACCTTGCATCTGTCCTCTCACTCAGCCGCGCGTCATTCTCCAAGCTCGCACTTTTAAGCGCGGGCGTGGCGCTCGGGATCATGACCAGCTCATTCGCGCAGTCCTATGACCCCGAGATCGGCGGAGCCAATGTTGGCATCGCTTACATGGTCCAACCGGACGGCAGCACGGCGCGTGTTGGCGGGAAGACCGCGACGGTCAATGACGCGGGCCATGCCATGGCGATGCAGTATGGAGCAGAACTGCCTCCTGGCTCGGTTCTATATCGCAAAAACAACAAGCTTTATGCGGTCAAAGATCAGATGGTCGGCGACAAAATGATGTCGTCGCGCGCTAAGGAATGGGTCCAGTGATGGGTTGGACGCCGTAGCGCGGCCGGATCACAGGTCAGGTGAGCGGCGCGAGTTTGACGAGGCATCAGGGGGCCTCTCCAGACTGGCGCCGCTTCGTCGCCCGCCGGCCTTTCGCCGAGTGCGTTGCTGCCAAGAGCGCCGAAAGCTATCGCACCCCACGCGCTCGGATAAAGACATAAAGATATCGTTATGTATTTTGTTGACTCCGGGTGGGCAATCGCCCATAAAGTTTGGGCCATGGTTCTTTGGGCTTTTGCCCGGAGCTAAGAGGGAAGTCGGTGAGCCGCAAAACGGCGATGCCGACGCTGCCCCCGCAACTGTGAGCGGCGAGCCGACGTCCATCAAGGCCACTGGGGATGCACTATCCCCGGGAAGGCCGGCGGAAGCGCTGACCCGCGAGCCAGGAGACCTGCCTTGGCAACATGATCGTCCTCGGGCGGGGTGTCCCGGTGGTACGCTTTGCGTGTCCGCCGGCTCCCTTGCCGGAGGATTCTCAAAACGTCCGCTCGGCCTTTGCCCCAACATATTGGGGTCTAAGCCATGTCTTACGCTTCTCTTCCTGTCAGCACGCTCGGCACGCCGCGGATCGGTCCGCGCCGCGAACTGAAGACCGCGCTCGAAGGCTACTGGTCCGGCAAACTCGATCAGACGGCGCTGCTCGAGCAGGCTGCGGCGCTTCGCGCCGCGAACTGGGCGCGCCAACGCGGGCGCGGCATCACCATCATCCCATCGAATGACTTCTCGCTCTATGACCATGTCCTCGACACAAGTGTCATGGTCGGCGCAATTCCTGACATCTACGGGTGGGAAGGTGGCGGCGTTTCTCTGCCAACCTATTTCGCCATGGCCCGCGGCGCGCAGGCACCGGCGGACGCCAATGCCTGTACCCATGGTCATGCTCGGCACGGGCATGGCGCGCCGGCGCAAGAGATGACGAAGTGGTTCGATACGAACTATCACTACATGGTCCCGGAGTTTTCCAGGCAGCAGACATTCGCGCTGTCGAGCCAGAAGCCCGTGGACGAATATCGCGAAGCGAAGGCGCTTGGTTACAGTACGCGCCCGGTTCTCCTCGGCCCTGTCACTTATCTCAAGCTCGGCAAGAGCAAGGATGCGTCGTTCGATCCGCTCTCGCTCATAGAAGGGCTGCTGCCGGTCTATATCGAGGTGCTGCGGCGGCTGTCGGCGCACGGTGCCGAGTGGGTGCAGATCGACGAGCCGTGCCTGGTGCTCGATCTCGATGATGCGTGTCGGACAGCGCTGCGCAAGACATACGAGCGTTTCGCGTATGCCCTGCCGAATCTCAAGATCATGCTCACAACCTACTTTGGCGCGCTCGACGACAATCTCGACGCCGCACTCGCGCTGCCGGTGGCAGGGCTCCATCTCGATCTCGTGCGTGCGCCCGACCAGCTTGATCGGGCTCTCGCGCGTGCGCCTGAAGGTCTCGTCCTGTCGCTCGGCGTCATCGACGGCCGCAATGTCTGGCGGGCGAATCTTCCCGACCTGATCGACCGGCTGGCACCGGCGGTGGCGAAGCGCGGAACCGATCACATTCAGATCGCGCCATCCTGTTCGCTGTTGCACGTTCCCATCGATCTCGAGCAGGAGGCCGATCTCGATCCCGACGTCAAATCCTGGCTTGCTTTCTCGCTACAGAAGATGGACGAACTTGCGACGCTCGGAACGGCGCTCGCGGGCGATCGCGTCTCGACGGCGAGAGCGATCGATGCATCGGCCGCGGCGGCGGCTGCGCGCAGGGCGTCGCTCAAAGTGCACGATGCCGCGGTCTCGTCGCGCATGGAGAGCGTGACGGCGGATATGTCGCGGCGGCGGAGCGCATTCGCCGTGCGGGCTGCCATGCAGCGAGAACAGTTCAAGCTCCCGGCTTTCCCAACCACCACCATCGGCTCGTTTCCGCAGACGGCGGATGTGCGCAAGGCGCGAGCCGCGCATGCGAAGGGGCAGATCGATGACGCTGAATACGAGCGCTTCCTGAAGGAGGAGACCGCGCGCGCGGTGCAATGGCAGGACGAGATCGGGCTCGACGTCCTCGTGCACGGGGAGTTCGAACGAAACGACATGGTGCAGTATTTTGGCGAGCAACTCGAGGGCTTCGCCTTCACCAAGCACGGCTGGGTGCAGTCCTATGGCTCGCGCTGCGTGCGACCGCCGATCCTGTTCGGCGATGTCTCGCGCCCAAAACCGATGACAATAGCCTGGTGGACCTACGCACAGTCGCTGACGGGGAAGCCGATGAAGGCGATGCTGACCGGACCAGTGACGATCCTGAACTGGTCGTTCGTACGCGACGATACTCCGCGTAGCGTCGCCTGCATGCAGATTGCGCTGGCCATTCGCGATGAGGTTGCGGGCCTCGAACAGGCCGGCGCGCGCATGATCCAGATCGACGAGGCGGCGCTGCGCGAAGGCTTGCCGCTGCGCAAGGCGCGCTGGGACGCGTACCTCGACTGGGCGGTCACGTCTTTCGGACTTTGCTCGGCCGGCGTTTCTAATGCGACGCAGATTCACACGCACATGTGCTATTCGGAGTTCAACGACATCATCGCCGCCATCGCGAGGATGGACGCCGACGTCATTTCAATCGAGACGTCGCGTTCCAAGATGGAACTGCTCGATGCCTTCCGCAGCTACCGCTATCCGAACGAGATCGGTCCGGGCGTGTACGACATTCACTCCCCGCGCGTCCCGGAAGCCGCGGAAATGACGGCCCTGCTCGAGCACGCGCGCGAGCGCCTTGCGGACGAGCAACTCTGGATCAATCCCGACTGCGGACTAAAGACGCGACGCTGGGAGGAGGTTGGGCCGGCGCTCATCAATATGGTTGCGGCGGCGCGGGAGCTCAGAGGCGTCGCGTGACGCGCTGAAAAAATCGGCCGCGCGAGTCGATGCGTTCCCTAACAGGCGGTGAATCGCTAAAGGGTTGGAAGCATGCGCGAAAGCGCGTGCTTCCGCAAAACTGTTGACCGCGCGTCCCAACTCAACTATCTCCGCCAGTGGGACACCCCTCCCCAACGAGGGGCTTCTATCTGGAAGGATAGGCTATGACAGCGATGAAGCCCGGCGTGCGGCCGGTAGTTCCGCATTTTTCATCCGGCCCCTGCGCCAAGCGCCCCGGCTGGAGCCTCCAAGCCCTCACAGACGCCAGCCTCGGACGTTCGCACCGCGCCAAGATCGGCAAGGCGAAGCTCAAGCGCGCCATCGACCTTACCCGCGAAGTGCTCGAAGTTCCGGCCGACTACCGCATCGGCATCGTGCCGGCCTCCGACACCGGCGCCGTCGAAATGGCGCTGTGGTCGCTGCTCGGCGCCCGTCCCGTGACCATGCTCACGTGGGAATCCTTCGGTGAAGGCTGGGTCACCGACGTCGAGAAGCAGTTGAAGCTCAAGGACGTCACGGTGCTCAAGGCGCCGTACGGCGAGCTGCCCGATCTCGCGAAAGTCGATTTTGATTCGGACGTGGTGTTCACCTGGAACGGCACCACCTCCGGCGTGCGCGTGCCGAACGGCGACTGGATCGCCGCGGACCGCAAAGGTCTCGCCATCTGCGACGCCACCTCGGCCGCTTTCGCGCAGCCGCTCGATTGGCCGAAGCTCGATGTCGTCACCTTCTCCTGGCAGAAGGCGCTCGGCGGCGAAGGCGCGCACGGCATGCTCATCCTCTCGCCGCGCGCTGTCGAGCGGCTCGAGACCTACAAGCCGGCCTGGCCGCTGCCGAAGATCTTCCGCATGACCAAAGGCGGCAAGCTCAACGAAGGCATCTTCCAGGGCGAGACGATCAACACGCCGTCGATGCTCTGTGTCGAGGACTATCTCGACACGCTCAATTGGGCGAAGTCGATCGGCGGCCTCAAGGCGCTGATCGCGCGCGCTGACGCGAACACCAAGGTGCTCGCCGACTGGGCGGCCAAGACTCCGTGGGTCGATTTCCTAGCGACGTCGGCGGCGATCCGCTCCAACACCTCGGTCTGCCTGAAGGTGGTCGATCCGGCGATCACGTCGCTCTCCGACGACGCGCAGGCCGCTTTCGCCAAGACGCTCGCCGCCATGGTGGAGAAGGAAGGCGCCGGCCTCGACATCGGCTCCTACCGCGACGCGCCGGCGGGCCTGCGCATCTGGTGCGGCGCCACGGTCGAGACGCATGACGTCGAGGCGCTGACGCCGTGGCTCGATTGGGCTTTCACTGAGGCCAAGGCCGCGCTCGCGAAAGCGGCGTGATGCACTCTTGACCCTCCCCTGGAGGGGGAGGGTCGACGCGTGAAGCGCGTCGGGGTGGGGTGATCACGTCGCGCGGACAACCGCCGCATCATCCCCCTCATCCGACATTTCACCCCACCCTGGCCCTTCGGGCCGCCCCTCCCCCTACAGGGGAGGGTGAAGGAAGAAACACCATGCCCAAAGTTCTCATCTCCGACGCTCTTTCTCCCGCCGCCGTGCAGATCTTCAAGGATCGCGGCATCGAGGTCGATTTCCAGCCGGCGCTCGGTAAGGACAAAGACAAACTCGCCGAGCTCGTCGGCAATTATGACGGCCTCGCCATCCGCTCGGCGACCAAGGTCTCGCCGAAGATCCTGGAGAAGGCGAAAAGCCTGAAGGTGATCGGCCGCGCCGGCATCGGCGTCGACAATGTCGATATCCCCGCCGCCACCGCGCGCGGCATCATCGTGATGAACACGCCGTTCGGTAATTCCATCACCACCGCCGAGCACGCGATCACGCTGATGCTCGCGCTGGCGCGTGAGATCCCGCAGGCCGACGCCTCCACGCAGGCCGGCAAGTGGGAGAAGAACCGCTTCATGGGCGTCGAGATCACCGGCAAGACGCTCGGCGTGATCGGCTGCGGCAACATCGGCTCCATCGTCGCCGACCGCGCGCTCGGCCTGAAGATGAAGGTCATCGCCTTCGATCCTTATCTGTCGCCGGAGCGCGCCGTCGATCTCGGTGTCGAGAAGGTCGAACTCGAGGAGCTGTTCAAGCGCTCCGACTTCATCACGCTGCACACGCCGCTCACCGACAAGACGCGCAACATCATCGACGCCAAGGCGATCGAGAAGATGAAGACCGGCGTGCGCATCATCAATTGCGCGCGTGGCGGCCTGGTCGACGAGGTGGCGCTGCGCGCGGCGCTCGATGCCAACAAGGTGGCGGGCGCGGCTTTCGACGTGTTCGTGACCGAGCCGGCGACCGAGAACGTGCTGTTCGGCCATCCCAATGTCGTCTGCACGCCGCATCTCGGCGCCTCCACTTCGGAAGCGCAGGAGAACGTGGCGCTGCAGGTCGCCGAGCAGATGGCGGATTATCTCTTGCGCGGCGCCATCAGCAATGCGGTGAACTTCCCCTCGATCAGCGCGGAGGAAGCGCCCAAGCTCAAGCCTTTCATCGCGCTGGCCGAGAAGCTCGGCTCCTTCGCCGGCCAGCTCACCGAGACCGGCATCAGCAAGGTGCAGATCGCCTATGAGGGCGCGGTGGCGCAGATGAACACCAAGGCGCTCACTTCCGCGGCGCTCGCCGGCCTGCTGCGGCCGATGCTCGGCGAAAACGTCAACGTGGTGTCGGCACCGGCGGTGGCGAAGGAACGCGGCATCGTCGTCGAGGAAGTCACGCGCGAGATGCCGGAAGACTACGAGAGCCTCATCACGGTGACGCTGGTGACCGAGCGCCAGTCGCGCCACGTCTCCGGCACGGTGTTCGCCGACGGCCGCCCGCGGATCGTCAACATCAAGGGCATCCGCATGGACGCCGAGTTCGCTTCGTCGATGATCTACATCACCAATCTCGACAAGCCGGGCTTCATCGGCACCTTCTCGTCCACGCTGGGCGAGGCGGGCATCAACATCGCCACGTTCCACGTCGGCCGCGAGGCGCCGGGCGCCAATGCCGTGGCGCTGATCGAGATCGACGGCGAGTTGCCCGATGCGGTGCTCACCAAGGTCCGTGCGCTGCCGCAGGTGCAGCAGGCCAAGCCGCTGCATTTTTAGCGGACGCCCCGTCTGAAGCGGGATCAACTTATACGCCGCTCGTCCCCGCGAAAGCGGGGACCCAGTGCAAAACGGCTAACTCATCGAGAGGCCTGGATTCCCGCTTGCGCGGGAATGAGCGGAGCAAGCGGAAATGCAGACGAATCCGCGCTACCTCACATCACCCTTCACCGCCCACGCCGTGGCCGTCATGGAGCGTTCGCCGTCGGGCGCGCCCGCGCGATAGGCGACGGCCACGGCCGTTTCGATGCGTGCGCGCAGATCGGGCGCCAGCCTTGTGAGATAAGTCCCGACCGGCCCCTGGCCGCCACACAAAGGCTGCCAATAGTCGGCGAAATTCGCGTAATCCATGCGGATGGTGATCGACGTCCGCTCGACACGATCGAGCCCCGCAGCCTCGAACAGGCGGACGAGGCCATCGGGCAGCGCGAGCGCGCCTGAGAAGAGCCTGTCGCGTGCCGCCGCCGCGCCGGAATCGAGGCCCGCGGCGGTGTCCCAAAAGATGCGCTGATACACAAGGCCGCCGCGGAAATCCCACACGGCCGCGACCAGGCGGCCATCGGCGCGCGTCACGCGGCGCATCTCGTTCAAAGCCGCGAGCGGGTCGGGCACGAAGTTGAGCACGAGTTGCGCCACTGCGCCGGCGCAGGACCTGTCGTCGAAGGGCAGGCGCTCCGCGTCGCCGACCCCGAAATGCAGATTCGCCGGCGGTTTTTGTCCTCGCGCGTAGGCAATGTATGGAACGGCGACGTCGAGTCCGGCAATCTGCCGCGCCGGCCAGCGCCGCGCCATGGCCTGCGCCAGGCTGCCGGTCCCGCAGCCGACGTCCACGAGGCGCCCGGCCGGAGCGAAGTCGGCGAAATCCAGAAGCGGCTCTGCCAGCCGCCGCGTCCAGCGGCCGAGGAACACCTCGTAGGCCGCGCCGTCTGTCGCGTGGTAGCTCGATCCGCCTGAGGTCATCGCAAGCCCTTTCACCGGACGTCATATCTAAATGGATACGACGCTCGCGGTCTGCGATCAAATGCAGACGAGATAGGCGCATAGTGCGCTGAACAAGGCCGCCGATTCTGATAGACATCCCGCCAGTCGTCGAAACCGAGCAGGCGGGAAATGTCGAAACA
>Ga0310811_10012929_pt1 | contig 10855 bp, 9 predicted proteins | sample YCmetagenome_FD_207642 | JGI IMG/M metagenome (GOLD analysis project Ga0310811, IMG submission 207642) | Soil microbial communities from experimental microcosm in Duke University, North Carolina, United States - YC | ecosystem: Engineered > Artificial ecosystem > Soil microcosm > Unclassified ...
GTACTCCGACTCGGATACGGGCGATCACCCGACTCTGACTCGAATTGAAGCGACCAACGAAGGTAAGGCGAAAATTTAACGCAAGTGCAGATGTGAGAAGGATTTGGCCGTTGACTTCGGATGCGGCCGGTCTTACTATCCGTGTGGATTTTTGTGGACCAAAGTGGACCAAAAAGGCCTACGGGGGAGCGCCCCGACACGTATCGACGACAAAGGTCGTCTCAAAATCCCGACGCTGTTCCGCGGCCTCATCCAAGACCAGCACGGGCCCGACGTGTTTGTGACGAGCGTCACGGGCGAATCGGTCCGCATCTATCCGATGAGCGTCTGGCTCGAGGTGGAGCAGCGGCTGTCGAAGATGCCGGCGAACCACCCCTCGCGCCTCAAGTTTCTCGATCGCGTCAGCTACTACGGACAGGAGAGCGAACTCGATCCGCAAGGCCGCATCGTCGTGCCGCCGCTGCTGCGCGAGAACGCCTCCATCGTCGGCGATGTGCGGGTGTTCGGCAAGATCGATTACCTCGAAGTCTGGAACGAAGAGCGGTTCGCGCAGAAGCTGGCGCGCGATCAGTGGACCGACGACGACGGACTGAAGCTTGCGGAACATGGGATATGACGGTCGGCTCGGGGCTCAGGCCTACAGGCTCCGGGAGCCCGGAGCGATGAGCCTTGAGCCCATCTCACGAGCCGGTCATGGTCGCGGAAGTGCTCGAGCATCTCGAGCCGCCGCGCGGCGGACTGTTTGTCGACTGCACGGTGGGGCTCGGAGGTCATGCACGCGCGCTGCTCGAAGCTGGCGCGTCGCGGCTGATCGGACTTGATCGCGATCCGGCCGCTGTCGATGCGGCGCGGGACGCGCTGAAGGATTTCGGAGAGCGCGTCGAGATCGTCCACTCGGACTATCGGCGGCTCAACGCGGTGCTCGACGAGCGCCGCGTGAAGGACGTGGACGGCGTGCTGGTGGACCTTGGCGTGTCATCGATGCAGCTGGATGCGCCAGGACGGGGGTTCAGTTTTCGCCAGGACGATCCGCTCGACATGCGGATGGATACGACGGCCGGGCCCACGGCCGCCGAGGCTCTCCGCGACGTTGACGAGCGGTCGCTGGCGAACCTGATTTACGAGTTCGGCGAGGAGCGCCATTCCCGGCGCATCGCCAGGGCAATCGTCGCCGCGCGCGGGCAGGCTCCGATCGACACAACGGGCCAGCTCGCGGCGATTGTGCGGCGCGCGATTCCGCGCAAGGGGTACATGAGGATCGATCCGGCGACGCGAACGTTTCAGGCGATTCGCATCTGGGTGAACCGCGAGCTCGACGGGCTCGACACGTTCCTCGGCGACGCGGCGCACCGGCTCGCGGTCAACGGGCGGCTGGTGGTCATTACGTTCCACTCGCTGGAGGATCGCATCGCGAAACACACGCTGCGCGCGCTCGCGGCCGAGGGTTTCGGCCTGCGTATACGCACGAAGCGACCGGTTGTTCCGGACGAGGCGGAAATCGAACGCAACCCGCGTGCGCGAAGCGCCAAGCTTCGCGCGGCAGAGATCGGACAGTCGTCATGAGCGGCGAATTCGAATACGCGATCAAGAAGGACGTCAGGAACAACCCAATCGTCCGCGAGGTGGATCGCGAGCGCCACGCTGAAATGTGGCGCTCGGTGGCCGTCGGCGTCTTCCTCGTCGCGGTCCTCCTCTTTTCGGCATGGCAGCACTTCGAGCTGCTGCGGCACGGCTACCGTATCGAGGAAATGCAGAAAGAGCGAGCGGCGGAAGAGGAAATCAACCGCCATCTCCGCCTCGAAATCGAAACCCTGCGCTCGCCCGCGCGCGTCGAGCGCCTCGCGACGCAGCGCCTGGGCATGGTGGCGCCCGCCACCGATGATGCGACGGTGATCGAGCGCGTCACGACTACGGCGCCGCCACCGAAGTCCGTCGTCGCCCGTCGGTAGAGAAGGGATCCAGTCAGGTGGCCGAGTCCTTCAACGTTGCTCACGACCAGCCTCTCGACTCGGCTCGGGACAAGTCTCTCGAATCGGCTCGCAAGGCGTGGCGCACGACGCTGAAGAGTCGAATCTTCGTTGCAGCCGCCGGCCTGTTCCTGTGGTCCACGGCGATCGAAGCGCGGCTCGTCTATCTCCAGGTCTATCGCCACACCGATCTGCTTGCCCGCGCGGAGCGGCAACAGCTGCGGACGATTGCTTCGTCCGGCAAGCGCGGCGAGATCCGAGACCGGCGTGGCCATGTGCTCGCCTACAGCGTCGATGCGGATTCGATCTATGCGGTGCCCACGGAAATCGCGGATCCGCCGAAGGCGGCCGCCGCGCTCTGCGGGGCGCTCGACGACTGCTCGTCAGCCGACCGGCAGTCGCTGGCCGATCGCATTCGCCGTGGACGAGCCTTTGTCTACGTGCGCCGTCAGGTGACGCCCGATCAGGCGCGCCGCGTCGCCGACCTCCAGCTCGAGGGCGTCGGGTTCATGAAAGAGAACCGGCGCTTCTACCCGAACAAAGAGCTCGCCGCGCATCTGCTCGGCTATGTCGGGCTCGACAACACGGGACTGGCGGGCATCGAAGCAACCTACGACAATCTAATCAAAGGACACGCGGGCACGGTGCTCATTCAGACCGACGCCAAGCGTCAAGCGTTCAGCCGCGTCGAGCGTCCATCGACGACCGGCGCCGATCTCGACCTGACGATCGACGAATACCTGCAGCACATCGCCGAGCGGGAGCTGCAGACCGGCGTCGAGTACGCCGGCGCGGAAGGCGGCTCGGCGGTCGTCATGGATCCGATCACCGGCGAGATTCTCGCGCTCGCCAACTATCCAACGTTCAACCCGAACGCGTACCGCGACTTCCGCGACGACGACCGACGCAACCGCGCGATTCAGGATTTGTACGAGCCCGGCTCGACCTTCAAGATCGTCACGGCATCGGCCGCGCTGGAACAGAAAATTCTGAAGGCGGGCGATCTGGTCGACACCAATCCAGGTGTCATCCGCTTCGGGCCGCGAGTGATCGACGAGGACAAGCATCACAACTACGGCGTGCTGTCGTTTACCGATGTGATCGTCAGGTCGAGCAACGTCGGTGCGATCAAGGTCGGCCTTCGCGTCGGCGCGCAGCGCATGGGGATTTACGCGCGTCGGTTCGGCTTCGGACGTCCGATGTCCCCGGACTTCCCCTCGGAAAACCCCGGCATTCTCTGGGATCCCGCGCGTCAAACCGACAGCGCGCTGGCATCGATGTCGATGGGATACCAGGTCGCGGTGACGCCGCTGCAGATGGCGACCGCGATCAGCGCGATCGCCAACGGCGGCGAGCTGCTGCAGCCGCGTGTCGTCCGAGCAGTAACACGCGACGGCGTGCGCAAGGCGGTGCCGCGCAAGGTCGTGGCGCGCGCCATCGACCGCGAAACCTCCGCTGACGTGACTGCCATCATGGAAGCGGTCGTGGAGCGCGGGACCGGACGGTCGGCGCAGATTGAGGGCTACACAATCGCCGGAAAGACTGGCACCGCGCAGAAGGTCGAAAACGGCCGCTACTCGTACACCGATTACAACGTGTCGTTTGTCGGCTTTGTGCCGTCGCGCAAGCCCGTGTTCACCATCGTCGTCGTCATCGATTCGCCGCACAAGGTCCCGCCTTACGGCGCTACCGTCGCGGCGCCGATCTTCAGACGCATCGCTGCTGCCGCGCTACAGCAATTCGGCGTGCCGCCGTCGATCAATCCGGCTCCGCCGGTCCTCGCGGTGCATCGCGATGTCGACGACGCTCACGAGCAGCCCGCGTCAACAGCCGGTATCGCGCCCAACATCGTCACGCTTAACGGCGGTGCGCCAGCGAAGGACGCAGTGTTTCCGGATCTCAGAGGCCTGAGCGCGCGTGATGCGCTGCGGATGCTGGCACGTCTGGGCATGACCGCGCGCTTGAACGGCGCGGGCATCGTGCTGCGGCAGGTGCCGGAGCCCGGTTCTCCAATCGACCGTGAAACCGCAGCCACACTGTGGCTGGAACGACAAGTCGCAGCGACGCCATGACTGTTCGGGAATTGCTGCAGGCATTGATGCGGGAGCTGCCGGCGCAGCGGCGGCCCGTCATTCCTGCGGACGTGGCGCTCGATGTGCCGTGCACGGGCGTGGTCTACGACTCGCGCAAGGCAGGACGCGGAACGGTATTTGTTGCACTGCCCGGTCAGAAAGCGGACGGCGCGTCATTTGCGGCGCAGGCGCTGACAGCGGGAGCCGTCGCGGTTGTCGCGGAGCGCCCTGCGCCCGTGCCGGACGAGTCCGCGCCATGGATCGTGGTGGGGAACGCGCGTCTCGCGCTCGCGCATCTGGCGGCGGAATTCTTCGGGCATCCGAGTCGCCAGATGCAAGTCATCGGCATCACGGGCACGAACGGCAAGACGACGACGAGCTATTTGACGCAGGCAATTTTCGAAGCCGCTGGAACCCGCTGCGGTTTGATGGGAACCGTGACGTATCGGATTGGGGATCGCGAAATAGCCGCGACGAGGACGACGCCGGAAGCACCGGAGGTGCAGGGCTTCATGCGTCAGATGGTAGACGCGGGCTGCGGTGCGTGCGTCATGGAAGTGTCTTCGCACGCGCTGGCGATGCACCGCGTCGATGGAACCCGCTTTGCTGCCGCCGTCTTCACGAACCTGACGCGCGACCACCTCGATTTTCATCAGGACATGGAGTCGTACTTTGCCGCCAAGCGGCGGCTGTTCGAAATGCTGCCGGTCGATGCGCCGGCGGTCATCAACGTCGACGATCCGCGCGGCCTGTCGCTGGTCGAAGTCGGAGGTCGTCCCGTGACGTACGCGATCAACCGCGATGCGGACGTCACGCCGGGTCCGCTGACGTTCGGGCTCGACGGTCTCGCGTTCGACGTCCGGATGCCGGAGGGTGTCGCGCGTGTGAAGTCGAAGCTCGTAGGAAAGCCGAACGTCTACAACATCCTGGCGGCGTCGGCGACGGCTGCCGCGCTTCGCATTTCCGTTAAAGCGATCGAGCAGGGACTGCAGAGCCTCTCGGGCGTGCCTGGCCGGTTTGAGGTCGTTTCGGCCGGTGCCGACGACATCACGGTCATCGTCGACTATGCGCACACAGACGACGCGCTTCGTAACCTGCTGGAGACGGCGCGCCCGCTGGCATCGCGACGACTCATCACCGTTTTCGGCGCCGGCGGCGATCGCGACCGCACCAAGCGGCCGTTGATGGGAATGGTCGCCGCGCGTATGAGCGACGTCGTCGTCATCACATCGGACAACCCGCGCAGCGAAGACCCGGCGCGCATCATCGAAGAGGTGAAGCTCGGCGCAGAGCCCGAGGCGCGTCAGGGCAAAGCCGAGGTGACGACCATCGTCGACCGCCGCGAAGCGATTGTTCACGCCGTGGATCACGCGTCGAGCGGTGACATCGTCCTCATTGCCGGCAAAGGGCACGAGACGTATCAGGAGATTGGCGGCCGCACGATGGCCTTTGATGATGTGGCCGTCGCGCGTGAGGCGCTGGGGGCGCGGCGCGAGAAGTCGCGGGTTGGGTGAGCGCGCTTCGTCTGACCGTCGGTTGGCTGGCGGCTGCGGTCGCCGGGCGAATTGTGTCGGGCGATCCGGAGCGGGTGGTCGGCAATATCACGACGGATTCGCGATCGTTGCAAGGGGGTGACTTCTTCATCGCGCTTCGCGGCGCACGGTTCGATGCCCATGCATTCGTGAACGAGGTGCTCGAACGAGGGGCACTAGGAGTTTTGGTTGAAGAGATTCCCGCGCGCGACTTTGCGCCGGACACCGTGGTGATTGCCGCCAACGACACAACACGGGCGCTGCAAGACCTGGCGCACGCGGTGAGGGAAGCGACAGCGACAAAGGTGGTCGCGATTACGGGCAGCGCGGGCAAGACCACGACGAAGGACACGATTGCGGACTTTCTGTCCGCGTCGCACCGCGTCGTGAAGAACAAGGGGAATTTGAACAATCACATCGGCCTGCCGCTGTCGCTGTTGCAGCTGCGCGACAAGCCGGATGTCGCGGTCATGGAACTCGGGATGAATCACGCAGGGGAGATCCGCACGCTGGTCGCGATTGCCGATCCCGACGTCCGCGTCTGGACCAACGTCGGCGATGCGCATATCGGCTTCTTCGCGTCTCCTGATGCGATTGCCGATGCGAAGGCCGAGATTCTCGAAGCTGCAGAGCCGCACGACGTGCTCGTTTGTAACGCAGACGACGGGCGAGTCATGGCGCGCGCGATCCACTTCGCCGGCCGCGTGGTCACCTTCGGTGAGGTCCAGGGTGCGTCCGTGCGCGCAATCGACATCGAAGACCGCGGCGTAAACGGTATGCGCGCGCGTGTGGCGACGCCTGCCGGAGAGCATGTCATCGAGACGCCGCTGCTTGGGCGCGGCAACCTGGCCAACGTCCTCGCTGCCACTGCCGTGGCGCTCGAGTTCGACGTTCCGCTCGATACCATCGCCGCACGGGCAGCGGCGTTACGCCCATCCGATCGCAGGGGCGCGGTACATCGACTCCGTGGCGGCCTCACGCTCATCGACGACTCCTACAATTCGAGTCCGGCCGCGTTGAAGCGCGCGCTCGAGGTGCTGGCGAAGGAAGCCACCGGCGCGCGCAAAGTTGCAGTGCTCGGCGAGATGCTGGAGCTTGGCGCGCACGCCGAAGACAAGCACCGCGAATGCGGCCGCGCCGCCGCTGCTGCCGGCCTCGCCGCACTATTCGCCGTCGGTGGAACGCCAGCACGGGCGCTGGCCGATGAGGCAGTGGCCGCAGGCATGACGGCGTCGCACGTCACCTATTACGAAACAAGCGATGCCGCGGCATCGTCGATCGCCGGGTCACTCCGCGCCGGAGACGTTGTGCTGGTGAAAGGCTCCCGCGGCACGAGGACAGATCTGATCGCCGACCGCATCGCAGAGGAGTTCGCCTGATGCTCCTCTATCTCCTCTACCCGCTACGCACCTACGCGACGGTCTTCAACGTCACCCGTTACATCACGTTCCGGACCGCGGCGGCGAGCCTGACCGCGCTTGCGCTGAGCCTCGCACTCGGCCCGTGGATGATTCGCAAGCTGCGCGATTTTCAGATTGGCCAGGTGATTCGTCAGGAGGGCCCGCAGTCGCATCGCGCCAAGGCGGGAACGCCGACGATGGGCGGACTGCTGATTCTCACGTCAGCGCTCGTGCCGACGCTGCTCTGGGCAAACCTGTCGAACGCGTACGTGTGGATCGCTGTGCTTGCAACCACCGCTTTCGGCGCGGTCGGCTTCACGGACGATTACCTGAAGATCGTCCGCCACTCGCACCATGGCCTGATCCCGCGCTATAAGATGGGCGGGCAGATCGTCGTCGCACTCGCTGTTGGCTTCGCGGTACTGGTGCTATCGCGACAGAACCCGCCGCTCTACAACACGCGTCTGATCTTTCCGTTCTTCAAGAACCTGATTCCGGATCTCGGCTCGTTCTACGTCCTGTTCACAGTTCTCGTGCTCGTCGGCGCCAGCAACGCGGTGAACCTTACCGACGGTCTCGATGGGCTCGCCATCAGCACGTTCGCGGTCTCCGCTGCGGCATTCACTGCCCTTGCCTATGTCACAGGGCACGCGGTGCTCGCGCAGTATCTGTTGCTCGTGCGGTTCGAGCCGGCTGGTGAGCTGACCGTCTTCTGCGGAGCGCTGGTCGGCGCCAGTCTCGGGTTCCTTTGGTACAACTCGTACCCCGCCGACATCTTCATGGGAGACGTTGGATCGCTCGCGCTCGGCGGAGCGCTCGGCACCGTCGCTATCCTGATCAAGCAGGAGCTGCTGCTCCCCATCGTCGGCGGCGTGTTCGTCATCGAAGCGCTGTCCGTCATCATCCAGGTTGCTTCCTTCAAGCTCACAGGTCAGCGCGTGTTCAAGATGGCCCCTATCCATCATCACTTCGAGTTGATCGGATGGAGCGAGCCGAAGGTGATCGCGCGCTTTCTGATCATGGCTGTCATCTTCGCGTTGTTCAGCCTGACGACGCTGAAGCTGCGGTGATGGTGTGGACGCAAATGGCTTCTCGGTGCGTGGACGGCGGGTCGTGGTGGTGGGCGCGGCGCGCAGCGGCATTGCCGCCGCCGAGCTCGCGGCGCGGCGTGGGGCTCGCGTGATGCTGACCGAAACGCGCGACACGTTTGAGGCGGCCGATCGCTTGAGAGCGCAGGGCATCGAATTGGAGCTTGGCGGACACCGAGCGGAAACGCTCGCCGGTGCGGATCTGATCGTCACGAGCCCTGGCGTGCCGACCGAACAGGCGGCGTTCGAGGCGGCACGTGCGAACGGTGTGGAGACAATCGGCGAGCTCGAGTTCGCATCGCGCTGGATCACCGGCCGCCTCATCGCAATTACCGGCACGAAAGGAAAATCGACGACGACAACGTTGATCGGACGAATGCTCGAAGCGGCCGGACAGAAGGTGCTGGTCGGCGGCAACATCGGCACGCCATTGAGCGCGCAGCTGGAGCAATCGACCACGGACGCGATTCATGTCGTCGAAACGAGCAGCTTTCAACTCGAGACGACGACGAGCTTTCATCCGTGGATCGCGGTGTGGCTCAACTTCGCCGATGACCATCTCGATCGCCATCCGACAGTCGAAGCGTACGCGGCGGCGAAGGCTCGGATCTTCGCCAACCAGACGGCGAACGACTGGGCAGTGCTCAACGCGGACGATGCAGCGGTGCTGAAGCATGCCAGCGACGCCGTCGCCCGCCGGGAGCTGTTTTCGCTCGAAGGCGGTCTGGCCGAGGGCGTCGTCATCGAGGGCGACTCCATCGTGCGCCGCACGGCCACGGACGTCGAGCGGTTGATTCCGCTGGCCGCGGTGCAGCTCACCGGACGTCACATGTTGAACAACGTGCTGGCAGCCGCCGCTGCGTCGCACATTGCCGGCGCACGCGCCGCGGCAATGATTGCGGCGCTGCATCGATTCCACGGGCTGCCGCATGTGATGGAGACGGTTGCGGTGGTTCGCGGGGTTCGTTTCGTCAACGACTCGAAAGCAACCAACGTGGAAGCGGCGCTGCGATCGATCGAGAGTTTCGAGCAGCGCGTCGTCGCCATCATCGGCGGACGCTACAAGGGGGGCAACTTCGCCGAGCTCGGCCCGGCGCTGGCGGCGAGCGGCGGTGCTGTCATCGCTATCGGAGAAGCCGCGCCGCTGGTGCGCGAGGCGTTGGCTGGAACGGTGCCGGTGGTGGAGGCGACATCCATGCGCGAAGCGGTGCAGCGCGGCTATGACGCGGCAAAGCCCGACGGCGTCGTGCTGCTCGCGCCCGCGTGTTCGAGCTTCGATTGGTTCCGTGATTACGCGGAACGCGGTGACGTGTTCAAGGAGGAAGTGAATCGGTTGCGAGCGCGGGAGCAGTGAGCTGTCGTCAGTCGGCCCGGGCGAGTGGGAGCCTACCGCTGGGAACGCAGACTACCCCGGTCTGCGAGGTGGGTGTCCCATTCCACGAGCCGTCTGGCGACTGCTGACTGCTGACCGCGATCCTACCGGATCACGGTGCGCGAAACTGCTTCTCGGTGCATAGAGGCCGCGACTGTAGAGGTCCGCTGCTACGACGAGCGGAGGTTCGCTGCTGCGGGGAAGGGATGAAGGGGTTGATTGGCTCGTAAGCTCAAGATCGACAGGGTGTTGTTCACTGCCACGCTGCTGCTGATTTGCGTCAGCGTCGTGATGGTTTACAGCGCTTCGGCGGTTGTCGCCCTCGAGCGCTTCCAGCAACCGTATCTGTTCCTCACCAAGCAGGCGCTCTGGAGCGTCCTGGGCCTCGCGGTACTCGTTGTTGCCATGCGAGTCGACTACCGTACCTACCGCAACGAGGCGTTCATCTGGTGCCTGCTCGGCGTCGTCTTCGTGATGCTTGTGGCGGTGCTGTTCAGCGCGCCGGTCAACGGCACGCGGCGCTGGTTTGGCATCGGAGGCCTCGGGGTGCAGCCCTCGGAGCTGGCGAAGATTGCCTGCGTCTTCTTCACCGCCCTGATGCTCGAGCGGCGGATGCACCGCATCGACGATCTGTCCTACTCGCTGATGCCGATCGGCCTCATCATCGGCCTGGTCGTTGCGCTCATCCTCCTGCAGCCCGACTTCGGCACGTCGATCTCGCTCGCGCTCGTGGTGGCTGTCATGGTCTTTGCCGCCGGCCTGCACTATCGCTACTTCGTCGGCCTCGCACTTGTCGCACTCCCCGCGATCTATCTGGTGCTCGTCGCCGCGCCGTATCGGCGCCGCCGCCTCCTCGCGTTCTGGGACCCCTGGGCGGATCCGCTCGGCGACGGGTTTCAGATCATTCAGTCCCTGGTGGCTGTGGGCACCGGCGGCGTATTCGGCCGCGGGCTGATGGGCGGCGTACAGAAGCTGTTCTATCTGCCGGAGCCGCACACGGATTTCATCTACGCGGTGATCGGCGAGGAGCTCGGGCTGATCGGGGCGACCGCCATCCTTCTCTGCTTCTGCGTGATCGCATGGCGGGGACTGCGCATCGCCGCGCGCGCGGAAGACACCTTCGGCTCGTTCGTTGCGCTTGGGTTGACGACGATGATTGCGGCGCAGGCGTTTGTGAACATCAGCGTCGTGCTCGGGTTGATGCCGACGAAGGGCATCCCGCTTCCGCTCGTCAGCTTCGGAGGGTCATCGCTGCTGATCAATCTGCTCGGCATGGGAGTGCTGTTGAACATTTCGCAGCATGAGACGAACGAGGCATGAGGTGGTGCGAGGGGGCGAGAGTGCGATGGTGCGAGGGTGCGTCCGAAGGTGCGATGGTGCGATGGTTCGGTCCGTCGCCGGCGTGCGTTGTTGCAACCTTCGCA
>Ga0310811_10012930_pt1 | contig 10855 bp, 8 predicted proteins | sample YCmetagenome_FD_207642 | JGI IMG/M metagenome (GOLD analysis project Ga0310811, IMG submission 207642) | Soil microbial communities from experimental microcosm in Duke University, North Carolina, United States - YC | ecosystem: Engineered > Artificial ecosystem > Soil microcosm > Unclassified ...
CCAGTGCCCCCCGCACCGAGTCGGCCGGGGGCTCACTGCGTTACCACCCCCTGAAAAACGACCGGAAACGAAGAGCCCCAGGCCCCGACGGCCCAGGGCTCATCGCGTCTTCCGCGGCACGATGACGTTTCTCAGGGCACGGTCGTCGTCGCGGTTGCCGGCACCGGCGCCGCCTCGCATTCTGTTATGGGACCGGGCCCCCTTGGGTCCGTCAACGAACGGCGGGAAACGATAGTCCCCCGACCACTGCGGGAAGCGGAAGTCCCCTCGGCAGTGGGATTGTCCGCTCGAGCGAAGGTTCCGTCAGCGGCGGGGTCGGCGGTGGGAAAACGAAAGTCCCCTCGCGGCCTGGCGGCCGGAGGGGACTTTCGAGGCCTTCGAGAACCCTTCGCGGTGGTCCCGGACGGGGCTCAGTCCTCTTCTTCGTCCAGGAGCTCGTCCTCGTCGAGCTCGTCGTCGGCGAAGTCGGCGTCGAAGTTGACGGCGCGGCGGGCGTCGGCGTCCAGCACGCCCCACTCGATGAGCAGGTCGACGAGCACCGAGGGCTGCAGGTCGAAGATGACCGAGAGGGTGCGCAGGTCGTCCTGGCGGATGGAGAGCACCCGGCCGTTGTAGTCGCCGCGCTGGCTCTGGATCGCCGCGACGTAGCGCATCAGCGGGGCGGCCTTGTCCTCGCCCAGGTTCTGCAGCACCTCGAGGTTCAGCATCAGCTTCGGCGGCAGCTCGGCCGCGGCGTTCGGGCTGCCGCCGGGCAGCAGCTCGTGGACCGGGACGCCGTAGAAGTGCGCGAGCTCCGCCAGGCGCTGCACTGTCACGGCACGGTCGCCGCGCTCATAGGAGCCGACGACGACGGCCTTCCAGCGGCCCTGGGACTTCTGCTCGACGCCGTGCAGCGACAGGCCCTGCTGGGTCCTGATCGCGCGGAGCCGCGCGCCTAGCGCCTTGGCGTACTCGGTAGACATAGGATCTCCCCATCGAAGGCTCTGTGTTTCTCGGTCGGCCGAACCGTCCCGGCGACCTTGACGGATGTTACGCAGAGTAACTTACCTTCGTCAAGGCAGCAGGTCATGCGATGACCGGCGTTTCTACATCTGGCAGCCTATGTCACGTCTGGTGCCGACTCGCACCCACACCCCCAGGTCGGAGCCCGTAACTCCATGTTCTAACAGGCCAGGGCGCTTGCCCGTGCCGGGCGGGCTTTTTGTGCATTTCAGCCCGTCTCTTGACGCAGAATTGACCCACTGAAACGGTTGATCCCCCGCTGCTGATAGGGTGAGTGTGTCCGACGTCCTTTAAGTCCTGTCCCGTGAGGCAGGGAAGGGGGTCTGCTTCGGCATGACCGATGGCACCGAAACCACCGTTTCCCCCGCTGCGCCGGCGAGCGCGGCGCAGGCGGCGATGCGCGCCGTTCTCGACGCTTCCGCCGTATCCCGGGCGCTGACCCGGATAGCCCACGAGATCCTCGAACGCACCCAGGGCGCCGACGACGCGGTACTCCTCGGCATCCCTACCCGCGGCGCCCACCTGGCGACCCGGCTCGGCGGGCAGATCGCCGCCGTCGAGGGGCTCGAACTGCCGATCGGCACGCTCGACGTCACGATGTACCGGGACGATCTGCGGCTGCGGCCGGCCCGTGCGATCAAGCGCACGGAGATCCCGAGCGGCGGCGTCGACGGCAAGCTCGTGGTCCTCGTCGACGACGTGCTGTTCTCCGGCCGCACGATCCGCGCAGCGCTCGACGCGCTCGGCGACATCGGGCGGCCGCGCGCGGTGCAGCTCGCCGTGCTCGTCGACCGCGGCCACCGGGAGCTGCCGATCCGGGCCGACTATGTGGGCAAGAACCTGCCGACCGCGCAACGCGAGACCGTGCAGGTCCGGCTGGCCGAGACCGACGGCCAGGACGCTGTGCTGCTCGGGGTGAAGGGAGCCGGAGCCCGATGAAGAGGCACCTGCTGTCCACGGCGGACCTCTCCGCCGACGACGCGACGCTGATCCTGGACACGGCCGCCGAGCTGGCCCGCATCGCCGACCGGCCGATCAAGAAGCTGCCGACGCTGCGCGGACGGACCGTGGTGAACCTCTTCTACGAGGACTCCACCCGCACCCGGATCTCCTTCGAGACCGCGGCCAAGCGGCTGAGCGCGGATGTGATCAACTTCTCCGCCAAGGGCTCGAGCGTCTCGAAGGGCGAGTCCCTGAAGGACACGGCGCTCACCCTCGAGGCGATGGGCGCCGACGCCGTGGTCGTGAGGCACTGGGCCTCGGGCGGCGCTTACCGGCTCGCTCACGCGGGCTGGATCCGCAGCGCGGTCGTGAACGCGGGCGACGGGACGCACGAGCACCCGACGCAGGCGCTGCTCGACGCGTACACCCTCCGCAGCCGGCTGGGCAGTCTCGAGGGCCGCCGGATCGGCATCGTCGGCGACGTCCTGCACAGCCGCGTCGCGCGTTCGAACGTGCGGCTCCTGTCGACTCTCGGCGCCGAGGTCACGCTCGTCGCCCCGCCGACGCTGATGCCGTTCGCGGTCGAGGGCTGGCCGTGCTCCTACTCGTACGACCTGGACCCGGTGCTGCCGAAGCTCGACGCCGTGATGATGCTGCGGGTGCAGCGGGAGCGGATGGACCAGGCGTACTTCCCGACCGAGCGCGAGTACTCGCGGCGGTACGGGCTGCACGCCCAGCGGATGGCCGCGCTGCCGCAGCACGCCGTCGTGATGCACCCCGGACCGATGAACCGCGGCCTGGAGATCTCGGCCGAGGTGGCCGATTCGGCTCGGTCCACGATCACCGAGCAGGTCGCGAACGGCGTCTCGGTGCGGATGGCGGTGCTCTACCTGCTGCTCGGCGGCAGCGAACCGGCGATCGGAACCGAGAACGAGGGAGGCGCCACGTGAGCGCGCTTGCGAGCGAACGATTGAGTACGGCTGCGGACGCGTTCACCGAGCGCCGGCGAGGTGGCGGCGGTGGCGACACGTGGACGATTCGAGGGGCGCGCATCCTCGGCGGGGAAGTCAGGGACCTGTTCATCCGGGACGGCGTCTTCGTCGACGAGGAGGTCGGCGGCGCCCAGGTGGTCGACGCGGACGGGCTGATCGCGCTGCCGGGCCTCGTCGACCTGCACACGCACCTGCGCGAGCCGGGCCGCGAGGACGCCGAGACGGTGGCCACCGGCAGCCGCGCGGCGGCCGCGGGCGGATTCACCGCCGTGCACGCGATGGCGAACACCGACCCGGTCGCGGACACCGCGGGCGTCGTCGAGCAGGTCTGGCGGCTCGGCCGCGAGGCCGGCTACTGCGACGTGCAGCCGGTCGGCGCGGTGACCGTCGGGATCGCCGGCGAGCGGCTCGCCGAGCTCGGCGCGATGGCGGACAGCGCGGCCCGGGTCCGGGTCTTCTCGGATGACGGCCACTGCGTGTCCGACGCCGCGCTGATGCGCCGGGCGCTCGAGTACGTGAAGGCCTTCGGCGGCGTGGTCGCGCAGCACGCGCAGGAACCGCGGCTGACCGAGGGCGCGCAGATGAACGAGGGCGAGGTCTCCAGCGCCCTCGGCCTGCGCGGCTGGCCCGCGGTCGCCGAGGAGGCGATCATCGCGCGCGACGTGCTGCTCGCCGCGCACACCGGATCCCGGCTGCACATCTGCCACCTGTCCACGGCCGGCTCCGTCGAACTGGTGCGCTGGGCCAAGTCCAAGGGCTACCCGGTCACCGCCGAGGTGACGCCGCACCACCTGTTGCTCACCGACGACCTCGTGCGCGGCTACGACCCCGTCTACAAGGTCAACCCGCCGCTGCGCACCCAGGCGGACGTCGAGGCCGTGCGCGCGGGCCTGGCCGACGGCACGATCGACGTCGTCGCCACCGACCACGCGCCGCACCCGGTCGAGGCCAAGGACTGCGAGTGGGCCGTCGCGGCCATGGGGATGCTCGGCCTCGAGACGGCGCTGTCGGTGGTGCAGCACACAATGGTGGAGACCGGACTGCTGGACTGGGCCGGGGTCGCCGACCGGATGTCGGTGCGCGCCGCCGCGATCGGATCGCTGGACGGCCACGGCCGGCCGCTGGAGCCGGGCGAGCCCGCCAACCTCGTCCTGCTCGACCCGTCCGCGAGCCGCACGATCGAGCCGGCCGAGATGCACTCGCGGTCGCGCAACACCCCGTTCGCGGGGCTGAAACTGCCCGGCGCCGTCCGAGCGACGTTCCTGCGCGGCACGGCGACGGTACTCGAAGGAAAGGTGATCGACCGATGACGAGCGAAGCCGTGCTGACAACCATCCAGGCGGCGTCCGGCGAACACAGCGCCCCGGTGACGCAGCTGGCCGCTCGGCTCGGTCTGACGGTGCTGATCCTGGCCGCGTTCGCGGGCATCTGCTGGGGGATGTGGCGCGGCTACCAGCGCCGCGCCTCCCGGCAGGCCGACCTGCCGGCGCCGGCGACCGCGGCGCCGGTCGAGATCGCCGAGGAGGACGGCATCGAGGGCATTTACGCCTCCACCACCACGCACGCCGACTGGCTGGACCGGATCGCCGCGCACGGCCTAGGGCTGCGCAGCAACGCGAGCGTCACCGTCGTCGGCGAGGGCGTGTTCTTCGCCCGCGAGGCGGCACCGGATCTGTTCATCCCGGCCGCGGACGTCGTTGGTGCGGAGCTCGCGCCGGGCATCGCGGGCAAGGTGACCGGCGGCGAGGGCGTGGTCCTGATCACCTGGAGGCTCGGCGAGTACACCCTCGACACCGGCTTCCACCCGCGGGCGAAGGCCGACCGCGAGCGCATCGTCGAGGCCGTGAACGCGCTGGGGCAGAACAAGAAGGAGGTCGCCGCGTGAGCAACTACGCAGAGCGGGAGGCGGTGCTCGTCCTGGAGGACGGCCGCTCGTTCCGCGGCGAGGCCTACGGCGCCGTCGGCGAGACCTACGGCGAGGCCGTGTTCTCCACCGGCATGACCGGCTACCAGGAGACGCTGACCGACCCGTCGTATTGCGGGCAGGTCGTCGTGATGACCTCCCCGCACATCGGGAACACCGGCGTGAACGACGAGGACCCGGAGTCGCGCCGTCCCACGACGCAGTCCGGCCGGATCTGGGTGTCCGGCTACGTGGTGCGCGACCCGGCCCGCCGCGCCTCCAGCTGGCGTTCCCAGCGCTCCCTGGACGAGGAGCTGCGGAAGCAGGGGATCGTCGGGATCAGCGGGATCGACACCCGGGCCCTCACCCGGCACCTGCGCGAGCGCGGCGCGATGCGCGTCGGGATCTTCTCCGGCGCCTCGTCCCAGGCCGACCCGGCCGCGCTGCTGCAGCGCGTGAAGGCCAGCCCCGAGATGGTCGGCGCGGACTTCACGAGTGAGGTCAGCACCCCCGAGAGCTACGTGATCGAGCCGATCGGCGAGCACCGGTACACCGTCGTCTCGCTCGACCTCGGCATCAAGTCGATGACCCCGCACCGCATGGCCGAGCGCGGAATCCGCTCGCACGTGATGCCCGGGAGCGCGACGCTCCAGCAGATCCTCGCGGTCGCCCCCGACGGCGTGTTCCTCTCCAACGGCCCCGGCGACCCGGCCACGCAGGACGAGGTCGTCGCCGTCGTGCGCGGGCTGCTGGAGCGCAGGGTCCCGCTGTTCGGCATCTGCTTCGGCAACCAGATCCTCGGCCGCGCGCTCGGCTTCGGCACCTACAAGCTCAAGTACGGCCACCGCGGCATCAACCAGCCGGTCCAGGACCGGAGCACCGGCAAGGTCGAGATCACCGCGCACAACCACGGCTTCGCCGTGGACGCGCCGACCGACCGCGTCTCCGAGACCCCGTTCGGCCGCGTCGAGGTCAGCCACGTGAACCTCAACGACGACGTCGTGGAGGGCCTCGCCTGCCTCGACGTGCCGGCGTTCTCCGTGCAGTACCACCCCGAAGCGGCCGCCGGGCCGCACGACGCGGCGTACCTGTTCGACAGGTTCGTCGATCTGATGGCGGACCAGAAGAAGGGCGGGGCCTGATGCCCAGGCGGGAAGACCTCAAGTCGGTGCTGGTCATCGGCTCCGGGCCGATCGTGATCGGCCAGGCCTGCGAGTTCGACTACTCCGGCACCCAGGCCTGCCGGGTGCTCAAGGCCGAGGGCCTGCGCGTGGTGCTGGTGAACTCCAACCCGGCCACGATCATGACCGACCCCGAGTTCGCCGACGCCACCTACGTCGAGCCGATCACCCCGGAGTTCGTCGAGAAGATCATCGCGAAGGAGCGGCCGGACGCGCTGCTGCCCACCCTCGGCGGCCAGACCGCGCTGAACACGGCCGTCGCGCTGGCCAAGTCCGGCGTGCTCGCCAAGTACGACGTCGAACTCATCGGCGCCGACATCGACGCGATCGAGCGCGGTGAGGACCGTGACAAGTTCAAGCGGATCGTCGACCAGATCGGCGCCGAGTCCGCGCGCTCGGTGATCTGCCACTCCATGGAGGACTGCCTGGCCGGCGTCGAGGAGCTCGGCGGCTACCCGGTCGTGGTCCGGCCCTCGTTCACCATGGGCGGCGCCGGCTCCGGTTTCGCGCACGACGAGGCGGACCTGCGGCGCATCGCGGGCACCGGCCTGCAGCTCTCGCCGACCACCGAGGTGCTCCTGGAGGAGTCCATCCTCGGCTGGAAGGAGTACGAGCTCGAGCTGATGCGCGACCGCAAGGACAACGTCGTGGTCGTCTGCTCGATCGAGAACTTCGACCCGATGGGCGTGCACACCGGCGATTCGATCACCGTCGCGCCCTCGATGACGCTGACCGACCGCGAGTACCAGAAGCTGCGCGACATCGGCATCGCGATCATCCGCGCCGTCGGCGTGGACACCGGCGGCTGCAACATCCAGTTCGCGGTCAACCCGGAAGACGGCCGGATCATCGTCATCGAGATGAACCCGCGCGTCTCGCGCTCCTCGGCGCTCGCCTCCAAGGCCACCGGCTTCCCGATCGCGAAGATCGCGGCACGCCTGGCCGTCGGCTACACGCTGGACGAGATCCCGAACGACATCACCCGCGAGACGCCCGCGTCCTTCGAGCCGACGCTGGACTACGTCGTGGTGAAGGTGCCGCGCTTCGCCTTCGAGAAGTTCCCGCACGCCGACGCCACGCTGACCACGACCATGAAGTCGGTCGGCGAGGCCATGGCGATCGGCCGCAACTTCCCCGAGGCGCTGCAGAAGGCGCTGCGCTCGCTGGAGAAGAAGGGCTCCGAGTTCTCCTTCGCCGGAGAGCCGGGCGAGAAGGCCGAGCTGCTGGCCAAGGCCGCGATCCCGACCGACGGCCGGATCAACACCGCGATGCAGGCGCTGCGCGCCGGCGCGAGCCTGGAAGAGGTCTTCGACTCCACGAAGATCGACCCCTGGTTCATCGACCAGATGCAGCTGATCCACGAGGTCGCCCAGGACCTCGCCGCGGCCGCCGACCTCTCGCCCGCGATCCTGCGCCGGGCCAAGCGCTACGGCTTCTCCGACGCGCAGATCGGCGCCATCCGCAGCATGGACGAGGCCGTGGTCCGCGCCGTCCGGCACGCGCTCGGCATCCGGCCGGTCTACAAGACCGTCGACACCTGCGCCGCCGAGTTCGCCGCCGCGACCCCGTACCACTACTCGACCTACGACGAGGAGAGCGAGGTCGCGCCGCGCGAGCGGCCCGCGGTGCTGATCCTCGGCTCGGGCCCGAACCGCATCGGCCAGGGCGTCGAGTTCGACTACTCGTGCGTGCACGCGTCCTTCGCGCTGCGCGAGGCCGGGTACGAGACCGTGATGGTCAACTGCAACCCCGAGACCGTCTCCACCGACTACGACACCTCGGACAGGCTGTACTTCGAGCCGCTCACCCTCGAGGACGTACTCGAGGTCTACCACGCCGAGTCGCAGGCCGGGCCGGTCGCCGGCGTGGTCGTGCAGCTCGGCGGGCAGACCCCGCTCGGCCTCGCGCAGCGGCTCAAGGACGCGGGGGTGCCGATCGTCGGCACCAGCCCCGAGGCCATCCACCTCGCCGAGGAGCGCGGCGCCTTCGGCCGGGTGCTCGACGAGGCCGGGCTGAACGCGCCGAAGCACGGCACCGCCTTCTCCTTCCACGAGGCCAAGGCCATCGCGGACGAGATCGGCTACCCGGTGCTGGTCCGGCCGAGCTACGTGCTCGGCGGCCGCGGAATGGAGATCGTCTACGACGAGCCCTCGCTCGCCTCCTACCTGGAGCGGCACGCGGGCCTGATCTCCGAGCACCCGGTGCTGGTCGACCGCTTCCTCGACGACGCGATCGAGATCGACGTCGACGCGCTCTACGACGGCACCGACCTGTTCCTCGGCGGCGTCATGGAGCACATCGAGGAGGCGGGCATCCACTCCGGCGACTCGGCCTGCGCGCTGCCTCCGATCACCCTGGGCGGCGCCGACCTCAAGCGGCTGCGCACCTCCACCGAGGCGATCGCGCGCGGCGTGGGCGTGCGCGGCCTGATCAACATCCAGTTCGCGCTCGCCGGGGACATCCTCTACGTCCTCGAGGCGAACCCGCGGGCCTCGCGCACCGTCCCGTTCGTCTCCAAGGCCACGGCCGTCCCGCTCGCCAAGGCCGCCGCGCGGATCTCGCTCGGCGCGACCATCGCCGAGCTGCGCGCCGAGGGACTGCTGCCGGCCAAGGGCGACGGCGGCACGCTGCCGTTCGACGCGCCGATCGCGGTCAAGGAGGCCGTGATGCCGTGGAGCCGCTTCCGCACCCCGGACGGCCAGGGCGTGGACGTGGTGCTCGGCCCGGAGATGAAGTCCACCGGCGAGGTCATGGGCATCGACGCCGACTTCGGCACCGCCTTCTCCAAGTCACAGGCCGGGGCGTACGGCGCGCTGCCCACCAAGGGCCGGGTCTTCGTCTCGGTCGCAAACCGGGACAAGCGCTCGATGATCTTCCCGGTGAAGGTGCTGGCCGATCTCGGCTTCGAGATCCTGGCCACCGAGGGCACCGCCGAGGTGCTGCGCCGCAACGGCATCCGCGCCTCCGTCGTGCGCAAGCAGCACGAGGGCGTGGGCCCGGCCGGCGAGCCCACGGTCGTACAGCGGATCATGGACGGCGACGTCGACCTGATCATCAACACCCCGTACGGCGTCGGGCCGCGGCTGGACGGCTACGAGATCCGCACCGCGGCGATCTCCACCGGCAAGCCCTGCATCACCACGGTCCAGGGGCTCGGCGCCGCGGTCCAGGGCATCGAGGCCATGCTGCGCGGCGACATCGGCGTCGGCTCGCTCCAGGAGCACGCGGACCGGCTGCGCGCGCGTCGCGACGAGGCGGTCTGATGGCCCTGCTCCGCCGCGTGCACAGCCAGGGCATCGACCCGGAGCGCGCGGACGACCTGGGCTGCGAGGCGGGCTGATGTTCTATCGACTGCTGTTCCGAAGCGTGTTCCAGGGCATGGACCCAGAGCGCGCGCACCGCCTCGGCTTCGGCGCGATCCGCGCCGCGGCCGGGGTGCCCGGCGGGCCCGCGGCGCTGCGCTCGGTCTTCGCGGCCGACGACCCCGGGCTGCGGGTCAAGGCGCTCGGCCTGGAGTTCCCCGGGCCGTTCGGGCTGGCCGCCGGCTTCGACAAGAACGCGGTCGGCATCGACGCGCTGGCGGCGCTCGGCTTCTCCTTCGTCGAGGTCGGCACGGTGACCGCGCGCCCGCAGCCGGGCAACCCGGCTCCGCGGATGTTCCGGCTGGTCAGGGACCGTTGCCTGATCAACCGGATGGGCTTCAACAACGACGGCGCCGACGCGGTGGCCGCCCGGCTCGCGCGGCGCGCCGCGGCGCGCGAGAGAAACCCCGGAAGGTTTCCACCGGTGATCCTCGGCGTCAACATCGGCAAGACGAAGGTCGTGCCGCAGGACGAGGCCGCCGCCGACTACGTCTACTCGGCGGCGAGGCTCGCGCCCTACGCGGACTACCTCACCGTCAACGTCTCCTCGCCGAACACCCCCGGCCTGCGCAACCTCCAGGCCGTCGAGGTGCTCCGTCCGCTGCTGCTCGCGGTGCGCGAGGCGGCCGACGCGGCGGCGGGCCGGCGGGTGCCGCTGCTGGTGAAGATCGCGCCCGACCTGGCGAACGAGGACGTCGACGCCGTCGCCGACCTCGCCGTCGAGGTCGGCCTGGACGGGATCATCGCCACCAACACCACCATCTCGCGGCACGGCCTGCTCACCCCGGAGTCCGAGGTCGCGGCGTACGGCGCCGGCGGCCTGTCCGGGCCGGTGCTGCGCCCGCGCGCGATCGACGTGCTCAGCCGGCTGCGCGGCCGCGTCGGCCCCGAGATGACGATCATCGGCGTCGGCGGCATCACCACCGCCGCGGACGCGCAGGAGTTCCTGGACGCCGGGGCGACCCTGCTGCAGGGCTTCACCGGATTCATCTACGAGGGCCCGCTCTGGGCCCGCCGCGTCCAGCACGGTCTGAGGCTGAAGGAGCTGCAGAAATGACCGACGCCCTCGAGCCCTTCGGCGCCCGGCTGCGCACGTCGATGGACGAGCGCGGGCCGCTGTGCGTGGGCATCGACCCGCACGCGGCGCTGCTGGGCTCCTGGAGCCTGCCCGACTCGGTCGCCGGCCTGGAGCGCTTCGCGCTGACCGTCGTCGAGGCGCTGGCCGAGCGGGTCGCGGTGCTCAAGCCGCAGTCCTCGTTCTTCGAGCGCTTCGGGTCGGCGGGCATCGCCGTGCTCGAGCGCACGATCGCCGCGGCGCGTGCCGCCGGCGCGCTGGTGGTCCTGGACGTCAAGCGCGGCGACATCGGCTCGACGGTCGAGGCGTACGCCGACGCCTACCTGGACCCGGACTCCTCGCTGTTCGCGGACGCGGTCACGGTCTCGCCCTACCTGGGCTTCGGCGCGCTCGAGCCC
>Ga0310811_10012931_pt1 | contig 10855 bp, 9 predicted proteins | sample YCmetagenome_FD_207642 | JGI IMG/M metagenome (GOLD analysis project Ga0310811, IMG submission 207642) | Soil microbial communities from experimental microcosm in Duke University, North Carolina, United States - YC | ecosystem: Engineered > Artificial ecosystem > Soil microcosm > Unclassified ...
GCCCGCGCGATCGCCCCCACACGTGCGCGAACACCAGCTCGATCCGCTCGTCGATGTGCTCGGCCTTGAACGTGACGAGCCCGGGCCGCGAGAACGCGAGTCGCCACGACGGCGCCACGCGCGCGACCTCCGACTTGAGCGCGCGCTCCATCCCAGGGGCGCAGCAGGCGAACGCGAACTCCGACACGCCGCCACTATATATATGATGCGCGCCATGGCCGACGATCCCGCGTACACGCGCTTCAAGAAGATCTGCCTGGCGCTCCCGAACACGAAGGTGACGATGACGTGGGGCTCGCCGCACATGCGCGTCGGCGACAAGATCTTCACCGGCTGGGGCCTCGAGGACGACGGTGAGAGCTGGTCGTTCAGCGTGAAGCTCGACAAGGACAAGCAGGCGGCGCTCGTGCAGAGCGATCCGCGGTTCGCGATCGCCGCGTACACGGGGAAGTACGGCGGGACGACGATGACGGTGAAGAAGGGCGAGGAGGACTGGGGCGAGATCGCGGCGCTCGTCGAGGAGGGGTATCGGAACGTGGCGCCGAAACCGAAGAAGGCGCCGGGCAAGGGCACGGGCACGGGCACGAAGAAGAAGCCGGTGAAGAAGGCTGCGAAGACGAAATGATCTATCGCGCGTTCTATTGGCTCGTCCTCCAGCGGCTGCCCGCCGAGTGGACGCATCGCGTGAGCTTCGCGATGTTGCGCGTGATGATGGCGATCCCCGGCGTCGCGTGGCTGTGGCGCGCGATCACCGTGCCGAAGGATCCGATCCTCCGCACGAAGGTGTTCGATCGCGAGGTGCCCGGGCCGCTCGGGCTCGCGGCGGGATTCGACAAGGACGGCAAGGGACCGCGCGCGCTGCTCGCGCTCGGCTTCGGCTTCGTCGAGCTCGGCACCGTCACCGCGCAGGCGCAGCCGGGCAACCCCAAGCCGCGCATGTTCCGCCTGCCGAGAGATCGCGCGCTGCTCAACCGGCTCGGCTTCAACAACGACGGCAAGGACGCGGCGGCGGCGCGGTTGCAGAAGCGCCCCGACGGCGTGATCGGCGTGAACATCGGCAAGACGAAGATCGTCGCCGAAGCCGACGCGATCGCCGACTACGTCGCGAGCGCGGAGACGCTCGCGACCTTCGCCGACTACTTCGTCGTGAACGTCAGCTCGCCGAACACGCCGGGCCTGCGCAACTTGCAAGCGACCGAGAAGCTCGGGCCGCTCCTGCGCGCGGTGCGCAAAGCGCTCGATCGCGCCTCGCCGGAGCGCAAGGTCCCGCTGCTCGTGAAGATCGCGCCCGACCTGGCCGACGAGGACGTCGACGCGGTCGCCGATCTCGCGCTCGCGCAAGCGCTCGACGGGATCATCGCGACCAACACGACGATCGCGCGCACCGGCCTCGTCACGCCCGCCGATCAGCTCGGCGCCGGCGGTATCAGCGGCGCGCCCCTCAAGGAGCGCGCGCTCGCCGTGCTCGCGCGACTGCGCGCGCGGGTCGGAGACAAGCTCGTCTTGATCGCGGTCGGCGGGATCGAGAACGGCGACGACGCGTTCGATCGGATCCGCGCGGGCGCGACGCTCGTGCAGGCGTACACCGGCTTCATCTACGGCGGCCCGCTGTGGCCGCGCCGCGTCCACAAGCAGCTCGCCGCGCGCCTCAAGAAGGAAGGCTTCACGTCGATCGAGCAGGCGAGGGCCGCATGATCGAGGTCCCGCTGGCGAAATCGTATCGGCTCCTCAACCACGGCCCGACGACGCTCGTCACCTCGGCGCACGCGGGGCGCGCCAACGTCATGGCCGCGCAGTGGGTGATGCCGATCGACTTCGATCCGCCGATCGTCGCGGTCGTGATCGATCGCAAGACCTTCACGCGCACGCTCGTCGAGCAGTCGCGCACGCTCGCGCTCAACGTCCCGACCCGCGCGCAGATCGATCTCACCGAGACCGTCGGCAACACGAGCGGCGCCGACGTCGACAAGCTCGCCGCGCTGCCGATCGCCACGACGAAGGCGACGACGATCGACGCGCCGCTGATCGCGGGCTGCGCCGCGTGGCTCGAGTGTCGCTGCCTCGATCAGCGCGCGCTCGAGGCCGCGCACGATCTCTTCCTCGTCGAGGTGGTCGCCGCGTTCGCCGACGAAGCGAGCTGGCGCAACAACCGCTGGGACTTCCCCGACGACGATCACCGTACGCTCCATCACTACGGGGCGGGAGTCTTTGCGCTCACCGGTGAAACAGTCCGTGGCAAGCGCGTGCTCTAGCCGCGGCGATCGAACGCGCGTACGCTCCGCGCCATGAAGCACGCACTCGCTTTCTCGTTCGTCCTCGCGCTCGCGGCCTGTGGTTCGAAGCAACCGACGCCGACCGGTCCCACCGGCGGTAGCGGTGAAGGCTCCGCGAGCGGCTCGGCCGCGCCGATGTCCTTCGACGACATGGACCACGCCGGCAAGATCAAGGTCATGAAGGAGCACGTCGTGCCGGAGATGGGCGCGGAGATGACCGCGTTCGATCCGAAGCGCTGGCCGAAGGTCGAGTGCAAGACGTGTCACGGCAAGAGCGCCGAGGACGGCACCTTCAAGATGCCGAACCCGGATCTCCCGCCGCTCGACGGCGAGTGGTTCGGCCCGAATCCTCCCGCGGACAAGAAAGAGATCCTCGAGTTCATGGAGGAGAAGATGAAGCCGCACATGGCGCAGATCCTCGGCATGAAGGAGTTCGATCCGAAGAACCCGTCCGCCGGCGGCTTCGGCTGCCTCGCCTGCCACACGATGAAGCAGTAGCGCCGGCTGGGATCATTCAGAGGCGGGGCACGATGCCTCGCGGGGTGATGCGCCCCGACGCGTGATCTCGTAGTCGCGCGAAATTTCCGACGAGGACGGATGGTTGGCGTGGCACGCGACATGCCTCGCCCCGCGCCCATGCGTCGTCTCCTCCGCCCCGGCGTCGCGCTGGGTGCGGTTCTGTTGTGCACGGTTGCCCACGCGAACCCACCAGCGCCGGCCGTGCTGCTCTCGGATCCGGCGCAGCTCGCCGCGTGGCTGCGCGCGCACGACGCGACCGTCGGCGCCGCGACCGCGCGCGTCGACGCGGCGACCGCCGCGCGCATGCAGGCGGGTGTGCTCCCCAACCCGGAGCTGCAAATCGCGTACGGCGGTTTCGTCGTCGGCGGCGGCAACGCCGGCAACATGCAGGTCGACACGATCGGCAACACGACGAACCTCACCGCCGGCGTGAGCGAGATGTTCGAGCTCGGCAAGCGCGGCCCGCGCACGCACGCCGCAGCGATGCGCATCGAGTCCGCGCGCGAGGATCTGGTCGGTGCGCTCGGCGCGCGCATCGGCGACGCGATCGCCGCGATCGGCAAGGTCGCGTATCTGTCCGCGCGCCACGACACGCTCGCGGTCAACCTCGACGCGCAGAAGAAGATCCTCGCCCTCGAGAAGATCCGCCTCGATCACAAGGATCTCTCCGGCGACGACTACGCGCGCTTGGAGCTCGAGACCGAGCGGCTCGAGCTCGACGTCGCGCGCGCCGACGCGGATCTCCACGAGGCGACCGTCGCGTGCGAGGCGGCCTTGCGCGCGCCGTGCATGACGCCGGGGCTCGGCGAGGACGCGCTCGAGCACGGCGCGCCGCTGCCCGACGCGGGCGACGTCGATCAGGCGATCGCGGCGCGCGCGACCTTCGCGTCGTCGCGCGATCAACAGGCGGCGCTCGGCTTCGACGCCGACCTCGCGCGCGCGCGCAAGATCCCCGACCCGACCTTCGGCGTCGCGTTCACGCACGACAACCTCACCGCCGCGGGCAACGAGCCGAACACGATGTTGTTCTCGGTCTCGATCCCGCTGCCGGTCTTCGATCGCGGCGATCACGACGCGGCCGCCGCCGAGGCCGAGGCGCACGCGCTCGCCTCCGAGGAGCAGGCCGAAACGCGCGAGGCGCGCGGCACCGTCGACGCGCTGCTCGCACAGAAGCAGTACCTCGAGACCGAGATCGAGCGGCTGTCGACGGTCTCGATCCCGAAGTCGGACACGATCCTCGCCGACACCCACAAGGCGTTCGATCTCGGCCAGGACGATCTGTCCGACCTGATCCTCGCCGAGCGCGCGCATCGCGAGCTGATCCTCGAGCTGCTCGACGCCCGCTACGACCTCTTCACCGCGCGCGCCGGCCTCCGCCAGGCGCTCGGCCTCGACGACGCGATCGCCCGCGCAGCCTCGGGCGGGAGATCCGAATGAGCAAGCGTTTGATCGTTCCCGCGGCCGCGGTCGCCGTCAGCATCGCCGCCGTCTTGTTGGCGATGAAGTACCGCCGCCCCGATCCGCCGCCGGAGACGCCGGCGCCGGGCATGAACGTCGGCAGCGACACCGTCGCGCTCACCGGCGACGCGCCGCAGTGGAGCTCGATCAAGATCGGCAAGGCGGTCGCCGCGCAGCCGCGCTGGAGCGATCCGTCGCCGGCGCGCGTCGTGATCGACGAGACCAAGACGTCGCGCATCGGCTCGCCGCTCGAGGGTCGCGTCACTGCGGTCAACGTGCAGCGCGGCGGCAGCGTGAAGGCGGGCCAGATCCTGTTCGTCGTCAGCTCGCCGAACCTCGCCGATCTGCGCGCCGATCGCGACAAGGCCGTCGTCGAGCAGGCGACCGCGAAGGCGAACCTCGATCGCACGCAGGCGCTGGTCGACGCCAACGCGATGCCCGCGAAGGAGCTGCTCGCCGCGCAGCAGCAGTACGCCGAGGCGCAGCTCGCGGTGCGTACGGCGGATTCGAAGCTGGCGTCGCTCAGAGTTCAAGGCGCGCGCGACGGCGGCTTCAGCGTGACCGCGCCGCGCGACGGCGTCGTCGTCGAGCGCAACGTCGATCTCGGCCAGACCGTCACCGCCGAGGCCGGCGGCCTGATCGTCATCGCGGATCTCTCCGACGTCTGGGTCGTCGTCGATCTGTTCGAGGAAGACGTCGGCCGCCTCGCGGTCGGCGCGAAGGCGAAGGTGACCTTGCGCTCGCTGCCCGGCGTCGAGTTCGAGGGCACGGTCGATCAAGTGAGCGCCGTCGTCGATCCCGATCGCCACACGGTGCCCGTGCGCGTGCGCCTCGACAACCCGAACGGGCAGCTGCGCCCGCACTCGTACGCGCAGGTCCAGTTCTTCGAGCCGTCGCCCGCGCAGGTCGAGGTGCCCGCGAGCGCGGTGATGTCCGACGGCGACAAGAGCTACGTCTACATCGCGACGCCTTCCGGAAAGGGAACGACCTTCGCGCGGCGCGACGTCGTCGCCGGCGCGCTGCACGAAGGCACCGTGCCGATCTACAGCGGCCTCGCCGTCGGCGACTCCGTCGTCGTCCAGGGCGCCGTCCTCCTCGACAACCAGATCTCGATCAGCAACTGAGGCACGACGATGATCGAGCCTCTCATCCATCACTCGCTGCGCAACCGGCTCGCGGTCTTCGTCCTCGCGATCACGATCGGGATCGCCGGTTGGTACTCGTACGAGAACCTCACCGTCGAGGCGTTCCCGGATCCGACCGACACCCAGGTGCAGGTCATCACGCTGTACCCGGGCCAGCCGACCGAGGAGGTCGAGCGCCGCATCTCGATCCCGATCGAGCGCGCGCTCAACGACACGCCGGGCTTGTTCCGCCTGCGATCGATCTCGCTGTTCGGCCTGTCGTTCGTCACGCTGACGTTCGAGGACGGCGTCGATCCGCTGATCGCGCGCCAGCAGGTGATGGAGCGCCTGCCCGACGCCGATCTCCCGCAGGGCATCACGCCGGATCTCGGCCCGCTCGCGACGCCGATCGGCGAGGTCTATCGCTACACGCTCGACGGCGCCGGCACCGATCCGATGACCTTGCGCACGCTGCAAGACTGGACCGTGCGTCCGTCGATCCTGCGCGTGCCCGGCGTCGCCGACGTCGTGTCGTACGGCGGGCTCCAGGAAGAGATCCACGTCGAGCCGGATCCGACGCGCATGGCGGGGCTCAGCGTGACGCTGCCGGATCTCGCCGCCGCGCTCGGCAAGTCGAGCGCGAACGCGTCGGGCGGCGTGATGGAGCGCGGCGAGCAGATGTTCGTGATCCGCTCGCTCGGCACCTTCCGCACCGTCGACGACATCGAAGAGGTGCGCGTCGGCTATCACGCCGGCGTGCCGGTGCGCGTGCGCGACGTCGCCAAGGTCACCGTCGGCTACGCGCCGCGCCAGGGCGTCGTCACGCGCGGCAGCAACGAGGACGCGATCGAGGGCATCGTGCTCATGCGCCGCGGCGAGAACCCGTCGAAGGTGCTCGAGGCGCTGCGCACGCGCGTCGACGAGCTCAACAAGCGCGGGCTGCCCGACGGCGTGAAGATCCACCCGTTCTACGATCGAACGGATCTGGTCGACACCACGCTCGAGACGGTGTTCCACAACCTGCTCGAGGGCGCGATCCTCGTCACCGCGGTCCTGTTCGTCTTCTTGTTGTCGATGCGCGCGTCGCTGGTGGTCGCCGCGGTGATCCCGCTCTCGCTCGCGTCGTCGTTCATCTACCTCTACTCGCGCCACATGAGCGCGAACCTCTTGTCGATGGGCGCGATCGACTTCGGCATCATCGTCGACGGCGCGGTCATCCTCGTCGAGCACATCTTCCACCACGCCGCCGGTCACCCCGAGGACGGCGAGGGCGGCGCCGCGCGCCGCGCCGAGACGATCTATCAGGTCGCGCGCGAGGTCGCGCGACCCACGCTGTTCTCGCTCTTGATCATCGTCGCGGCGTATCTCCCGATCTTCGCTCTCCAGCGCGTCGAGGGACGCATCTTCGCGCCGATGGCGAACACGGTCGTGTCCGCGCTGGTCGGCGCGATGATCGTCAGCTTCACGATGGTGCCGGTCTTGTGCTTCTACGCGCTCAAGGGCCACGGCAAGGTCAAGGACTCGCCGGTGCTCGTGATGGCGCGCAAGGCGTACGACCCGACCCTGCTCGCGGCGATGCGCAACCCGGTCGCCGTCTTGATCCTCGCGGGCGGCCTGTCGCTCGGCGGCGTGATGCTCGCGCCGCGGCTCGGCTCCGAGTTCCTGCCCGAGCTCAACGAGGGATCTTTGTACGTGACTTTCACGACCCCCGCGACCTACTCGCTCAGCGAGGGCCGCAAGCTGGCGCCGAAGATCAAACGGCTGATGCTGAAGAACATGCCGGAGATCGAGGAGCTCTTGACCCAGCTCGGTCGTCCGGAGGACGGCACCGATCCGACGCTGCAGAACAACTTCGAGGTCTTCGTCAAGCTGAAGCCGATGAGCGAGTGGACGCGCCATCACACGCTCGACGAGATGATCGACGAGATGGATCGCAACCTGAAGGAGGTGCCCGGCATCGAGTACAACTTCTCGCAGCCGATCCGCGACAACGTGAACGAGAACATCAGCGGACAGTTCGGCCAGATCGCGGTGAAGATCTACGGCGACGATCTGCAGAAGCTGCAAGACCTCGCCGAGAAGACCGAGAGCGCGATCTCGACGGTGCCGGGCGTGGCCGACCTCGGCATCGTGAAGTCGAGCGATCAGCCCGCGATCTCGACGACGCCCAACCGCGCCGCCCTCGCCCACTACGATCTCGATCTCGGCGACTTGCAAGACTACGTCGAGGCCGCGCTCGGCGGTCACGCCGTCAGCGAGCTGTGGGACGGCCAGAAGCGCTTCGACGTCACCGTGCGCTTCCCGAAATCGTCGCGCACGGATCTGGCGACGATCCGCCGCCTGATGGTGCCGCTCAAGGACGGCTCGCTGGTGCCGCTCGACGCGCTCGCCGACGTGCAGATGGATCTCGGCCGCGCGGCGATCACGCGCGAGAACGGCCACCGCTACGTCGGCATCCGCATGAACGTGCGCAACCGCGACCTCGGCTCGTTCGTCGACGAGGCGCGATCACAGGTCGAGAAGACGCTGCCGCCGTGCGCGGCGGGCGGCGCGATCCCCGCCGGCGCGAAGGGCTGCTTCCCGACCGGCTACGACATCACGTGGGGCGGCGAGTTCGAGAACCAGCAGCGCGCGATGAAGCGCCTCGAGCTCGTGCTGCCGCTGTCGCTCGTCTTGACGTTCTTCCTCTTGTTCGCGTCGTTCGGCACGGTGTGGGACTCGGTGCTGATCATGCTCAACCTGCCGGTCGCGCTGCTCGGCGGTCTCGTCGGGCTCGCGCTCGCCGGCATGACGCTCAGCGTGTCGGCGGCGGTCGGCTTCATCGCGCTGCTCGGCCAGGCGGTCCTGAACGGCGTGCTCGTCGTGTCCGCGATCCGGACGAGGCGCGACGCCGGCCAAGATCTCTGGACCAGCTGCATCGAGGGCGCGCGCGAGCGCCTGCGCGCGGTCTTGATGACGGCCTTGCTCGCGTCGCTCGGCCTCTTGCCGGCGGCGATGTCGCACGCGATCGGCAGCGAGACGCAGCGACCGATCGCGGTCGTCGTCGTGTGCGGCACGATCTCGTCGGCCGCGCTCACCCTGCTCGTCCTCCCGGTGACGTCTAACTGACGCGTGGTCGTGATGGATCTGCGCGCGCGCGATCGATAGACAGACGATGTGAAACACGTTGCAGTCCTGCTGTTCCTCGCCGCGAGTGCGTGCGCCGTCGAGACGGAGACCGGCACCACGGAACAAGCCGTCACCGATCCGATCCAGAGCTGCCCGATCCCCGACGAGCACGCGATCGCCGGGCACGAGGCCGTCTTCTACACCTGCGCCGAAGAGACCGCGCACTGCGGCCCGACCGGTTACCTCACCGGCTACGGCGCGAAGTACGCGACCCGCTTCTATCGCGACACGCGCCCGCGCATGACGTCGCGCGGCCAGCAATGGATCGACGACGTGCTCGTCTGCCTGCAGACCAACCTGCGCGACACGATCGATTCGACCACGAGCTGCGACGACATCCGCACGATCGCGTTCGACGAGCACCCGGCGTGCTACGTCGACGCCGGCTTCTGCACGCTGTCGCCGTGGGACATCGCGCAGGTGGTGTGGACGATCGACCTGCGCGACTGGGCGTCGCGCGCCGCCGCGAAGCAGGTCGTCACGACCGCGCTCGACTGCGGCAACCAGTACGCGTCGACGATCCGCGCGCTGTTCTGGTACCTGCTCTGAGCCTGGGCGTCTACGCGAGCCTCGGCACGCGGCGGCGCGGGCGGCCACGGCCGCGCTCGAGCGCGAAGCCGACGATCTCGTCGAGCGTGCCCGCGAACGTGCGGCCCGACGCGACCGCGCACTGCATGAACGCGCCGCCGTCGGCGAGATCCGGGTTCGGGTTGACGTCGAGGATGAACGGCTCGCCGGTCGCGCCGTCGAGGCGCATGTCGATGCGCGCGTAGTCGCGGCAGCCGACCGCCTGCCACGCGCGCACCGCGACGTCTTGGATGTGCGCGACCACCTCGGGCTCGAGATCCTCGGCGGGGCAGCGGCCGTCCATCGAGTAGAAGTCCTTGCTGGTCGGATCCCACTTGGCGCCGTACGTGATGATCTTCGGCAGCGGCGCGCCGTCGGGGCCGAGCCGTTCCTCGAACTCCATCTCGAACAGCGGCAGCGGGTTCGGCGGCTCGCGCCCGCTCGACGACGACGCGATCAGCGCGCAATGGATCTCGCGCCCGTCGATGAACTCCTCGACGAGCACGGGCATCTTGTGCTCGCGCAGCACGTGCGCGACGCGCTCCTCGAGCGCCGCTTGATCGCGCACGACCGAGTCGAGCTCGATGCCGATCGACGCGTCGGCGAGCGCGGGCTTGACGATCACCGGGAAGCGCAGGCGATGCGCGTGCGGGGCTCGATCGTCGCCGACGCGCCCGCTCACGACGAAGAACGGCGCGGTCGGCAGGCCCGATGCGCGCAGCACCGCCTTCGTGCGCGGCTTGCGCTGGCACAGCGCGAGCGACGACGGCCGCGCGCCGGTGTACGGCACGCCGAGCAATTCGTAGAGGCCCGCGACGTGGAACTCGTGCGCCGGATCGTCGCCGAACTGCTCGACGAGGTTCATCACCGCGTCCGGCTCGAAGCGCGCGATCGTCGCGAGCAGCAGCTCGAGATCGTCCTTGATGTTGACGATCTCGACGGCGTGGCCCGCGGTCGCGAGCGCCGACGCCATCTGATCGAGCTCCTCGGCGATCGTCGCGACGTCGGACACGTTGCGCGACGGATCCCATTCGAGCTTCTGCGGGCCGGCGGCGCGCAGGCGCTCGTACTCGTCGTCCTCGACGAGGTTCCACAAGATCAGGATCCGTCCCGGCGCGCGCATCTCCCTCGTCTATTGAGTAGCACGCGCGCGGCGCGCGAGGACGTACGACCACGCACCACACCACAAGACCAGCGGCGCGAGCGAGAACAAGCCGCCGAGCCCGAGCTGCTCGCCGAGGTTCCACGCGTAGCGCGCGCCGTGGCGATCGCGCCCGGCCATGTCGATCGATTGATCCGACGTCGCGATCTCGCCGCGCGCGAGGTGCGGCAGGATGTACTGCGTGATCGGCGCCTTGATCGCGCCGTCGACCTCGGGTTGCACCGCGGTGCCCGCGAACATCAAGAACGCGGAGTATCCGACGAGCAGCGCGACGATCACCTTCGCGGGCCGCGGCGCGCGGATCGCCGGCGGCAGCGCGAGGCCGCCGACCATCACGACGAGGAACGGCACGCACGGCACGATGTAGCGCGGGCCGATCGCCCAGCCGCCGTCCCAGTCGACCAGCGACGCGTTCATCCACACGAACAGGATCGCGATCGCCGCGCACACGATCATCTCGGCGCGCGCGCCGCGCCGCCACATGCGCACCGCGCCGGGGATCGCGAGCAGGAGCCACGGCGCCGAGTAGAAGAGGCCGCGGAACGGCGAGCCGAGGATGCCCCACGTCGCCTGCGCGTGCGGCG
>Ga0310811_10012932_pt1 | contig 10853 bp, 7 predicted proteins | sample YCmetagenome_FD_207642 | JGI IMG/M metagenome (GOLD analysis project Ga0310811, IMG submission 207642) | Soil microbial communities from experimental microcosm in Duke University, North Carolina, United States - YC | ecosystem: Engineered > Artificial ecosystem > Soil microcosm > Unclassified ...
TCGGATTTGCAAAAGCGCGGCTATTGGACCGATCGCCATGAAGATAGGCAGGCTCGCGGCGACCAGGAGGGAAAGGATCCAAAAGCTGGCGCGCGCAGGCAAGGGAGTCCTCCACCACGGACGATCGCCTGCCACTTCCGCCCACATAAGGAACAGGCTTCCCATAATTACCACCACCATGGCGGCCGCACGCGCGTAGGGCTCCCCGTGGTTTAGCCGGGCCGCATACTCGCTCAGCGCGGCGACCGCCAACAGCGCGCCCGAGCAGGTTGAGCGCAAAAGCCGGGCGCTCCCGATCAACGGAGCGTGGGGATCGCGCGGCGGCCGCCGCATCAGGTCGGGCGGGCCCGGCTCGCCCTCGAAAGCCAGCGCGGAGACCGGGTGCACCACCATCTCGAGCCACACGAGGGTGACCGGCAGCAGCAAAATCGGCAGTCCTAGGACTGGCGCGATCAGCGCCAGTCCTACCAACGCGAATTTGAATCCGGTCAAGTATCGCAGCGACTGCTGGATATTGCCGAACACGCGGCGACCCTCACGCACTGTATGTACAAGGGCCGAAAAATCGTCGTCGAGCAGGATAAGATCGGCGGCGGCGCGAGCGACCTCCGTGCCCCGCCGCCCCATACTCACGCCTATATGGGCGCGGCGCAGCGCAGGGGCGTCGTTTATGCCGTCGCCGATCATCGCCACGATTTCACCGGCGCGCACCAGCGCGTCAATGATTTGGTATTTCTGTTCGGGTTCCACGCGCGCGAAGATGCTGGCGCTGCGCGCTATCCGGGCGATGTCCTCCGAGCTCAAACGCGCCAGTTCGGATCCGTTTACGATCAGGCTGTCATCATGGACGATGCCGGCGGCCTCCGCCACGGCGTGAGCCGTCAAGGCGTGATCGCCCGTGATAAGCTTGAGCTTGACCCCGGCCGTCTGGCATTCGGCCACCGCGGCGGGGACTTCCGGACGCAACGGGTCACGAAAGCCCAATAAGCCGTAGAGGACGAGGTCGCTTTCATCGTCTTCGCGCACGCCGCGAAAACCGGCCGACGCACGCGCCACACTCCCGGTCATGCTGGTCGCGCCGGCGTTTGCGGGATCGCTGGCGTCGGCGAAACGACCCGCTACCGCGATCACGCGCATCCCCTGGCCGGCGAGTTCCGAGTTTATCGCAAGTGCTCGCTCGCGGTCGCCGGGTTCAGCCCTGCAGTGTTCGAGGATCCCTTCCAGCGCGCCTTTGGCCACGATGCGCGCTCCGGCAGTAACGCCCTCATTGCCAGGCGCGCGCATCCAGACGTGAGACATGTGCTTACCCGTCATGTCGAAGGGGTAGTCGTATGCGAGTCTCCAACGATCGTGCAGCGCTTCAACCTGAACACCGTGGCGGCGGCAGTGCGCCAGTATTTCACGCTCCAGCGAGTCCATGGCGCCGGGTTCGCAAGCAAGTGCCGCCGCCTCCAGTAGCGCAGGTTCGCCGAGCCGTCCGGCGTCCAACACGCGATGTGCTTCGAGCGCGAATTTGCCGGCGGTGAGCGTACCGGTCTTGTCCATGCAAATAACGGTGGTGGAGCCCAGGGTCTCGACGCTCGCCAAGCGCTTCACCAGCACGCCCTGGCGACTGAGCCGCAGCGCGGCGAGGGTCAGGAATAGGCTCAGCACTACGACCATCTCTTCGCACACCGCCGACATCGCGAGGCTGATGGAGTAGAGCAAAGCCTCGCGCGGGGGCACCCCGCTAAACCATCGCAGGGCAAAAATCGCGGTCGACAAACCAAGAGCGATCCCTATGAGCCATCGCGCGACCCGCGCGGTTTTCACCTGCAGCGGCGTTGCCTGTAACTCGCTCTCGCCAACCAGGCGCGCGATGTTACCAAAGCGCGTGAGCCTTCCGGTGGCGGTTATTTCACCCACCCCCTGCCCGGCCAGCACCATCGAGCCCGCGAAGAAGCGGCTCTGTTCTTCGGCATCGATGGCGAGAGCCTCCAGATGCGCGGCTTTTTCCCGGGGTTCGGCCTCGCCCGTCAATTGCGATTCGTCGACGGTGAGATTTGCTGCGCGCCGCACGATCCCGTCGGCATGCAGGACGTCGCCCTCGCGAAAAAGCAGCAGATCGCCGGGCACCAACTCGGCGGTCGGAACTTCGGCATGCTGCCCGTCGCGCAAGACTCGCGCCCGCGGCGCCACGGCGCGGGCGAGTTTCTTGAGAGCGCTGCGCGAACGGGCCTCCATCAGCACGTCCACGCCGAGTACCGGGACTATCACGGCCGCGAGCACCGTCGCTTCATGGGGTTTGCCAAGCAACAAATAGAGCAGCGCGGCACCCGCCAGCATCAACGCCATCGGGTCGGCAAGCATCCACAGCCATTGCACCAGGTGCGCGGCGCGCTCGCGCTCAACCAGCAAATTGGGGCCGAACTCGGCGAGCCGCGCATGGGCCTCTTCGTGGCTAAGACCGGCCAGACCGCCGGTGACGCTATGTTCGGATGATCCGGCGGCCGCGCTTTGGCCGGCAACCGCGTCATTGTCGTCAGTCACTCGCGCGACCGACTCCCCTAAGCCGCTCGATAATTGACGCCGACACGTCCTTGGGATTCCGCTCCGTATCCACAACGAGGTGAGAGGAATTCGGGATCTCGTTCAGCGCGACGAAGTCGTTACGCTGAGCCAGATAGGTCGCCACGTTAGCATCGGAGACTTCGTCGGGGCGGCGCGCTCGAGCGGTAAGCCGGCGCACGATCTCGTCGTGGCTCGCAGTGCACTCGACGAAGAGCAGCGGCACGTCAAGGCGCGCGGCAAGCGCGCGCGCTTCGGCGCGATGGGTGGCCGCGGCAAAGGTGGCGTCGACGATCACGCCGGCGCCGTCGCGCAGGCGCGCCGCGGCCTCGTCGAGCAGCGCGGTATAGGTCTTCCGCGTGAACTCGTCGCTGTAGGCGCCGGCTGCATATCCGTCTGAGAGGCGCTCGGTCGGCGCGACACCAGCTACGCATTTGCGGATCTCATCGGAGCGCAGCCATTCGAATCCGAGCCGATCCGCCAAACGTCGCGCCACAGTCGATTTGCCGCTGCCCGAGAGCCCACAGACGACGATCAATGCGGGATGGGACTCGCGCACGTAATCGAGCGCAAGGGCGACGTAGCGTCCCGCCGCCGCAGCCGCCGCATCGCGCACAGCGGGCGCAATCGCGGCGTCGCGGCTGGTCAGGCTCTCGACCTTGGCGCGCACCAATGCGCGATGAATCTTGTAGAGCGGAATCAGCAGCGGAAGATCAGCGTCGCCCGATGCCTCGCGATACGCACCCACCAACTCTTCCGACAGGCCGCAAGCGCCGAGCCGATCGAGATCCATCGCGAGGAACCCCACGTCCGAAGCGACGTCGACGTAGCGCAGCCTCTCGCTGAACTCAACGCAGTCGATGATGGTAATCGTTTCGCCATCAAGTGAAACGTGTTCGCAACGCAAGTCGCCGTGGCCTTCGCACACGCGGCCGCCGAGTGCGCGGCGGTTGAGCAGGCTCCAACGCGCTTCGATCGTGCGATGAGCAAAGCGTTCGAGCTCCTCCAATTGTGCCGGCGTGATGGTGTCCGCGCGATCGCGCGCAAGCTCTTCCAGGTTTCCGCGCATCAGCCGCCAAATCGCCGCCGCCGACCCATACTTCCATGCCTGACCGGCGGCAGCCGCGAGATGGAAAGCGGCGAGCCGCGACGCGACGGCGCGAATCTGCGCGATGCTCACTTTGCCATCGGCCACCATTCGATCGAGCATCGCGCCCTCGCTCATCCGACGCATCCAGACCGCCCATTCGACCGCCGTTCCCTCTTCCGCCGCGCCGATGGCATCCGCGCTCAGCGTTAACTCACCGCTGCCGCTCTGTATGATCGCAACGACGTCCAGGTAAACGGCTGGCGCGAGTCGCCGATTAAGCCGTACTTCGTCCAGGCATAGTTGGTGGCGCCGGGCGAGCGAAGAGGCGTCGAGAAACGAAAACCGCACTGGCTTCTTGATCTTGTAAACGTAGTCCCCCGCCAAGAAGACGTAGGAAATATGTGTTTGGCGCGATTCAACTGAGCGCGGACGATCACGATACATCTCCGGACGCATCATCGCGGCCACGACGCCTGGCAGATCGCGTTTGTAAGCGGTGGATTGCGATGGCGTCGTCATCGGTGCTCACCCGAGAGCTACACCCGCCGCGTGCGACGCTCAAGTCGTTTCCAGAAATGCGCGCAGCACGTCGCTGGTGGAGATGATTCCGACCAGCCGCTCGCCCTCGACCACCGGCAGCGCGCCGACCTTGAGCTCGAGCAGGCGCTTCGCTGCTTCATGAATGGGCGTGACGGCGGTAACGGTAGCAACCTCCGGGGTCATCGCGAGCCTGACCTCGGTATGGTCGAGGTAACCCTCGTGGCGGCGAAGATCGCGGTCAGTGATAACTCCGACCACCTTCCCATCGCTCAAAACCGGTATGGTCCGGAAATGGCCTGAGAGCATCCTGGCCCGCGCGGCCTCGAGTTTTTCGGCCGGCTCGGCGGTGATGGGGTGCGGCGTCATCCATTTGGCAACCAGGTGCACGTCAGACTCCTGGCGCTGAACGGTCAATACCGGACAGGTCGCTTCACGCAAGACGGCCTCCGCCACGCTGCCCAGCAGCATTCGCCGGACTCCCTTACGGCCGTGTGTCGCGAGCACGATCAAATCGGCCGCCATCTGGCGTTCCAGCGCAAGTATCTCGTGGGCCGGATCTCCGATCCGGCTCATCAACTCGCACTTAACCTCCGCGCGCCGGCATTCGACGATAGCCGCGAGCTTCTGTTGCGCGATTTTTTCCTGGTCCTTGTAAATGTCCACGTAATTGGGCATCCCGGTGGGCGCCACGACCATCGGAACCACATGCATCAGAAATACGGTGCCGCCCGTCTCCGTCGCGATACGCACCGCGGCATCCAGTACCGCCTGCGCGGTATCGTCGAACTCGATCGGGGCCAGAATCCGCCTATATGGAAAAGCCATCGATCTTTCCTCCTCGATCAGCCATCGACTCGGAACGCAATTTCCAGCTCAGTAGCTAACAGTTCACTAGCTATAGCCGTGCCAACGGAGAGCTCCGCCCGCATCGCGAAATCAGGGACTCGTTGCGGGCGGTAGCCGACAGCCCGGAAAACGACTGCGTCCGATGGATACAGAACTCTCGCTTCTTGTGACCCGCGAGCACCTGTTATTCGCCAGGGTCGGCAATTGATTGTGCGGAGCAGATGCAATGAAAGATGCAATCAAATCCACTGGGAGAGGTTTGCACTGCCTGTCTGCGGGCGTGCGCAGGAATCGGGGGTTCCCGCTGTCTGTACCGGGAAGCCGCGTCGTCAGTCGAGTCGATAGCGGCGCAGGCGGGCATAGAGCCGCTTGCGAGACACGCCCAACAGCTTGGCGGCGCGAAGTTTGTTGCCGCCGGTCGAGGCCAGCGCGCGCCGAATGAGATCGCGCTCGTTATCAATGAAACTGAGGGTGGGTGAATCAGCCACCGGAACAGCTTGTGGAGCCGGGGCCATGCCTGCTGCGGCCGCGACCGCTGGGGGCAGGTCGGCAATGCGAATCGTATCTGCGGTTCCAAAAGTGAAAGCTGACTCAATCGCGTTCGAAAGCTCGCGCACGTTTCCGGGCCAGTTGTAACGATTCATCGAGTCCAGCGCCTGCGGTGCGATTCCGACGATCGCCGCGGGCCTCATCATGCGCCGGTTGAAAAGCGCGATGAAATGGTCGGTCAGCAGCGGAATGTCGGCCAGGCGCTCGCGCAACGGTGGCACCTCGATCAGATTGACCTGAAGGCGGTAGTAGAGGTCCTCGCGCAGATGGCCCTCGCGGACCGCGACCTGCGGGTCGCGATTGCTGCAGGCGATCACGCGGACGTCGAACGTCACTTCGCGGGTCGATCCGACCGGCCGTACCGTGCGTTCCTGAAGGGCCCGCAAAAGCTTGCTCTGGGTGGCCGCGCTCATCTCGGTGATTTCGTCGAGGAACAAAGAGCCGCCTTCGGCCGCGCGAAACAGTCCCGGGTAGTCGATGGTGGCGCCGCTGAACGCGCCGCGCTTGTAGCCAAAAAGCTCGCTCTCGATAAGTTCGCGGGGAATCGCGGCGCAATTGAGCGCGACGAACGGCATCGCCGGCGTGCGCGAGCACTCATGCACCGCCCGCGCCACCAATTCCTTGCCAGTGCCACTTTCGCCGACGATCAGTACGGTGCCACGCACACCCGCCGCCGACTCGATCCGCGCGTACAGTCGCCGCATCACCGGCGTAGCACCGACCAAACCATGAAAGTTGGTCCGCAGCTCTCCCGCGAGCAGGCCGGCCTCCTTCTCGAGGCTCTGAATCCGCGCCGCGGCGAGCGTTTCCTGGTTTCTGAAATAGGCCTCGGCCAGCGCGATAATCCGGCAGTGGCTGACCTTGTCGAACACTCGGTACATCGACCAATCCACGCCGTGCGGGAAATTCGCGATCGCGCTCTCCTCGAACAGATGCATTGAGGCGACGACCTCAGCGAATGGCACCCGCCGCTGCGCCAGCGTGACGCCAATCCGGCGCATCCGGATCACGAACTGCTCGAAGGTGCCCGCGCGCAAGGTCTCGGTCGTAGCGTCGAGGTCCAGGCCGCAGATCTCGAAGAACTCGCTTTGCGCGAGCGAACGCTCGTCGCCGAAATGCAGCAGGTAGAGCTGATACCAATGCTCGAGGATTTCCCTGCGATGCCCGGCGAGCGCATCCATGACTGGTCCCAGCTCGGCCAGTTCATGGTCCCAGAGCAGATGATAGTAGCTGAGATTATTGCGATGGACCGCCGGTGCTGCAGGCGGCTTAGGTTGGGCCACGGACGATTTACTACCAGTCTTCGCCCCGCCCGGCAAACGTCGGCAGCAGCGGGGAAAGTCGCGTAAGGCTTTCGGGTCATCCCGCGGCAGCGGTCTCTTTCGGCCTGACCACCAACACAGGCCGCGGCGAACAGCGGATCACTCGTTCAGCCACGCTGCCAATTAGAAAATGGCTAACTCCTTTGCGGCCATGCGTCGCCATCACGATAAGGTCGGCGTCCATATCATGGGCTTGGGAAACGATGCCGTCAGCGGCCTCGCCGCTGCGCGTCTCGATCTTGTACGCAACACCGCGACCTTCGAGGTGGGCAACTGTCAGCTTCTCCAACTCGACCCGAGCGGTCTTTTCCCACACCGGGTAGGGGTCCATTGGGATCTGGGAAAACTCGGAGGCGTTGAGCGGTAGCGGAGTGACGTGCAATACGCAAAGCGTCGAGTTGCTTTGCTGCGCGATTTCACGGGCAAAGTGCAATACCACGGCAGAGGATTCGTCAAAATCCACGGCACATAAAATTCTGTTGAACAATTTCATGCTCCGCCTCGATCAAAAAATGCTACGCAAGAGCCGGACCATCCTTGATAGCTAGTGTGATTAGCGCGGGAGAAGCGGAAACTGAATTTGCGCGGCTCTGCGCCTAAACATCTGCTGCGACGGACCTGCGATGCGGTGACGATGCCGGGCGGTGGTGCCAATTGATACAGTCACTGGGCCCAATGGCACCACAACGCTCCGCCGGCAACGCCAGCGGAAAATACGCGTATCGGCTCGACGATTTTGCCAGGCGGTGCCAATTTGGTTCTCTGAAGCACAATTTCTCCCTTCTGGAATCATCTTTCCCTTTCTCCACCGATGCGCCGTGAACGTAGATTTGTGACGCTGGCGGACAGATCGCGCGATGCGGCCGGCGCTGGCCTTACATCGGGCACGCTCGTTGCTCAACCCTGCTCTCGTTACGGTCGTATCACAGGAGGGGGAGTCATGGCGTCTAGAAAATCCGGAGCTCGGATCCTGGCGATTGTCGCTTTGACGGCGGTCGTCCTCGTGATGGCTATAATGACAGCAGCGCCTAGGGCGTTGGCAGACGACGCTGAGGTGCAGGCCAAGGCGCTCAAACAAGTCGAACGCGAGTTGCGCCAATTGCGGGCGGATCGTGCTCGCGACCGCAAACTGATCGAGAAGCTCGAAGAAAAGCTCGACCAGGTGCAATCGCAGGACAGCCAGATCCGCACCACCAATCAGCAGCTTCAAACCAGTACCAAGCAACTGCAGAACAGTAATCAGCAGTTGCAGACAAAAACTGACGAGCAGCTGAAGCAAATTCAGGCCGAAGTAGCAGAAGGGCCCTCTGAGCGGCAGTTTGCGAAAGCGATCGGCGGCTACATGGGGACGCATCAATTCACGCTGACCGGCGCGGCGGCAGGAGACTTCGTTTATGATCGGCAGAACGGTCAGAACACCTTCGCTCTCACTTTCGAACCGTTGATGCTCTATCGTCCGAAGGATTGGCTCTTGTTCGAAGGAGAATTTGAAGCTGCGTTCGATCCAGGGTCCGGCGCTTCCTTTGACGCTCCCGTCGCCACCGCTCAGATATTCCTCAACGACTACATGGAGATAGTGCTGGGCATCTTCGACCAGCCATTCGGCGACTGGTTCGAAGATCAAGGACCACTGTGGGTAAACCGCTTCATCACCGCGCCGCTTCCTTTCGGGACCGCTGCGCTGGTGCCGCCGTCGGATATCGGGATGCAGTTGCGCGGCGGCTATCAATGGGGTCAGCTCGGGCAGGATGCCGACTACACGGCTTGGGTAGCCAACGGGCCGAGCTATGATTCCTCGTTGCCGCAGCCGACCATCGGACAGGAACTCAACGGTGTCAATAACATCACTACAAACACCAACGGCAAAGCTTACGGGGCGCGGCTGCGCTTTTATCCATTCCCGCTCGACAGCAAATTGGGCCGGCTAGAACTCGGGGCGTCGACCTACAACGGGAAGTGGCAAAACGGCCTGTGGCTCAATGCCTGGGACGTGGACTTCGCGTATCGTCGGGGGAACCTCCAAACGCGCGGAGAATACATGGAGGCCTACAGGCAGATGCCGGCTGGATCCGGTCCTGACAATCGCCAAGGGTGGTACTTCCAGGCCGGCTACTTCCTCACCGGCTTGCGGCTTCCCTTCCTCAGCAGAGACCTCAACAGCTATCTGAGCAGGCTGGAGCCGCTAGTGCGCTACTCCGGGGTCAACCAGCGCGCGGTGGTTGCCGAAGAGATCTCCACCACGCCAGGTCTCGGCTTCAATGGCTCGCCCTCGATTTTTGCTCCGCATGCGCGCGAGGTTGCACTCGGCCTCGATTACTGGATAGCGCCATCGATCGTATGGCAGACCGAGGTCGATTTCGAGCTGCCCCGTGCAGGCGGCACGCTCTACTCGTTCAACGGCGAGAGCACACCAAGCGCAAGCAGCGTGGGCGCCACGCCCAACGACCGCGCAATCCTGACTCAGTTTGCGGTCGGCTTCTAAAGGAATGAAAGCGATGACTGGAAAGCATCTTGCAAAAATCCTCGCGCTCGCAATCGCCGGGCTGACGCTCTCGGTCGCCGCCATGGCCGAAGAAAGCAAAACCGAAAAGCAACAGATGTTTCTGGATGGTGCACGTCTGTGGCCCGTGTACTGCTCGCAATGCCATAACGCGCGCCCTGGATCGGAGTTTTCTCCCGCGCAGTGGGACATCATCATGATGCACATGCGTACACAGTCGAATATGCCCGCGAAAGATGCGCGGGCAATCAAGGAGTATCTGAAGGGTGGCCGCTGAAGAATGGCGACGCATGGCGAACTCATTCAAGGGAAGGCATATAAAGGGTATGAAGATGATCGCTCGTCCGCTAGTCATTTCGGCTCTTGTTGTTGCACTCACCGCTATCTCATTTGGAACAGACTACGCCCAGGATGATATCCCGGTCGCCACAACATTCCAGGTCTATTGCTCGCGCTGTCACGGAGACAAAGGGCAAGGTGACGGAGCGGATGGCGCGACCTTGTCGCCCAAACCGCGCGATTTTACCGACTGTGCGCTCATGAACAAGATACCCGACGCGACGATCGTAAAGGCGATCAAGAATGGCGGCGCCTCGGTCGACCTCAGCCGTGACATGCCAGCCTGGGGTGAAGAGCTTAAGGACAAGAAAATCAACGCGCTGGCTGCCTACGTCCGCACCTTCTGCCACAAGTAGCGGACCTCGGATACAAGGAGACGATACTATGGTTCCGCTAATTTCCGGTTTGCCGGCAAAGCCGCGATATATCTTGCACCGCGCTGCCAGGACCGCCGCGCTCGCGATGCTGGTCGTGGCTGCAACGGCCAGCCTGCCGCGTTCCGCGCATGCCTCGGAGAAAAGCTTCATGCTCACGGCGGAAAGAAAGCGGGTGAGCGTGGGCGGCGGATTGACCTACAACGCGTGGACCTACAATGGAACGGTGCCGGGACCCGTTCTGAAGGTTATGCAGGGTGATGAAGTGAAGATCGACCTGATCAACCACACCAAGGATGCCCATGGGATAAACGTTCACGCGGCGCAGATATCGCCGCAACACTTCGACGGCGACCCGATGAAATCCGTTAGCTACAGCTTTCCAGCAGATGTCCCCGGCGTTTTCGTCTACCACTGCACCGCGGCGCCCATCCTCGATCACATCGCCAGCGGCATGTATGGGATGATGATCGTCGAACCGAAGGCCGGATGGCCCGACGGAAATGCGCAGGAGGTCACGATCGTGCAGGGCGAATTGTACGGCCTCCCAGACGCGCACGGATTCATCGTGGGATCCCATGGCAAAATGGTCGAGGCCCGGCCCGATTTCGTCGTGTTCAACGGAGCACTGCACAGATACGACGTCGAACATCCCATCGAAATCAAGGTTGGGAAGCTGGTTCGCGTGTTCTTTGCCAACGCCGGCCCCAACCTCACCTCCGCCTTTCACGTCACCGGCGCACTGT